>LKMJ01000210.1_pt1 | contig 38906 bp, 27 predicted proteins | sample 643391 | NCBI WGS metagenome assembly LKMJ01 (sample SAMN04112250, study PRJNA286221) | soda lake metagenome | biome: soda lake; feature: Kulunda Steppe; material: water; isolation source: sample PL-Br10 brine of Picturesque Lake | place: Russia: Kulunda steppe | collected 2010-07 | reverse complement strand
TGTTGGCCGTCGAGTTCGCTGGGGCCCCAGGCCCAGACGATCTCGCCGCTGGGGTAGTCGATGACGCCGATGACGTCGACGCTGCGGTAGGAGAAGACGATGTTCCCGGGTTCGAACCGGACCGGTCCGTCGCCCTCGAGTTCCGTCTGATAGGTATCGTTTTCGGGGATGAGTTGGAGGGTGTTGTTGTGCGCCCAGTCGAAGCTGTAGTCGGTCTCGATCCGGTCTTCGACGAACGCCCACTCCTCGGCCGGAAGCAGGTCTCGAAGCTCCTCGAGATGGTCCTCGCCGAACCACTCCCAGTGGAGATTCTTCTCGCGGTCGATCTCGACGATGTAGGGGTTGCGCTTGAGTTCCGGCCCCAACTCCGGAACCATGTTGTCCGTGATCGTGTGGAGCATGAACCGATCGTCGTCCATTACCTGATAATCGTGGTCGATGCGGCAGTGGTACGACCAGACGACGTTGCTGTCGGGGTCGAGTTCGCGGAGTCCAGCCTCGGCGATATTCGATCGGTCTCGTGTCGGATAGAGCAGGTTACCGTTCGGGAGCAGTCGTGTGTGTGACTGGACGGCCGTTTCGACCTCCCATCGGTGGACGGGTTCGCCCTCCATATCGACTAGGTAGATTTTTCCCTTTCCGTCAGGGGCCTGTTCCGGAAATTCGTACGTCTCGTTGAAGATCGTGTAGCCTTCGTAACACTTCTCGGGATCGTGAACTGTGACTCCAGATGCCATGGTTGCTATTCTGCTAATGCTTTCCAGTCAACGCCTATAAGCGTATGCCTGGGTAAGAGCAGGATCCGTTCCACGAACAATTGCTATAGTTATAATAACTAATATTATTATTATTAATTTAACGTAGTTAGCATTATGGTCGGTGCCCCAGGACTCGATCCGGAAATTTCCTGCTTGTCACCAGCCGAAGTACTGGACAGCGTACGTATCAAAAGGATCCCTCGGTCCGCAAAATGCCGCGTCATCGCGGCGCCTAACTTGTCACCACTCAACGACCGAATGGGCAATGGACTGGGTTGGGAACCACACTTTGATCTGGAACAGATGCGGTGTGGACTGCTGTTGTGAACCGCCGAAACAAAGTTTTAGTTCCGAGAACTCGAGACGGTCTTGTGTAGACTAGCGGAATAGTATGTTAACGAGCCATATCTTAGCTAGTGTTACAGGCTGAGACGTCGGAACACACACGGGTGGCGAAACTCGACACGATGTTCGATCCAGTTCCACAGTACTATAGAAGAGCGACCGTGGAAGTAAGATTAATCGAATACGAATAGAGTATGGAGGGATCAATTCGAAGAATGAAAGGGAACCGTCGGTTAAGGGGTTGATAGCTTGTTTGGTGGGGCTGTAGCCGGTCTCACTGGTCGATCAGTCGTTGTCGTCGTCCGAACCCTCCTCGCTTCGTTCACCGTCCCCCGTCACACCTTCGAGTTCCGCCTGAATCACCTCGTGTTCGCCTTTCTCGAGAGTTACGTCCTCTTCGACTGCATCGAACTCCTCACTCTCGATGGTGACCGTGTACGACCCCGGCTCGATCTCTTCGGGTTCCGCGATTCCACCCTCTAACTCGTGTTCGATGATGTACCGGACCGGTCGGTCGTCAGCCTCAACTGTCACCCTGACGTCCTCGGTGACCGGCTCTCCGTCCTCGTTCTCGAGGCGCACGGTAAGCATCGTCTCGCCGTTCTCGGCGTCACCGGCTGCACCTTGAAGTTCGACGGTGAGTTGCTCGTGTTCGCCTTCTTTGAGAGTCACGGACTCCTCGATCGCCTCGATGTCGTCGCCCTCGACCATAATCGCGTAAGATCCCGAATCAATCTCTTCAGGTTCTACAACACCCTCTTCAATTTCGTCCTCAATGATGTACCTGATCGGTCGGTCGTCGGCTTCGATGGTCACCCTAACATCCTCAGAAACCGTTTCGCCCGTTTCGTTCTCGAGGTGCACGGTGAGCATCGTTTCGTCGTCGTCCTCGAGTTCGAAAGCCTCGTTCACGTCGTCGCCGGTGTCGTCGCTGTTTTCACCGGAGCTACTTGCCTCCGAATCGTCACTAGGATCGTCGCGATCGCTGAGACATCCAGCTAGCATGGAGATGCCGACCGTCCCCAAGCCGATGTAATACTCTCGTCTACCGATCGACTCGCGTTTTCGCACCATATTCTCACCACTACAAGTCCGGACTATAAACCCACCGAAACACCCTCTTCTCCATCGAATTATAATGTTGGTCTGCCGGTATCGAGACGTCATCGCGACGGCTTAGCTGCAACGGAGAGGCGACTGTTTCTCGTGCCCGTGCGTTTATATCGAACGCGTCCGTGTCACGAACGAGAACAACAAGATGCGTATTTTGGTAACTCAACCGACCGGTTCGCTTCGAGAGATACTGTACCCGTCTGAACTCTGCGACCGTCTCGGGTCCCTTGGCGATGTCGAGTGGAACGACGGCGACGACCATTTCACACCGAGCGAACTTCGCGAGCGGCTCACTGGCGTCGATGTCTGCATCACCGGTTGGGGGTGTCCGACCCTCTCTGAGGACGTTCTCGCGGACGCCGGTTCTCTCGAATTAGTAGCTCACGTCGGTGGGAGCGTCGCTTCGGTTGCTTCGCCTGCACTGTACGATCGTGGTATTTCGGTCGTTAGCGCCAATCACGTCATGGCACCGTTCGTCGCGGAGGGAATTCTCGCGTATACCCTCGCGGCGCTCCGGAACGTGCCGTACTACGACGCTGCGCTTGCCGACGGTGAGTGGCCAAAGAATCGCCGACGAGGGGAGACGCTATTCGACGCGACGGTCGGCTTCGTCGGTCTCGGCGCCGTTGGCCGAGAGTTGCTCGACCTCCTCGAACCGTTCGATGTTGCCGTTCGCGTATACGATCCCTATGTCTCGAGCGACGCGCTCGAGGAGATTGAGTTCGCGACCCTCTCGGACCTCGACGATGTCCTCGAGTCGGCCGACGTGGTCTCAATCCAGGCCTCACTGACTCCAGAGACGGTCCACCTGATCGACGCCGACCGTCTCGCCACTCTCCCGGAGGGTTGCTTGCTGGTCAACGCGGCCCGTGGTCCAATCGTCGACGAGGATGCACTCGTGACGGAACTCGAGTCGGGACGCTTTCAGGCCGCGTTGGATGTCTTCAACGAGGAACCGCTCACCGAGGAGCACCCGCTTCGCGATCTCGAGAATGCGGTCCTTGGCCCACACGTTGCAGGCAGTCCCGTCCGTCACCGGATGACCGAGGCCGTGATCGACGAACTCGAGCGGTACGCAACCGGGGAGTCCTTCGAGCACGAGATTTTCCGCGAGCGGTACGAACTGATGACCAAGGACTGGCTCGAGGCACCCTAAGACAAGCTGGATTGGGTTAGCTTAGGAGATTAAGGGGATAACACACTTGAGCGTCCGTTTCAGCGGAGTTTTAGCGTAAAACTGAGTGACCGTTCGGACTCAAGTCATACGTTTACGTGCCGGCCGATACGATATTCGAGAACTAGGTTCCGAGTTCGAGAGCGTCGAGGACTCGAGCACCCTATTCTAACACCAACTTGAGTATAGAGTTCGATTGTACTACGCGGCGTCGAGGTCGTATTTTTTCTCGATTTCCGCGGCTTGATCCTCGCGCCCCTCCCTACGAAGGTGCTCGGCGTACAGCCCTAGCGACCCTCGAACGTGCAGTGGCCCGCCCTCGCGGAGCACGTCCCACATCGGATCGGTGACACCCTCGGGGGTGTGCGGATTCCCGCCGTTTTTTCCGGTCGCGGCCTCGAGCATCCGATCGTCGTGCCAGCGCTGGAGCAGTGACAGTCCACGTTCGGTTACGCGCGGCTGCTCCCTGGAGAGATCAGTCGTCTGGTGAGGATCAGTACGGACATCGAACAGCATTACGTCGTCGAAAGCAGGCTTACAGCCGTCGTGATAGGTCCTGATCAGCAGCCAGTCTTCCCAGCGGACGGCGCGCTGGCAGGCCCAGGCGCCCTGACTGAGTATCAGGTACTCTCTGCCTTCGGCGTCGCCGTCAGACACCGACCGCGCGAACGATCGGCCGTCCCACCCCGCTGGCGGCTCCGCACCGACGAGTTCGCTCACCGTCGGCGCAAGGTCGACCTGGTAGTGGAGTCCATCCTCGACCCCCTGCTCGACGCCAGGACCGGAGATTATCAGTGGGACTCGACAGGTCGCCTGGTCGGCGCACTGGTGGTCGCCGTAGACGTTGAACTCGCCCAGAGCCTCGCCGTGGTCGGCACTCACGATGATCAGCGTCTCCTCGCGGACCCCTTGCTCCTCGAGCAGGTCTAAGAGTTTCCCGACGTGGTCGTCCATGAACCGGATACCGGTGTCGTAGCCGTCGACCCAGGTCTTGAAGTCCTCACGGTCGGCGATCTCCTCGGGCATGCGCTCGAGTCCCCAGGTACCGCTCCAGTCCCGACTGGCGCTCTCGGGGTTGAAAGCACTGTGTGGGCCGTAGCTCTCGTAGTGGTCCTGGATCGTCTCAGAATCGGGCCACTCGGGTGCCGGCTCGTCCTTGAAGGGATTACCGTACTCGAGGGGCGTGTTGTACTCCGTGTGTGGGTCCCAGAAGTTGACGTGAAGGAACCAGTCGTCCCCAGCGGCGTTCTCCCTGAGCCACTCTGCGGCGTAAGGGTAGATGTCGGCTGCGTGAGCATGGCTGTCTCGCGGGTCGTGGAACTCGACAATTCCTTCGAGGACCTGCCAGGTGTCGTGGCGTGAGGGGAACGGACTCACCATCGTAGTGTGAATTCCGTTCTCGACGAGAACTGACATCCACGATCGGAATCGATCGGGGTAGTTGAACCCACGTTCGCGACCTTGCCTCCGGGGGTCGGCGTTTAGTCCGCCGTGGTTGACAACGCCCGTGTGGATTCCGAACCGACTCAGGAAGAGGGCAGTCCGGGACGGCCCGCAAGGTACGTCGGAAGCGTAGTAATTGGTGAACCGCCTGCCCTCTGCTGCAAGCGTATCGATATTGGGGGATGTGTCGCGGTGGTAGCCGTAACACCCGAGGTGGTCCGGGCGAAGCGAGTCAATGTCAATGTATAGGATTCGCATCGTCTCTGCCTCGAGTATTCGACCGAACCGTGATAAGAGTTGCTCGTCGATTGGTAATAGCGTCTGCTACGACCAATTATCACTCAGTTCCGGACAACCGTGGATCCATTGCCGGTCGAAGATTCCTCGGGCGCCGGTTACCTCGACACCCATGAGTGCTTTTTCCGGCACCTCTGTGATCCCGCCCTCGCGTGTACCCTTGTCAACTGGAGTGGATGACCGAACGACCCACTCGAGCGTTTGTCGACCTGTCTGTGCTGGGAGGTGCTCAATCTCCATAGTTCGCTCGCCAGTGACGAATTCGACATCGCCCAAGAGTTCAACCGTTGGCGGTTGGTCCTGAATCGTTTTCCGTCCGCGTTCGGTAACGTTTGTCGAAAGCGATCCGTGGTTAACGACAGTCGCCGTGACTCTCCGCAGGTCGCTACCGAGAGACTCGACTCGAGTCGACTTCACTCGAACGGAAGGTGCCTGTTCGGCGAACGTAAGGAGGAATTCAACGGTACGGTCAGCGACCGAATCCATCTGTTTGAGCGGCGGGTTGGTGAATCGGACGCGATCCCATCCACCGACTTCCACCTCACCCAGTTGTGGGTGCTCGATAGGTTCCCACTCATGAAAGAGACCGGCCTCGGGATGTTCGTCGTGCCACTCGATCAGACGACGACCCCACGCCGCCTCGTGATCGCTCGCGTCCATGGCCAGATCTTCGGTCTCAATTCCGAGGGAGTTATAACACATTCCCAGTTCGACGAGATACGCTAGAGCCCCCGTTCGTTCGTACGCGAAGTCTTTGAACGATCCAGGGAGTTCGGCACACCGCTCGCCGGTTTGAGCTTCTTTGTAGCCCGAGAGGAGGGGAAAGTCGGTTATTTCTTCACCACGGTTCCCAATCCGTTCGACCAGATCAGAGTCGTCGTAGTCAGCGTCGCTCGTTACCGGTGGATAAAAGATCGCCGGATTTCCGGTGTGAAGGTCGACGACACCGACGACGTTCTGATGGTTGTACAGAAATTCGGCGAGTGCACGCGTTTCCGGTTCCGAGAGAGGGTACTGACCGTGGCCGATCCAGTCGAATGGACGCCACCCCTCGGATGGAAAGTTTCGGTTGAAATCGTTTCTCGTGTTCGGTTCTGTAACCGGGCCACCCCGGTAGTCGGGGATGGTCCCCTCGACTGCAGTTTGGTAAAATTGGCCGGCAATCTCATCGTCGCCGCGAGTGACGACCACTCTGTCGTCGTTCTCGAGGAGACGTTTTTCACCCTCCATCGAGGGCCATCGCATCGTGAGGATACGTCCGTCGCCCGTCAGATCCTCGGGGAGGATCACGTCGGGACCGATGTCGTTCTTCTCGAGTGGAACTCGGCGACTCCGGACATTCCACCTTCTCGTCTCGAGAACGTACTCGGCACCATCGACTGCAATTCTCGGCATCACGTAAAACGTTCGCTCCTCGAGTAGTCGCGTGACTGTCTCGTCGTCACCGTAGCGTTCCACGAGGTGCTCTAGCAGACGGAGACACACCCATGAGCCTGCCAACTCAGGTGCGTGCATATTCGCTGTGATCAACAATGCAGGACGACGAGTATCCTTTTTCTCAGTTCGGTTTGCAGCCACCGTGACACACCACAAGGATCGCTCTTCAGGTGTCTCGCCGATCGACGAGACGCTTACCAACTCCGGTGCAGCACGTTTTATCACCTGTAACTGTCCAGTGAGTGTTCGATACTTGGGGAATTCTGTTAGTGATAGGATACTCATACCGTTCGTACATCGATTCATCGGAGAAGCGTAATAACTGTTCGTGTATTGTTACCATGGTGGATGGCCTTGGGAAAGTTAACGGCTCTGGGCTATACAAGTGCAAGTTGGGACCCACTCGTCGAACTCGCCGGTGTAGCAACGTCGCTTTTCCAGCAACCGTTATATAGTAGAAGAAACGACAAGCACTGTACGAACAGACCTATGGGAGAGCTAGCTATCAACGGCGGCCCGAAAGCCGCCGCCGACCTGAACGTTCCTGAGTGGCCACGATTGACCGACGCGAGCCGACGATACGTCGACGACTCGCTCGAGAGCGGACACTGGTGTCGAAACACGACCGACGGCGAGAGCTTCTGTGACCGCCTCGAGGACGAGTTCGCCGATTACCACGACGCGAAACACGCGATCGCGGTGAGCAACGGGACGACTGCCATCGAACTCGCACTACGGGCCTGCGGCGTCCAGCCCGGCGACGAGGTGATCGTTCCCTCCTACTCGTTCATCGCGAGCGCGAGCGCAATTCCCTGCGTCGGCGCCGTTCCAAGGTTCGTTGACACGGATGTCGAGACGTACAACATCGATCTCGATCACTTAGAGAAGATAATCACCGAGAAGACCGTCGGCATCGTTGGTGTCCACTTCGCGGGCTACCCGATGGATATGGACCGGCTCATGCCGATCGTTGAGGAAAACGACCTGTTCCTCATCGAGGACTCGGCCCACGCACAGGGATCGGAGTGGCGCGGCGAGAAGATCGGTACCTTCGGCGACTTCGGGACGTTCTCGTTTCAGGAGTCCAAATCCCTGCCCAGCGGTGAGGGCGGGATCGTGACGACGGACGACCCTGTGCTCGCCGACCGCGCGCGAACGATGGCCAACATCGGTCGCCGCCAGGGGGAGACTGGCTACTATTTCTACTACCTCGCGTCCAACCGCCGCCTCTCGGAATTGCAGGCCGCACTCGCGCTGGGTCAACTCGAAAAACTCGACGAGGAGAACCGCGTCCGTGAAGAACGTGAGGAACTCCTACTTGATGAACTCGAATCGATCGAAGGGATCTACACGAAGCCCCGGGACGACCGCATCACGGCTCGTGGCTACTGTATCGAGAACTTTCGGTACGACGCAAGCGCGTTCGGCGGTCTCTCGCGGGATCGGTTCATCGAGGCGATGCGAGCCGAGGGCGTCCCCGTCAGTAACGGCTACGAGATGCCGCTGTACCGTCAGCCCGCGTTCTTCCGCAACGAGGTCGGACGATTCCTGCCAGAAGGGACGGAGATGCCCGACTACCCGAACCATCACCTTGCCGGCGCGGAGGAGATCTGCGAAACGAACCTGACCTACAGTCACCGACTGCTGCTTGCGGATGAGTCTGGGATCCGATCGGTCGCCGCAGCGATCCGCAAGATCCAGGACAACGTTGACGAACTGCTCGAATAGTCGGTCGACCGGTTGGAACCAATTTCAATTTTCGATTTTAGACGTGTTGGTACAATCGGCTACCACTCGAGAACCACGCCGAGCGTCTGCGTTCGATCCTCGAGGAGCGCGTCGTAGACCTCGGGCGCGTCCTCGTAGGACTCGCGGTGGGTGACCAGCTCTGAGACGGAGAGGCGGTCGGTCTCGAGCAACTCGAAGAAGAGTTCGACGTGGCGCGCTCTCGTCCAGGGGTTCTCTGCCGTCGCGTGGCTCGGGTGCGTCTGGTTGTGCGCCCCGATGATCGTGTAGCCGGGGTTGTGACACGCCCGGTTGAAGTCGAACTCCGAGGTTCCACGGGGACTGCCGAGGACGACGAATCGCCCCTGCTCGCGTAGCGCCCGGAACTCGGTCGGGACGACCGAGGGGTTGCCGGTGACCTCGAAGACGACGTCCGCGAGACGGCCGTCAGTGACGTCCTCGAAGCGGTCGAACCAGCCGTCGTTCTGGGGGTTCAGCCCGAGGACGCCGGGTACGTCCGAATCCGGGAGGTGATGCAGTCGATCGTCGGCGACATCAAGTCCGACGACGGGGTGCGCGCCGGCGAGGTATGCGAGGCGGATCGTCAGCTGTCCCAACAAGCCGAGTCCGTACACGGCGACGCCCTCGCCGAACGAGAGGTCGCTCCGTCGGATGCCGTTCATCACAATCTCGGCAATCGTGAAGAACACCGCCTCCTCCTCGGAAAGGCCGTTGGGAATCGGGTAGCAGGTCTCGTACGAACGCGCCGTGTACCGCTGATGGGAGCCGTAGGTCGCGACGCGCTGTCCGGCGACCTCGTCCGCGACGTCCTCGCCAGTCTCGACGACGACACCGACGTTGTTGTAGCCGGGTTCGAACGGCAGCGACGTGCCCTCATTCGGGTGGGAATCGGTGAGAAACATCAACTCGGTGCCGGTGCTCACGAGCGTCCTCCGCGTCTCGACGAGTACCTCGTTGCGACCGGGTTCGGGCATCGGTTTCGATTCGACCACGACCTCGTTCTTGCCGGGGAAGGTAATCCCCTCGTTTCGGTTCTCGCTCATAGGTACTCACTCGCAGACCGCCCACTTGTACCTGCCAGAAACGGGACCGTTCGCCGGAGTCATAAACCATTACCCGGTGCGCTGCGAACACCGCCTATGCCGCGGACAGCACTGCAGACGCACACACTTCGCGCACTTGAAAAATCCATCGAGCGGAAGCTCGATCGCATCGCCGACGCCGGCTACGAAGGCGTACAGTTCACACCCGACCTCGGGGAGAGGACGCCCGAAGCGCTCGCCGAAGAAGTGGAGAACCGCGACCTGGAGGTCGCGGGCTGTCACGTCGATAGCGAACTACTCGAGAGCGAGTACGAAGAGACGCTCGAGATCTATCGGGCACTCGATTGTACCGACCTCGTCATCTCGAGTTACGATCCCGAGGCGTTCGAGAGCGAGTCCGGAATCGAAGACGCAGTCGCTCATCTTTCCGAGTTGTCCGACCGCCTCGAGGAAGACGGCTTCGCGCTGCACTACCACAACCACTACTTCGAGTTCACAGACCTGGGTGACCGGACGGGCTACGAGGTCTTCGCGGAGCTTAGCGAGGGTTCGATTCGACTCGAGGTGGACACCGGTCTGGCCCACTGCGGCGGTGCGGATCCCGCCGAACTGATCGATCGCTACGCGGATCGAATCGATCTGGTGCATCTAACCGATTCGATTCCGGGATCGGACGAGACCGTCCACATGGATCTCAGCGAGGGCGTAGGCGACCTCGATGCTTGGGTCGACGCGGTGCAGGCTGCCGACGTGGAATGGCTCATCTACGAGAACGGCCGCACGGACGACCCCGCCGTGTCGATCGTCGACGCGATGGACGTGGTGGACGAATTGCTCTCGACGTGAACGGTCTCATGAGCGAGAGTCGATCGCGGTGACTTACTGAGAACCAGGTCGTAGTTCGAATCGATTTCGACAATCCTTCGCTCGTGGACCAACTGCTCAGCATCGATCGCGATCGCGGCAGCCTTCTTGGCGTCACGTGGCGAGTGACAGATTTTCAGTTGGTCGAGTTCTAGCTCGAGCGGACAACACGATCGGAAACGTTACGCTATCGACGCTCGGCGGTGACTGTCAGCACTACGGCTGTTTTGGTTAGGTGCATATCGGCACTGTCCCCTCGTACTGAGTGATCGATCGATCGGTCCACGGCGAGTCAACGAGCGACGAGGACCGCACGCGACCCCGAATCGAACTCAGAATCGTTCTCCATCGGAATTAGGGGGACGAAGCCGCTGCCTCTTTGGATATTCGGAAACCGGTGCCGGGTACAACGAGTATCCATTTCTTGAGGCTGTGACGCCGCTCTCGTTTCACCCTTCGAAGATCGATCAGGTGTGAGCTACGGGATGGGGTGAGAGAGACAACCGGAATACACGATCGAGCAAGTGTTCCACCCGTCACGACGACGATACCGCCAGTCCTGGGCGATCGAGAAATAGATCAAAAACGGATCGAGAACGGCTCCGGCGGCCAGACTATTTGAGATCGTCGTACTCGATTTCGACAGGTTCGCCGGAATCGGCTGATTTGTAGGCGGCCTCGACCACACGAACTTCGGGAACGCCCACCTCGCCAGGAATTCCCGGCTCTCGACCGTCACGAACGGCTTCAACGAAGTCCCGGACGAGGGACTCGTTCATGTCCGTTCCCCAGTAAATCGATTCCATACCAGAACCGTCGCCTTGGTCACGGGTTTCGGTTAACGTCTGGTCAAAGCAATCGACTTCGAGGACGCCTTCGGTGCCGATTAGGCGCATCGTGACGTCGCCCCAGAAGTGCCAAGCGTCGGGCTGTCGCCACGAGCCGTCATGGCTCAGGATGGTGCCATCCCCCATTTTCATCGAGAGGATATCGATGTCCTCGACCTCGATGTCCGAGAAGTGGGTGCCAGTCTCGGTGTAGATTTCAGTCACCTCCTGGCCGGTGATCCAACGCGCGATATCGACGACGTGAACTGAGTGGTCCATGATCGCGCCGCCACCGCTTCGCTCTGGGTCGGTGACCCAAGTGCCGCCGGCCATCCGCTGGAGTAGATTAGTACCGACGATGGCTTGTAACTCGCCGATTGCACCACCGTCGTAGGCCGCCTTTGCCTGCAAGATTGGTTCACTGAAGCGGACGGGCATGGCGACGCCGAGAGTGACCCCCGCCTCCTCACAAAAGTCTACCAAGTTCTGGGCCTCCTCGGCCGTCGGCGCGAGCGGTTTCTCACAGAGGATGTCCACACCCACATCCGCAGCCGCCCGGACCCACTCACCGTGGTTGGTATTTGCAGCACAGACGATCCCGACATCGACTCGTTCGAGGACCTCGTCCATAGAACCGTACTCGAGACCGTGTTCGTTGGCGAATTCCCGACCGCGCTCGTCGTCCTCGTCGGCGACGGCAACCACTTCGGCGGCCGTGATCTCATCGACGACTCGGGTGTACTCGTGGCAGTGTGAGTGAGCTGTCGAGAGGATTCCCAGAGCAATCATCGATCACTTACCTCCGAAGGTGCAACGGGTTCACCGCGCCTGGCCGACTCGATTGCCGCCAGCGAAACGCGCATCGACTCGATTCCCTCCTCGGCGGTGACCAGCGGTTCATCGCCCTTCTCGAGACAATCGACGAAGTGCTTGAGTTGCCGGTAGTAACCGTCCTTCTCGAGAGGTATGTCGTGTCCGACGGGGTCGCGTGGCACGTTGACGGTCTCCATGCTGTAGTGTTCGATCGGCGCTACCTCGTCGATGTCGTACTCGATGTGGCCCTCGTCGCCCGCAATCTCGAACGCCTCCGTGAACGGGATCGTTGGCACTTCGATCCACCAGGCCTCGACGTGTCCCACGGCGCCGCTCTCAAACCGCACAAGGCTGAGCGAGACCTCGCTCGTACCTTCCCGCGACCAGTCTGTGTGACGGGTGTAGACGTGCTCGACGTTGCCAAGCATCCAACGGAGGAAGTCGAAGTCGTGGACCGCAAGATCCAGCAGGACGCCACCGCTTTTCTCGAGATCGTCGAACCAACCGCGGGCGCCCTCGTAACCGAACGCGCGCTTGGTCCGGGCGACCCCTGGCTCGCCAATCTCGCCGGCGTCGACGCGCCCTTTCGCCGTAGCGTAGGGCGGGAAGAAGCGGACGGCGTGGGCGGTCATGAACGTGATACCCGACTCATCGACAGCCTCGCGGATCGCACGGGCGTCCTCAAGCGTCCGCGCGAGGGGCTTTTCGCAGATGATGTCGATCCCTCGCTCCGCGACGTCTTCGGCGATTGTACGGTGGGTATCCGTGGGTGTGAGGATCGCGACGGCGTCGACCTCTGCCTGGTCACAGAGTTGTTCGTGGTCTGCGTACGCGGTTGCAGACGGTACCTGTTCGTCGATGAATGCCTCGGCGGAGTTCGGCGATGCGACCCCGACCACCTCGGTGCCTTCGATGATATCGAATCGATCAGCGTACACGCCTGCCATTCCACCAGCTCCGATGAGCCCAATTCGTTGCATGTGTTACCCGTGTACTGCCACTGTCAAATCGTTTTCCACGTGAATATGAGGTGAACGGAGTTCAGACAGTACTATCGAGACGCACGATTCGCAGTGACGGCGATATCCGTATGTTATAGGGAATTACCACTGGCAACTCCCATCGGATATTAGAAGAGACATACTCCGTTAATATCGTCGCCGAAGATGTCGCCGGTCTCATTGTCGATCCGTTCCTGTCTGGAGACAAAGATTCGGTTCCCGGCTTTCACCCTTGGGAGTACGTGCCGATCGGCGCCGGTGCGTTGTCTGCGTGGGTTTCTTCCAAGGTAGGTACCGTGTGTTCGTAGTCGTACGGCGACCAGGTAATGGTACCGTTGAACGTGTACGCCGTTCGGAATCCGGCACGGCGTCCGTCGGATGTAAGTCGTTCCCACCACAACCGTTCGACTCCGACCGATGAAAATACGTACGTTGCACTCGCGAACTCCTGGGAACAGGTGATTATACGCAATCTATTTGCCCGTTCGATATAAACCGACAGACTGTGACATACACAGCCGCTATCATCGGAACTGGACCGGATCCCGACGAACGAGTCTCCGGGCAGAGTTTTGCGATGGGGTATCGACATGCTCGAGCGTACGACGCCATCGAGAACGAGACCTGCGAACTGGTCGCCTGCGCGGATATCGTTCGCGAGAATGCGGAGGCCTTCGCCGATGAGTTCAATCTTGAGTCTGACCGCGTGTTCGAAGATCATCGCAAACTGCTCGAGACGGTCGAACCCGATATCGTGAGCGTCTGCGTTCCGCCAGGGGCGCACGCTGAATTGACGGTTGACTGTGCACGGGCTGGCGTTCGGGCCGTCCATTGTGAGAAACCCATGGCAGATACGTGGGGAAAGAGCCGCCTTATGGCCCAGACCTGCTGGCGAAGAGGCGTTCAGTTGACGTTCAACCACCAACTCCGGTTTCACCCCGTTGTCAGACGTGCGAAGGAACTTCTCGACGAAGGGGTGATCGGCGACCTCGAGCGAATCGAACTCTCTAGGAAGGACCTCTTCGATGCCGGCTCCCACCAGCTCGACCTCGCAAATTATTTCGCTGACGATGTTGCCTCCGAGTGGATCATCGGCCAGTTCGACTATCGCGAGGAAAACCGGCTGTTCGGGGTTCACAACGAGAACCAGGCCCTCGCGCAATGGCGATACGAAAGCGGCGTGTACGGGCTCGCAGCGACCGGTTTCGGCGCAGACATGATCGGGTGTAGCAACCGACTGGTCGGGTCCTACGGGACAATCGAGTTCGATTTCGGGTCGACACCACAGCTTCACTTAACTCGTGAGGGGCGAACGGAGACGACCGAATTCGAGCAGTCCGATCCATTGCCATCGGCCGTCAAACACATCGTCGATACCCTCGGTACCGACAAGGAGCCGATTGTGAGTGCGAGACGAGCGTTGAATGCAACGGAACTCATCTTCGGAACCTACGAGTCCGCTCGCCGAAACGGCCGCGTCGAGTTCCCCCTCGAAATCGACGACAATCCCCTTGAGTCGATGGTCGAAAGCGGCGCTGTCGAACTCCGTGACGACTCCGAACGTTCAAACTGAGGCGCGACCTGGCCGATTCGACCCGTTACTTGAGCCCGACGTTTTCGAACCGAGACATTGTATTGATGTTACCTGAGGTAAGACGCGGGCGTTCAACCTGTCCCGGGAACTCGCATTTTGTTCGGCGAGCCTCAGACGCCGACCGTACGTGGCGTGTTCCGCTCGGTACTTATTCGAGATCGACAGGGGTCCCGTCGGCGCTCGACTCGACCCACGCGTCGCAGAGATCGATGCCTCGGGCCGCTTCTGCGGGTCCCGGCGCGACCGCGTTCGGTCCATCGTCGACAGTGACGGCGTCGACGAAGGCGTCAAACTGGTGGTCAAGCACCGGATCGAGTGCCCGGCCAAACGACTCGACGATTTTCCCGTCGTCTCCGTACCAGTGGGTCCCTTCGTGGCCGTGCTGGCCTGTCCGTATCGTTCCCTCAGTTCCGTGCACTTCGAGTTCCCAGCCGTAGCCGGGACCGTATTCGTTGCACATCGCGAACGTCATTGTGCCGATTGTCCCGTCGTCGAACCGAACTGACGCGGATCCCAGGTCCGGATGCTCCATGAATGGTGTATTCCCGTTTTCGAGTTCGCCGGTCAGTCGTGCCGGTTCGGACTCATCCGCGAACCACTGCAGCATGTCAGCCGTGTAGTACCCCATCGTGTAGGCCGGCCCCGGTTCGTCGGGAGCTAGACCATCCTTGTGCTCGATGCCGTCAGGACTGGCCATTGCGTGGTACACGGACGTGTGGACCTGCAGGACCTCACCGATGTCGCCGGCGGCGATTCGCCGCTTGACTTCCTGGATGCGGCCGTCGTGACGGTGAGGCGATGTTGTGGCGGCGACTAGATCGGTGTCGGCGGCCGCATCCGCGATCCGCCTGGCGTCTCCTGCGGAGGCTGCAGCGGGTTTTCCGGTCAGAATTGGGTAGCCAGCATCGAGTGCGGCGATGGCGTCGTCAGCGCGCCGGGTCAGCAACGAATTGAGAACGATCGCATCGACGTCGTCAGCTGCGAGCAGTTCGGATAGAGATTCGTAGACGGGACAGTCATAAGTTTCCGAGAACTCCTCGGGAGATAATCGACCGAGCTCTTCGAGTCCCTCGTCGGGTGCGTCTAGACGAGCCGCTGCGACGACCTCCGTCCCGGCCCGTTCGGTGGCGCGATTGGCATAGTAGTGGCTGTAGAACGATGCGAGTCCGGCGATACCTACGCGAAGCGTCATGCAACCACGAACGAACTCGAGACATATCGTTCTACGGGTTCCAGTCATCTGGTGTTATCTCGAGCGGCAACTACCAGAGAACCCAGACGACTGCTACGATTCTACCTGGTACTCCGGGTGCTACCGCCTTTCTTTCCCGCTGTCCGGTGTTTAGCTATCCGTCTGGTCTTCCGACTCCGCTACTGAGGTTCCGAACCGTAAACGGCGACGCGTCCAATATACGAGTCGGTCACGACCGTGGGCAATTCCTTACAGCGGCGTTCTCGAGACGTTCGGGAACCCGTTCCACCGATATTTTGTGTATCGATCAACGACGATCGCGTTTTCCCTCTCAAGTGTCTCAGTAGTTGATAGACCGAATCCCGAAACCGCGCACCGGGTCCTCGAACACGACCGGTCAACTCGCATCCTTCGGAACGATTGTCGTTTGAAGTTGACAGGATTTCGTGCCCGCCGAATCCTTGCCTTCTCTCTCACTTCTGTCGACAGGCGGGACGACGCGCGCTCGCCAGACGTCTCGAGCGTCGAACTCGGTATCGTCGCCTGAAAAGTCGATGGCGTCCGGGAACCGTTTCACGTCGGTTCGGTTCGGCGTCGGTTCGAACGCTAGCCGGGTTTGGCTTCGATCTCCCTCAATCACGAGTTCCGCTCCGTTTCCGTTCTCATCCTCTTTTGTCGGTTCAACTGCCTCGATTGGGTAACACGAGACGAATACATATTCCAGTTCGGGATCGTCCGTGCGAACGTCGAACGTCGCTGCGTCCGCGATAGTCACCCGCTCGGCTGCTCGCTCAAGCGTGATCGATCGGCGCAGGGTGGTTACTCCGGCAGCGTCGGGGTAACAGTCGGATAGTTCGATCTCGAAGCGGTCACGATCATGATCGCACGAGCGGTCGATCACTGTCGCGGCGTAAGTTTCGCCGACCGCTTGTTCGTGTCCGTTCACGTACGGAACCGAGTGGCCGAGTGATCGGGTCGTGAGATACTCGTACCGTCGATCGCTAAAGTAGTCTCGATCGTACGTGCCGCTTCCGAGGTCGGTGATCGAGGATTCGCCGCGGTAGTGGACGACGACCGAACCGCAGTCGTTGTGGTTGTGGTACTCGTCGTTGTGTCCTCCCTTGGCGGCAACGACGAGACCGTCCGGATCGAGCGGATCAGCCCGCGACAGCCACCACTCGCAGTCGGAAAAGTAGGTCCGCTGCGAGGGCGTCGCGACCCCGAAATCGCTCGAGGCGTCGTGGCACCAGTGGAGGGTTCGTACCGCTTCCATCAGGTTGTCCGAGGAACGCTGGGAAAACGGCCCGTCTATCGATCGTAGCGCACGGTGGCCTTCGGCTACGAGGGCGGGTAGATCGAATTCCTCGCCGAGTCGGCACGCGAGGTACGGATCGACGTCATCGGTTTCGCGCGAGTCGGAGAACGGAACGAACCGGCCGGGACTGAGCGATATCTCCAGTGGGAACCGGGCGATCTCGCGACATATCGGCGGCGTCAGCAGCGACATTCGGCCACCCGTTCGTGCTTGAAGTGTCGACGACAGCATCACGTAGTGACCGAATCCGAAGTTCCAGTAGGCGAGTCCCTCCGACGTACACCCGTCCAAACCGAAGCTCTCGAGGTAGTGTTCTAGTGCGTCGGTCGCCTTGGTGATCAGGTTCGCGAGGCGCTCGCGGTCGGTTTCGACGTAGAGGGCCGCGATCACCGCGCCCGCGTGACAGACAGCGTTCCAGTTGCCCGTCGGCGGCTGGCGCCAGTGAAAGTCTTTCCGTTCCTCGAACGGGGTGAGTACGCGCTCGTCGACCTCCGACCGAATGCGCGCTCGCAGAGCTGGGTGGAGGCGCTCACCGAGCAGGTAGTCGACCTCAGCTAGCAGGTGTGCAGTTCGCGCCGAGAAAAGGGCGACGTAGTGATCGTTCGGCGGGTGTAGCATCGGTAGCCCGTCCCGACGCTCATCCTCGGGTAGATGGGCCGGAAGCAACCACGTCGTTTGCTCGCAGATCGCCCACACGTGATCCAGCACGTCGTCGAGGTACCGCCCGTCGTGCTCGAGACATGCCGCCAGCGTCAACAACGCAAGGCGCTGGTGTCGCTCAAAGTAGGCTCGTTGGTACCGGGATCGGTTCCCCGTTCGTACGTAATCCGCATACAACGACGCCGGAAGCTGTGGAATCGAATCCGAGTCGCCAGCGATGCGGTCTGCCCGCTCGAGGATTTCCTCGACGAATGCAGCGGTCGCCGGATCATCGGCGATGGCGTCCCATCTCGAGGCATCGTCGTAGGTCGATAGATCTCCATCTGCCGTTCCGTCTCTTTCAGCTTCGGCCAGCGCATCGAACACGTCGTCGACAGTCCACTCAGCAGGTGGGTACTGCCGATCGGTTTCGGTCATGCCTCAATGTCTAACTTGGAATATTATAGTTGCCACTGACGATAATGTACACCTGATCAATCGAGTATCGTGCGAGCGGACACGGCTCGGTTCGGGTTCATTCACGGGGCTGTTTATAAGTACACCGACGAGAACGTCTAAGTAGTCATGGACAGTCCATACGCAACCGTCGACTGGGAGTCCGTCAAGCGACTGCACTCGGTGAACCACATGCACACGTTCTCCGCCAATCCCGGCGAGAGCGAGTGGATCGCCACGACGGACCACCAGGACGGCCAGCGAACGTTCGAGTCGATGTACGAGGACGGTATCCGCCACTTCGCGATCAGCAACTACTACCCGTCGAAGCCGACCTACCCACTGGAAGAATACTTTGACGACGTCCCAGACGACGCGCTGGGCTGTCCAAACGCGGAGATGAGTACCGAGCAACAGCGAGGTCACTATAGTGGCCTCGGCAGTCGATTCGATTGCGGTGACGGCTACGACGGGCACTGGGAGGGTCTGTTCGAAGATGTTTTCGACGAACTCGTCTACGACGGTGGGGGCGGGATCGTCGTCAATCATCCCAAGCGAACCGGACTCTCCGTCGAGCAACTCCTTGAGCGACTCGACTTCGACGAGCGTGTACTCGGGATCGAAGCGTACAACCACCGCTGCCAGGAACGGTACAGTGAGTCCGGCAACGCACTATCGATCTGGGATGAACTACTCCTGACGGGGCGACGTGTATTCGGCTTCTTCAACCCGGACTACCACTCCCCCTGGTATCCAGTCCCTGAATGGGCCGACGACACGCTCGGCCGAAACGTCCTGCTGATCCCTGAGGTGACTGAGGAAGCAGCCGCACGAGCGTACCGACGAGGACAGTTTTACGGTGCGCTCGAAGGGTCTGGACTCGCGTTCGAACGCATCAGCGCAACTGACGAGATGATAGAGGTCGAGACGAACGACGACGCGCGGATCGACTTCGTAAGCGACCGGTGCGTCGTCCACACCAATTGTGGTACGTCTGCGACGTACGAGGTGAACGGCAAGGAAACGTACGTGCGAATCGAAGCCGCTGCCGAGAACGGCGAGCGGATCTTCTCCCAGCCCGTTAGCTTTGACTTCGATCTCAGTTCGTCGGAGCGACACACGTCCAACCCCTGATAGCGAGTATTCAACTCGAGATTCCACTCAAATTCGAGTTCGGATTTAGATCGAGTCTACGGTCGCGTTTGAGGCACAGCGCGAAACTTAGAACCCGACGTACGCTCCCAAACAGGCGAGCCCGACGACGACCATGTGTACATGGCTTTTCGGCGTATTTTCCATGATGAGTTCGACGAAGACGATTCTCGAAATAAGACCCCGCACGATCTGCCACCGGAACGGATTCAAGTCTGGAACGGTGACGCCGAACACCGGATCTACCGACTACCCCGATGGGTTCGAGGCCGAGTTCACGGACAAGCCCAAGCCTCCACGAGCGAGGCCGTCAGGCCGAGCGAAGTAGGGTGAGGTAGTTGACTCGAGGCGTCGGGGTCGTGTAGGAGTTCGCCCCTTATTCAATCAGTGATAGTACATTTTCACTTCGAACCTTGGCTTTCTCCGCCTCGTCTACTGGCAAGTTATCGGTGTAGTTGTAGTACGCTTCGAAGATTTTGAACGGAAGTTGCGGTCCCGTGACGAGGTGATCGGTACCGATCTCTTCGACCACCGTTCCAGCTTGGTGGCTGAAGTAGACAAACAAGTCTCCAAGGACGAACAACGTCTCGCCGGAGCGAACCAGGTTGTCCAATCGAACACCTTCCGGCGAGACGGAGGTGAGTTCACGTTTGATCCGGGACGCGTGCGTCCACAGGTCCGCGAGGATCACGTCTGCCTCGGAACTCGAGCGAAGCAGTTCGATCAATTGACCCGCTTGATCGTTCGTAAACGCTCGCTTGAGACCATCTTCGTGGCCGCGAAGTCGGGTACCGGGATGGCGCTGACGCTGGTCCTCGAGGGTCGCGACGATGATGACGGGGAGGTCTCGCTCGGCACACGCATCCACGAGTGCTTCCGTCTCCGGGGCCGCCAGCTCATAATTATGATAGTTTGGTAATATCTTAACCCCTTGCATCCCGAGTTCGACGCATTCGTTGAGATCCTCGCGCCAACCGGGATACGACGGATCGATCGTCGCGATAGGGATCAGCCGCCCCTCGTACCCATCGATATCTTCGACGAGGATTCGATTGCCGCGGTGGCAGTTCCGATACCAGACGCTCCCTGTTGAGGACACCAACGCCTTATCGACACCTTTGCGATCCATGTATTCAACGAGTTCCTCGGCCGTCTCCTCGAATGGGAAAAATGGCCAACTACCCAGGAACGCGTTCGCGTCTACGATCATTTCCTCGCGGGGTTCTTCAAGACGCTCGAAACGTTTCCAGGTGTCCGCTTTCAACGTCGAGAGTTCATCTTGATCGTACTTGTTCGGGACGTGGTCACCCAACAGATTCTCGAAGTTGTATGCGATCTTCGTTTTCGCCTCCGGAGAGAGCTCAAGTCCCTCGAGTTTACCGACACCGGGCTGGAACCACGTGTCGGTGCCGAACACCAGTCGATCGACCCCGCAGTAGTTGGCGGCCATCTCGACGAGATGGCGTTCGCAGTTCGAACCGCTGATATCCAGATAGACGTTGTCTTGATCCCGAACGTTCTTGATGCGGTACTCGGCGTCGCCCCCGGCCACGATGTGTCCGGAAATGAGCTTCAGATCGGGATATCGTTGGGCAAGCTCGAGAACGTCTTCGGTGTGCGCCTCACTCTCGTCCCACTCCTCTTTGTCCTCCGGTAACCGCTGCATCACGTGAGCGATGATTGGGACGTCCATCTCGACGGCAGCCTCAGCGAGTGGGTAAAACTCCTCGTTGGAAATATTGACCGGGGTCGTTATGAAATGATGTTTGAGACCGACGAGACCGTCCTCTTGCACGGCTCGTCGAAATTCCTCAACGGCCTCCTTGCCGAGACGTGGATCGACCCGTGCCCAGCCGTAAAACAGATCCGGGTACTCCTCGACGTACTTCGCGACGATCCGGTTGTACTCACGACACTCTTCGATCGTAGTTCCGACCTCCCCGATGAGACACACCTTCTCGGCACCCTGCATGGCCAGCTCGCCACGGATTTGTTCCGCTCGCTCGGCGCGTTTCTCGGGAGTCGAACTGTCTTCGGTGTGCAAGTGAAAATGGCAGTCGATCATGGTGTCACATAAGAAATCTGCAACCGACGTGTTATACTTTCGCAAACCGGATGAATCGGACTCGACCGCTCAAGGTGATGAGGCGAACGAAATCGTACTGAAAGTGTCGACGATCGATCCAATCATTCGAGACAGAAATTATAAGCCTGTTGAACGAAATGTTGGATAGGATGATAGACTGCCACCAGCACATCCGTGCAGAGGATCTCTCAACGCCCGAGAAACGTCGGGAGTACGCGGAGTGGACCCGCCGAGAAATGGAGCGCGTTGGCATCGAACGGTTCGCACTGATGCCGTACCCGGCCGAGGATCTCGAGGGAACGATCGAGCGAAACAAGAATACGGCGACGCTCTTAAAAGAATACCCGGACCTGGGATACGCGTGGGTGTACATCGATCCCGCGTGGGGTGAGGGCGCTATCGAGGAGTTCCGTCGTGCCGTTGAGGAGGACGGTTTCGTCGGCCTCAAACACCACTCGAATCGCTTCCACCAACCGATCTCAGATCCCGAAGTCGACCGGCTATTAGCGGCCGCGAACGAGATGAACGTTCCGGTAATCGCCCACGTTACCCAGCGCACGCGAGAACACCGGGAAGAGGTCGCACCTTACGAGAGTCAGACCGAACATGTCCGCGAGGTGGCCGAGCGGTATCCAAACCTGGATCTAATCTCCGCGCACATCGGTGCCGGCGGAGACTGGGAACGACGCCTCCGAAACCTCTCCGACCTGGAGAACGTCTTCCTCGATATCTCGGGATCGGACTGTGAGCAAGGCCAAGTGGAAGCGGCCGCCGAATCCGTCGGCACTGATCGACTGGTGTTCGGCACCGATGGCTGGCTGTTTCCCGGATCGGGTAAACTCATAGGGTGCGACCTCACCCCCAACCAGAAGGCGGAGATTGCGTACAACTTCGAGGGGCTTGTTCCCGACGGAACTCCGAACAAACTTTCAGAGGAAGACGTTCGAAAACGGAAAGCCGACGCCGTTGAGCGATTCGAGCGCTTCGAGATACCCCGCGAGGAGACCATTGTCGACGTTAATTCCTTCGTCGGTTCCTGGCCCTACCGAGACGTGGAGGGCGATCCCGAAGCTCTGATAGAGCGAATGGACGCTGAAGGGATAGATAAGGCACTTGTCTCGTCACTGGACGCGGCTCACATGCGAAACGTGCCGGAAGCGAACCGCCAACTCTTCGAACGCATCGAGGGTCACGACGACCGCCTGATTCCCGTTGCGACCGTCGATCCAACATACACGAAGTGGGAGGACGACCTCGACAAGTGCGTTGGGAAGGGCGCGAGTGCAGTCAAGATGCTTCCGCTCTATCACGGGTACACACTCGACGAGGAACCCGCCCGCCAGCTCTTAGACGCGGCCGCTGAGCGCGACCTCCCGGTGATCGTTTGTTCGGTACTCGAGGACCTCCGCAAGCAACACCCGACCCACAAACCGTACGGCTCGGAAGAGATGTTTCGAGATCGGTGGAACGAGGACCAGGTTGAGGCGATCATCGACTTGTTGAAAGCCTGTCCCGAGACGGACGTGATCCTCGACAACTGTTGGGCGAGCGCGCCTAAAATCCTCGAGGAGACGCGGAGCCACCTCGACCACCACTGGCTGCGTAACCGCAGCCACAAAGGGGGGCTGTTCTTCTGTATAGACGGCCTGTTCATCTACTATGATGCCCAGGCCGCCGAAATCGCCGATCAAGTCGGTCCGGAGCACCTCGCGTTCAGCGCACAACTTCCGTTCTACGTCGTCCAGTCGTACTACAACTACGTCGAGTATCTCCCGGTAGACGAGACCGAAAAGGATCGCATACGCAGCGAGAACGTGCTCGAACTACTCGAGTAAGAGTGCGAGCGAAAATGACCGGCCGGGCTTAATGATTTTGCAGGTCTGTACGCCGCTCCGCTCGAAGATGGTCGGTCACTCTTCGTGTTGGGTTTGCAGGTCTTCGACGTGATCTGGATAGATCCACGTCAGCTCGGCGTCGGTGTAGGGGACGTTCTCTCGATGCATTCGGTAGAATGAAACAATCTCCTCGCGCGGGGCCGTCGGCTTGAGGCTGAGGACATATCTGACTAGTAGATCCGCATTGTTAGTCTCCTTGACGACGGTGACGTTCTCGGGGTCGGTGTTACGAGTTTGTAGAAGCACTTCGATCGATTCGATTGGATTTATCGGCTATGTGGTCGAGGCTGTCGTTGAATATCGGTCGTGATTGGAATCGTGATCGCTGGTCCGATTCTGTACTCAAGATCGTGTCCCCCGCGTTGGGTTACAATCATAACAAGAGCTGCCTCAGGTTTTTTGAATCGTATGTACTCCCACCGTTGGGTTCGGGGTGGAATTCTGCGAAGAAAGCGAACTGGGGCACCTAGGTGGGACTCGAGACATCTCTACTGTTTACCAAAGATAAATACCTTCTCAAGCACCGATTACGGTGTTCTGAAACCCTACAGGTGTGTTTTGGCGTGTTCATAGACCCTTTCTCACCGAATTGTGCAGAGGTATTGTTCACACCTGCCAAACTCACTCCCTCGTAAAAATTTAGGACATTTCGGTACGAATCGCCTCAGTCGGATGGTATCGAACCGTTTGGCCCCTCACGATTCATTTTTCGATCGTTTTGCACCTCAAAATCAGACGCAGCAGGTAATTACAAACATATGCACGTAATGCTGAGTGGTGGCGGCACTAATTGTGAACGAATCTCATGGTACAAGAACCCAAATAACACGGTTTAGTGGTTGGAATCGTTCGTTTCGCTATCCGAGTTCACTGCTGTTGCAGCGGTTTACGAGAAGAAAACAGCGGCGTTAACAGGCGAAGCAATAGATAAGAACTCAATATCGTTACTTTAGAAGACAGTATCCGGCCGCTGAATCGCGATTCGTAATCGGCAGTGGGCCATAGTAGCTTTATGCGGGGCCTGTTCGATAACGGCGGACATCCAATGATTTACGGCGCGGTGATTCTCGACAACGACGGCGTCCTCATCAAAAATGGTCAAATTCGATCTAACTCACGACGACACGGAGGCGACACTCCGCGAGTGGGTGTAACCTTGGACCCGGTTTGATTAGTGACCCGACGATTCGATAGGCTGGACAGTAGACGCCCCAAGGCGGTCTGACTGTCTTTAGGCGTCTCGAGATTGATGTGGAACGCTTTCTGCAGATTCGGGAGCGTATGATTTTGGATGAATACAGGACGCGACCGACGCGGGGACAAGGCACTACACCACGACGCGAATTCTCTCTTCGAACTGGATCGAGAGTTCATCGCGAGCAACACCCAACAGCAGACGCTCAAGTATTTCGTCGAATACTTCTCGTGTGAGGTGAGGTTTACAACCTACTACGGCTGCGAATCGACGCTCGAAGCATTGACGTATCAAATACCCGATCAAAACGATATGGAGATAGCGTTAGATGATTTGGATTCCCACAACGTTTTGTTCGTCAGCGACAGCGCGAAAGACGTCGGCACCATCCTCAATATCGGTATCGAGCCTGTGCCTGATCGCAAACTCCCGAAGGCGGATCTCGACTTGATCTTGAGTCGACTTACGAATTTTCGGCCCACGACGAGCTCGCCCAAAGCGTCTGATTATGCCGGTTATCACTGCATACCATTGGGACGACGTACCGTTGTGGCCTCGTACCGGCGTACAGTGGCAATCGACCTTATATCCAGTGTCAACCCGGTGTACGGGTCTGCTTCGACACTTGTGATATGCCAGTAATTCAGAAACTGCTGTTTTCGACCTACTCGAGCAGCGAGAGAACGTTTCCGCTCCGAATACGATCTCGCCCGTCTTCAGAGACCGGAAACTCCTCCGTGTAGATGTAGTGAGACTGGAAGTTCAACAGCGGCAGTTTAGGGCCGGTCACCAGCCGTTCGTGACCGACCGTCTCGGCGATTTCTTTCCCCTGGTGTGGAAAGAACATGTAGAGGTCGTCGAGAACGAACAGCGTTTCACCATTCCTCACTTTGTTGTTCAACCTGACGCCGCTGGGATACGAGGTCGTCGTTTCGCGAACGATCTTCTCGGCGTGGGTCCAGGCGTTGGCGACGATTACGTCCGCATTCGGCGACATCTTGAGCACGTCCACCAGTGCGTCCGCCTGCTCGTCCGACCAGTTCTTGTTGCCGACGTCATCATACTCGCGGATCTTCCAGTTGGAGTGGTGCTGGCGCTTATCCTCGAGCATACCGACGAACATCGCGGGTAGGTCGTATTCGGCACACGCGTCCAGTAGGTCGACGACCCCAGGGTCGTCGACGGGGTAGTCGTGGTACAGGGGGAACAGCCGCACCCCCTGCATTCCGAACTCCTCGACGCACTCTTCGAGGTCGGATTCCCACGCAGGATAGGTCGGATCGATCGTTGCGAACGGAATGAACCGATCCTCATTCCCCGTGATCTCTTCGGCTAGCTCCCGGTTGCCAGGCTGTGGGTTCCGGTAGAACACCGCGTCGAACGAGGAGACAACCGCTTTGTCCACGCCCTCGCGGTCCATAACCTCGACGACGTCTTCCGCACTCGAGTCGAGACTGCTCCACGGAAAATTGCCGATGTAGGCGTTCGTGTCGACGATGGTCTCTTTTCGAGGGACCACACTCTCCTCAAAGAACTCTCGCGCTTGTTCGATGCCGGCGTCGACTTCGTTCGGCTCAAGCTTGTTGGGCGTCGAGTCGGGGATCAGCGACTCCATGTTGTAGGCAATCTGCGCCTTTTGGTCGGGCGTCAAGTTCGCTCCCTTTAATTTCCCGAATCCGGGCAAGAACCATGTGTCAGTCCCGTAGATGAGTCGGTCGGCTCCTAGGTACTCGACGGCCATTTCGAGTTGGCCCGCGTCGGTAACACTCCCGCTGGTGTCGAGGTAGACGTTGTCTAGATCCCGGAGGTTCTTACACCGATACTCCCACACGCCCCCACCGCCGATGTGGGCGGAAATGAGGGTGAGTTTCGGATACTTTTCGGCTAAGGCGCGGACGTTGTCGGAATTTGACTCCTTGGGTTTGCTAGGGTGGCGTTCGCCCCGGCGTCGGTGACTGACGTGTGAGATGATCGGCACGTCCATCTCGATAGCCGCTTCCGCGAGGGGTTCGACCTCGGGATCGTCGAGAAACGCCTGGGCGTATAGTTTTAGACCGATGAGACCGTCCTCTTCGACGGCACGTCGGAACTCCTGGACCCCGTCTTCGCCCCAAAGTGGACTCGCACGCGCCCACCCGTAGAACAGGTCAGGATGCTCATCAACCATCTTTGCAACGATCCGATTGTTCTCGTAGCACTCCTCAACAGAGTCGCCCCGTTCGCCGATGAGACAGATGCGCTCGACGCCAAGTCGGTCAGCGATCGCTCGAACCTGGTCGGCACGTTCGGCGCGTTTCTCCGGTGTCGTTGTGTCTTCCGTCCACAGATGAAAGTGGCAATCGATCATGCGATACCAACCATCTACCGGTCGACTCTATTAAGTGTTGGTGGCGGTCGGCTTGTGAATCGCCTCGGGGTCAAGCCCCGAGGCTTCCTGTTTCTACGACGCGCTTTGCAGACACCGTAGTGGTGTCCGTAGGGAGGGCAGTCTCCACAGGCGTGGATTCGGGCCATCCCAGCCCTAACTCAGAAAAGCCGCGTTGCAGGCGTTCATCGCCGCATTAGCATCCCGATCACACTCGAATCCACAACTTGGACAAGAGTGTTCCCTGACCCAGATTGGCTTCGCCGTCTCCACACCACACGACGCACATTCTTTCGTTGTGCCTCGTGCTTCGACTTGCACGACGTGACAGCCGTACAGGTCGGCCTTGTAGTCGAGGAGCGTGATGAACTGTCTCCACGCCGCATCCTGCTTGTTGCGGGCGTTATGCGACTGTTCAAGCATGTCCTTCACGTCCAAGTCGTCAACGAATACGGCGTCGTACTCGCGGACAAGCCACGTCGTGAGTTTATGTTGGTATCCCATCACCTTCCGCTTGATGTGACACTTGACCTTTGCCACCTTCCGGCGTTGTTTCTCGTAGTTGTTCGACCCCTTCACCTTCCGTGAGAGTTTGCGTTGCTCGCGGCGAAGACGCTCGTAGTCGTCTTCGAGGTCAAGCCAATCCACGGTCTTCCCATCGCTGGTGTGGATGTAGTTGAGAATACTGAGGTCAATTCCAACGCTGTTGCTCGCGTTTAGAGAGTCCACGTCGGGTTTCTCGGGCACGTCGGCGTCATCAGCTTTCAGCCCGAAGGAGACGAACCACTCGCCGGTTGTCTCCTTCTTGACCGTGACTTCCTTGATGGCCGTCTTGTCGGGGATTGGGCGGTGGTAATGGATTGGGATGTCCCCAATTTGGGAGAGCCAGAGAGTCGCGCGTCGGCCACTCGTGTTTTTGAGATCGAAACTGGGCTGCGAGTACGTCATACTCTGGAACTCCCTCGGTGACTTCCACTTGAGCTTCCCGACCTTGCGACCGTTTTGTTTCTGCTCGGAGAGACCATCGAGATTCTGATAGAACCGCGTGACGGTTCGTTGCAGCGCCTTCGAATTGACCTCCGAGAAGACGGGGAACTCGTCTTTCCACCTGGGAAGCCTGCAGTGATGCTTGTACGCGGAGCCGATGTTGTCGGCGTCCACGTTTTCGTACTCGTACAGGGTGTAGTTGTACGCTTGGCGATGAATATCGAAGTGATGTTCCAGTTCAGCCGCTACCTCTTGTGTCGGGTATGCAGGGTAGCGGTGACTGTATTCCATCGCTGTCTTTTGATTAGAGATATGTTCACTTTATGGTTTGTATCCTTACCTATCGGATTCAACCCCGGGGCATTCTCCTATACCGCTTGTAAAATCGGTTCAGAAGTCCCGGACTTGCATCTATGCTTTATCGGGGGAGATCGACTGTGGTTGTCACCATTCTCCCCTTGTCGCCGTTTGTGGAGGGCCCGGGGAGCGCCTCGGGGTATTCGACGCTGAAGATGGCGATGTAGTCGAAGGTGTCATCGTAATCATGTGCATCGCGCCGACCGTCTCGAACGTCCGTGACGCTTGAGGAGAAAGCCACGAATTACGGAATACTTATTGATCAGTTCTCCCTTCTCGGAAGTGCGAATGATAGACAGTCACTTTCACCTGTGGACGGAAGATACATCGACACCGGAGAAACGCGCCGAACGAGCCGATCAAGTTCGAGGAGAGATGGCCAAACAGGGCGTAGACCGGATCTGCCTGATCGGCGAGGTCGGGACGACAATCGAGGAGTGTCGCGAGCACAATCGAACTGTCGCGAAGTTTCAGGCCGAACATCCAGACACCTTCTACGGGTGGGCACGGGTGGATCCGCGACTCGGCGAGGAAGCCGTCGAGGAGTTCAGACGCGCCGTCAAGGAGGATGGGTTGATCGGCCTCAAACACCACTTCGTCACCACGCCGGTCAACATCGCCGATCCGACCTTCTACCCCCTGGCAGAGGCCGCGATCGACATGGACGTCCCCGTCATCGCCCACGTGATGGAACGTCACCCCGACGACAAGGAGCGGTGGGACGAGACCGAAGCCTACAGCGAGGACGTCGCCGCGCTCGCGGAGGAGTATCCGGACCTGAAGCTCATTTCCGGCCACATCGGTGCCGGCGGGTTCTGGGAGAAGCGAATCAAGACCATCGAGGACTACGACAACGTCTACCTCGACACCAGCGGGAGCAACACAGAAACCGACGTGCTGGAGATGGCAGCCGACCGCCTCGGCGTCGACCGACTCGTCTACGGTACCGACACGTGGCTCCTTCCGGGAGTCGGCAAACTCGAGGGCGCGGAACTGACTCCAGAGGAGAAGGCACAGATCGCCTACAACATGGAGTCGCTGATCCCCGACTCGACGCCCAACAAGCTCTCGGAAGCCGAACTCGAGGAGCGAATCGAGCGGTCGGTCGAGCACTTCCGCGAGCGTGCGAAACCGCGGAAAGAGACCATCGTCGATGCGAACGCCTACGTCGGCAACTGGGCCTTCCGCGATGTCGACGCGACGCCTGACGCACTGGTCGCGATGATGGACCGCAAAGGCGTGGACAAAGCGGTTGTCTCCTCGCTTGAGAGTGCGATGTACCGCAACGTCCACGCCGGGAATCGGAAACTCCACGAGGCGTTAGAGGAGTCCGGCCACCGCGACCGACTGATTCCGTTTGCCACGATCAACCCGACCTATCCTGCGTGGGAATCCGACCTCGAAGAGTGCGTCGAGGAGTTCGGAATGCAGGGCGTTCGGCTGTTACCCCTGTATCACGATTATGACCTCGACGATCCAGCCGTTACGGCCCTCATGGACACGTGTGCCGATTTGGATATCCCCGTGATGTTCGTCGCGACGCTCGAGGACCAGCGCGGTCGCCACCCTCGCGTGAACCTCCGCGATTTCGAGGGGAATGCGAAACACTGGGGAGAAGAACACGGCGACGCAATCGTGTCTCTACTCAAGGAGAGCCCAGAGACTGACGTCATCGTTGCCAACGGGTTCGCGATCGCCGAGCGCGTCAAACACGAAACGACAGAGTCCTACCCTCACGGCGTCAGACTGAACAATCAGGTCCGCTCGGGCGAGACGTTTTTTGTCCTCGACGACCTCTACATGCACTTCGCGTATCAGGGCGAGGAACTCGTCAATACACTCGGAGTCGATAACCTCATTTCCGGGCCTAAGATGCCCTTACTGGTCTTTGACGCCCACTACAAGTACACCGAGAACCTCCCCGTGAGCAAGGAGGAACGCGAACGCGTTTCGAGCGGAAACGTGCTCTCGCTGCTCGAGTGAGTATCCATATGGATTCTGAGAGGGATCGGTAATCGAGTCTGTCTCCACTACTAATTATTTCATATACTCAAACTGTCGCCCGCTGTATGTGCTTCGTATGAGTTAGCCGATCCTGCCGCAGTACGATGGCTACGAGGGCGCGATCCAACTTCGAGTAGATCTGCCGAACGTGGTCAACTATCTTCCAGAAGCCGGCTGTCGAGCAGATCGGCGTTGTCGGTGTCCTCACCGAAACCCGCGGCGAGGCGACAAAGCCTTCGCTCAGTTGACGAACTCGGCGGTCAACGCCGAGTCGCTACGCGATGAGAGTCGCAACCTCGTTCGCGACCGACTCGCGGAGTACACTCGAGAGATCGTGTTCGTCGACGCCAACAACGTCGACTGAGAATACTGGGTGGCCCTACCTTCGCGAACGCGAGTCCAGGCTCGAATCAGAATCGTACCGACCGGAGTCTAACGCGAGAAGTCCGCACACTGGCGGACGAGTTTTCGCCCTACGATTGTGTAGTGACACCATTTGACCGTACACGGGATGTCGAGTACTGTTGAGGCCTTCGTGTCCGTCAGTGTCGTGACTATGTTCGATCAGCCCCTTTGAGAGAGTGCTGTGAGGCATTGGCTCCTCGAAAAACGTGCTGTCGAGGGGAACATGGCTTAATTCGGGCGTGACTGCGCAGAGATTCGCAGCAACGCCCGCCAGACTCGCATTTCGTACCGATCGAGCGAGGAGTAGAACGACGTTGGGTCGAGCAGCGCCTCCGGAACACGCCCAATAGCTCACAAACCGCCGGCATGAGACTGAGTCGATCGGTCACTTCCGTGTACGTCCAGCCTCCCTCCACTCGCAAGCAGTGAACGACGGCATCCACCCAGTGGGAATGCCGGACTGAGGCGTGTTTTCCCGCGCACGACGCAAACGCTTGTTTTGCCAACCGTCGACAATTCCGAGTGAAGTCGAGGAGATCGATTGCCATATCTCGCTTTTCTCAACTTCCTCCCATTACCAATCACAGCCCTATCCCGCTATGGAGATCTACTTTCAATCAAGTGGTATCGATCGCTTGAGTATCGGCCGCTTTATGCTTGAATGTCCGACCGTCTCATCGCCAATCTCCCCGATTCTGTCGATTATCCATCCACTATCGTCGAAGACGATGAGATAGCACGTCCTAGATTTATTAGTACCGATCCCCCTCTCTTTATGGAAGGGTTACGAATGGTCGATACTGCAATTCAGTTACAGATGCTCGCGACACTCCCAGAGACTCCCTCCGAAACGATCCACAGAATAGGCGCCACGCCACTCGAGGGGGTCGAACTATGGGACCCCGCGGTTGAGGATCCCTCGGAGATCGCCGCCGCCGTGAGCGAAACGGGCCTCGACGTGATCGGTGCACACGTCTCTCTCGATCGCATCGAACACGAGTATGAGGACGTGGTCAACACGTACGACGAAATCGGCTGTCAGCGTCTGATCGTGCCAACGCTCGGCAAGAACGCGTTTGAATCAACCGACACCATCGCACCGGCTGCGGAACGGGTCTCTCGGATCGCGCGACGACTGGCCGACGACGGATTCGAGTGCTGTTATCATAACGATACCGTCGAGTTCAGTTGTATCAGGGGTCAGCTGGCGTACGACGCGTTCGTCGAGATGCTCGTAGATGAACCCCTCACCTTCGAACTCGATACCGGTCTCGCAGTCTACGCCGGTGCCGATCCCGCGGCGATACTCGCTCGACACGGCGATCAAATCCCGCTTGTCCACCTCACTGACAGCGTTCCCGAGAGCGAGACAACGATACAGGTCGAACTCGGAGCCGGCGAGCTTCCGATCGAGAGCTGCGTAAGCCGCGCTCGCGACGCCGATGTCGAGTGGCTTGTCTACGAACACGGGATGACGAATGACGTGTTGGGTTCGCTGACCCACGGTGCGACCAAGCTTCCGCGACTCGTGAACGGTCACCACGCAAGGTCGCAGGAGGACTCGAGTCTAGCCTCGACTGATTGATCCCTCGTCCTCGACGGCAAATTTCCGATTGCCTTACCAGCTTCCGCCAACCAGCTCAATCGCGGCCTGCCGAAACTCGACGATCGCCTCGGGCGCGATCTTCATCGTCCGCACCTCGTAGCCAACGTTCTCGAGGTCGGCGAGCGTCGGTACGTAGCCGACATAATCGTTGACATACCCTGCCGGGAGAAGGGTTTCAACACGCGCTCGCTCCTTAAACTCAAGACCGTGGCTAACGAGGATTTCGCCGGGCATCCCCAGGATTCCGAGGTCACCAATTTCCACGTATGGCACACGGTTAGGCAGGCAGTGGGCGTCCCACTCGGCAATTGCGAGCAACTCCTCAGCGTACCGCCGATTCCAGTTGACTTTTTCGTAACCAGTTTCATCGCCCGCGCGCTCGAGTTCCTCGAGCACCGACTCAAGGTCGGCAATGCGTTCGCGGATCCGGTCGGCTGACGGCGTCTCCTTTACCTGGAACCGCAGGTTGGCGCCTTCGACGCGGATGGGTGCGCGTTCAATCATCTGCGAACCCGATCCGGACTCGGCGTCCTCGAGCGCCCGAAGCACGGCATTGCCGACGCGGGTGCCGACCTGATCCATGTATTCGTAGACGCCGAGTTCCGTGCGCCAGTCAGCCATGCCGTGCGGGTTAATGTCTCCCGCGGCACCGTTGACGAACAGTACGTGCGCGTCGCGTTCGGCTTCGATCCGCTTCCGTGCGTAGCCTGGCCAATCGGCCGATAGCAGCGTCTCCTCAGCGTTGGTACACACCGGGTGGCACGCGAAGTTATAGACCACCGTCTCCTCGCCAGAGGCAGTTTCGACAAGCAACGCGGTCACCTCGGGGTCGATTTCGCCGCTTGGCATCCGAACGTTGCCGCCGACGCCGCCCGCTGCCCGTCGATTGACTGGAATCTCGGTTTCTCGAGTGCTGCCGGTCCGGATCGTCGCAGACTCGAGGCGTTCGTGTGCGTGGGTAATCGCGTCTACGACGGCCGCTCGGATCTTCGAGACGGTCTCGGATACGTCTCTCTCTGCTCGCAGCGGTGGCGACACGTCGATCGCCCGTGCCGGGACGTAGGGTCCCGCGTGGGTGTGGGTCGCGATCAGGAAGAGTTCATCGAGGTCGACTCCCTCGGCGGCGACCGCATGCTCGACATCGCGGGTGAACTCCCGCGAGACGTTCAGCACGTCGATCGAGACGAAACCCACCGTGACCGCACCATCTGAGAGTACCAGCGCCGTCGCCAAGAGCGGATCGTTGACACCGGTCGAAGGACCCTCCCGCGCGCCGTAGCCGCTCATCGCGACAGGTTTGTCGGGTGTGATGTTTTCGGTGGCGGTGCCGGCGCGAAGTCGAGCTTCGTGATCCAGCAGTGACATTCAAATCACCTCCAGGCAGAGTCGGTCGTACTGTTCGTCCGGTGCATCCATCTTCTTCATGGCGTCTTTCAGTAGTGTTTGCATGCGTTCTGTTTGGGAGGTATTCGCTTCCGCCAGGTTTCGTTCTTGCGTCGGGTCTTCGAGCGTATCGAACAGCAGCGCCACGTCGAGTTGGGCCAGCGAGGGCCCCGCAAATTTCCATACCGGCGAATCGGTGTACGGCAGGAATTGACCCGCAACCGCATCGTGTTTTGGCTCTGTGGGAACGAAGGGGCCGCGAGCATTCATCATCGAAGTCGAGTAACAATTCGTCGGCTGGGTGTCGTCGCAGGGGTGATGGTAGGTGTACCGCCCGTCGGTGACGTTCACTGACGCGCCCCACTGCCCGTACAGCGCCCACTCGCGGTGGTCGTCGGTCTCCCCATCGAGTAACGGCAGGAGGCTCTTCGAATGGACGTGTTCCGGAACGTTTGCGTCGAGCGTCTCGAGTATCGTGGCGTAGAGATCGACCGCCGATGTGAGCGCATCCACTCGACCGCCTGGGAACTCGGGATGCCAAATCAACAGCGGCGTCCGCGCGAGCGTGTCGTACAACGGCGGGAAGTTCTTCGCGATCCAACCGTGCTCGCCGAGCATATATCCGTGATCGGACGTGACGATCACCACCGTCTCGTCCCACAGCTCTTCCTCGTCGAGGCGGTTGAATAGGCGTCCGACGTGCTCGTCGACCATCGTGACTTTCCCTGCGAACTGTGATCGGACAAATTCGAGCGTTCGATCCGAGAGTTCGCTAACCCCCTCGTCGATCGGCCCGTACGGCGGCCACACGTGCAGGTCCGGATCACGCGGGTCCTCGTCAGTGTACGTTGAGGCGTACGGCTCCGGACAGTGGAACGGCTCGTGAACGTCGAAGCTGTCGACATAGCAGAACCACTGGTCCCACTCCTGGTTCGCGGACACCCACTCGGCTGCCCTCGAGAAGACCCGCGACGCGAAGAAATCCGTCTCGTCTCCGTCGTCAATGCCGTTGACGTTGCGCGCGTACTGCACCCGATTGAGAAAGTCGAGATCGTTCGGATCGTCGCCGTAGATAGTTGTCTGTGCCAGCAGCTCGGGGTCCGGCGTTCGCGGTGCAGTCTTCCAGGCGTCGAACTCGTGGCCACGGACGAACTCGAAGCCGTTGTAATCTTCGTAGTAGCCGTGGCTGCCGTGCTGGAAGTAGTGAAAGTGGTCCGTCACGAGTTTCGTCACCGTCCCGGCCTCCCGGGCGGCGGCGGGAAGCGTGGTGTCGAACGGCTCGATTGGGCCCCACGGACGCCAAAGGAACTCTTGGATGCCAGCGTGCCACTCGCGACGAGCCGGCATGCACGGGAGACTGCCCGCGTAGTGAGTGTCGAAGACGGTCGCACGCTCGGCGAACCGGTCAAGGTTCGGCGTCGCGACGTCGTACTCGAGGACGGTCGGCCGATGGCGATAAGCTCCGAGGAAATCTCGGCGCAGGCTGTCAATTGACACGAGCAGGACGTTCACGTGGAATCGTCCTCCGAATGTCCGTCTCGTATTCCGGATTTATCGACTTCGCAGGAACTCTTCCCACTGACTCGGTTCGTGTTAACGATCTCCGCGTCGGCGTCACTCTCGTGGTCGTCGAGTTCGACTGTAAGGGCGGTCACAATCCGATCATACGCCTCATCATCGACGATTTCACCGTCGACGAGAACGAAAAGTTTTCTGGCGCACGGGCCGCAGTGTTCGAGGCAGTATCGTTCGCGAACTCCGGGAACGTTACGCCGCAAGGCCTTCCGTCTCGAGACGTCGCCGTTTCCGACGCAGTACTCGACGAGTTTGGTCATGATCGAACGTCGTGTAGTGGTCGCATAATTGTTTGTACCAGTTTCGGTATCCGCGTCCGTGGGACGTCCACCGTTGCCGACGTGCGACGGGTCATCTCGACGCCCTGTACTCCTCGAGAAATGCCTCACCATCGACGTGAACGTCCGCGAGCACGTCGCTCTCCCGAGTCACTGTTCGTCCGTTCTCGAGGGCTGCATGAACCGCTAGCAAGAGTCGTCCCGAGTCAAGCAGTCGATCGCGGTGACCGTCGTCGTCGCCGTCGAAAACGATCTCGACGAACTCATTTAAATACGCCCGGTACATCTGCTCGTACGCCTCGTCGTAGGCGTTGATCGTTGCGACGCGACCCCGATCCGCGTCGAGAACGATGAAGTGGTCTCCGTCGTTTCTCGGACCAGGCCCGTCGAACCGGAGGGTTGCGTACGTTCCGTCCTCGAAGACGATGTTCGCCGTTTTGCCCGGGTCCTCTGCTGGGGAGACCGATTGCCAGTCCGTCCCGACGAACGTGCGGACGATTTCGACCAGGTGCGAGCCGTAATAGAACGGATCATTGTGTCCGACGCAGAACAGTGAGCTCCCCGGTTCCGGCTCGGAGACAGGCTCGAGTGATGGATGAAATGGCACCGACGACCCGCCGAACAGCGGTCCACACCCCTTGCTCGCCATGCGTTCGATCGCCTCGAGGTGTGCGATCGACCCAGCCAGGGGTTTATCAATCAGCGTCGGTATGCCCGCCTCGAGAAACGGCGCGGCGAGGTCGGCGTGGGTGTCCCAGTTTACCGTGAGGACCATCACCGCGTCCACCTCCTCGAGGAGTTTGCTCGGTTCGTCAGCCAACGTCGCGTCGTACCTATCGGTAAATGCGCGCGCGTCGGCGGGACTTCGTACGTCGCCGCCGTCCCAGACGGTGGTCAAGGTTGCGTCCTCACGAACCTCAATGACGTCGGCGAACGTCGTGGCATGACTGCTGTCCAATCCGAGGAATCCGATGTCGATCATCTAATTTCGTACGAGGGACGGGACGCCTTAATTCTATATCTCTCATATCGACCATCACCACCCGATGCCGTCGGGTGGGCGAACCGATGCAACCAGAGTGTGATGGGTTAGCGAAGGACTTATCATTGAAGCGAATGAGTGCTTGTGTAATGTCTAAAGGTTTGCCATCGATCTCGAGTGATCGGTCGATCCGTCGATCGCGTAAGTTTGCTGAACGGGCGAAGGAACTAGTTCCCAATGCGGCACAGACCGGCTCTAAAAGTCCGAACAAGTTTGTCCAGGGTGTCTCACCCACTCATATCGAACGCGCGGAGGGGAGCCGCGTTTGGGACGTCGATGGAAACGAGTACGTCGACTGCAACGCGGCACTCGGTCCGATCCTCCTCGGACACAACTATCCCGATGTCACCGACGCGGTGAAGGCCCAACTCGAGGACGGGACGATGTTCACAATGGACCATCCACTCCACATCGAGGTCGCCGAACTCTTCACCGAGGTCGTCCCCTGCGCCGAGATGGTCCGCTTTGCCAAGAGCGGCAATGACGTAACGACGCTCGCGGCAAAGGTCGCCCGCGCCCATACTGGTAAGGACGTGATCGCCACGCAAGGCTACCACGGCTGGCCCGACGTCTGGATGAGCGACGGTGACATGGACGCAGGAATCCCCGACGCCGTCGGCGAATACACCGAGAGCTTCGACTACAACGACATCGAGCGCGTCGAGAAAATCTTCGAGGAGCACCCCGATAATGTCGCCGCAATCGTAACGACGCCGGTCAACCTCGATGAACCCGAAGACGACTTCCTCGAGCGACTCCGCGAAATTGCAGACCGCGAAGGCGCTGTGCTGGTGTTCGACGAGGTACTCACCGGGTTCCGATTCGCGATCGGTGGCGCCCAAGAGTATTTCGGCGTCACGCCCGACCTCGGCTGTTTTGCAAAGGGGATGGCTAACGGGTTCTCTATTGCGGCTCTCGCGGGCAAGCGCGAAGTGATGCAGACGATCGAGGACGACGACTTCTTTTACTCGATGACCTACGGAGGTGACGCAGTTCCGCTCGCAGCCGCGAAGGCCTGCATCACCGTCCAGAAGGAAGAAAACGTTCACGAGCATATCTTCCGCCAGGGAAGTCGGCTGCGCGACGGCTACAACGAACTCGTCGAAGAGGTCGGTCTCGAGGGCTTGACCCAGGCTCGCGGCTACGCTCCCCGGTTCTCGGTCCAGTTCGAGGACGAGATCGGCGGTCACCAGGACGCTACCTCAGACGCCTCCGGGAGTCAACTCGCACGGAGCCTTTTCATGCAGGAAGCCCACAAACAGGGTGTCCTCTTTACCGGTTCGCACATCCCGATGTACAGCCATACCGACGAGGATATCGAGTTCACGCTCGACGTCTACCGCGATTGCCTCGAGACTCTCGCCGAGGCCCACGAGTCCGGCGATATGGTCGACCGCATAGAAGGTAAACTCGTCGGCGCGATGCTGCGCCAGCGGACCGGTGAGAACGACTAATCGTCGGTCGGACACGACGCGGATCCTTCGGTCTGACCGACGGTCGAGTGTTCCACTCGTGGCTCATTCGTTCGGCCCGAAGCGGGCCGTCCTCGAACCAAAGTGAACCCCCATTTTCCCCTGTCGGACACTGACCGACGAGACGACAATCATGCCAGATGACCCCACACATCGTCTTTGGCATCATCGACCAGCAGAGAACGGACACCATCGGTGTGCTTAGTGCGGATTAAATGAATACGCCCAACCCCGATCGGCTCATCAAGGAGGGAGTGATGTAAAAGAGAGTGATGTGAACCGATTGCCACTTCAACACCCTCTCATGTGGTCCGTTGCAGGCGAACCTCAGTACCTCACAAGGCGTCCTCGGCTAACTCGGTCTGAAGCCGCAGTTCTGTCTTGTTGAGTCATGATCGACGGGAGTTCGGCTCTGAAATCGAGTGAAGCTGTGTGGATCTGTCGCTGTCGGCGGCGATCAGCCGCCGACGCGACGGCGTTGCCACTCACGAACAGGGCTTCCTCGGTTGGTGGTTACCGGCGGAACCGATCGTCCGGTGGTCGATTTGCGGGGACGGCCCGACGCACCGCGAGGGCCGTCCACGCTGCCCGTCGGATCATGTTGATGAACTCCTTGAACGGCCAGGACCAGAGGCGACGCCCGCCACGGCGGGGCGTCGCCACATACTCCCAGTGGAGATACCGCCAAACGTTCTGCAACAGCAGGCTCACCACGACGTACAACAGCCGTACGACTGGATCTTGTGTCGATGTCGTCGCAATACTCTGTTCGGACAACCGGTAGCTGGCCTCGATACCGAAGCGTTTCGCGTAGTGGTATCGAGCGTCTCGCGGCGTATCGATGAACGGCGCGTCAGCGGCGTAGCCGTGACGCGCCACGCCGTGTTCGTCGTAGCGTCCGTTCTGGTAGGTACAGTCGATGTAGACGGGAAACTCGACGGTCCAGCTGTGACCGTCGAGTTTCGCCGTCAGATCATGTTGGATAACACGACTCCAGCCTTCGGAGAGTTCCTGCTTGATCGTCTTTCCCCAGCGGACGATCGGCAT
>LKMJ01000209.1_pt1 | contig 38998 bp, 42 predicted proteins | sample 643391 | NCBI WGS metagenome assembly LKMJ01 (sample SAMN04112250, study PRJNA286221) | soda lake metagenome | biome: soda lake; feature: Kulunda Steppe; material: water; isolation source: sample PL-Br10 brine of Picturesque Lake | place: Russia: Kulunda steppe | collected 2010-07 | reverse complement strand
CGACCACGACTGGTCGGGGAAACCACACCCTCACGAAAGTCCCAAAGAAGTGCGCACAAACCCGCAAGTTGCCTCCGTGGGTCGGTAGCCGAACCCCCAACGGAGGAATCCTCGCGCTTTAGCGCGGAGAGGATGTCAAAGCAGGAACCGCTCTTTGTCCTCGCTGAGATCAGTCACCGAATCGGCGTCCTCGACGAGTTCCTCGGCCATCGAAGAACGGAAGCCGATCACCTCCGTACGCACACCCTCGTGACGGAGATGCGTACACAGCCGGGCGAAATCGCCGTCACCGCTACAGAGGACGACGGTGTCGACTTTCGACGCCAGCGTCACCGCGTCCAGACACATTCCGAGATCCCAGTTGGCCTTCTGTGAGCCGTCGGCGAAGGTCTTGATGTCCTTGATCTTCGTTTCGAAGCCGATGTCGTGAAGGGCATCGAAGAAGTCCTCCTCGGCGGGCGAGTCGGCCCGGATCACGTACGCGATCGCGCGGACGAGTTCCCGGTCGCCGACCGCGGCCGAGAGCATCTCCGTGTAGTCGACGTTCCGTGAGTAGAGGGTGTGGGCGGTGTGATAGAGGTTCTGTGAGTCGGCGAGAACCGCAACTCGCTGGGAAGCATGAATCGGTCGCATACCGGTTCTCTTCCGCCCTCGTTCATATGTCTTGGTGTCGGCAATCCGTCCTCCTTGCGGCATCGGGGATCGTAACCCGACGTTTCCGACATGGTTTAAATACCGAGCTCGTAACGACGGTATGCGCCTCGAGGCGATCTACACGACCGAAGCCGGCGGCGAGCCGATGCGGTCCCGGGAATCGATCGACGCCGTTTCGGGCGGACTCGAGGGCGATCGCTACTGTACTGGACAGGGTCATTACTCCCCGTTCGATGTCTGTGAAGTCACGCTGGTCCAGGCCGAGGCGATCGAGACGATCGAACGGCTGGCGGGGATCGATCTCAGCGGTGGCGAACACCGCCGAAACTTCGTGGTGCGGGGCGGGGACGTCCACGATATGCTGGAATGTCGGTTCCGACTCGGAGATGCGGTCTTCGAGGGAACTCGCCCCCGCCCCCCCTGTCGGTATATCGAGCAGTTGAACGACCAGGAGGGGCTGATGCGGGCGCTCGGGGAGGGTCGAGGCGGGATCTGTGCTCGCGTCGCGACGCCCGGCGAGGTCTCTGTCGGCGACGAGATCTCGGAGGTCGAGCCGCTGGACGATTTCGAGGGACTCGTCGCGAGCGTTCGCGAACGGATCGGTCGGTAACGACAGCTATTTTTGGGTCACTCCGGTACGTTCAGGCGGGCGCGGGTTGCCGAGCCAGGCCAAAGGCGCAGCGCTTAGGACGCTGTCCCGTAGGGGTCCGCCGGTTCAAATCCGGTCCCGCGCATTTTACGGCGAACAACCCGTGAGCCGCAACTGCGTGCTGAGGATTTGAACCCTGCAAGACGCAGCGCGAGCGGAATGAGCGACCGTCCCGCTCCGGTTCGAATCCGGCCCCACGCATGAGCGAACGAAGCGCGCCGGATCGAGCGGGAAGCCCCCATCCTCAAGGATCGAACGCAGCGAACGAGTTGGGAGACCGCATTTAGCCTGTAGGTATTTAGTCTGTGCTCCTTTCTTTCCAAATAGGAACATGTACGACACGATTCTCGTTCCGGTGGACGGGAGCGCCGTTGGGGAAGGAGCAACTGATACAGCGCTCAACCTTGCACAGCGCTTCGATGCCTCGCTTCACGCGATTAACGTCGTTGAAACCGATGGGTTCCCGGCCGACGCTGAATCAGAAGCTACTGAGGAAGTAGCTCGGCTGGGAGAGGAAACGCTGACGACACTCAGAGATCGGGCGATGGGCGCTGGTGTTTCAGCGACGACTCACGTCATTAAAACCGCGGATCCGATCCACCAAGCGATCCTTGATTATACGAGAGACCACGACGTGGATCTCGTCGTGATGGGGACGCACGGACGAACGGGGTTGAATCGTCTCGTCCTCGGTAGCATAACCGAGCGGGCGCTACGTACCTCGCCGGTACCAGTCCTTACGGTCCACGAGGATATGACACTCGACCCCGACTTCGAGACGGTCCTCGTTCCGACCGACGGAAGCGACGCGGCGAACGCCGCTGCGGATCACGGAATAACCCTCGCAGAGGCGACCGATGCAGCGATGCATGTCGTTCACGTCGTTGATCTCACCGCCGTTTCGGGAGAGTTCGGTAGTGCTGAAGTATTAAACGCGTTAGAGGAAGCGGGTCAACAGGCCGTCGATGACATCATTACCCGAGCCGGAGACGCGGGTCTGCGATCCGTGCAGGCAGCAGTACTTAGTGGGATACCCGCCCGAGCGATCTCGGACTATGCCAAAGAACGCGATATCGATCTCGTCGTGATGGGGACGCACGGTCGGACTGGTTTAGAGAGGCATCTCCTCGGAAGTGTCACCGAGAAAATCGTCCGTATCGCGGACGTCCCCGTACTGACCGTATCACCCCCTGAGTTGCGCTGAATGTACACACGGACGACTATACCAGAGATCGAACCCGATACCTAACATCGAACTCAAACCGGTTATGATCTCGATCGGTCGGAGACGCCCGATGCACCCATCCACAGGTTGAGAATCAGGGGCGCCGCTTACAGATCGAGCGAAATCTCGTTTGATCGAAATTCCGGATGAGAAACGAGGCGTTTGTGGACTCTACGCTACGGAACCACTGACCGCCTGAACTAGAGGAAGAGCAATACGACCCCCGCGCCCACCGAAATCCTCGCTGTGGCTGGTACACATTGGAATGTTCCGGGAAGGGGAGGAACGCACTCGTTCCGCTATGTTCCTCGCGATGCCTGATATGAAACGACGGTTCCGATCAGTTCTCGAGCTGGGCGGATCCCTCGGAGACTCCCTGGAGCGATCACTCGAGGAACTCGATACCGGTGATTTCGAAGCGGGCGCCGCCTTCGGCCCCCGACACCACCCGTATATCCCACCCGTGGACGTCGGCGATCCGCTTGACGATCGCAAGCCCGAATCCGGTTCCGGTGTCTGCGGTCGAATAGCCCGCCTCGAACACTGTCCCCCGGTCCGCTTCCGGAACGCCGGGGCCGTTGTCCTCGACGTAGAACCCATCGGAGAGCCGTCCGACGGTAACGACCACGTTTTCGGTACCGTGTTCCACGCTGTCGCCGGTCTGCGACCGGCTGCTAGTCGAACCATGTTCGACAGCGTTCCGAAAGAGGTTCTCGAAGAGTTGCTGGAGACGGCCCGGATCGGCCTCGATCCGAAAGCGGTCCTCGACGACGATTGTCGCGTCCGCCGTCGAAACGTTTCCCCAGCAGCTTTCGACCAGCGCTTCGATATCGATCGGCTCCGTTTCGCTCACTCGCTCCCCGTGTCGAGCGAGCGCCAGCAGATCGTCGATTAGCGTGCCCATCCGCTCGTGCGCCTGCTCGATAGCGTCGAGATGTTCGCTCTCACCGTCGTCCCTGAAGAGATCCAGCCGCCCGTTCGCGACGTTCAGCGGGTTCCGGAGGTCGTGGCTGACGACGCTCGCGAACTCCTCGAGGCGTTCGTTCTGCCGTTCGAGTTCGGCTTCACGGCGCCGCAGTTTCGCCGTTCGCTCGATCTGCTGGAGTGCGGTCACGACGTTGCCGGCCAGTATCCCACCGAGGACGACGTCCCCCCGATCGAACGCCTCCGGCGTCGGCGAGCCGGCGATCAGGATACCGAACTCACCGATCGGGAGATGGAGTTCGCTCCGAACGGGCGTGTCAGGGTTATAAACGTCCGGTTCCTCACGGACATCGTCCACCGCGACCGGTTCTCCCTCCCTGTATGCTCGCCAGGCGATACTGTCCTCGCCCGTGAACGTCGGTAGCTCCTCGACGATTTCACGGACGGTATCCGTCGCGGCGACCGGGACGAGTCCCGCACCCTCCTCGTACAGATGGATCGCGTTGGCTTCGAGCCCGACGATGTCTCGGGCCGCGTTCACGGCGATTTCGGCCACGGATTCGCGTGTCTCGGCCGTCAACAGATCCCGGGTCATACCGTTGAGCGCCTCGAGTTGCTCTTCGCGCCGGCTCCGGTCCGTGACGTCCTGAAACTGGGAAATGATCATGACGGTCTCGCCGTTCCCGTCGGTGACGACGCGGTTGTGCCACTCACAGACGATCGTCTCGCCGTTCTTCCGGACGTTTTGGTTGATGCTGTGAAAGCCGCCTTCGTTCTCGAGGAGTTCGGAAACGGTGCTCTCGACTATCGGTCTGTCCGAATCGGGGACGATCGCCTTCCACGACCGGCCGATCAGCTCCGACTCGTCGTAGCCGAGGATCTCCTCCGCAGCCGTATTGAGACTGACGACATCGAACGCTTCGTCCCACTCGATGACGCCGAGCGGGGACTGCTCGAGAAAGAGCGAGAGCCGCTCCTGGCTGTCCTCGAAGGCCCGTTTCGAGCGGGACTGCTCGACCGCGTTGGAGATCCGGTTGGCGAGAACGGTGTACTGACTCGTGCCGCCTTCCTTCTGGAGGTAATCCGTTACGCCCGAAGAGATCGCCTCGCCTGCGACTTCCTCGGAACCCTTCCCGGTAAAGAGAACGAACGGGATGTCCGGGTCCCCGTCCCGAACCGATTCGAGGAACTCGATCCCGTTCCGTCCGGGCATATCGTAATCGCTGACGACACAGTCGACCCCCGTCCGGGCGAGAACGGAGAGCCCTTCCTCGACGTCGTCTGCGGTTACGACGTCGAACCGATCGTCCTTCCGTTCGAGAAACGCCGCGGTCAGTTCCGCGAAATCGATGTCGTCGTCGACGTGGAGGATACGGATCGTGTCGTCTGTTCCGTTCATGCGGCGTCCCCGTTTGGCCCATTGTAGAGGGGGATATATAAACTGTGCAAAGAGGTAGCAGACGGTTGGTCGTCCGGATCTGTGGCGACGCGTCGGAGCGAACGGATGTGGATGGAAGCCGACGTTCACCGGACAGGAAATCCTCCAAAACGTCTTTATCGACCGGCGACCGCCCCGCTAGTATGCGTGTCCTTTCCGACGAAGCGGTGGCCGATCTCCTCGAGTTCGACAGCCTGTTGCCCGCGGTCGCCGACGCGCTCCGCGCCGGAGGTCGCGGCGAGGTCGAGCGGCCCGAGCGACCACATTTCCCGATCGGTGAAGGCTCGATCCCGCCAGAGGGGGGCGATCCGAGTTCCGAACCCCGAGGAACGGGGCTCGTCATGCCGGCGTACATCCACGGGTCGCCGTACTACGCGACCAAGATCGTCGGCGTCGTCGACGACAACCCCGAGCGGGGCCTGCCGACGGTCAACGCGGCGATCGCGGTGACCGACGCCCGGACGGGGGTTCCGGTCGCGTACCTCGCCGGAACTCGGATCACGAACGCCCGGACGGGCTGTATCGGGGGCCTCGCCGCCCGGGAACTCGCCGCCGAAGAGCCGATCGAACTCGGCGTGATCGGGGCCGGACAGCAGGCTCGCTGGCAGACCAGGGCGATCGACGCGGCGGCAGACCTCGGCTCCGTCCGGGTGTACTCGCCGAGCGAGTCCCGAAAAGAGTGTGCGGCCGACCTTCGGAGTGAGGGGATCGACTGTACGGCGGTCGACTCCTCCGCCGACGCCGTCCGGGACGCGTCGGTGGTCGTCACGGCGACGACGGCGACAGAACCCGTTCTGGACGGCGACGATCTCGCGGACGGGACGCTCGTGATCGCTGTCGGGGCCTACGCCGCCGAGACCCGCGAACTCGACGACCGAACCGTCGAACGCGCATCCGAGCTGTTCGCCGACGTGCCCGAGGAGGCCGCCGAAACCGGTGATTTCCCGAACCACGGGCCCGAGGCGTTGACCCCGTTTTCGGCCGTACTGGATGGAAAAGCGGGGCGAAAGAACGACACTGACGTTCTGGTCGTGGCCTCGGTGGGAACCGCCATCCTCGACGCCGCCGCAGCCGAACTCATCTATGAGGCGGCCCTCGACGGTGACGTCGGGGTGGAGACGACGCTGTAAATCAAGACGACAGAACGCCCGTCAGTCCTCTTTCGGCGACGCTTCTTCGGGTGCACTTCCCTCGAGCAGTGAACCGTCGATGTACTGATCGCGGATGTCCTTCTTCGAGAACTTCCCGGTCGCGGTCTTCGGGACCTCGTCGATGTATTCGATCGCGTCCGGGAGCCACCATTTGGGGTACTCCTCGCGCAGGAGATCCATGATCTCCTCGCTCAGATCGTCACTACCGTCCGCACCGTTCGGAACCACGAACGCGACCGGCCGTTCCTGCCATTTGTCGTGCGGGACGCCGACGACGGCCGCCTCGGAGACGCTGTCGTGGGCCATGATGGCGTTCTCGAGTTCGACTGAGGAGATCCACTCGCCGCCCGACTTGATGACGTCCTTCTCGCGGTCGACGATCTTGATGTACCCCTCCTCGTCGACGGTGACTACGTCGCCGGTCTTCAGCCAGCCGTCCTCGAAGTCCTCCTCGTTCGCGTCGGGGCGTTCGAAATACTCCTTCGTGACCGTCGGGCCGCGGACCATGAGTTCGCCGAACTCCTCGCCGTTCCAGGCGACTTCACTCCCAGTGTCGTCGACGACCTTGATCTCCAGACCGGGGAGCAAAAGCCCCTGTTTGACGCGGTGTTCGAGCTGTTTCTCGTACTCTTCATCCTTGAGGTTGTATTTGAGGTGGGCGACCGATCCGAGCGGCGACATTTCGGTCATCCCCCACGCATGGAGGAGTTCGACGTCGCGGTCGTCGAACCACTTGATCATCGATTTGGGGGCGGCCGAACCGCCGACAACGACCAGATCCAGAGAGGAGAGATCGCTGTCGTGTTCCTCGACGTACTCCATCACGTTGAGCCAGACCGTCGGAACGCCGGCCGTGATCGTGACGCCCTCGTTTTCGATGAGACCCACGAGGTCCTCGGCGTTCGGCGACGGACCCGGGTAGACGTGCTTCGCGGAGGCGGCCGTCGTGGTGAACGGCATCCCCCAAGCGTTGACGTGGAACATCGGGACGACCGGCATGACGACGTCGTCGTCCTCGATCGGGAGCCCCTGCGGAGACAGCGACATCATCGCGTGGCTCCACAGCATCTTCTGGGTGTACTCGACGCCTTTCGGGTTCCCCGTCGTTCCGGAGGTGTAACACATCCCGGCCGGTTGATCCTCCTCGAGAGTGGGCCACTCGTAGGAACTCGAGTGGCCCTCGAGGAACTCCTCGTAGGGCGTCGCGTCGAGTTCGTCGATCCGCTCGTCGCCCATGACGACGAAATCGACGCCGTCGAACTCCGGGGCCCCCTCGGACGCGCCGGCCAGTTTCTCGGCCAGCGAGGGATCGACGAAAATCAACTCGTCGTCGGCGTTGTCGACGATATACTGGATATGCTCGTCAGGCAACAGCGGATTGATCGTATGCAGCTGTGCGCCGATCGAGGGGACGGCAAAGTACGTCTCGAAATGTCGGTGGTGGTTCCAGCAGAACGTGCCGACGCGATCGCCCTTCTCGATCCCGTACGCCTCCAGGGCGTTGGCCAGCTGTGCCGTCCGGTCGTCGTACTCGCTGTACGTGTAGCGCTCTATCCCGTCGTGCGTCCGGGAGACGATCTCCCGATCGGGATAGAAGTTCGCCGCACGCCACAGGAATGGCCGTATGTTCTGGTTCGTTCCTCCGGGCATATCGGAACCCTACAACGGGTCGTAACTTCATTCTTTATAGGGTAGGTTGTTCGACAGATCCCCGACGGCCTACCGCCGCCGTCGGCTGACCGCGAGCCCCTCGCCCAGCGGCAAAAGCGTCGTCTCGAAGGCCGACTCCGACCCTATATACTCGAGATAGTCCGCGATCCCTCGCGCGGATTCGATCTCTGAATCCTCCCGGCCTCCGAGACTCGCCTCGCCCGAAACGAGCCGCCGTATCGTCCCGAACTCGAAGGGGCCGGCCATCGCGTTGTCGGCGACAACGAGCCCACCGACGGGGACGTTCGGTCGGACCGCCTCGAACGCCTCGACGTATCTGTCCTTCTCGTTGTCGATGAGGACGACGTCGAAGGGGCCGTCGTGGCGGTCGATCGTCTCGAGTGCGTCCCCGTGTTCGAACGTCGCGCGGTCGGCGTAGCCGCCACGGGCGAGGTATTCGCGAGCCGACTCGAGTTCGTCCGCATCGATCTCGGTGAGCACGACGTCTCCGTCGTCGGGGAGCGCCCGGGCGAACCAGTACGCCGAGTAGCCGAACCCCGAGCCGAACTCGAAAACTCGTTCGGCGCCGACGAGCCCGGCGAGCTGACAGAGCCAGCCGCCGACCGCCGGGCCGACGATCGGGAACCCGGTCGTCTCGGCCCGGGCTTCCATCTCGCGGAGGGTTTCGTCCGGCTCCGGACCGATCGCGGTCGCGAACTGTTCGACGGCTTCGGGTATCGGTGGTTTTGTCATCGGCTTCGACTGACCGGGAAGGCGACCCGGTCGGGGTGTTCGTTCAGGCGGGCGAGGATCCGCTCGTAGAGTTCGTTCCGGACTCGCTGGCCCTGACGGGGGTGAACGAGATATCTGAGCCGGAGATCGACCCACGATTCTTCCTGTCTGACGTTGACTGACGGTCCCCCACGGACCTCGAGTTCGACGGGCGTCTCTGCCAGCCGTCGACGGTACTGTTCGATCGCCGCCTCCATCTCGGCGCCGAGATACTCGTCTGCGACCTCCGTCATCAGGTCCCGCGTGAACTCGAGGTCCGTCTCGTAGGCGACCTGCACGGAGAGTTCGTTCCAGACGTGCGGGAACTCCCGGTAGGAGTAGTTGTAGACGTGCGAGGAGAGGACGACGCTGTTGGGGAGCGTGATGACGCGACCCGAGGGCTGATTCGAGGAGACCAACTCGCCGTTGATCTCCCACAGCGTCGTCACGAAGAAATCGACTTCCACGACGTCGCCCTTCGAGCCCTCGATCGCGACCCGGTCGCCCACCTCGTAGGGGCGCTTCACCATGATGTAGACCCAGCCGATGAGCGAAAACAGTGGCTGCTGGAGCGCGAACGTGACCGCGAAGCCGACGATACCGAGCGAGAACAGCAGTCCGACGTACTGCTGTGTCAGCGCCGCGAGTATCCCGACGGTCCCGAGGACGATAAAGACGAACCGAAGCAGATTCCGGAGATCGTGGCGCCGGCGTTTGTCGTCCGTCCGCCCGAGCAGGAACGTCGACACCACCAGATAGCCACCGATCGTTCCGAGCACGACGGCGGCGGCGAGCAACACCTGCACCGTGAGCGTTTGCAGGGCGACACCGGCGAGTTCGCCGGTTAACCGCTCGACATCGAACCGTGCGGCTGCGCTCGCCACGAGCAAACAGAGGACGGCGGCGAAAAGTGAGAGGTATCCGAATCGACGGTTCACGACTGTCCGTCGGTGCGGAGCCACAAAAAGCTGGCCGACCGAGGCGTCACTCGCGCCACTTGATCGAGCAACCGCGGGAGGGACGGTACTCCGCATCCGGCGTTTCCCCGGCGAGTACGCTCTCGATCGCATCGCGGATTTCCGCCCCCGGCCGTCCGGAGGGCTCGTCGTCGGGGTTCAACGCGTCGTCGAAGCGGCCGTGGTAGACGAGTCGGAACACGTCGTCGTCGTTCTCGAAGAGGAACGGGTCCGGGGTACAGACGGCACCGTACGCTTTCGCGACCGCCTGCGTCTCGTCACGCAGATAGGCCGTGATGTCGATCTCGCCGCGATCGACGTACGCCTGCATCTCCTCGAAAGAGTCCTCGGGATACGCCTCGGCATCGTTGGGATTGATCCCGACGACCGCAACGTCGTTGTAGTTGGCCGCGATCGCGTTCATCGTGTCGAACTTCGCTTTGACGTACGGACAGTGGTTGCACATGAACACGACGAGCAACGCGTCGTGATCGTCGAACTCGTCCAGATCGTACGTGTCGCCGTCGGTTCCCTCGAGTTCGAACTCGGGGGCGCGATCGCCGTGATCGAGGACGTCGGATTCGGATTCGAGTGCCATACCGAGCGTTCGCTTTCGACTGACAAAAGCTATTGCACGGGAGAAACGACGACGGCCCCGACGGGGTTCCGAAACCGTCAAACCCGAACCCGGCCTACGTAGAGACAGTTAATGACGCTCACGAAACGGATCATCCCCTGTATCGACGTCGATCTGAACGACGATGGGGAGGCTGCGGTGTACACCGGAGTCAACTTCGAGGACCTCCAGTACACGGGTGATCCCGTCGAACTCGCGAAGAAGTACAACGAGGCGGGCGCCGACGAGTTCGTCTTCCTCGACATCACCGCCAGCGCCGAGGGCCGCGAGACGATGCTCGACGTCGTGAACGCGGCCGCAGACGAGTGTTTCATCCCGCTGACGGTCGGCGGCGGTATCCGAACCCGGGAGGACATCAAGGAGACGCTCCGGGCCGGCGCGGACAAGGTTTCGATCAACACGGGCGCGATCGAACGGCCGGAACTGATCGGCGAGGGGGCGGCCGCCTTCGGCAGCCAGTGTATCGTCATCTCCGTCGACGCCAGACGGCGGTTCGACGAGGCCGGCGAATATTACGCCGACGCCGACGGCGAGTCCTGCTGGTTCGAGTGTACGGTCAAAGGCGGCCGGGAAGGGACCGGGATCGACGTCGTCGAGTGGGCCCGCGAGGCCGCCGACCGCGGTGCCGGGGAGCTGTTCGTCAACTCGATCGACGCCGACGGGACGAAGGAGGGCTACGACATCCCGCTGACGAAGGCCGTCTGTGATAACGTTTCGACGCCGGTCATCGCCTCCTCCGGCTGTGGTTCGCCGGTCCACATGGACGAGGTGTTCACCGAGGCGAACGCCGATGCCGCCCTCGCGGCGTCGATCTTCCACTTCGAGGAGTACTCCGTCGACGAGGTAAAACGCCACCTCGCCGAACGGGGGATCCCGATCCGGATCTGATCGTTCCGTCCCGCGAGTCGCCGCATCGGAAGCGTTTATTCGAAGCGCACTCCGAGAGGAAGGCGTGAAACGGCGGTGTACGTGGTGTGACCGCGAGTACGACTCCGAGGACCTGCCCCCGTCCTGTGAGACCTGCGGACACGAGAGTTTCGAGGCGGTTTCTGAGGACGATACGTCCCCGTTCGTGAGCGGCACGCTCGTGTGGACGTGTACGAACTGCGGCCGCGAGCACGTCAAACACTCGCCGCCGTGTTCGCGGTGTGGCAACCACGACCTCGAGAAACGCGAGACAGAGGGCGTCGATCCGGGAGACGTCTCCTCGCCCGGATACCTGGACGTCGGCAAACCGTACCTCGCCGGGGTCGTCATGGTCGTCGGCCTCGTGGCGCTCGTCGTCACCGGCGTCGTCCCGTTTCCCGGGGTCGGCGGTCCACCGGAGCCGCCGACGGCACCGGGCGACAGCGATCGTTCGTCGGGGCTCGATCTCGGCGTCGTCGAGACGTCGCTCCACGAACGGTTCGAGTCCGAGCGCGAAGCGGTCGGAAGCGCCGGCCGGACCCCTGACGGCGACGGGACGGGCGCCTACATCGAGTACCGGACGCGGCATCAGGTCGCCGTCGAGTACGATCCGGAATACGACGGCTCGATGCCCAGCGCTGGCGAGTTCGATCTCCGGTGTGAGTCACAGCCGACACTCGGCGTCGCGCCTCTGGAAGTCGATATCGAACAGTTCGACGACGAATCGGCGTTCGCCGAAGCGATCGCCGAGGAGCTGCTCGCTGACGAGGACGTCCGTGAGGCGGTACTCGGAGAGCGGAACAGCGAGGCGATAACGGTACACGTCGCCCCGGACGGGACCGTCTTCGTCGGATATATGGTCTGCTAGAAGGGTTCAGTCGAGTCGATCAGGCGGCCGCCTCGAACGCGTCACGGAAGGCGTCGGTTTTCGATCCGACACGCTGGGCGCCCGTCTCGAGCGCGTCGAGAGGGTCGATACTCCCGTCCGTCTTGACCGTCACGATCGGGTCGGTCTGGCCGCCGGACTGTTCGGGGTTCATGTCGTAGGTGGCGGCAGTGACGCCGTCGACCTCCAGGAGCGATCCCTTCAGTACGTTCATGAAGGTGTGATCCTCGCCCTGAATCTCGATCGAAAGCTCCGTCTCGAGGTTCTTGATGACGCGTAGGTCCATTACCGTACGATACGGGGATCGGGCGTATGAGCGTTACGGAGTGTCCGGAGGCGGGACGAAACCGTCGGTGACCCGACCGGACACGTCGTTCGGGCCCACACGGATGACGTCGGATACGTTTTTTATTCCGTGCCCACACGGGTGGCGTATGGAGCTCGATCTCTCCGGAAAGACAGCGATCGTTACTGGCGGCTCGAGAGGTATCGGACGGGCAATCACGCTCGGGTTCGCCGAGGCCGGGGCGAACGCGGTCCCGCTCTCGCGGACGAAGTCGGACGTCGAATCGGTCGTCGAGGACGTCCGCGAACGCGGCGTCGAGAGCCGCGTCGAGACGCTCGACGTCGGCGACAGCGAGGCCGTCGAGGCGTGTTTCGGCCGGATCGACGACGATCTGGGTATCGACATCGTCGTCAACAACGCGGGGATCAACCCCGAAACCGCCCTCGGACAGCCGAGTTCGGTCGAAGACGAGGGGTTCGATCTGGTGACCGACGTCAACCTCGGCGGTGCCTTCGCCTGCGCCCGGGCGGCGGAGCCGACACTGATGGAAAACGGTGGCGTGTTGATCAACGTCGCCAGCGTCGGTGGGCTGGTCGGCCTCCCGCGGCAACATCCCTACGTCGCCTCGAAACACGGGCTCGTCGGGCTGACGAAAAGCCTCGCGCTCGACTGGGCGCCCGACGTTCGGGTCAACTGCCTCGCGCCGGGCTACGTCGCGACCGAGTTGACCGCCGAGGTGCAGGAAAACGACAAACTCCGCCGATCGATCGAGGAACGCACCCCGCTCGATCGGTTCGCCGAACCCGAAGAGATCGCCGGGCCCGCGGTGTTTCTGGCGAGCGATCTCGCCTCGTACGCGACCGGCGAAACGTTCGCCGTCGACGGCGGCTGGACGGCGCGCTAACTGGAACTCGATCCCCGCCCGGTTTAGTAAAGAGTTTTGCGCCCCCGGCGTCGAATGGGGGACATGACCACGTTCGAGTACGACGTCGCTATCGTCGGAGCCGGGACGGCCGGCTGTTACGCCGCGGCCACCATCGAGAACGCCGGGTACGACGTCGTCATCGTCGAGCGAAAGGACGAGTCCGAGGCCGGACACATCGCCTGTGGCGATGCGCTTAAAGGGGCCGACAAATTCCCCAAGTCGATCCCCAAATCCCACATCGAGGACTCCTTTACGAACACCGAGGTCGATCACGGGCAGTTCGAGATCCCCCGAGAGGACGCGGTTCTCGACATCCCCGTCCCCGGCGAGTTGGCCGTTATCGACCGGCTCGACTACGGCAAACGGATAATCGACGGCGCCGAACGCGCCGGTACGACGTTCCATTACGACACCGTCGTCCAGGACGTCATTCAGGACGATGATGGTCGGGTGTCCGGGCTGAAAGCGACAAAGAGGGGCGATTCCAGACGATACGAAGCCGATATCGTTCTGGATGGCGCCGGAGCGCTCTCGATCCTCCAAGACAAGATCGACTTCGACGAAACGACCTTCGATACGAACGTCCGGTACTCGCAGTTCTCCTCTGCGTACCGGGAAGTGATCGAGGTCGACGAACCCGTCGAGTGGTCGGACGCCCTGGTGTTCAAACCCACCAAACGGGCGGCGGGCTACCTGTGGTATTTCCCGCGGACGCCGACGGAGATCAACGTCGGGTTGGGCTTTCAGATGAACGAGGAGCCGATGCAGCTCGTCTCCGATCTCAGGGAGGATATCCGACAGCGGCCGGAACTGAAAAACGCCACCGTCAAGGACAAACTCGGCGCGGCGCTGCCGACACGAAGGCCCTACGACTCGGCGGTCGCCCCCGGCTACATGGCGATCGGCGACGCCGCGGCCCACGTCAACCCGATCAGCGGCGGCGGGAACGCCGGCGCCGCCTACGCCGGCCAGTACGCGGGCGAGCAGGCGATCGAGGCGATCGAAGCGGGCGACGTGAGCGAGGACCGCCTCTGGCGATACAACGAGCGCGTCATGGACCATTACGGCGGCCGGTACGCCGCCCTCGACATCTACAACATCTTCTCGACCGCGTACGATCTCGACGATCTGCTCGCCCTTCTGGCTGCCCTCCCCGCGGACAAGCTCTCGGACGCGCTGTATTCGGGCTCGGCGAACGTCGGCCTCGGACTCAAACTGCAGGTACTCATAAAGAGCTTCGGCCACTGGGGCACGTTGAAGAACCTCTACGACACGAAATCGCTCGCCGACCGGCTGCTGAAACACTACGAGACGTACCCGTCGACGCCCGAGGCGTTCCCCGAGTGGCAGGCCGAGCGCGATAGCATCATGGACGACATCTACGCCGAGACCGGCGCGGAACCGAAATACTGAGAACGAAGTGCGATACGGCGGTGCGCCGGCCGCGTATTCGGAAAACAGCCGAATCAGTCGGGTCGGTAGTGGCAGGCGACGCTCGCGTCGCCCAGTTCGGGGTCCTCCTCGTCACAGCGACGCCGGTCCGAATCGGGGAGTTCGGCCCGGAGCGGACATCGGGTACTGAAATTACAGCCGGCGGGCGGGTCGACGGGGTCCGGCGGGCTCCCCTCCAGGCGGATTCGTCCATCGGAGCCATCCGAGCCGACGCTAGGGACCGACGAGAGGAGTGCCTCGGTGTACGGATGCTGGGGATCGGCGAACAGCGACTCGACGTCCGCAAGCTCGACGATCCGGCCCAGGTACATCACGGCGACCCGGTCGGCGATGTGCCGGACGACGCTCATATCGTGGCTGACGAAGAGGAACGTGAGATCGTACTCGGCCTGGAGTTCCGAGAGGAGTTCGAGGATCTGCGCCTGGATCGAGACGTCCAGCGCGCTCACGGGTTCGTCGGCGACGAGTAGCGACGGCTCGACGGCGAGCGCGCGGGCAATTCCGACTCGCTGACACTGCCCGCCCGACAGCTCGTGAGGGAGCCGATCGTAGTGATCGTACGGGTCGAGGCCGACTTCCCCGAGGAGCTCTTCGACGCGTTCGCGGCGGTGGCCTTTCGCGATCCCGTGTATCTTCATCGGTTCGGCGATGATGTTTCCGACCGTCATCCGCTCGTTGAGCGACGCTCTGGGATCCTGAAAGATCACCGAGACGTCCCGCCGGAAGTTTTTGAGTTCGCCGCGGCCGTCTCCCGAGAGACGTTGACCGCGGAAGGTAACCGTCCCAGCGGTCGGCTCGTGGAGTCGGAGGATCGTCTCCGCCAGCGTTGATTTCCCACACCCGGACTCGCCGACGATCGCCAACGTCTCGCCGGGGTAGACGTCGAGGTCGACCCCGTCGACTGCTTTCACGTCGCCGACGCGTCGGTTGAGGATACCGCTTCGGACCGGATAATACTGCTTGAGCCCTCGAACGCTGAGAAGCGGTTCGACCGTCCGGTCGATCCCGTCCGAAAGCGCTTTGCCTCCGTCGTCGGTCGCCTGGCTGTCGGCCGTCATCGGTTACCCCCATCAGTTATCGTGCGGTCGAGGGCTCCCTCGGGGTCCTCGGGACGGGGTCTCGGTTCGGCGTCGCTCGCCCGGTAGGCTTCGGTATAGGCGTAACAGGCGGTCTGGTGCCCCCGGGTGAACTCGGTCTCCGGCGGACGGTCGTGAGCGCAGATCGGTTTGGCGTTCGGACACCGGTCCCGGAAACGACAGCCGGAAGGCGGGTTCGCCAGGTTCGGCGGGGTGCCTACGATCGGCGCCAGGTCGCCGGGATTGTCGATACGGGGGACGCTTTTGAGGAACAACTGTGTGTAGGGATGTTTCGGGTCGGAGAGTACGTCGTCGAGTGCCCCCTGTTCGACGATCCGCCCGGCGTACATCACGATCAGACGTTCACAGAGTTCCGAAATGACCCCCAGATCGTGCGAGATCATGACGATCGCCATGTCGCGTTCGGCCTGTAAATCCCGTAGCAGGTCCAGGATCTGGGCCTGTATCGTCACGTCGAGGCCGGTCGTCGGCTCGTCAGCAATGAGTAGATCCGGCTCTGACGCGAGCGCCATCGCGACGAGCGCACGCTGGGCCATCCCGCCGGAGAACTCGTGTGGGTAGTCGTCGATCGCCTCTTCGGGGCCGGCGATGCCGACCTCCGTGAGGAGTTCGATCGCGCGCGTCCGAGCCTCGCGCTTGTTCAGGTCTCGGTGGGCGCGGACCGCCTCGACGATCTGTGAGCCAACCGTCTGTGCCGGGTCCAGCGCCTCACGCGGGTCCTGAAACACCATCGCGATCTCGTTGCCGCGGAGCGTGCGTAGTTCCTCGGCGTTCATTTTCAGGACGTCCTTGCCCTTCCAGTACACCCGTCCGGCCTCGATCACGCCCGGCGAGTCGATGAGGCGGACGAGCGAACGGACGGAAACGGATTTGCCGCTGCCGCTTTCGCCGACGATACCGACGATGTCACCCGTTTCGACCGTATACGAGATATCGTCGACGGCCGAGATGGTCCCCTCGTCCGTGTAAAACTGTGTGGTCAGGTTCTGGACGTCCAACAACGGATCGCTCATTCACCGAAGGGTACACGATCCGGCTTAAAAGACCTTCGCCCCGGTCGGGGTCCGCGAGAAACGTAGTCAAACGGACGGACATTACAAAGATTTAAATCCTGTAGGTTGTTCACATACAGCCATATCCCGTCAGATGGGTAAGACAGCGAAAATCGTCCCAAGTGACGGCCTAGAATTATAACCATGGCATCGAAAAAACTGCATTCAGGCGAAAAAAGCGACAGGCGGGATTTTCTTAAAACGATCGGAGCCGCCGGCGTGGTTGCGACGGTCGCCGGCTGCGCCGAGGAAGACGGCAACGGTAACGGAAATGGCAACGGTAACGGCAACGGCGACGACGATACGGATTTCAGTGACGACGAGTCGGATCCCGGCGACCCCCAGGACGGCGGCACCCTCCGGGTCGCCTACGAGGCAGAACTGACTGGACTGGACCCCCACAACATCTCCAGTGTCGTCTCCTGGAACGCGGTGTACAATATCGGTGAGAACCTCGTCACGTTCGAGGGCGGCGAAATCGTCGGCGAGATCGCCGAAGACTGGTCGGTCGATGGGCTGGTTTATACCTTCCAGATCCGCGAGGGAATCCAGTTCCACCCACCCGTGAGCCGTGAGTTGACCGCCGAGGACGTCGCCTACTCGATCAACCGGATGCGAGACGAGGACGCCGCGACCGACGACATCCGTAACAACGTCGCCGGCGCCGAGGCGACCGGGGAGTACGAGGTCGAGATCCAACTCGAGGACTCTTTCGGCCCGTTCCTCCCGTTTTTGGCCCGTCCGAACTTCATCGTGGTCCCCGAGGAGGCCGTTTCGGATCAGGGCGGCAACATCGGCGACTTCCAGGAGCCCGTCGGAACCGGGCCGTTCGTGTTCGAGGAACACGAGCCCGGTGACTTCTTCAGGCTCACGGCGTTCGACGACTATCGGCACGAGGAGTACCCGTACGCGGACGAGATCGAGGTTACCATCGTCCCGGACGACGACTCTCGAGGCCTCGCAGTCCGCAACGACGATGTCGATTTCGCGCGCGATGTCCCCTATCGCGACGCGGAGACGATCCAGAACGGCGACGACACCAAGGTCTTCCTCGAGGAAGGGACCGGATGGGCACAGGTCCATATCAACTGTAGTCGCGAACCGTGGGACGAGCCCGCTGTCCGGCGGGCCGTGGCCCACGCCATCGACCGGCAGGCCGTCGTCGATACGGCCCTGGCCGGACTCGGGAGCCCCGCTTTCCAGCCGTTCCCGGAGGGGAACTTCTGGCACTTCGACGACCTCGAGAACAGACGCGAGCGTGACATCGAGCGAGCACAGGAGATCCTCGAGGAGGCGGGCAACCCGCTGGAAAACGAGACGCTCGTCATCAAGACCACGAGCGCGTACCCGGTCATGGAGGCGACAGCGGAGATCCTTCAGGCCAACCTCACGGAGGCCGGCATCGACGCCGAGATAGATAACCTCGACTGGGGAACGATGCTGGACGATTTCATCTCGAGTAACTTCGGAGCGATGGCGTTTTCCGTGCCGTTCAAGGAGGATCCCGACCGCCACTACTTCGGTTTTCTGGAGGAGGGCGGATACAACAAGTACAGCTCCGAGCAGCCGGACGCCGAGCGGGTCCGCGAACTGATCGTCGAAGGGCGACGCGAGCTCGATCAGGACGAGCGTCAGGAGATCTACCGGGAGCTCGAGGAACTGGTCCAGGAGCACGTCCCCTGGATCTCGGTGTCCCACGCCCCGAACGTCATCGGGCTCCGGGAGAACGTCAACGGCGTCGAGGAGTGGTTCCTGCCGTACAACCGCTACTGGACGGTCTGGAAGGACGAGTGACGATCTGCGGATCGACGGTTCCGACGGTCCCCCACGATCTCGATAGGGGAACTGAACGCGCGATACGGTCTCATCACGGCCACAACACCAGATGACGGAAGTCCATCAGTACGCGATCAAGCGAGCCCTCTCGGCTATCCCGGTACTCCTGCTCGTCTCGTTCATCATTGTCGCACTGATCCGGTTCGTACCAGGGGGGCCGGCGGTGATGATGCTCGGCACCGAGGCCGATCCGGAGCAACTGGAACAGCTCCGAGAATCGATGGGACTGAACCAGCCGATCTACGTCCAGTACATCGAGTACATGAGCAACCTCCTCCGTGGAGATCTCGGTGAATCATACATGACCGGCCAACCGGTCTCCGAGGCGGTCGCCCACCGGCTGCCGATCTCGATGTCCGTCGCACTGGGCGGCTTCGTCGTTTCACTTCTGATTGCCATCCCTGCAGGGACGATCAGCGCGCTCAAGCAGGACTCGAGGGCCGACTACACCGCGCTCACGTTCGGTCTGCTCGGCGTTTCGATCCCCAACTTCTGGCTCGGTATCATGCTGCTGTTGATCTTCGGCCTCTATGCCGGCTGGTTCCCCGTGACTGGCTACGTCTCCCCGCTGGACGATCCACTCGAGGGGATACGCTATCTCGTTCTCCCGAGCATCACGCTCGGCACGGCGATGGCCGCGATCGTCACCAGAATGTTGCGCTCGGAGATGCTCGAGGAGATCCGCAAGGAGTACTCCAACGCCGTCCGGATGAAAGGGGTCTCCGATCTCCGGGTGCTCCGACACGTCATGAAGAACGCTTTCATCCCCGTCATCACGGTGATCGGGATGCAGGCCGGATACCTGCTGGGTGGGTCGGTCGTCATCGAGGTCGTCTTCTCTATCCCCGGGATGGGTCGCCTCCTGATCGACTCGATTCACGCCCGCGATTACGTCATGCTTCAGGGCGTCGTCCTCATTTACACGGCGCTTTTCATCTTCGTGAACATGATCGTCGATATCACGTACTTCTATCTGAACCCCAAACTGCGCGAGTGAACCAATGGCAACTGACACAGTAACCTCGGACGAACGGGACGAACGACGCCGGAGCCGGGACACGAAACTCAGGCGCGTCCGCCGTTTCGCCGCCCGCTTCCGGAAGAGCAGGCTAGCGATGCTGGGGGCCGGCGTCCTGTCGACGTTCGTCTTTCTCGGAATCTTCGGTCCGTACCTGACGCCACACGATCCAGCGGTGATGAACACGGGGAACGCCTTGGCGTCCCCGTCGATACAGCATCCGTTCGGCACCGACAACTTCGGCCGGGATATCCTCTCGCGAGTGCTTGCCGGTGCCAGAATCGCGCTGACGGTCGCCCTGTTCGTCCCGGTCGTCTCGATGTTGATCGGCGTCCCGGTCGGCCTGGTTTCGGGGTACTTCGGCGGCTGGATCGACAACAGCCTCATGCGTGTCATGGATTCGCTGTTCGCGTTCCCGGCGATTCTTTTGGGGTTGACGCTCGTCGCCGTTTTCGGTCAGGGACTGCGTAACATCATCATCGCCATCGGGATCGTCTTCATCCCACAGTTCGCTCGAATCACCCGCGGTAGCGCCGCCTCCGCGGCCAAGGAGGAACACGTCAAAGCCGCCCGATCGATGGGCGCCTCTCACACGCGTATCCTGCTGTATCACATCCTCCCGTTCTGTGTCTCGGCCATCATGGTTCAGGCGTCGATCACGGCCGCGATCGCCATTCTGGTCGAGGCGTCGCTGTCGTTCCTCGGCGTCGGCATCCCGGCGCCCGCGCCCTCGTGGGGAGCGATGCTCCAGGTCGCGAAGGGGTACGTCGAGTCCGCCTGGTGGTTCGGCCTGTTCCCGGGACTCGCGATTATCTTCGCCGTCCTGGGGTTCAATCTGCTGGGTGACGGGCTCCGCGACGTTCTCGACCCACGGATGGGACCGAACCGCTAGAGCGCCTCGCCGGTAACCGAAAAGAACTCAGCGAGTATTCCAGCGGTCGTCCCCCGAACCGTCAGAGACGGCTCCGCCGGCCCCTGGACCTCGACGGCGTCGCAGTCAAACTGGGGCGGATCGCTATGCATTCCCTCACGGAGATCGGCCAGAGCGGCGAGATATATCGATTCGACTTCCGTTCTGTCACGATTCAGCGACCCCAGGTCCGGAACGTGGCCGACGTACGGTTCGATCCGATACCCCGTCGGCGTTGCGGCGTCGCTCAATCGCCCGAGTATTTCGACGGCGTCGGTTTCGAGACCGATCTCCTCGTTGGCCTCACGCAGCGCCGTCCGTCGAAGGGTCCCGTCTTCCGATTCCGATCGGCCGCCGGGCAACCCGACCTCGCCGGCGTGCTCGGAACGGTAATCCGAGCGGAGTACGAGCGGGACGACCGGAACCGACCGTTCACAGATCGACAGCAAAACAGCGCTGTCCTGGAGCCCCGGATCAGAGATCCGAACCGGTTCGTGTGACGACAGCGCCGATCGGAGTGCCGCGGCGCGATCGTCACTCACACCGATCCCCCCAGAAGCTCCCGGAGTTCGACCGCGGATGGGAGGTCTGCCAGACCGGGTACCAAAGCGTCGGCGGCGTCACGGAGCCTCTCGTCGGGGTCGTCTCCGCTCTCTATCAGGATCGACCCGTCGGCGGCTTCGAACGCCGCCAGATCGTTGACGTAGTCTCCGATCATCACGACGGGGCCCGGAAGCGACTCGACGGTGCGACGTTTGTCGGCGGGCGATTGGTACGCGTGGACGTTGGCCTTCGGGATACCGACGGTTCCGGCAACCGAGTACAGCACCGGCTCGGCGTCCCCGGAGACGATATGCGGTTCGAAACCGTTCCGCTCCGCCCACCGCACTGCTACGGGGGCGGACTCCAGTGGCGTCACCGTGTACCCGAACACCTTCACCGCCCGACCGGCATCGACGTCAACGACGAACTGCGCACCGGCGACTGACGTCCCGCGATCCGGGGAAGCCGAGAGCGCACGGGCGACGTGATCGGGGACGACCGAGGCCGGTGTCCGTTGATCCGAGAGTAATGCTTCCCTGGCTTCCTGTGGCGTCACGTCCGTGTTCGCAAGCGCCAGATGCGTCGGTACGTTCTCGCTCTCGATGCGGGGGCCGACGGGCTCGTCCACCCGCATCGAGTCGACATGGTCGTGACCGATACTGATCAGCGCGATCCGACCTTCCCGGAGCGGGGCTTTCGGCACCGGCGTCGCCCACTCGTAACCGTCCGCCAGGTCCGTCGCGACTACCGTCGGCTCGCTCAGCGTCCCGGAGTTATCGAACGCAACGGTTCCCATCAGGCGTCACCCCGTTCGGTGTAGGCCCCGACCGTACGGGCACGGCGGGCGCCCCCGACGGTCAGCGAGTGGTACGCGTCAGACAGATCGGCTTCGATACGAACGTCCTCCAGACCGCCGATGACGACGACGTCGGAGAGCACGTCGGCGACGGCGTGGGTGGCTGCTGTCTCGTCATCCGGTGCCAGATACGGCGTCGTCGCGTTGGTGACGGAGTTTATGAGGGCCTCGTCGGCACCCTCGGGCGGCACAGTACAGTGAAACGAACCACTGCGATAACGCAAATCGAGCTCGGGCCCCTCGCGGAAGCCTCGCGGTTCGATCCGGATCGTTCCGCCGTTGGCGCTGTACTCGACCGGTTCGGTGACTGTGCCGCGGGTGCGCCCATCGGTCTCGACGATTTCGGCGTCACCGAGGGCCGTTGCCAACCCCGGGTTCGGGAGCCCCGCCGGATGACCGACGACCGCGTCGGGGCCGAGATCGGTCGCGTAACAGAACCGGTGTTCCGGCCGTGCGAAATCCCACGCGTCGACGGTTCCGACGACGTTTGCGGCCGTGACGCCACGGAGGTAGAGTGGCCCGAGGACGTGTTCGGCGACGAAGGCCCGGTTGCGCCCCGACACGACGTCGATACGGATATCGGCTTTCCGGGTGTGCTGCAGGTCGACAGGGATGCCGTTGATCGAGATCCCTTCCGTCGTCCGCGGGTCAGCCCGAACGTACTCCCCCTCGGCCGACGATCGTAGCGCCCCCATCAGGTCTCACCCTCGTAAGCGTCGACAGTTCGAGTCAGAAGTGCCTCCGTATCGGCCAGATCATCGGAATCGAACCGATCGGGTCGACCTGCGCCGACGGCGACCTTGTTCGTCGAGGGGATCGCCGAGAGCGAAGTCGGTTCCGGTGACCAGGCGTACTCGCAGTCGTCGAAGACGTCGACGTGAGCCGTCTCGATCGCTTCCCGGAACGACAGGTTCGGGTCGGCACGCTCGACACCCACGGTGCGTTCGATCGAAACAGATCCGACACCGGGGCACTCGAGGAACCGCTTCCGGATCGCCGCCGCCGTCGTCGAAGGTGTCGTTGAGGCGGACAACTTCACCGTCGTTCGGGTCGCCGAGACTATTTCGAACGTCGTCATCCCGGTCGTGAAGACGCCCTCCTCATCGGCGCCGACTGGGTAGTCCGCGTGTTCGGGTCGGGCCGCGGAAAACACCGATTCGAGACGCTCCCGTTGGGTCTCCAGCCTGGATCCCGGGCTGTCCGGGAGCGGTTCGAATCCGATCTCGACGGTTGCAGTCCCACAGTCGACGGTCCGTATTCGCCCGCCACAGGGCTCGAGGACGATCCACGGTCCGCCACTCGCGAGATCCGGAATGGGATACCTGAGTCCGCCGACGCCGGCCTCACAGGCTGCGGCAGCCAGTCCGACCGCGGCCGCGTCGGGACCCTCGTAACCGCCGTCGACGCGAGCCACGTCCGGCTCCGTCAGTTCGGCGTCCAGCGCCGCACCGATCAGAACGTCGAATGGACCGTTTCCTCCGGCGTCGACAGCGCGTTCGTGAACTGCCGCGGGGTCGGGCAGGTCATTCATCCAGAACACCCATCAGATCGGCGGTCGCCGTCGCCATCACTTTCGCGGCGGTAACGACCTCGGCAAGGGGGACGTGTTCGTCCGCCACGTGGGCCTGATCCAGAAGTCCCGGTCCGTAGACGATACACTCCTCGATGCCGGCGTCGTTGACGACGAACCGCTGGTCGTCCGACCCCGGCGAGACGACGAACTCCGCCTGACCGTGGAACGGTTCGATCTCCTCGGCGTACGTCCGTGCGACCGTACAGTCCTTCGGAACGACGGTCGGCTCGGCGAACATGATCTCCTCGTAGTCGAACGTCGAACCGGTCGCGGCCTCGGATTCGGCCATTAGCGCTTCGATCTCATCGCGGGCCCCCTCGACGGTTTCTTCGGGAACGAGGACGCGATAAAACGTCGCCGTACAGCGGTCGGGGACGACGTTCTCCGAGTAGCCGGCGTCTATCATCGTCGCCGAGATGTCCGCACGCTTCGATTCCGGCGGCGTCACCGGCTGGTCGGTGGTCCGCTCGTGGAGCTGCTTCTCGTAGTCGTCGATCCGGGAGAGGAAATCCTGCATCGACATCAGGGCGTTGTGTCCGTCCTGCGCCATACAGCCGTGGGCCTTCTCCCCGTCGGCGATCACACGAAACTTCAGTACGCCGCGGTGGCCGAGACAGACTGTCGAGGAGTCGAAACACTCCGTATACACACAGTAGTCCGTGTTTTCGCGAGTGACGTACCCTTCCGAGACCAGGTAGCCGAGCCCTGTAAAGCCGCCCGTCTCCTCGTCGACTGTCATACTCTGGGTGAGCGAGCCCGGTATCGGGACGCCCGCGGCCTCGAGGGCATCGACCGCCAGGACGCTGGCGGCGATTCCGGACTTCATATCGCTGGAACCGCGGGCGTAGAGCAACCCCTTCTCGACGGTCGGTTCGTACGGGTCACGCGTCCAGTCTTCGCCGGCCGGCACCACGTCGAAATGGCCGGTAAAATGGATGTCTGGGGCCTCACCGCCGGGATCGCCCTTCCTGGCGACGACGTTGACCCGTTCGTGTTCCGTCCGGTCCGGGTAGTGTTCGGAGACGGCCGACTCCGGAACCGTCACGAGATCGACGTCGTACCCGCGCTCGAGGAGTTCCGATTCGAGAAAGTCGGCACCGGCCCGATAGTTGCGCCCCGGCGGGTTCTCGGTCTCGATTCTGAGGAGATCATCGAGGAACTCGAAGGCTTCGTCGCGGTTGTCTTCGACGGCCGCGTATAGATCGTCCCGGGTGACGCCGGACGTCATCGGCGGGCCACCCGTTCGGTGAGACATCGCAGGCGAGGAACGGCGACATCGCTTTTACTTCCGTGTGACATGTTCGAAGAATCGAACCCTGGCCCGCATCAAACTTTGGATGGGGTAGCCGGCAAGGGACCGCTGTCGATTAAACGCGGTTCCGGCCGCGATCAGTTACCGACGTCCATCGCGCGCTCGACGACGCTTTCGTCGTACAGTTCCGCGAGGTCATCGTGCTGGTCCGGGCGGTTCTCGTAGACGTCCTGAAACAGCGCGATCGGCGTCTGGAGCGCCTGATAGGTCGCCTCGTCCCACATCCGGTCGCGGCTGATGTCGACCTCGACGCCGTCGATCGAGACCGTCGCCGACTGGGTCATCGCGATCGCGCCCTTGCCGGCCTCCTTGGCGGCCTCAAACTCCTCCATGGAGTCGACGATGTCGTCGAGGCTCGGCACGTAATCGAGCAGATCGAGCAGTTCCCCTGTGAGCTCCTCCTCGTCGAGTTCGAGGTCGTCGCTGCCGATCGAGAGGACGTAGCCGTCGTCGGTCTCCTCGAGCGAAACGCGGTTACCGTCGTATCGTTCAACGCCGCCTTCGCTCTCGAGTTCGACCTCGCGGCCGTCGGCGTCGAGGAGCCAGTACCCGTCCTGAGGCGGGAGCGGGGACTTGTTCGCCTCGATGACCTGTCCGGGAGTCAGAGACCAGATTCCGAGCATCCCCTTGGACTGGTTGTCCGCCATCCGCTCGTGGTAGCCCTCGACGTCACGGATGTCGTCGTAGGGGCCGTCGACCGCGATGAGGCCGTTGGCGCTGGCGCCGCGGGAGGTGTTGTGTCGGAGTTCGGACCATTCCGGCAGTCCGCCCGTCGGCGTGATCGCCCGCATGTCCTTGGTGTAGTCGACCTCGCCGTCGACCAGCAGGAACATCCGCTGGAGGTTGTTCGTCGGTTTCCCCATCTCGTCTCTGAGCTTCGACATCGCGATCTCGGCCGCACCGCTCTCGATTATCACCGACATCTTGAGGCTCCCCTCCTCCAGGCCGTGTTCGTTCTCGATGATCGTGAAGAACTCGTCGGCCTTCTTCCAGTCGTCGATGTCTCCGACCTCGGGGATGACGAACCCGTCGAGATGTTCGATGGCGCCGTTCTCCGGATCGGTGATATCCAGCATACGCTGGAACCCCTGATAGCGGGTCGACGGGCTATCTCGGTGCCAGACGACGCGGGGGTGGATCTCGCCCGGGAAATCGGCGCCGTGCTCGGAAAGGACGTCTATGATGTTCTGTGCGCCTTCGTCGCGCATGTTCGGTGCGGTGGCGTCCTCGTTGTCCGGGACCCAGACGTCCGGGGCTTTCATTCCGCGAAGTCCAGCCGCCCCTTTGAGCATCTTCGCCGAGTTCTCCTCGCCCTCCACGGCGGTCGGTGTGGTGAAGAACGTCCGGACGAACTTTCGTTCGTGTGTCCGCTTGTCTATCGCTGTCATGTCAGTCGTCTGTGTATACATGCCGACCGTTCTTAAAACTGATCGAAACCGCTTCCGGAGACGGTGCCGAAAGCCACCGTCGAGTCCACCCGGAGAGAAGAACTGATCCAGCGCCCGTATTTATCTGTATCGCGCGCCAACTGGACGTATGGGCACGGAAAACACGGAGCGATCGATCTCCCGTCTCGGACGGCTGCTGCTCGGACTCGGACTCGCATTGCAGGCAACGGAGGACTTCCGCGATATGGACGACACGGTCGAATACGCCGAATCCGCGGGCGTCCCGATGCCGGACGTTCTGGCCCCCTTCGCCTCGGGGATGATGTTCGTCGCCGGCGTCGGGATCGCTCTCTGGCGGTTCCCGCGGCTGTCGACCGGCGCCGCCGTGGCCTTTCTGACCGTCGTCACGACGACGATGCACGACTTCTGGAACGCAGACGAGGACGACCGCTCCGGCGAACGGCTCGCCTTCTTCGGGAACCTCGCGATGCTCGGCGGGGCGCTCGTCTTCCTCCGTGAAGCGTACAGGTGAACGCCTATCGGCAGTTCTTTTAGGAGCCGAACCCCAGCGCAGGGTATGGTAGCGCTCGGACTGGTGGTCGCACAGTTCAACAAGGAGCGGCCGATCACTCACGAGATGGAATCCAGCGCCCACGAGGCCGCAGCGGCCGCCGGCGCCGAGATCGTCGAAACGATCGAAGTGCCGGGTTCGTACGATTCGCCGCTTGCGGCCGACCGGCTCGCACGGCGCGACGATATCGACGCCGTCGTCGCCCTCGGGGCGATCGTCACGGGCGATACGGATCACGACCAGGTGATCGCCGATGCGGCCGCACAGGGCCTGACAGACGTCTCGTTGCGGCGCGACACGCCGGTCGTACTCGGGATCACGGGACCGGGGATGAGCCAGGCCGAGGCCGAAGAGCGGATCGAATACGGTGCGAGCGCCGTCCGGAGCGCTATTTCACTTGCGGAGGAACTCGAAGAACAATGACAATGGAATTCACCGACCGTGTCGAGCGGGTCGAACCGAGCGCGACGCTCGCGATCAGTAACGTAGCCTCCCGGCTGGAGGCCGACGGCGTCGATGTCGTCGATCTCTCCGTCGGGGAACCGGATTTCCCGACACCGGAAAACGTCGTCGAGGCGGGGAAAGCGGCCCTCGATGCCGGCAACACCGGATACACGCCGTCGAATGGCATCCCAGCGCTGAAGGAAGCGATCGTCGACAAACTCGAAGCCGACGGGCTCGCGTACGGACCCGACGAGATCATCGTCACGCCGGGCGGCAAGCAGGCGCTCTACGAGACGTTCCAGACGCTCATCGACGACGGGGACGAAGTCGTTCTCCTCGATCCGGCGTGGGTCAGCTACGAGGCGATGACGAAACTCGCCGGTGGGAGCCTCTCGCGGGTCGATCTCTCCGAATCGGGCTTTCAGCTCGAACCGAAGCTCGACGAACTCGCCGAGACCGTCTCGGACGACACGGAACTGCTCGTCATCAACTCGCCGTCAAACCCCTCTGGAGCCGTCTTCTCCGACGCCGCCCTCGAGGGCGTCCGGGATCTGGCCGTCGATCACGACGTGACGGTCATCTCCGACGAGATCTACGACGCGATCACCTACGACACCGAACAGACGTCTCTCGGCTCGCTCGAGGGGATGGGCGATCGGACCGTCACGGTCAACGGCTTTTCGAAGGCCTACTCGATGACCGGCTGGCGGCTCGGCTATCTCGCCGCCCCCGAGGCGCTCGTCGAACAGGCCGGTAAACTGCACTCGCATTCGGTGTCGTGTGCGGCGAACTTCGTCCAGCACGCCGGCGTCGAGGCGCTCGAAAACACCGACGAGGCCGTCGCCGAGATGCGGGACGCCTTCGAGGATCGCCGGGACATGCTCGTCGATCTCTTCGCCGAACACGGCATCGACGTCCCCGTCCCCGACGGCGCCTTTTATATGATGCTGCCGGTCGACGGCGACGACACGGCGTGGTGTGAGGGGGCGATCGAGGAGGCCCACGTCGCGACAGTACCGGGCAGCGCCTTCGGAACGCCCGGCTACGCGCGGCTCTCGTACGCGGCCAGCGAAGCGCGGCTTCGGGAGGGCGTCGAACGGCTCGCTTCCGACGGCTATCTGTAGAGAGCGGCGCACACTCTGACGCATCGACGCGGTATCTTTCTGCGGACCTAACGGCGCTTTTGACACCTGCTTAGCGGTTGATCGATACGGAGCACTCAAGCGACGCACTCCCGTCAGTACAGGTAGTGATTCAGGCAGTCGTCACGGCCCTGCGGGACCTCTTTCTGTTCGTGATCAACGACCCGTTCGCGGTGATGAACACGATCGGGCTGGTCGCGTTCGCACTCGTCGGCTCCTCCAAGGCGATCCGCGAAGAGTTCGACCTGCTCGGCGTTTTGATCGTCGGACTGGCGATGGCGTTCGCCGGCGGTGTGACGCGCGACCTCCTCGTCACGCGGGTTCCGTTGGCGCTTCAGTCCCCGGCCGAAATCGCGCTGGGGGTTCTCGGGGTTCTCCTGGCGATCGCCCTGCAGGTCGTTTTGCGCTCGCCCGACGAGCACCCGATCACGCTCGTCGCCGACGCGATCGGACTGGCGGCCTTTGCGACGACCGGCGCGATCGTCGCCACCGAGGCGGGCATCTCACCGTTCGGCGTGATCGCGATCGCAACGATTAACGCGGTCGGTGGGGGCGCGTTCGCCGATATCCTGCTCGACCGAGCCCCGTTCATCCTGTTCGATGATTTCTATGCGAGCTGTGCCGTCCTCGGCGGCACCGCGTACTTCCTCGCGGATCTCATCGGGGCGGCCGGGACCACCGCTGCCGTGGTCTGCGCTGCCGTTACTGTCGCGACACGGTTACTCGCGGTGACACAGGACTGGGATCTGCCCACGGTGCAGAGCCTGGGGTTAATAAGGTGAGGCGCGATCCGTCGCACGCTTGCACGTCGCTGTTCGACAAAAAGAGCATAAAACGGCGCTCCGGTCGTTCAGTCCTCGAGCGCGTCCGCGATCCGCTCGATCTCGCGTCGGATGTCGTGGAGTTCGTCCCGGACCTTCCGGACCTCCCGGACGACCTCCTCGTTGTCGCTGCCGCCTTCGCTCCGACCGCCTCGGCCGGGCGGGCCGCCACCCATGCCGCCGGGACCGCCGCCCATACCGCCCGGACCGCCGCCACCGCCCATCATGCCGCCCATCATCTGGGCGAACGGGCTCCCGCCCATGCCGCCGGGACCGCCGCCACCGCCCATCATCTCCTGCATCTTTTCCTCGCGGCTCATTCCCTCGCCCTCCTCGCCTTCGCCCTCCTCGGTGCGCTGTTGTCTGATCTCCTCGACTCGCTCTCGGAACGATTTCTCCTCGCCGTCGTCCTCTGCTTCGGATGTCTCGGGTTCTTCTTCGTCCGTCATGGAACTCCCTTTCGGCTCCCCACAAAAAAGTCCACAGGTTCTGCGCTCCGGGATCACCCGAACGATCCGAGGCTGGACTGCAACTGGCGGGAGGCGCTTCCGGGCCGGATCTCGTACCCGACGAGCGAACGCATGTCGACGGCGTAGGTGTTCCCGTCCCGTTCGAGCAGGAGGACGCGACCCTTGGTTCCGATAACGGTCCCTGAGGCGATCGTTTCGGGCACCGGCGCCGAATCCAGACCGAGATCGTACTCGAACTCGTAGCTCTCCTCGACGTCGAACTGCGATAACAATCGCGCCCACGACGCCTCGTCAACCCGCCGTCCCATCCCGTCGATCTTGTCCGGGACGCGGACCCTGTCGGGGATCGGCGTTTCCCGGGCGGTTTCGGCTTCGATCTCTCTGGCGATCCGGCCGTCAGCGACGCGACGGACGATCGCACCCCGGTCGGCGCCCTGCTCTCGGAGCCGGACCGTCGGATCCGTCCGCCGCGTCACGCCCACCTTGAACGTCGAGGGAGCGAACGCGGCCAGATAGATCGCGTGTTCCTGATGACAGTCCATCTCGGCCTTGAGACAGGTGCCGGTACACCGGGCGCAGATCCACGTCGAATCGTGGAGTTCACAGTGGGGCGCGTCCGGACGCTCACAGGGGATGTGCTCGACCCCGTCGATGGCTCCGGCGCATCGGCGGTCGCCGAGCGTGTAGGCGAGCTCGCGACCGGCCGAAACCGGTTCTCGTTCGACGGTACCGTCACGGGCGACCAGCAGCGCCGCCGCTTTCGACCTGCCGACACGCGTCTCGTACCCGACGATCTGCACACCCGAACGTAATCGGTCGGTCAGTATAGGGGTTTCCTCACCGATCAGTCGGAGTTTGCCGGATCCGGACCGGCAAACGGCGATTCCGGGACAACAGTTTAGGGATAGAACACCAATACGCGGTATGCTCGAAACGGGGCTGGAGGTGACCGTCGGCAACGAGGTCTCCTTTTCGTTCACCGTCACCAACGCCGGCGATACGCCCATCGAACTGACCTTCCGGGACGCCTGTCGGGCGGATTTCGTGGTGTACGACGACGGCGAGCGGTGGCGCCACAGCGACGGCCGAACCTTCGCACAGACCATCTCGACGGCGGAGTTCCAGCCCGGAGAGACGGCGACGTTCGAGGCGATCTGGCCCGATCCCGAACCGGGAGAGTACACCGCCGAGGCGACACTCCGTGTTATCGAGCGGAACGCGACCGCACGGACGCCGTTTTCGGTGTGAGGACTCGACCCTCCGATCCGACGGGGTGTGAGTACACGATCCGATAGAGTGTGAGCACACGACACCTCGATCACTCGACCCCGGTCGTTCCGTTTTCGTCACGTAGCACCGATGGTATATTAGCGGGTCGCATGCCTGTACCCGATATGAACGGAGTCGCTATACTGTTCGCACTCGTCGCCATGGTTGCCTGGGGAGTCTGGGGGATCCTCGCGGATCACGCCCTGATGAACAAGGGAATTACTGGTGTGTTGTTCTTCACGTACCTCACCGCACTGCTCGCCGTGCTGGTCTTCGATTCGGGGGTCGTCTCCGATCCCTCGGTCGACGGGCTGATGCCGGCGATCGGGGCCGGACTCGCCCTTGCCGTCGGCAGCTTCTTCTTTTATAAGGCCCTCGAGGTGGGGCAGCTGTCGGTCGTCCCCGCAGTCGCCGGGCTCTATTTCATCGTCCCCGCGGTGTACGGGGTGTTTGTTCTCGAGGAGAGCCTGTCGGCGGTGAACGTCGCCGGGATCGCCCTCGCCTGTCTCGCGATCGTTCTGTTGAGCCAGTGACTCGCCTCACGCGGGGCGTCTCGCCAACCTGCTTTTGACCCATACCGGGAGTATCTACCACCGTCAATCGGTCCAGCGGTCGACCGTAAACCCCTAACGCACGGCGGCGAACGGGCGAGCATGGAACAGCAACCCGAGGTCGTCGTCCTCCGGCTCGGTCACCGTCCCGGCCGCGACAACCGGATGACAACCCACGTCGGGCTGACGGCTCGCGCCCTCGGCGCCGATCGGGTCGTCATCGCCGGCGGTGCCTCCGACCCGAAGGAAACGATCGAGGGCGTTACCGAGCGGTTCGGCGGCCCCTTCGAGGTCGAGTTGACCGAGAGCCACGGCCGAATGATCCGCGAGTGGCCCGGGATCGTCGTCCATCTGACGATGTACGGGCTCCCGATACAGGACGTCGAGGGCGACATCAGGGCCGACCACCGGTCCGAACCGGTGTTGGTCGTCGTGGGTGCCGAAAAGGTCCCGTTCGACGTCTACGAACGGGCCGATTACAACGTCGGCGTGACGAACCAGCCGCACTCCGAGGTCGCCGGCCTCGCCGTCTTCCTCGATCGGCTCTTCGATGGGGCGGAACTCGATCGGGAGTGGACCGACGCGACCCACCGGGTCGTCCCGAAGGCGACCGGAAAGAAGGTCGAACCGACCGACGAGGACTGACCACAAGCCGACACGATGAGCACCGCCTGGAACCGCACCGTGGGGACGGCATGGACCTACCGTCTCGTCGTCGTGGTGTCGTTGCTCTGGTTCATGATCCAGTTCCTCCGGTACGTCTTCCCGCCGCTTTTCGGGACGTTTCAGTCCGTGTACGGGGTCTCGAACACACAGACCGGGATCCTCTTTACGCTGTTGATGCTCGCGTACGCGGCAGTCCAGTTCCCCTCGGGAGTGCTCGGTGACCGGTTCGGGCTGTCGACGGTGATCTTCGCCGGCGCGGTCGTCTTCACCGGCGCTGCCCTGCTGGCTGCGGTGAGCCCGTCGTTCCTCGTCCTCGCGCTGGCGGCGGTGTTGATCGGGCTCGGAACCGGGCCACACAAGACGGTCGCGATCCCGCTTTTGTCCCGACGCTACGCCGACCACCCGGGGCGGGTGCTCGGTGCCATGGACACCGTCGGCCAGTTCGGCGGGATGGTCGCCCCTCTCGTCGTTATCGCTCTGGCGAGCGCGTTCGTCTGGCAAAGCGTATTCGTGCTCGGCGCCGTGGTTAGCGCCGTCCTCGCACTCTCGTTTTATATGGTCATCGAGACCGACCCGACGACAGGGACGATCGATCTCTCGACGGGTCGGAAAGTCGGGACGGGCGACGATCAGCGTTCGTATCGGTCCGTGTTTTCCGAACGACCGTTCCTCGTGTTCGTGGCCGTAACGATCTGTTTCACCTTCTCGTGGACCGGCGTGGCCTCGTTTCTCCCGCTGTATCTGACCACGGAGAAGGGCGTCTCGGCGGGCGTCGCGGGCGTCCTCTATAGCCTCCTCTTCGCGATGACGGTCAGTCAAGCTGTCACAGGCGAACTCGGCGACAGAATCGGAAAAATCACCGTCTCGGCCGCCCTCTTCGGCACGATGGCCGTCGGCCTCGGAGTGGTTCTCGCCGGAAATTCGGTTCTCGCACTCGGGGTCGGAACAGTCGTCGTCGGAGTCGGGTTCCACGGGTTCCGGCCGGTCAGGGACGCCTACCTGATGGAGATCATCCCTGAGGGGGTCGGCGGCGGAACGCTCGGCGGGGTCCGAACGCTCATGACCGGAGTGGGTGCCCTGGCGCCGGCGATGGTCGGCGTCCTCTCGGATACAGTTGGGTTCGTGCCGGCGTTCGGCCTCATCGGCGGCGTGGTCGTCGTCGGTGGCCTGTTGACTCTATCGCTGCGCTGAGATGCCGCATTGAGCGCGGACAGCACGGGAAACTTTTTTGCTCGCTTGTGAGATCGTACTGACGAGATGGACCTACAGATAGACGGCAACGCAGCGCTCGTGACGGCGTCCTCGAAAGGACTTGGCAAGGCTTCGGCGACAGCACTCGCGAAGGAGGGTGTAAACGTCGTGATCAACGGTCGCGACGAGGACGCCCTCGAAAGCACACTCGAAGAGATCGAAGCGGTCGCCGAGGGGAAGGTCGTCGCCCAACCGGGCGACATCACCGACCCGGACGACATCGAGGCGCTCGTCGATCGGTCGGTCGAGGAGTTCGGCGGTCTCGATCACCTCGTCACCAGTGCCGGTGGACCGCCATCGGGACCGTTCCTCGATACTGATGACGAGGACTGGCAACAGGCGTACGAACTGCTCGTAATGAGTGTCGTCCGACTGGCGAGGGCGGCCGAACCGCACCTCCGGGCCGACGGCGGCGGAACGATCGTCAACATCACCTCCCGGAGCGTCAAGGAGGCGCTCGACGATCTCGTGCTCTCGAACTCGGTCCGGATGGGTGTGATCGGACTCGAGAAGACGCTTGCCTCGGAGTTCGCCCCTGAAGTGCGGACCAACGCCGTGTTGCCCGGCCCCCACGAGACCGAACGGATCGAGAACCTCGTCGAGGCGGCCGTCGAGCGCGGCGAGTACGACTCCTACGAGGAGGGGCTCGACGAGTGGGCGAACAACCCCCTCGGGCGGATCGGCGACGCGATGGAGCTCGGGAACACGGTCGCGTTCCTCTGTTCGCCGACGGGCGGGTTCATAAACGGCGAGACGGTCCTGATCGACGGCGGGGCGACGGGGGCGACGCTATGAAACCCGTCCCGTTCGAGAAGGCCGAGACGTACGAACCCGAGGCGGGCTGGGGTCGGGCCGCCCTGGCCGGGAGCGATCAGTTCAGCTTCGAGTGGTTCGAGAAACCGGCCGGCCACAGCTCGCCGATGCACGACCACGAGAACGAGCAGGTTTGTCTCTGTCTGGAGGGCGAACTCACCGTCGTCACCGAAGACGACGAGATCACGCTCGAAAAATACGACTCCGTGTTGCTCGAGTCGTGGGAATCCCATCGCGTGGAAAACCCCGGCGAGGAACGGGCGGTCGGCCTCGACGTGTTCGCGCCGGGACGTTCGTTCGACTTCTGGACGGACCGCGAGGAGTGATGTGAGGCGATCGCTGTGAACTATCTCGCTCGAACGGTTGACGGCCGCCCGCTTCTCGGCGACAGTTCGGGGTTTGTCCCCCTTTCGGCCGCCGATCCGGGCCTCGAACGCGTCCGTGACGCGCTTTCGCTCGCGGCAGCGGGGACGCTCCCGGATGTCGCGGATGCAACGGCAGACCGCAGGCCAGCGGAATCGATCACCTTCGGTCCACCGCTCTCGTCGTTCGGCAAACTGTGGGGGATCGGGCTGAACTACGAGGAGCACGCGGGGGACCTCGACGAGGACCGCCCCGAGGAGCCGGCGAGTTTCATGAAGCCGAAAAGCGCGCTGACCGGTCCCGGCGGACCGATCCGGCTTCCGGCCCGATCCCGAACCGAACGAGTCACCGCGGAGGCCGAACTCGCGGTCGTCGTCGGCCGGACCTGTCGAAACGTCGAAAGCGTTTCGGACGTCATCGCCGGCTATCTCCCGGTCATCGATATGACCGCCGAGGATATCCTCCAGCGGAACCCTCGTTTTCTGACCCGGGCGAAGAGCTTCGATACGTTCCTCGTCGTCGGTCCATCGATCGCCGTTCCCGACGAGGGGTTCGAACTGTCCGATCTAACCGTTCGGACGGTTCGGAACGGATCGGTCGTCGCGGAAAACGAGATCGGGAACACGCTGTTTTCACCACACGAAATCGTTTCGTTTCACTCGGGGGTCGCGACGCTCGCGCCCGGCGATCTGTTCAGCACCGGAACTCCGGGCGCCGGGGCGATTGAACCCGGTGATAGCGTCCGTGCGGAGGTCGAATCGATCGGGAGCGTCGAGGCGCCCGTCACGCGCTGATCGTGGGGGGTGATCTGTCGACTGACGGACGTCCCGAGTGGTAACGGTTTTTGTGTTCGGGCCGATAACAGTCAGATATGAGCGGCGACCCGAACGACGAAAAACTACAGGAACTCCGGGAGGAGAAGCTCGAACAGCTCAAAGAACAGCAGGGCGAGGGCGGAGGCGAAGCCGCCGAGGCCCAGCGCCAGCAGGCCGAAGCCCAGAAGAAAGCGGTCCTCCGGCAGGCACTGACCGACGGCGCCCGAAAGCGGCTCAACACGGTCCAGATGTCGAAGCCCGAGTTCGGCGAACAGGTCGAACAGCAGATCGTCGCCCTCGCACAGAGCGGCCGGCTTCAGGGGAAAATCGACGAGGAAAAGATGAAGGAACTGCTTCAGGAAATGAAACCCGAGTCGAAGAGCTTCGATATTCAGCGCCGGTAATGGAGTGTGGACTGCTGTTCAGCGCCGGCAAGGACTCCTCGCTTTCGGCGCTGTTGCTCGAGGAGTTCTACGACGTGACGCTCGTGACGGCCCATTTCGGGGTCACCGACGACTGGAAGCACGCCCGTGACGCGGCCGAAGCGCTCGGGTTCCCCTTCGTCGATATCGAACTCGACGAAGCGGTCGCCGACGAGGCGACCGAGCGGATGTACGAGGACGGGTTCCCGCGCGCCGGGATCCAGCAGGTCCACGAGGCGGCACTGGAGACGGTCGCCGCCGAGTACGACGTGATCGCCGACGGGACACGGCGCGACGATCGTGTGCCGACGATCTCTCGGGCCGTCGCACAGAGTCTCGAGGACAGACACGATGTCGACTACGTCGCGCCGCTTTCGGGATTCGGCCGGGGCGCGATCGACCGGCTCGTCGAGCGGCGGCTAACCGTCGAATCGGGGCCGAGCGAGACGATACAGAAGGGCGACTACGAGACGGAGCTGCGCGAACGGATCCGGATACGGTGGGGAGATGAGGCGGTCTCGGAGATCTTCCCCGAACACGAACAGACCCGCGTCACCGGACGGTCGTAGCGAACACCGCCGGACGGCACACCTTTTAGTCTTGCCGTGGTATACTGACACGTATGCAGTTCGTTATCGTCGGCTACGGCCGCGTCGGGGCTCGCACCGCTACCATAGTCTCGACGGAGGGTCACGACGTCACGATCGTCGATCACAACGGTGAACGAGCCGGAAATGCCCGAGGCGACGGCCACAACGTTGTCGAAGGGGAAGCCGAGGACGAACACGTACTCGAGCGAGCCGGGATCGAGGACGCCGACGCCCTAGCGGCGTTGACGAGCGATCTGAACGCCAACTTCACCGCCTGTATGATCGGAAACAGTCACGACTGTCGAACCGTGCTCCGGATCGACGAGGACTACCGCGAGGAGATTTACCGGACGTACGCCGCCGATGTCGACGAGGTCGTCTACCCCGAGCGGATGGGCGCCGCCGGGGCCAAGACGGCACTGCTCGGCGGCGATCTGAACGTGCTCGGCGAGTTGACAGAGCATCTCACTGCCACGAGCCTCGAAGTACCGGAGAAATCGCCGGTCATCGGCCGACGGGTTGTCGAGCTAGATCTGCCCGCCGGCGCGAGGGTGTACGCCCACGGTCGGCGTCGAGAACCCATGACGATCCCGATGCCGCGGACAGTGCTGGAGGCTGGCGACCGGCTCGCCCTGGTCGCCGAACGCGACTCCCTGGACAACGTGAAATCGGTCCTCCACGGGTGAGGTTCGAACTGATCCGTCGGGGAACACGATACGACACGATACTGCACGACACAACGAACGGTCGATGGAAACCGTTCGGAGCGACACCCAAAGCGCGGCGATAGCTCCAAGAGCGTTCGGACCGAGGGCGGCCGTATGGAACGAGTCGCCATCGACGAGGTCGAACAGTACGACAACCCCAACCCCCGGACGCCGGGCGGATACCGGGTGGGCATCGCACTCGGCGCGAGCGACGTCGCGATCAACTACTTCGAGCTCGATCCCGGAGAGGCCTTTTCCGGCGGGTATCACACCCACCACGATCAGGAGGAGCTCTTTTACGTCCAGTCCGGGAGGGCGGTCTTCGAGACGGAGGACGGACACGTCGCGGTCGAAGCGGGGGAGATGATCCGCTTCGCGCCCGGCGAGTTCCAGCACGGCTACAACGACGGGGAGGGGCTGCTCGAGGGGTTCGCCTTCGGCGCGCCGTTCGACAGCAACGACGTCGAAACGCTCAACGAATGCCCCTCGTGTGGTGAACGGGCGTACAACCGACGGGAGTCGCGGCTGAGCGAGAACGCAAGCGAGGACGGCATGGAGCTGATGTGTCCCGAGTGTGGGACCGAGATGGTACAGACGAGGCTCGGTGAGGGAGATGACCCGAGGTGAGCATCTCACATATTCAGCATAGATCACGTCCAGCAAGGCGGAGGTGATGGATCTTGGCTCGCCAGTCGACCCTGAAGCGCAAACCGTGCTCTCAAGACGATTTGGCGATAGGAGGCGATTTGATTTCTCGTAACTACCGACGATATGCCCGGCTTAACTGGGGTCGGTAGTATACTTACTCAGGATTGGTTGTCTATTACAATATTTCGATGGCCGCTCTAAAAGGCCATGTCGAGCCGCAAGGCGGTCGTTCTCTGGATCACTGTGGTAGTGGTCCTGTCGGTCGGGCTCGGAGTCATCATCGCCAGCGAAGCAACCGTCGATAAACACACTGCTCTTCTAGTGAACGACGTCGGAATCGACGATGAATCGACTCTCGAGAACGATTTCGCGACCGCCACGGATGTCGACGACCTGATGGGCCCGTGGACAGTGAACTTCACCGACGTAGTCGAGGATTTAGAGAACTACGAAAACCCACTGCTAGACGATAACTTCGGTACGTTCTCCTTCGGATCGGAATCGGAACCTGAGTCCAACTCGAAACAAGAACGCGGATCGGAATCCAACCCCGGGCAAGGTGAATCGGAGTCGGAATCAGAGTCCGGATCGGAATCCAACCCCGGACAAGGAAGCGGATCGGGACAGGGGTTGAACTCCGACTCAAAATCTGAACGGGGATCTGGTTCGGAATCCAATCCCGGACAGGGATCTAAACCGGAACCAGAAAAAGAGGACTCCGACGACACCGAATCAGAATCGGGTTCCGAAGCTGAATCAGGAGAAAACTCCGACGGCTCCGAACGAGAATCGGAACGTGAACCCGAGTCTGAACAAGAATCGGAACCTGAATCGGAGCCCAAGCCGGAAAGTGACCCCGAGGACACTGACTCAGAACCAGAGCCAGATCCTGAATCTGATCAGGAATCTGAATCCGAGTCCGAGTCTGAATCAGAGTCCGAACCAGAAGGAAACGCAGACGATACCGAATCGGAGTCCGAAGACCAATCCGAATCTCAGTCGGAATCTGACCAAGACCCCGAATCCGAATCGGAGTCAGAACCGGAACAGGAGGAAGATTCCGAAGACCCCGAATCTGAATCGGAATCAGAACCGGAACAGGAAGAAGATACTGAAGACACCGAATCTGATCAAGAACCGGAATCCGAACAGGAACCCGAACCCGAATCTGAATCTGAATCTGAACCGGAGCCAGAAGAAGACTCCGAGCCAGAAGAGGATTCCGAGGAGACTGCGTCGGGGGCTGACCAAGACTCCCAACCAGAGGAAAGCTCTTCGGATACCGAATCGTCCCCCGAAAGTACAGGGCCCTCTTCTGAGTCGAGTTCGGGAAGTGACGGCTCAGACAGTGCCGAGACGG
>LKMJ01000208.1_pt1 | contig 39005 bp, 39 predicted proteins | sample 643391 | NCBI WGS metagenome assembly LKMJ01 (sample SAMN04112250, study PRJNA286221) | soda lake metagenome | biome: soda lake; feature: Kulunda Steppe; material: water; isolation source: sample PL-Br10 brine of Picturesque Lake | place: Russia: Kulunda steppe | collected 2010-07 | reverse complement strand
GCGCGCTCGCGCGCGTACGTGACCTTTATGACCCCCGGAAGACTAGACGCTAACAGATTTTAATGTCCGAGGAAACGGAGTACGGCGCTGGACAGATACAGGTCCTCGAAGGACTCCAGGCTGTCCAAAAGCGCCCTGCGATGTATATCGGTTCTACAGACTCTCGGGGGTTGCACCATCTCGTCTATGAGGTGGTCGACAACTCCATCGACGAGGCACTGGCCGGGCACTGTGATTCGATCACGGTGACGATCCACGACGATAACTCGGTCTCGATCAGCGACGACGGGCGCGGAATTCCCGTCGATACCCACGAGAAACACGACCGACCCGCTCTGGAGGTCATCATGACCGTCCTCCACGCCGGTGGGAAGTTCGACAACAAGTCCTACCAGGTCTCGGGTGGACTCCACGGCGTGGGCGTGAGCGTCGTCAACGCGCTATCGAAATGGCTCGAAGTCGAGGTGCGCCGCGACGGTGCCGTCTGGAAACAGCGCTTCGACCACGGCGAACCTGAATACGACATCGAACGGGTTCGTGATCTCGAACCGGACGAAGAAACGGGAACGGAGATCCGTTTCTGGCCCGACGACGAGATTTTCGAGACCGGCGAGTTCGAGTACTCGACGCTGGCCAACCGGCTCCGGGAGCTGGCCTTTCTCAACTCCGGCGTCGAAATCAGTCTGCAGGACGACCGCGACGGCGAGACGGACACCTTCCGCTACGAGGGCGGGATCCGCGAGTTCGTCGAGTACCTCAACGAGACGAAAACCCGGCTCCACGAGGACGTCATCTACTTCGAGGCCGAGGAAAACGACATTCAGGTCGAGGTCGCGATGCAGGCAACCGACGAACTACAGGGCTCGATTCATGCCTTCGCCAACAACATCAACACGCGCGAGGGCGGGACGCATCTGACCGGCTTCAAAACGGCGCTAACCCGCGTCGTCAACGACTACGCCAAGTCGAACGACCTGCTCAAGGACCTCGACGAGAACCTCAAGGGAGAGGACATCCGCGAGGGACTCACCGCGGTCGTCTCGATCAAACACCCCGACCCGCAGTTCGAGGGCCAGACGAAGACGAAACTCGGCAACAGCGAGGTTCGGGGCATCGTCGAGGGGACGATGCACGACGGTCTCGGAACGTTCTTCGAGGAGAACCCGGATATCGCGACCGCAGTCGTCTCGAAAGCGGTCGAAGCGGCCAAAGCACGAAAGGCCGCAAAGAAGGCAGAGGAACTGACACGCCGGAAGAGCGCACTCGACTCGACGGCACTCCCCGGGAAGCTGGCCGACTGCCAGACACGCGACCCGAGCGAGTCCGAACTATTTATTGTGGAGGGTGACTCCGCAGGCGGGAGCGCCAAACAGGGCCGGAATCCCGAGTTCCAGGCGATCCTCCCGCTGGGCGGGAAGATCCTCAACGTCGAGAAACACCGGCTCGATCGGATCCTCGAAAACGAAGAGATCCGGAACATGATCACCGCCATCGGCGCAGGGATCGGCGACGAGTTCGACATCGAGGAGTCCCGCTACGAGAAGATCGTGCTGATGGTCGATGCCGACGTCGATGGGGCCCACATCCGGACGCTGCTTTTGACGCTGTTCTATCGACACCTGAAGCCCCTGCTCGAAGCGGGCTACGTGTACGCCGCGCAACCGCCGCTCTACCGGATCCGGTACAACGGCAACACCTACGACGCGATGACCGAGGTAGAACGCGAGGAGATCATCGAGGAGAAATGTGACGGCAATCCGACGCAGGTCCAGCGGTTCAAAGGCCTGGGTGAGATGAACCCCAAACAGCTCTGGGCGACGACGATGAACCCGGAGAACCGCGTGCTCAAGCAGATCACAATCGAGGACGCCGCAGCAGCGGACAAGATGTTCTCAGTGCTGATGGGCGACGCCGTCGAACCGCGCAAGGAGTTCATCAAGGAACACGCGCCGGAAGCAGAGTGGGTTGACATCTAATGGAGGTTCTACTATGAGTTCAGACGTACCCGATCCGACGGACGTCGACGCCGCGCGCGTCGAGCACGTCCGCGTCGAAGACGAGATGGAGCAAAGCTACATCGACTACGCGATGAGCGTCATCGCAGGCCGCGCGCTGCCGGACGTCCGCGACGGGCTGAAACCCGTCCACCGGCGGATCCTCTACGCAATGAACGAGATGGGTGTGACGAGTCGGTCCTCACACCGCAAGTCCTCGTCCGTGGTTGGGGAGACGATGGGTGATTACCACCCCCACGGCGATCAGGCGATCTACGACACCCTCGTTCGGCTCTCACAGGACTTTTCGATGCGCCATCCCCTCGTCGACGGGCAGGGGAACTTCGGCTCGATGGACGGCGACCCCGCGGCCGCAATGCGGTATACTGAGGCCCGGATGGGGCCGCTGGCCGAGGAGTTGCTGGCAGACATCGACAAGGATACCGTGGACTTCCAGTCGAACTACGACGACCGACTAACCGAACCCGAAGTGCTACCGTCGGCGTTCCCGAACCTGCTCGTCAACGGTTCCTCGGGTATCGCAGTCGGGATGAGCACGAACATCCCGCCGCACAACCTCGGCGAGGTGATCGACGCGACGGTCGAGCTGATCGACAACCCGGATGTCGGTATCGACGGGCTGATGGACCACATCAAGGGTCCCGACTTCCCGACGGGTGCGAACATCGTCGGCCGGGACGCCATCTACTCGGCGTACTCGACCGGTCGTGGGCGGGTCCGTGTGCGTGCAGAGATGGAACTCGAAGAGACCGAGACCGGCCGCGACCGGATCGTCGTGACCGAGATTCCGTTCCAGGAAAACAAGGCGCGGATGGTCGAGCGGATCGCCGAGGACATCAACGAGGGCAAGATCGAAGGTGTCAGCGACCTGCGGGACGAGTCCGACCGGAACGGCGTCCGCGTCGTCATCGAGTGCAAACGCGGCGCGAACGTCGAGCTGGTAAAAAACCAGCTACTGGAGAGCCACCTCGAACGGACCTTCGGCGTGATCAACCTCGCGCTGGTCGACGGCCAGCCACGGGTCCTGACCCTCAAGGAGACGCTCGAACACTACGTCGAGCACCGCAAGGAAGTCGTCAGACGCCGCAGCGAGTACGACCTCGCCGAAGCGGAGGATCGCGCCCATATCCTCGAAGGACGACTCCACGCGCTCGAACACGTCGACGACGTCGTCGAGGCGATCCAGGATTCCGAGGACCGGGACGCCGCGAAGTCGCGCCTGCGCGAGGACTTCGAGTTCTCCGAGGAGCAAGCAGAACACGTCGTCAGGATGCAACTGGGTAGCCTGACGTCGCTCGAAAGCGAGGAGATCGAACGCGAGTACGAGAGCGTCCAGGCGACGATCGAACGCCTGGAGACCATCCTCGGCGACGAGAGCGAACTGCTTGACGTCATCAAAGAGGAGCTCCTGGAGATCAAAGACGAGTACGCCAACGATCGGCGGACGAAGATCATCGAGGACGTCGGGACGGTCACCCACGAGGACCTCATCGCGGAGGAGGAGGTCGTCGTCGTCATCACGGAGGACGACTACGTCAAGCGGATGCCCGTCGAGAACTTCGACCCGCAAGGGCGCGGCGGCAAGGGGATCATCGGTGCGGACGTCAAGGCCGAGGATCGGGTCTCGAAGGTGTTCCGCGCGAACACCCACGACTATCTCCTGTGTTTCACCAACCATGGACAGGTCTACCAGCTCAAAACCTACGAGATCCCCGAGATGGGTCGGACGGCCCGCGGCAAGTCCGCGATCAACCTGATCGACCTGGACGACGGCGAGGAGATTACCGCCGTCGTGGCGACCGACGAGTTCGAGTCCGACGAGTGCGTCACGATGGCGACCCGGGACGGCTACGTCAAACGCACCGCTGCGACCGAGTTCGAGAACGTCCTCTCGACCGGCATCATCGCGGCGAACCTCGAAGACGGCGACGAACTCGTCGACGTGGCAGTCACCGACGAGTCGAAAGACATCGTGCTCGCCACGGAGGGTGGGATGACGATCCGATTCGACGTGGACGATGTCCGACAGATGGGGCGGAACACTCGTGGCGTCGGCGGGATCAAGCTAGAGGACGGCGACAGGGTCGCCGGAATGGTGGCAACGGACGAAGCGGATGAGAACGCACTACTGACCGTAACCCGGAACGGCTACGGGAAGCGCACACCGCTCTCCGAATACCGCTGCCAGTCCCGGTACGGCAAAGGGCTGATCGATATCAAAACGGGCGAGCGCAACGGCCCAGTGACGACCGTCAAGTCCGTCAGCGAGGACGATCATCTCGCCCTGATGAGCGAACGCGGCCAGATCATGCGGATCCCGGCCGCCGACATCTCGCAAGTCGGCCGGAACACGATGGGCGTGACGGTGATGAAGGTCGACGAGGGCGACGCCGTCGCGAGCGTGGACGTGCTCCCGGGAGTCGAAAACTAGTAGATCCGCTTTCCAAGCGCGCTCGTCACCAGTTCGGTAGCGAGTTCCGCTGTCTCGTTTTGCTCGTCCAGAATCGGGTTCACTTCCACGATTTCGATGGACCGCACGGACGCGTCGTCCTGTTCTGCGACCTGTTCCATCGCGGCGTGTGCTTCCCGGTAGGTAACGCCACCGCGGACGGGTGTCCCGACGCCAGGAGCGATCTGTGGGTCGAGCCAGTCCATGTCGAGGCTGACGTGGAACCCGTCGACGCCATCCGTGGCGATCTCCAGCGCCTCGGCGACGACATCGGTGAGTCCGCGCGTGTCGATATCGGACATCGTGAACACGGTGATGTCGCTCTGCCGGAGCTGCTCGCGCTCGTGTTCGTCGAGCGTTCTGACCCCGATGATGGCGACGTTTTCCTCACGCAATCCGTCCGCTCTGGCCCACTCCATCTCCTCGAATGCGCCCCGACCCAGCAATGCCGCAAGCGGCATCCCGTGGACGTTCCCGGATGGGGATGTACTCGGCGTGTTGAAGTCACCATGGGCATCGAACCAGACCGCGCCGATCGGTGACTCCCGTGTTGCGCCATTGACGGTCCCGATTGCCACCGAGTGGTCGCCGCCGAGCAGGAGGGGTACCTCGTCGCTCTCGATCGCATCGTCGACCTCCCGTTCGATACGCTCGCAGACTTCCCGCGTCTCGTCGAGATGCCGTGCGTTCGCGTCCGTGGGATGAGCGCCCTGCTCGGCGGTCCGGGCGACGAAGAGGTCGCCAACATCGATCGTCTGTCGTCCCGACGCGTCGAGCCGGTCTACCAGCCCCGCGTATCTGATCGCGGATGGCCCCATGTCGACACCGCGCCTGTTGGTCCCGTAGTCCGTCGGCGCGCCGATGATCCGAACGGTGCGTTGCATACACGGGGGTACACACACCGGTGGTATAGTAGTACGGTGCGGTGATACGATTGAGACCCCTAATGTCGGATCGGTCGACGGTAGATATACAAGTTAGCCACGACTAATTTTGCCTACGATGATGCTCAGCGACGTCATGGAAGATTATCTGAAGGTGATCTATCACCTGGAACAGAACCGAGAGGGACGGATCAAGACCTCGGAGATCGCTGAGTATCTCGATGTCACGTCGCCGACGGTCACCAGCATGATCGACAAACTCGAAGAGCGAGGACTGGTCGATCGTGAAAAGTACAAGGGAGTCGTGTTGAGCGAGGACGGCGAGCGGGTTGCGCTCGAAGTGGTCCGCCATCACCGGCTCCTCGAAGCGTATCTCACCGAACGACTGGATTACGACTGGAGCGAAGTCCACGAAGAGGCGGATCGGCTCGAACACCACATCAGCGAGAAGTTCGAGGAACGGGTCGTCGAGGCGCTGGGCGATCCGAAGGTCGATCCCCACGGCGATCCGATTCCCAACGCGGAACTCGATCCCCCTGTCGAAGGTGGGGGAGATCGGCTCACGGAGTTCGACGAAGGCGAGTGCGTCGTAGTCGACCGCATCAGCGATCAGGATCCGGCCGTGTTGCAGTACCTGTCAGATCACAGTATCGATCCCGGCGTCGAGCTAGAGATCGACGAAGTAGCACCGTTCGGCATGGTTACAGTACTGGTTGCAGACGAGACCGTCTCGCTACCGGAGCGGATCGCCGCACACGTCGAGGTGGACAAACTGTCCGCTACCCGGGCGACGAACTGAGCGGCATGTGAGAGATGGGCATACGTTTCCGGAATACGTATGTTTGCTAACCGTTCGCCAGGGTTTGATGGACGGGCGGCGTACTTCGAAAGGAAAACGGCCCTATTCGCCGCATTTAAGAGGATCTGTTTCGAATAATTCAGTATGTCATCGATTGAACTGACTCCCAGCCAGAAAACGATCCTCACGGCGCTGATCAATCTCCACGGGGAGACCGAAGACGCAGTCAAGGGCGAAGATATCGCAGACGAAGTAGACCGGAACCCCGGGACGATCCGTAACCAGATGCAGAGCCTGAAGGCGCTCCAGCTGGTCGAGGGCGTACCCGGACCGAAGGGCGGCTACAAACCGACTGCGACGGCTTACGAGGCGCTCGACATCCAGCGAATGGACGAGCCGGCGTCGGTTCCGCTGGCCCATGAGGGCGAAACTGTCGAGGATGCCAACATCAGTGAGATCAATCTCAGTAGCGTCCACCACCCCGAACTCTGTCGGGCAGAGATCCACCTGCAGGGCTCCTCGCGGGACATCCACGAGGGTGACGACATCACCGTCGGACCGACCCCGCTCTCGAAACTATTGATAAAAGGAACTGTCGATGGAAAGGACGACACCAACAACATCCTGATCCTTCAGCTAAACGAGATGATCGCACCCGCCGAAGAGCCCGAACACTAACGGCGGCTTCTCTCCCCTGTATTTTCCGTTTCAGCTACCCTGTGGTACACCCTCACTATCCGATGTCCGATCCAAAGCCTTTGTATCGGAGGGTTGCTGAGTAGGACCCATGACGGACACGGTCGTTGTACTCGGTGCTGGCTACGCGGGTGCTGGCGCGATACAACAACTCGAAGAAGAACTAAGTGGCACTGCCGATATCGTCTGGATCTCGAACACCGATTATCATCTAGTTCTACACGAATCCCACCGCTGTATTCGTGATCCGGCAGTACAGGAAAGCATCAAGATCCCGATCGAGGAGATCAAATCGCCGAGCTCGACGTTCATCGAGGACGAAGTCGTCGGTCTGAACGTTGACGAGCGCGTGATCGAACTGGCAGAGAGCGACCCAGTTGAGTACGATTACACACTCGTCGCGCTCGGCAGCCAGACGGCGTACTACGGGATTCCCGGTCTCGATGAGCATTCGCTTACTCTGAAAAGTCTCGATGAAGCTCTGACGATCCACGAGCGGGTGAAAGAAGCGGCAGAAAACGCGACGCGAAGCGACCCTGCACACGTCGTCGTCGGCGGTGCTGGCCTCTCCGGCATCCAGACTGCAGGCGAAGTCGCAGAGTTTCGCGATATCCACAACGCACCGATTGAGATCTCCCTCGTCGAAGCGCTCGAAGAGATCTTCCCGCCGGGATCCGCGGAGATCCAGCAGGCGCTCCGAAAGGAACTCGAAGACGCCGGTGTCCAGATCCTGACGAACGATCCAATCACGGAAGCCAACGAGTCGACGATTCACTTCGACGAGCGCGATCCCGTCGAGTACGACGTGTTCGTCTGGACCGGGGGTATCACCGGGCGTGATGCACTCGAAAGCGCCACGGTTGAAAAAGAGCACAACCGCGTCAACGCCGAGTCGACGTTCGAGACGAGCGACGAGCGTGTCTTCGCTATCGGCGACAGCGCGATCATCGACCAGGGACAGATGCCCGCTCCGCCGACCGCACAGGCGGCCTGGCAGGCGGCGGAAGTCGCCGGGGAGAACATCGCTCGTGCGATCGAGAACCGTCCACTGAAGACCTGGACCCACAAGGACAAGGGGACAGTTATTTCGATCGGCGAGGACGCCGTCGCGAGTGACGTGATGTACATGCCGATCAAGACGTTCGGATCCCTCCCGGCGAAGACGCTCAAAAAGTTCATCGCGGCTCGCTGGATTGCGGATCTAACCTCCTGGTCGCGCGCGAAAGAGGCCTGGAGCGATCTATAACGACAGCCCCGCGTGCCAGCGATCGACGCCCCGCTCGGCTTTGATCTCATCCATCCTCTGTAACAGTTTGACCGCCAGCGACGCCGTCTCAGCTGCCTTGCGTTCCCCCTCCGTTCTGAACTCACCTGTCTCCCGGTTCGCATAGACGGTACAGACCGCGCCCGCCCTGAGCCCGTACACGCTCGCCAGCGTCAGGATCACGCTGGCTTCCATCTCGATGTTGGCCACGTTTGCCTCACGCAACTCGTCGACGAGGCGGTCGCTGCCCGCAGCCTCGAAGCCGTCGAATCCGGGGCGTCCCTGACCTGCGTAGAAACTATCGGCGCTCATCGTCACGCCGGTGTGATACTCGTGTCCCAGACGCTCCGCGGCGGCGATCAGCGCCGAGACGACCTCGTGATCCGCGGCGGCGGGGTAGTCCTCGCGGACGTACTCGTCGCTCGTGCCCTCCTGTCTGACTGCACCGTTCGTAATAATCAGGTCACCGACCGACATCTCGGGCTGGAGTGCGCCACACGAGCCAACCCTGATAAACGTCTCAACGCCCGTTCGCGCCAGCTCTTCGACCGCGATTGCGGCCGACGGTGAGCCGATCCCCGTAGAGGTGACACTGATCGGTGCGCCATCGTAGGAGCCTGTCTCGGTGACGTACTCGCGATGGTGGCCGACCTCCTCGCTGTCATCCCAGAGGGCCGTGATTTTCGAAACCCGCTCGGGGTTTCCCGGGAGCAAGACAGCATCGGCGACATCACCGGGTCCGACTTCGAGGTGGTACTGCAGTTCGTCGTTTGGGTCCTCGCTATCGCCCGGTACGTCATTGTCGCCGCCCGCAGAATCTCCTCGGTCATCAGACATGGACCGACGTTTGTTGCGAGTCAGTAAATAGTTCGGTGCCAGTCGCTACTCCAGCATCCCCCGGTGGATCGTGTTCGGTATCAGTTCGCCGAGGGTGTACGTCGAGACGCTATCGCCGTCGTCACACAGGATTTCGAGGTCCTCCGGACAGAATTCAGCCAGACTCTGTCGACACATCCCACATGGAGTGACGCCGTCTAGCTCGCTCGAACTCACTGCAATACGGTCGAACTCCCGATAGCCCTCCCGAACAGCCTCCGACAGGGCGAGTTCCTCGGCGTGGACGCTGTTCGAGTAGTTCGCGTTCTCGATGTTACAGCCGGTGAAGGTCGTCCCGTCGCTCGTTTCGAGGGCTGCGCCAACGTGATACTCGGAGTAGGGTGCGTACGACGACTTGCGGGCCTCGCGAGCCAGTTCGATCAACTCGTTCATGGGCTGGAGTTGGCGGAGTACTCACAAGTAGCCTGCGGCACGGCTACTTCGCGGTAGCGCGCCCTAGCTATCGGCTGGTTTCGATTGCGTCCTCGACGACTGAGCGCGTCGTCTCCACTACACTGTCGATGTCGTCGCTTTCCGCGTAGAACCGAACGTACTCTTCGGTCCCGCTGGGCCGAACAAGTACCCACGAGGCATCCGGGAGCTCGATCCGGACGCCGTATTCGGTCGAGACATCACCGTCAGGGAACTCTCTGGGGAGCTCGCGCCCGATCCAATCCATCGCGGGCGTTTTTGCTGCGTCCGGACATGGAACACTGATCTTTCGGTAGGGTCGTTCGGTGATCGGTTCGATGAGCGTCGCTACGTCGCCCGCAGAGGCGACGAGGCCGGTGAGTACGGCCGCGCTGGCCACGCCATCGATCCAGCCCCCCAGGGCGGGGTGGATGTGCTTCCACGGCTCTGCGGCGAAGACGACGGTAGTCCCGTCGGTCCCGGCGTCACGCTCGCGGGCGATCCCCTCGTGGAGCGCGCCGAGACGAACTCGCTCGGTTCGCCCGCCGTCCTCGCGGACGACCTCGTCGATTCGGGCCGATGCGTTGGGTGTCGTGACGACCACGGGATCGTCGCTCTCGCTGTCGGCGACATAGTGACGCGCCAGGACGGCGAGGATGGTGTCCTCGTGGACGACATCGCCGTCCGGGCCGACGATGACGATTCGGTCACCGTCCCCATCGTGGCCGATACCCAGATCGAACTCCCCATCCCGAAGGAACGCGCGCAAATCCGTGAGCGTCTCCGGCGTCGGTTTGCTCTCCCGTCCCGGGAACGTTCCGTCGACGTTCGCATTGAGGGTGACAACATGTGCGCCCAGTGCGCGCAAGACCTGCGGCGTCGCGACGCTTGCCACCCCATTTCCGCAGTCGACGACGACGGAGATGTCGGAGAGCGGTTTTTCATCGTTCGTTCCCAGTGTTTCGACGGCGTACTCGGCGATCCGGTTCCGGTAGGTACCAAGTTCATCTGCAGGTCGGGAGGTTCCGAACTCGTTCCACGCGGCCGGTTCGCCGGTTTCGGTCACCAGCCGTTCGATCTCTCCTTCGGCCGCGCCGTCGAACTCCTCGCCGTCCTCGAACAGTTTGATGCCGTTGTCAGTCGGCGGGTTGTGACTCGCCGTAATCATCACGCCGTACCGTCCCTGCGAACAGTACGCGAGCGCTGGAGTCGGTAGTTCGCCTAGCCGAACGACATCGGCGCCCGTGCTGGTGACGCCCGCTTCGATCGCAGCGGCGAGCGAGTGGCTAGTCTCGCGGCCGTCCCGGCCGATCACGACCCTCGGTACCCCGTCGGTCTCGACGTCACTGTAACTGCCGAGTGCCTGTCCAACTGACAGCGCAAGTTCGGGTGTGACCCGATCCCGTACCGGTCCGCGTATACCTGCAGTCCCGAACAGATCCATGTCTACAGTTGCGGCCCGGACCTACCTAAACACCAACGGAACAGTACGCCGACACCTGACTCGAACGGCCGGATTTAACTACGGCTGGCGGTTAGAGTCCGTCATGACCGTTGTTGCCGTCCCTGCGACGCTTCCTCGCCCCAACCTCGTGTTGTCACATCTGCCCGATACGTCACCGCTCTCGGCCGACGAAGCGGCCGATCTGTACGCGGCGATGTTCAAAGACGTCGTCCGTGCGGCGGACGCGAGCGGTGGCGAACTGCTCGTGAACTACCGTGCCCCAGACGATCTTCCCGACGGTTACGATGATGACCCCGAGGCTGAACTCCGGGCGCTCGCCACAGAGGCTGTCAACGATATCGCTGACGTCCGTTTCGAGGTGCAGGTCGGATCGAACCGGGCCGCCCGCGTGGGTAACACGATTACCCACCTGCTCAACGAAGAGGGGGTCCGCTCCGCCGCCATCGCCGATCCGCGCGCACCCCTGCTCAGCCGGTCACAGATCGACAGCGCGGCGATGAAGCTCCGGACGAACGAACTCGTGCTGGGCCCGGCCACGGGCGGACGCGTCTACTTCGCGGGATGTACCGAGCCCATCGATTTCGAGGACGTGTATCGTCCCCCAGCGCTGGAAACGTTCTCGATCAGGGGACACGGCGCCGGTCACGACATCGAGTTCGTCGAATCGCTTCCACTCGTCGAGGACGGCGACGACCTGCTGACGCTTTGTTCGCGGATCCGCTCGCGGGTCACGGCCGGACGTATCGTTCCGCAGTATACGACGGAACTGCTCGACGACCTCGGGCTGTTCGTGACTGACGAGGACGGCAAGGCGGTGCTGGTACGCGAGTGATCAGTCGGGCGAATCCGTTAGTTCTTAACCGCCAGCCGGTATACAAACACATGAGGTGGGGTGGCAGAGCGGCCTATTGCGCCTGCCTTGAGAGCAGGTATCCTCACGGATTCCTGGGTTCAAATCCCAGCCCCACCGTTGCTGTCGCGAACAAATCCGTGAGCGACAGCATCGTTCCTGGGATTTGAACGATACCAGTCGCGCGCAGCGAAGCGAGCACGTCAGGGGGTGGTTCAAATCCCAGCCCCACCGCTTTTGCGACGAACAGACGTGAGGAGCAAAGCGTCCATGCTGGGATTTGAGGTACGGAACGAGGGAGCTTGCGACCGAAGTTCGGGTGGTTCAAATCCCAGCCCCACCGCTTCGGTGAACGGACGTGAGGAGCGAAGCGGCTATCGGGGATTTGAATCACGCAACCGCGAGCGCAGTGAGCGTTTGCACCGGGTTCAAATTCCGAATGGCAAAGCCATTCGGCGTTCGCGATCGATATCGAGGGGTCACCTGTTAGCGGCGAGTCCGTCCTCCTCTGCCACCGGCGTCGCACTTTCACGGACCTGTTCGTACTGCTTGGTCGCCCATTCGACGGCGGCGTCCGACTCGTTGATGATCAGACCTCTGATACCGTGGTCGGTGTAGACCATCAGGCCAGCGTGAGAGTTGTCTCCGATCCAGAGGCCGTACTCGTAGGGGACCGGTCCGGCGAACAGCGATATCAGCTCGCGCTCGGAATCCGGCCGTTCGGACGGGGGATACAGCGTCGATAGCTGGTCGTAGATGTCTTCTGTCATCACCATTTCGAGGGTCGTGCCGGTATCCGCAGCACGCTCTGGAACGGCATTGGCGTAGCCTGAGACGGCACGGGGGGCAAAGCCTCTGATGTGATGTGTCTCATCGATACGGACGAGAAACTCCTCGATTACGGCATCAGGCACTGGGTCAGTCGCTTCGTGTGCGACTGCACCGTCCAGCATCGGCGGGCCGACGCTCCGAACGTCGGAAAGCGGTTCAAGAACATCGCCCACGGCCTGTAGACCCGTGAGCGATCCCACAAACTGCTCGTAGCTGTTGTGTGCATAGTAGCCGACGGTAGTTGCTCGCCACTCACCGTCGACGTACTCGACAAGTCCAGATCGTTCGAGTTCCCGAACGATATCGTCGAGTGTGGACCGTGGGATGTCAAGGCGGTCAACTAGCTCACCTTTCGCTCCGGGAGCCTCGACGATCGCGTCGAGACAGTCCCAGCGTCGGTTGACTATTCCGGCGATTTCGTGCGATGGTCTCTCTGACATGATGTACGACGTGTGGTCTCGGGATGTTTCCGGGTCTTCCGCACCCCTTGTTCATTATCGCACCCCCACAGAAGTCCCGGCAGTTACCGATTGAGTAGGATGTTATACGTGGTGGATAATATAAGATTGGTCTCCGCAAACGCTCTGTCCTCGAGGATTACTCCTCTCGGCCGAACTTACTTATCCTGTGGATAGCAACCGCATAGCAATGGAGCCAGTCCCCGGGGCATCGATACTGGTAGTCGACGACGAGGAGCGGATCGCTGATCTCTACGCGTCACACCTCAGGGAAACCTATCGCGTTGAGACGGCCTACAGCGGGAGGGATGCACTCGAACGAATCGACAATGACGTCGATGTTGTTCTACTCGACCGACGGATGCCGAAGCTGACTGGCGACGAGGTACTCGAACAAATCAGGGGCGATGGCTACGATGGGAGAGTAGTGATGGTAACCGCCACCGATCCCGACTTCGATATCCTGGATATGCCGTTCGACGAGTACGTGATAAAACCCGTTACGGGCGACACGATTCAGAAAGTCGTCGAGACACAACTGCTGCTTGACTCATACGAGATGCGGCTCAACGAGTACTTCAGGATTAAATCGAAGCTGAGCGCACTCGAACGGACGAAATCGCGGTTCGAGCTCGACGACGATGACCGGTACGAGGAACTAACCGTGCTCGCGACATCGATCCGGGACGATCTCGAAGCGCTGCTCGACGAACACGATGACCTTGGATTCCCTGATGGTAGTTTTCCCGACGAGTGAGGTAGATAGCTAGAGAGCAGTGTGAGGTTGCTGGGACGGGACGAGGGGAGCGTGCCATACTACACTAACTGTAGCTATACACTTCAAAAACTGTAGTAAACCCGATTACCAGCTCGTGTCCAGATCGAGGGCTCGTCCGAGCAGTCCGTCATCGTATCTGGCAGTCGTCTGTTCGGGTCGTGTTTCGTCGATCCACCGGACCGTCTCGACGGTGTTTACAAAGTTCTTGAACGTCGCCTCGTCGACCATCTGGCCGTTGACGGAGACTGCACCGGTGCCGGTCGATTTGGCCTCCTCGAACGCCTCGATGCGTTCGACGTCGCTGCGCAGTTCCGACTCCCGGGGCATGTGGATCCGGTTTGCCTGTGCGGTCTGGTTCGGATGTAGCGACCAGCTACCGTCGAGCCCGACAGTGGCCTCGCGCTCGACCTGCTCGGCGTAGGCGTCGCCATTGTAAAACTGGACGCCGGCGCGCTCGCGATACAGCTGGTCGAAGGGGCCGCCGATCGCCAGCAGGCCGCCCGCGCTGGCCTCGTTCGAGAGCCGTTCGAGCAGGCCTGGCCAGGTCGGCCGCCCGTCGTCGAGTTCCCGCCCGCCGAGCTCTGCCGTGTAGTCGACAGGTCCGAAGACGAGCGCGACGAGACGGCCGTCGCCCAGCCGTGCGATGCGGTCGAGATCCGACACCGCTCGCGCGGATTCTACGATAACGGCGAGTTCGATCGATCCTGGTTCGTAGCCGTAGGAAGTCTCGTACTCCTCGATCGCCGACGCCGCGGCGCGAACGTCCTCGACGCGGCCAACCTTCGGGACGACGACGCCGTCGATCCGGTCGCCGATCGAGCGGACGAGCGTTTCGATCTCCTGTCGACCCTGTTCGCGAGTCGCCTCGTCGTCATACCCCCACTGGATACGGGGCCAGATCTCCCCGGGGAAGTCACTGGCGTGCTCGTCGACGAGTTCGATCGTGTTTTCTAGTGCGGTGTCTTTCATCCCTGGGGCAGTCCCGTCCTCGAGATCCGGGACGAGCCAGTCGGGTAGCTGGAACCCCTCGGCGGTGAGTCCCGAGCGGAGATACTTCGCCGAGTCCTCGCGGGGCACGGCGGCCGGTGCGGTCTGGAACGTCCGACAGAGTCGTGTCATTGGTGGGTTCTGGTCTCGATCAGTGCGGTTCGACGTCCGGAGTAGACCGGCTCGTCGTGCTGGTTGAAAGCGAGATGCTCGAAGGTGACCTGTCCGGCACGGTCGGGATCGGTCCCCGCCGGAAGGTCGACCGACGGTGTGGCGATCGCGTCGAGGACGCGCGTGAAGCCGTAGATCGTATCCCCCGCCGTGACGAAATCGTGGAACTGCTCGTCCTCGTACCGGAGCTCACGGTAGGTCCGCTCGTCCGACCGGGCGTGTGCGAGCGCGATCGAGCGGGTCACGTCGCCGTAGGTGACCGGTTCGCCGGAGGGAGAGTCGGCCATCGCCGCGGCGTCGTGGTGCTGTTTCGCGGTGTTGAGCGTCGCGAGCGGGAGCCCGGCGACGAGCAGATCGTCCTGCGTTCGTCCGCGCTCGTGGCGGTATGCCACCGCGGCGTCGCGGCCAGCGACCTCACCCAGCGCCGCGCGGAAGTCCTCGAAGTACGGTCCCTCGGGCGTGATCAGTTCCTCTGGCAGATCCGATGGTCCGCTCTCCGTCTCTCCCTGTACCTCGGTCTCGCCGCCATCGGTCTCGACCGGGTCGCGCCGCGGCACCATGTTCGTCCGGCGGTAGGAAAGCAGCGGCTCGTCGGTCCGCGCGTCGTAGCCGGTGGTCTCCCAGGTGACGATGCCGTAGGTGGGTCGGGAACTCGAGGTCGTCCGGTCGAGCACCCTCGATTCCACGCCGAGCTCCGTCCCCGGATAGACCGCGTCGGTGTGGTACCGCAGGTCGGTCCGTCCGAGGAAGTAGCCGCCTTTCTCGCTCAGGTCCTCGACGGTCGGGCCCATTACAGCCGCAATCAGGTAGTCTGGATGGATCGGCGGCTCCTCGTAGCCAAGTGCATCAGCCACGTCCAAGCGCCAGTAGGCCGGATCGTGGTTTAGCGTCTGGCTCATCCAGCGTTCGTTTCCGGCACGCGTAAGCCTGAGTCCGGGCGCGTGGGCGATCGTGTCCCCCTGCGTAAACTCCTCGAAATACGTACCTTTCTCGATCGTTTCTGCCCGCTGCAGGGCGCTCTGAAACGTCTCGGTATCGGTCCAGTCGATCGGCGCTGATGTATCCGTCATCGTAGGTGTGTCAGTGTCTGTTGGATCAGTCGGTCGTCGGCGTCTTGGCGCGATCTGTCTGCCGTCGCCGCGCCAGCGTTCGGCGCATCTCGTTTGTCACGATCATATAGCCCTCGTCGAACCCCATGCCGGGCTTGGCGAGCACCTGTGCGGCGTCGGTTGCCAGTGCGATATGTGCACACGCTCTGGCCGAGATCGCCGTCTCGTTACAGCTCCCGCCGAGATACGCGCGTGTATCGGTGCCATCGCAGTAGCTCACTGCCGCGCCACTGTGCTGGATCCCGCCGAGATCCGGCGTCTTGACCTGGACGACGTCCGCCGCGCCCGCGTCGACGAACGCGCGGACGTCCGCAGCGGTGTTACACCACTCGTCGGCGACGAGGTCGACGTCGACGCCGGCCGCAGCCAGCCCGTCCCGGAGCGTCGCCATCGCCCGGATCTGCTCGGCGCGGCTTCCCGCGTCCATCGGCCCCTCGATCTGGAGCGGGTACGGTGCGGCAGCCCCCCGTAACTCCGCGAAGTACTCCGCGAGCTCGGGCCGGTCGTACGGCGCGCCGAACACTTCGCCGACGAGCCCGTAGACGTCGACGTGGAATCGTGGGTGGTAGCCGGGGGTGCCGAGTTCGTCGACGCGGTCGGCGAGCCAGGCCAGATACTCGCGAAGCCGCCCGCCCTCCGGGCCGAGCTTCTCGACGCTGTTGAACAGGCCGTGGGGAAGCACCGGAACCTCCTTGAGGAGCATCTTCTCGGCGTTCTCCCGGCGGGCATCGCCGGACTGGCCGAAGACGGGTACTGGCTCGGTCGCCGGCGTCGTCCCGAGCACGTCAGCGAGGACATCGGTTCGTGTGGTTCGCCGGGCCGTCGCGGCGGCGTCGAGCAGTGCCTGCGAGACGCCGTACCGGACCGCCGTGTGGAGGGAGTCGCCGTTGGAGCGTGACGCCGGAAGCGCCTCGATCGCGGCGGCAGTGTCGGCGAACGCCGCAGGGTCCCGGCCGACGAGTTCGTCAGCAACGGGGCCCGTCACGACGTCCCGGTACGTCTCTGCACGGAACAGCGGGTCGCGACCCCCGGCACCGGAGTACTGGACCGCGGCACAGTCACCGACGGCGACTGTACCGTCACTGAGCTCGAGCTCGACCGTCAGTGCCTCGCCGGCCTGTCGGATACTGTCGAAGCCGGACGTGACTGGCTCGCCGCGGTAGCCGAAGCCGTCCTGCGTCGCGCCGCGCTTGATCGCCCGCTGGTCGTCGAAAAAGAACCCCGACACGGTCGGCACGGCACGAACGCGCTCGATCCGCATGTCAGTCACCCCCTGTGGGGCGGCCGATGAGCCGTCCGTCACTGATCGCATCGACGTCGTCGGCGACCATCCGGAACGACTGATCGCGCCCTTCAGTCTCCGCGCGGGCGTCCAGCCGGTTGCGGTGGATCTCCTTGATCTCGTCGCCGACCGCCAGGTCGCCGAACTCGAAGATCCGGACGCGACCGTCGTCGTCCCGGGCCGGCAGGACCGTGCCCTGTGCGCTGTCGCTCGGTGCGAACGGGACGTCCAGCGCGCCGGACTCGAAGGCGGTGATAGTCCCCTGGGCCACGTCGCCATCACCCGCGGTCTCGACAGCGTCGATCAGGTCGCGGGTCGCCGCCTCGATCAACTCGCGCTCGCGCTCGACGCCGTCGAGCCGGACGTCCTGCTCGATCATCATATCAATCAGCTGTCTGGTGGTGCGGAGTCCGGCAGCGTTTGCTTCCTTCGTCGGGACGCCCTGGAACTCCTGTGGGGACTTCGTGATGACCTTGTCGGGTCGGGCGATCGCCGCCGTCGCGCCGCCGAGGCCGATGACGCCGTTCGCCCGGGCCTCGTCGGGCGGGAACCCGCCCATCCACTCGTGGAACACCGTCGTGACTGTCACTTCGTCGGGCAAGTACTCCTCGCCGAGCGAGCGGAGCGACCGCAGCGCAGCGACGTCCTGGACGAGGTTGCCGACCTGTCCGTAGCCGAGCGTGAGCGAACGGACGCCCTGTGTTGCGGCGAGTTTCCCCTCCAGCAACATCACCGTGATGGCGATGGAGGGCGGGACGAGCGTCCCGGTCAGCGGCCCGAACGGCTCGCGGTTGATCCGGACGCCGCGCTCGGTGTACGCGCCCGCCAGCCGATCGACGAACTGCCAGTGCTCGATGGTCTCGGCGAGGTCGTGCTCTTTGGTGTAGGGAATGTTGTACGAGATCGGCCCCCCCTCGAAGCTCTGGAACCCGCCGGCGAAGGTGATCGCGGCAAGCAACCGGGCGTCGGGCGTTCCGTGACGGACTTCGATCGGCGCGTCGATTGCCCGGATCAGCTCCCGACAGCCCTCGACGCCGTGGTTCACGGCCGGGAAGCCGTTGAGCGTGGCTTCGCCGGACTCCCGTGCTTCTTCCAGACCGTTCGCCGCCTTCCCGTACTCGTTGTCCCGCGTGTACGAATCGATCGTCGTCGGCAGCAGGTCCGCTCCGCCCGATGACTGGAGATGATTCAACAGCTCGATCTGGTCCTCCAGCAATGGCACGCCTGCGCGAGGCTGTAACAGCGGTCTGTCCGCAGATTCGAGCACCGTCGCGAACTCCGATTCGGGAGGGAGCGACTCGTGGAACTCGATCGCCGCCTCGAACTCGACTGAGCTGCCGGTCGGCCAGTTCGTCCGGACGGACTCGTCGATGCGTTGCAACTCGTCGGATGGTATGAGCTCGTCGCGAAGCATCTTTTCAGCCTCTGATCGGGACGGTTTCGGGCTCCGTGGGCGCGATCTGGAGGTCGCGACGGAGAGCGGCGATGGCTTCCTCCGGGTCGGTCTCCGAGTCGAAGACCCGGTCGAAGCCGAGCTCCCGGAACCGCTGTCGGGTTTGCTCGAAATCGTCCTGCCCGACGGCGAGGTTCCCACCGATGTAGGTGACGACGTCGAGGTCGGCCTCGGCGATCTTCTCGTGGAAGCCCTGACAGTCCTGTTTGGCGTGACCGTACAGCGACGAGACCAGTACTGCGCTGGCATCCTCGCGACGTGCAGCTTCAACGAACTCTGCCTGGGAGCTCTGGACGCCGAGGTTGACGACGTCGAACCCTGCCGCTTGCAACGCCTGCTCGAGGATCGTGATACCGACGACGTGCGCGTCGGATCCGATCACGCCGAGGATGACTGTCTTTGGCATGTCGGTATCGAAGTCGTGGACCGAGATGGCCTTAAAGTTAATGATCTTTCATGATATTACTCTCGAAGGAACCTTAAACAGATTTCATGTGATTATGTACATACCCACAGTCAGCTCGACATCCGCCGTATTCTTAATGATTAATCCATAACGTTTTTTGTCTCCCTCCCCGAGCGCCAAAGCATGGGTGCGCTGGACGATCTGTACGTGCTCGATCTGACACAGGTGCTCGCCGGCCCGTACTGTACGATGTTGCTCGCGGACATGGGCGCGGAGGTCGTAAAGGTCGAGCGACCGGGCGGGGATCTGATCAGGTCGAACCCGCCGTTCTACGAGGATCCGGACGCGGAAGCCTACGGCGGCTACTTTCAGAGCGTCAACCGCGGCAAGCGGAGCCTCGAACTCGACCTCGCTGACGGGGACGACCGCGAAGCGTTCCTCTCGCTCGTCGAGAAAGCCGATGTCGTGGTCGAGAACTACCGCGCGGGCACGATGGAGAAGTTCGATCTGGGCTACGAACGGCTCCGCGAGCACAACCCCGAGCTCGTCTACAGTGCCATCCGTGGGTTCGGTGATCCTCGCACCGGCGAAACCGACCGACAGGGTCAGCCGTCCTTCGATCTGATCGCGCAGGCGCTCGGTGGCGTGATGGAGATCACCGGTGAGGGGGACGGGCCACCGGTGAAAGTCGGCCCGGGCGTCGGTGACCTCTTCACGGCTGCCCTCAACGCCGTTGCGATCCTTGCGGCGATCCACCACCGTGAGCGAACGGGCGAGGGCCAGTTCGTCGACACCGCGATGTACGACAGCATGATCAGCCTCTGTGAACGCACCGTCTATCAGTACTCGTACGGGGACGATCCCCCAACCCGACAGGGCAACTCCCACCCAACACTGTTTCCGTACGACGCCTTCGAGGCCACCGACGGGTACGTCGTTATTGCGGCGTTCGGGACGAACCACTGGCAGCAGCTCTGCGAGGCGATGGATCGGCCGGCGCTGGCCGAGAAGTACCACGACCGCGCCAGTCGGCTCGCCAATCGGAAGATGCTCCGGGAAGCGATTGCCACATGGGCCCGGACGCGTGACACCGAGACCATCCTCTCGACGCTTTCGGGGATCCCGGCCGCACCGGTGCAGGACGTTGCGGACGTTTTCGCTGATGACCATGTCGACAAACGCCAGATGCTCGTCGATGTCGACCAGCCCGGTACCGACACCACGGTTACCATCGCCGGGAATCCGATCAAAATGACACGAACGCCGACGGATCCGGGTCGACGTGCTCCCCTCCTCGACGAGCACCGTTCAGAACTGCTTGGCAAGCAGGCCTCGCCTGGCCGCCCCACGGCGGGCCAAGACGAGTAGAGATCCTGCGTCGGCAAAGAGTTCAAGTACTCCACACGAGAGATACGGAGTAATGCAACACGCGAAAAGTAGGGGAGGGGATCCAGCGTGAGTGACCGCGAACGGATCAGGATCGGCGAGTTGTCGACTTCGACAAGTGATGCCGATGTGGGCGACCCTGTCGAATTGCCGGTCGTCGACGTCCTGACCGGCCGCGGCTTCGTCACCGGCAAGAGTGGATCCGGGAAGTCAAACACCGCAAGCGTGGTCATCGAGGAGCTGCTCGACGCGGGATATCCCGTCCTGATCGTCGACACTGACGGCGAGTACTACGGCCTCAAAGAGGAGTACGAGCTACTGCACGCCGGCGCTGACGAGGAGTGTGATATTCAGATCGGCCCTGCCCACGCCGAGCGGATCGCCACGCTCGCGCTCGAAGAGAACGTGCCGATCATCCTCGACGTCTCGGGCTATCTCGACGAGGACGTCGCCGACGAACTTCTGCGCGAAACCGCCCGCCACCTGTTCACCAAAGAAAAGAAGCTCAAGAAGCCGTTCTTGCTCGTCGTCGAGGAGGTCCACGAGTATCTCCCACAGAAAGGCGGCGGTGGCGAGACCGGCAAGATGCTGATCAAGATCGGCAAGCGCGGGCGGAAACACGGACTGGGGATCATGGGGATCAGCCAGCGACCCGCGGACGTCAAGAAGGACTTCATCACGCAGGCGAACTGGCTCGTCTGGCACCGGCTCACCTGGGACAACGACACCAAAGTAGTGGGGCGGGTCGTCGACAGCGAGTACCAGGAGGCGGTCGCCGAACTCGGCGACGGTGAGGCGTTCGTCCAGACCGACTGGACCGAGGTGGACGTCCGTCGGATCCAGTTCCGTCGTAAACGCACCTTCGATGCGGGCGCGACGCCCGGCCTCGACGATTTCGAGCGCCCCGAGCTGAAATCAGTCAGCGACTCGCTGATGAACGACCTCTCCGAACTCACCGAGGAAGAAGAACAACGTTCCAGCGAACTGGCCGATATGCAACAGGAGCTGGACAAAAAGCGGGCGCGGATCGACCAGCTTGAATCGGAGCTGGACAAGGCCCGAGACGTCTCGAACGCGGCCAGACAGCTGGCGAACGCCTTCTCCCGTGGCGATGCCACGATGACTGCGGAGGACGTCGAGGCGCAACTCGTCGCAAAGGACGATCGGATCGAGGAGCTCGAAGAGCAGGTGGAGTCCCTGCAGAGTGACCTGGACGACGCTCACGAGCATATTACCGAAGTGGAAGCCGAAAATCAGCGATTACGGGAGTCCACAGCGACGATCGATTTCGATACCGACGAGTCGTCGGTCGTCCAGACGTCGTTTGCTGGATCCGAATCCGTTTCCAGCGGGGGAGATCAGCCCGAACCGATCGCAGAAGAGGCCGACGAACCGACAGCTACCGACCCGTCCCGAACTCCCGATGAGACAGATGTGGTTGATCCATCCTGGAGCTCACAGGAAACGGTCGACCGACTGCACCGCGAGCCGATCGTCTCGGAGATCGAAGCAGCAGCGACGCGGGTACCGGTCGATTCCGACGACTGCTGGCGAATCATCGAGACGATCGCCACCGACGGGCCCCTGGCTGTCGCGGAGATCGAGTCGCAAATGGACGTGCCAGTGCAGTACGTCTGGACGTTTCTCTCTACGCTTCGAGAGCGGCCATTCCTCACCCGGAATGGTCAAGGTGAATACCGTCTAGAACAGGACGTCATCGAACGGGAGATCGAAGCCACCGCCGAACAGGAGGGCCTCGACGAGTTGCTACGGCGGTTCGAGAACTAGGTCAGGAGCGACTGTGCGGCCGTCGCGATCTGATCGCTTTCGGCGGACTGCAGCCGTTCGTCGGCAAGCCGAAGCCGCAGACGCGGGCGGCCGACCTCGATCGGTACCTTTTCGGTTTCGATCAGGCCTTCCTCTTCGAGGCGCGTCTTCGTACGCGAGAACGTCGCTTTGCTGGCGACGCCGGTATCCTCGCCCCACTTGCTAATGTCGTACAGCAGCGCTTCGTTCTTGGCGGCGACGAGCAGGCTGGCGGTGACTTCGTCGATCCCGTTGTCCCCACGAGCGGTTTCGAGGGAGCCAAGCATCGCCTGAAAGTCGCGTTCGGCCTCCTCTCCGAGGCTCTGTGCGAGTTCCTCGTCGACCTCGGTCCGGGGTGGTGTTCGCAGGGAGTACTCTTCGGCCTCCCCCCACTGGTCGCGGTACTCCGACCGAACGTCCTCGACGAAGCTCTCGTCCTCGGAGACGAGACCGCTCATCGACGAATCAGTCGTCACGAGGGTCATCACGCTCGACGAACTGATCAGCAACGGGTTCGTCGCGAGCGCGTCACTCGTTCGGAGGGAGAGGCGATCGCTTGCGATTAGATCGGCCGCACTGCTCGCGACGATGAAGTCGTCCATGACGCCTTTCACCGTCGCTGGCTCGGCCAGCACGTCCACCCGTCCCTCGTGGTCGGCCAGCACGTCGACGAGATCGGCAAGCGTGTCCTCGGACGGACTAACGAGCATCAGTTCGTTGTCCGCCGTTTCAATGGCCCGCGACAGCAAATCTTCTCCGCTTTGATCGAGTAAATTATCGGTCATCACGACTAATCTATTGTCTCGTGTCGTATTTAATTTTATCGCCTCATATCGTTACCCCATCCGAATTCGGCACCTAATCGGAGTATTCGCAGTGTTTCGAGATAGCACCCTGCTCACGAAATTTGTCGTTTATATACGGTCGGTAAGTAGACATAAGTACCTGGTAACTGTATAGATGCTTAATGAGCAACGACAGAGGTGTCGCCCACGTTCTCGGCGTCATACTGATGGCCGGGTTCGCGATCACGGTCGCGGCCACGGTTGCGGTCGCCGGAGCGTCGATGTTCGCCGACAGTCAGAGCCAGATCGAGATGTCGCAGGTGGAGTCGTCGTTTTCGAGTCTGGCTGCTGACGCGAGCGAGCTGGAGGACGGCGAGTCGGTGGAGTTCGATCTGGGGACGGCTGACGGGCAGCTGGAAGTGAAAGAGGATACAGGGCATCTAAAAATCCATCATGAGAAAGGTGGTGAGACGACCACCGTATACGATAGGAATGTTAATTCGTTAGAATACACGACTGAGGACGGAGATGTAGTCGGTTATCAGGCTGGCGGTGTCTTCCGCCAACACGGATCGGGGAGTTCTGTGGTTTCTGCACCTGATTTCTACTACCGCGACAACGCGCTCTCATTCCCGATCCAGAGGGTCGATCCTAACAGCGATATCCATAGCTCCGGTATTCTCGGTGGTGAGTTAGAACTTAAGCGTGAGGATCCGCATTATCCGACTAACGATCCAGACAAATCGAATCCGCTTGAAGGGGGTACGGTTTACGTCGAACTGGAAACCGAGTACTGCCAAGGCTGGGAGGAGTATTTCAGTCAGCAGACCCGGGGATCGATCTCTGAGGGGTGTGATGACGGGGATGACGGAATGGTTCAGGTCGAATTGAGTGTGCCATTCGAGCTTGGGCCGGAGGTCTTCGAGCACGGAACCGCCATCGGTGCAAGCGAGTACAAAAATGCTTCCGCTGAGGACAACGATGAGTTGTCGGAACTCGAAGGTGACTTCGTCTCGGCTGATACCCTTATCCAAAACAAGGAATCTAACCGAGAAGACGCAGACTTCCTCGTCAGTGAAGATGACGAAGACGCAGATTACGACGAACTCCCGGGTACCGTCGACGAGCCTGGATTCTACTACATCGATGACGACCTCGATAGCGAACACCACTTCGATACCAGCGACTTCGAGGACGACGAGGAGATAGAGGTATACGTCGACGGTGATGTCGTCGCCGTCGGTGATGGCCTTACAGTTGAAGGAGGTGACAATCAGGTCGCCTTCTACGTCGGTGAAAACTTCGACATCACCGAGGACAACGACGCTGTCGTCGGGAACGGCCCCGATTATGACAACGAACCGAGTCAGACTGTGATATTCGTTTCCTCCAATGGATACGTCTTCAGCGATGGGGACAACACGAGATCGGACGTGTACGCGATCGTTTACGCTCCCGACTCGGACGGATACCTGCAAGCAGCAAACCATGAATTTGAGGGCGCAATTATCGTTGACGAGATGGAGATGGGTAGCGATATGAGCTCCGTTAACTTGGAGTTCGACGACTCGATCACAGAAGGCGAAGGATTCAGCTTCGTCGACGAGGGCAGCGGCCCCGAGTTCTACTACCTCCACGTCACCGAGCGAACCGTGACGGCCTCGAACTGATAGGAACGTTTTTGCCCGGGCCGTCCACACATCCGGTATGGACTGGCCGCACGATCCCGACGGCGACGAGGGAAGCGAGGGCATGCGAAAGTACGGGATGGCGATCATCGCAAAGAAGGTCGACGAGGAGGGGGATTTCCCGCTTTCTGCTGCGGAATTCGTCGACGAGCACGGCGACGAACCGATCCGGATCAACCACGGGCGCGTGGTGAGTCTGGCGGAGATCTTCGAGCACGTCGAGGCTGAGGAGTTCGAGGATATCGTCGACATGCATCGGAAGGTCGGTGACGCGATGCGCCGCGGGGACTTCTGGGACTACCACCCGGTCGGCAAGAACCCCGAGATCAAACACGCCTGAGCCACGGCGATTCAGGGTACTTATGAGGTAGTCATCCCAAGGAGTGGCTACTGTGACGAACACGCAGGTCACCCTCGTTCAGATCGATAACTACGGCCCGTGGACCGTGACGCCGGAACCGCGTCGGGAGGTCGACCTCCAGACACTCCAGTCGAGACTGTACGCCGACCTCTCGCAGCTGGTGGGCGACCGCGGTGGCTACGTCTTTTTCACGCGCTTCGACAATATGATCGCGGTGACGAACGGCCTCGATATGGACGACCACGCCGTGATTCAGGAGTCGGTCGGGAACCGATATCCGGTGAGTATCAGCCTCTCCGTGGCGACCGGGCAGTCCCCCGCGGCGGCGCTGTCCGACGCCACGGAGCGATTGCAGGCGACCGGGAGCGCACAGGACAAGAGCCGTCGAGAAATCCTCGAAGGGCGGGCTATCGAGTCCGACTACCGGACCGACGAGGACGTCCAGATCGCTCACTTCGACGTCATCGACGCGACCGGCGAATACACGGATCAGTTGAACGCCTTCGATAGCTTCATCGAGATCGAACAGGGCTACGCGGCGCTGATGAAGTACATGCGCCAGGAAAACGATGCGCTGTCATTCTTCGTTGGCGGCGACAACATCATCGCGACCTGTCCTGATCTGAGCGCCAGCGAGTACGAGGCGGCGATCGATCACGTCACGAATATCGCGGACGTGGACCTGCGGGTCGGCGTCGGGATCGGCGAGAACGCTCACGAGGCGGGAATGGATGCCAAGCATGCGCTGGAGCACGCCCGGGCCGACGACACGAAAGTCGAGTTTCTCCGGTGAGTGGCCGTTTTTTCGACCGTTACAATACTGCTGGAACGGATATAAGATTGGTGGGGGTAGATTTTAGACATCCCCTATGCTATCAGTTCACATGCAGAGTGATCTAACCGTACGGGAAATCATGTCGCGTGACTTCGTCGGCGTGAGCGAAGCCGACGACATCACCGATGTCGCGCATGTGCTGCGCGAGGAGGAGGCCTCTACGGCGGCTGTCGTACGAGGGGGCAAACCGGTCGGAATCATCAGTGCCCTCGACTTGCTGCCGCTCGTCCCCGAACAGGTCTCCGATTCGACAGCCGGGGAATTCATGCGCGACCCGGAAGCCGAACTGTCCCCGAACGCGCCCCTCGTGGAGGCGCTCGACTGGATGTCGACACAGGGAACCGGTCGGTTACTCGTCGTCGAGGGCCAGGAGCTCGTCGGTGTTGTGACTGCGGACGACCTGTTGACCGCCACCGCATCGCTGCTGGAGAACGGCACCGATCCCCACGAGAGTGCCGAGGTGGTCGGATCGACCAGCGCGGGTGCGGTCGCCGACCGGACCGTTTCGCCGGGGCCGGAGTCGGAGTACTCGACACAGAGCGTCTGTGAGAGCTGTGGGACGTTGACCCAACAGCTCCAGAACTTCAACGGGCAGATGCTGTGTGCGGACTGCCGTGATGTGTGACAGCAACACATCCCTTCTCGACCGTACAACGAAAACCACTCAAAGGGGTATCCCCTATCACCATCTGCGCCAGGGGAGCTTGGGCGGTTCAAGCACTCGACTTGTAATCGAGACTCCCGGGGTTCAAATCCCTGCCCTGGCTCTTTCTGTCCAAACGATAGTGAGGACGAAAGAGAAACATGCAGGATTTGAATCACGCAACGCCGAGCGATAGCGAGGTGTTGCTTCGGGTTCAAATCCCTGCCCTGGCTTAGTTTGTTCCGAACAATCCGTGAGGGACAACTACGCCGACAACGGGATTCGAGCCCTACAAGTCGGAACGCCGAGCCTTGCGAGGCGACCGTCTTGTTCCGGTTCAAAACGCCTGCCCTCCTCGCGGAACCGGTTCGGTTTTATTTCGCTGTTACCTACCGGTCTTACGTGGAAAACGTAACAGATCGGACGAGTAACCCGTTCGGAATGGACCCGTCGTGCGACAACGTACCCGAGGCATCGAAAGTGGTGTACGGATACGGCGATGCGAATGCGGATTTCCATCTGATTGGCGACTGTCCAGCAATCCACGGTGGGAGCCAGAGCGGGATACCCTTCACTGACAGCGACGCAGGTGCACGTCTGTTGTCGGTCTTCGAGGAGGCTGGCTTCGTCGAGTCAGGCGACAAGTCCGACCCGCGCGTGTCGAACCTGTTCAGTAGCTATCTCCACATGTGTAGCCTCCCGGGCGACCAGCAGCCCACCGAGGAGCAGTACGACCGACTCGAACCCTTCTTCGACGCCGAGTTACGGGCGATCGCCGCACACGTCCTCTTTCCAGTCGGCAAACGGGCGACGCGCCACGTCTTCGATAACTACACCGCCCGGCCTGCGGATGGTCCACTGGACATGGATGCGCTTCACGCAAGCGAACTCCGCGGGAGCGGCTGGCTCGTCGTCCCGATCGCCGAACCCGCCAACTGGGATGACGACCAGCAGGAGGCGTTGCTATCCCGATTGCAGGCGCTACTGGCGAGTGATTACCGTCAGATCTCCGAGCTGGGTCGCTTTGTCGCAACGGATACGCAGTACTTCGTTCGATAGGGACTCAGAGCAGGGAATCGACGTCCCGGTATGCGATCCCCGCCCGTTCGGCGGCCGTCCTGTCTCGCGGCGAGTCGCCGATAAAGACAGGGTCGTCAACAGTTCCCGGCAGGTTCTCGACCGTGGTGAGCAACGGCCCCGGATCCGGTTTCTGCCCGGGGACGGAGTCGCGGCCAACGACGGCGTCGACTCCGGTGGCCAATCCGTGGGCTTCCAGCGCCAGCCGGACGGGAGCCTCGGCGTTGAGTGAACAGACGCCGACTGGAACTGAGTGGGTAGCAACGCGGTCGGCCAGCGGTAATCGTGTCGAGGAACTCGCGCCGTCACGTTCGTGCTCACCTATCGTGTGTTCGACCTCGTCTGCGAGGTCGTACGTATCGGCGGCAAGATAGAGATCCCAGAGTCCGCCGTCGACAGTGTTGATGCCGTGTTGCGTGTAGACCGCACGAACGTCCCGGGCGACTGCGCCCCAGTCGACATCGAGCCGAATGAGAGTGCCATCAAGATCGTAAATTACTGCATCATACTGGTCGTCTAGCATGGCTACTGATTGGGGAGAAACAGACAAAGACGCTTCGACAGTCACCGACAACCGCTACGATACTGCCTCGATGGTCTCGTCTGGCGTCAGATGAACTCGACCGGTGCTGGTCACTTCGACCTCGTATCCGTTCGTGGTGAATCGAACCTTCCCACGATGCGTCCTCGTAGATCCGTCAGTAGTCGAAAAGAGGGAGTCAAGCGCATCCGGATCGATCGTTTCGTACAGCGGGTCGAGTTCTAGCGGATCGACGCCGTTGGCGTCTGCGAGTGCCTTTACGACGGTAGTACTGATCCGGTCATCGTTCCCCAGTGTAGTCGATGCCATTGTGAAACACCTAGTGCCTTGTATATAAAAAACTGATGCAATATCACATAATTATTTTAAATTATCGGGGCCAGTAGTTCAGTTGGATCGGGCGGGCGTTTTCAGATAATGTACCATCGGGCCAGTAGCGTGGTCAGCGCATCGAATGCCCGAAACCCGTAGCCAAAGGCGAGTGCAGCGGGAAGGCTCCCGACAAGCAGGCTCCGCTCGAAGTTGATTCCGTGGACTTCTGATAGCCCGAGGAGCAGAAGAACTGTCGCGTATGCACCAACGATGACACGGATCTCCGGGACCGGGACCCCGGCGAAGATACAGGGCGCAGACGAGTACGCGAGGACCTGAACGGTCTCGCTGACGCCCGCACGGTCGTTCGCAATCGGAATCAGTAACACGGTCTGCAGAGCCGCGATCAGGTGTAATGCGGCCGGAGTCACGAACAGTACGACGACCGACAGCCAGAGAACTGCCGACAGCACGGACGATCCGCCAAAAACGGGAAGTGGATCGCTTACCAGCAGGAGGCGCAACGTTTCCGAGAGCAGGACCACGCCCATCGCAAAGAGCAGTCCGGGGGCCTGTTCTCCCGGCAGGATGCTCGTGCGGAAGAACTGTCGCGGCGACAGGAGTACTTCCGGAACGGCCCGGAGAAGCGTCGAAAGGAGTCCGTCACTCGGTCGAGAGTGTGCTGGTTCGCTCATCGCGCACCGACGTTCTCCTCGCTCTCGAAGGTGGCGGGGTCAGGCCGGATGTTCGCATACTGGACCAGTCGGCGGCCGAGCGTCGAGACGCGCGTTTCGAGTTCGGAATCGGTAAACTCGTCGCCCTCGAACGCCTGCGAGGCCTGCGGGACGACGGCCTGATACGGGAGCACCCACGCGTCGAGAGAGCGGCAGACCGACCGCAAGTGATCGAGGGCAGTCACCGGAAATCGACCGCCTGCGACCGCGAGGAGGCCGACCGACGTGTTCTCGAACTCCTCGAACCCACAGTAATCGAGCGCGTTCTTCAGCGGTGCGGAGTACGAGCCGTGATACATCGGCGTGCCGAGGATGATTCCATCCGCACGTTCGATCCGCCGGGTCAGTTCCTCGGCGTCGCCAGCCGCCGGGTGGTCAGCATCGAACATCGGAAGATCGAGTTCGCGAAGGTCCACGAGATCGATCGAGGCCCCGGTCGCCTCCGCACCGGCGAGGGCGACGACCAGCGAGTGTCTGGTATAGCTCTCGTCACGGAGGCTGCCGCAGACCCCGACAACGTGTGGCGTCTCGTCCATAGCGAGGGAGTCGTTCTCGGGGGGCAAAAGCGGTGTGGTACCCGTGGCTTGTCTCCCCGTGCCGCTATCGCTCGAAGTGAAGGCGTGTTCGAAGGTCTCGCGAGGAACTTCCGAGGGAAACGACGAACTCACCGTGGTCGATCGTTCAGCCCGTCTCGGCATCGAAGCGTCCGAATGCGCGTTCGTCGAGGCCGAGTTTGACGTCCCCACGCTCCCCGTCGTTGAGGTCTACGCCCGCGAGCTCGTCGAATTCCCGCGGGGGCCTGTCGAGGTCGTCACGGGCGGCTGGAGCGTCACAATTTCTACAATGTGTGAACATTCTATAATAGATGGAATCGAGCTGTAACGAGTTATAACACTATTTGATTAATCGTCAAGGAGAATCATTTGGACCGTTCCGACCGTGTCAACGTACGTTTTTCCGATGATAACAGTCCCTGCGAGCAATAGTCCGATTGCTGAACGCCAGCCACCATTGATCGGAGGTCGTTTTCGATCATACATGAGCTACCCACTACCGATATAATATCAAAGTTCTTTACTTATGACTCATTTTTCAAAGAATTATTCCTGTAACCGGGCGACTGTCCCCCCGTCACCCTCGACGATCTCGACGAGTGCGTCGTCCGCGAGGTCTTCGAGCAGACCACGGAGCCACTCCCGGCCGTACTCGCCCTCGGGCGCGTAATCCACGCGGATCCGTGGCCCCAGCTCGTCGAGTTCGAGTTCGTCGTGCTCGCCGAGCACCCGGATCACACGACCGCGGAACTGCCGTCGACTCCCCTCGAAACTCGGCTGGGTCGGGACGTCCGGTGCGGTGAAGTCTCCGGTCCCGTAGGCTCGACACCACTCGCGCCACGGGCAGCCCGCGACGTCGCAGGACGGTGTCTTCTCGCAGGCGACCCCGCCCAGTTCCATGATAGCGTTGTTCCAGACGCGGGACTCGCCGTCGGGCATGAGTGCTGCTGCAGCAACCTCGAACTGGCTATCGTCGTCCTCGACGTCGAACGCCCGATAGAGCACGCGCTTGACGTTGGTATCGACCACGGCATTACCGGTGTTGAACGCAAAACTGGCGACCGCGTTCCCGGTGTAGGGGCCGACGCCCTGTAGCTCCTGTAGCTCGTCGGGATCCGTGGGAAATTCGCCGTCGTATTCGTCTTCGATCTGCCGGGCGGCCTCGTGAAGGTAGCGGGCTCGATTGTTGTAGCCGAGGCTGTGATCGCTCCAGAACGAGACGACTGCCGAGCGGTCTGCGGACGCGAGCGCCGCAGTGGTGGGCCACCGATCGAGAAAGGCGTCCCAGGCAGTCTCGACGCGGGAGAGCTGGGTCTGCTGGCTCATGATTTCCGAGACGAGGATCTCGTAGGGATCGGTCGTCTCGCGCCACGGGAACGAGCGGTGATCGGCCTCATACCACTCGATCAGCGCCGATCGCACCTCGTCGACGTCGTCGGGGAGTGACTGCCCGCCGGGGAACGGACCGCGTTCGGTCGCCGCGTCGTCAGTCATTGGAGGGCGTTAGGACGGGGCTGGTTTATCGGCTCTGATCTTTGCGTCTGCCCTGCGGACTGCGGCCGGTCCGTCGACAGCGAAAGGGGTATCCGCGTCTCGGCGCAACCCCGACACATGAGTCTGGACGATCTGACCGCGGACGTCGAGGAGACCTACGAATCATTGGACGAGGAGATCACCCTCGACCTCGACGACGACACGCGACAGGAGCTGACGATGCTGATGGCTGCGCTGGATAAAGAGGAGGACGATCTCGTCGAGCAGGCCGTGCGCCTGCTGTTCCAGAGCACCGTCGAGACGGGCAAGCTCGATTTCCACCTGCGGAGCGCCTACGATGTCACGTACGACGAGTACCTCTCGGGGATGACCTACGAGGAGATGGGCGGTGGGATCCAGTATCCCCAGCAACAGCAAAACGACGAGCGCCGCTACCAGTTCTGATGCGTTTCGAGCTTCTCGGCTGGCCGGAGGACGGGCCAACGCTCCGACTCGACTGGGAGCGGTTCAGCTACGCCGGGAAGTTCGTGATGTCGAACACTGGCAAGGCTCTGCTCTGCGAGGGGCAAGCGCGGAGTGAGGGCAGCGTCGATCCCGAGGACGTTCTCGCCGCCGTCGCGTTCAACGAGGATCGGACCGACGAGGGAACGCTCTGGCTGCGCTACGTCACGGTGCGGGCCGACACGCGCGGCGAGGGGCTCGGGCCCGACCTCGTGGACGAGACGGTCGAGTGTGCGCTCGAACGGGGTTACGAACGGGTCCGGATCGCCGTCAACAACCCCTTCGCCTACGAGGCCCTCTGGAAAGCTGGATTCGGGTTCACTGGCGAGGAGACGGGGATCGCGGAACTCGTGCTCGTCTATCCGCGCGAGGACGCGCTGGCCACGCACGCCGACGCGGACTCGGTCGTGGAAGCGTACCGGGACGGCATCGGGCGATTTGAGGCGCGAGAGGAACTGTCCGAAGAAGAAGTGGAGTTCCTTGCGGAGCGACGTGACGCTGAACCGCCAAAGCGGTAGCCCATCCCAAACCGAGGCTATTCAAAACCTCGACCACTACTGGCCCCCAATGGGAAACGCAGCGCTTCGTGATCTGGCTGCCATCGAGACCGTGTCGTTCGACGATCTGGACGGGCGGATCGTCGGCGTCGACGCGCACAACTGGCTGTATCGGTATCTGACGACGACGGTGAAGTTCACGAACGATGCCGTCTACACTACCGCCGACGGCACCGAGGTCGCGAACCTCGTCGGGATCGTCCAGGGCCTCCCCAAGTTCTTCGAGCACGATCTCGCACCGGTCTTCGTCTTCGACGGCGGGCCAAGCGACCTCAAGGCCGACGAGATCGAGGAGCGACGGGACGCCCGGGAGAAAGCAGAGGAAAAGCTCGAAGACGCACGCGAGCGTGGCGATAGCGTCGCAGTCGCACGACTGGAGTCCCGTACCCAGCGACTCACGCCGACGATTCAGGAAACCTCCAGGGAACTGCTCGACCTTCTCGATATCCCGTACGTCGAAGCACCCGCCGAGGGTGAGGCGCAGGCTGCGTACATGGCCCGGAAAGGCGACGTCGACTACGTCGGAACCGAGGACTACGACGCCCTGCTCTGTGGCGCGCCGGAGACCCTGCGCCAGCTGACGAGCAAGGGCGACCCCGAACTGATGGAGCTACAGGCAACGCTCGACAGACACGACCTGACGTGGGAACAGCTCGTCGACGTGGCAATCCTCTGTGGCACCGACTTCAACCCCGGCGTGACGGGGATTGGACCGAAGACAGCCGTCAAATTGGTCCACGAACACGGGGATCTGTGGACCGTCCTCGACGAGCGTGGCGAGCACGTCGAACACGCCGACCGGATCCGGTCGCTCTTTCTCGACCCGACCGTGACAGACGACTACGAGTTCGACACCGATCCCTCACCCGATGTCGATGCTGCCCGCGAGTACGTCACCGAGGAGTGGGGCGTCGACGCCGACGAGGTCGAGCGGGGGTTCGAGCGGATCGAGGAGGCACTGACACAGACCGGTCTCGACCGGTGGACTTGATCAGGGGTGCTGGCTCACGGACTATAGATACAAAAGGTGTGGTTTTACTGTGACGGTTGGCAAATTTTCGGGTATGGCAGACGACGACTACCGTACGGAGGAGGACAGCCTCGGTGAGATGCAGGTGCCCGCAGACGCGTACTGGGGCGCACAGACCCAGCGCGCCGTTGAGAACTTCCCGATCAGCGGACTGACCTTCGGGCGGCGGTTCATCCGCGCCCTTGGCGTGGTCAAGAAATCCGCAGCCCGGGCAAACCGGGATCTCGGACTCGTTCCTGAGGAGAAAGCCGACGCAATCGTCGAGGCCGCCGACGAAGTGATCGCGGGCGACCACGACGATCAGTTCCCCGTCGACGTCTTCCAGACCGGAAGTGGAACCTCCTCGAACATGAACGCCAACGAGGTGATCGCCAACCGTGCGACCGAGATCGTGGGCGGCGAGATCGGCACCCGCGAGATCCACCCGAACGATCACGTCAACTTCGGCCAGTCGAGCAACGACGTAATCCCGACCGCGATGCACGTCGCCGCGCTCGAAGCCGTCGAGAAGGACCTGCTTCCCGCTCTCGAAACCCTCGAAGCCGCGCTCGGGGACAAAGAGGACGAGTTCGACGGAATCGTCAAGACTGGCCGCACCCACCTGCAGGACGCGACACCCGTGCGGCTGGGTCAGGAGTTCGGCGGCTACCGCACACAAATCGAGAAAGGTGTTACACGCGTCAAGTCGACGCGGGAACATCTCGCCGAACTCGCACTGGGGGGCACGGCGGTCGGCACCGGCCTCAACACCCACGAGGAGTTTGCCGAGCGCGCCGCCGAGTACATCAGCGAGGAGACTGACCTGGAGTTCAGCGAGGCCGACAACCACTTCGAGGCACAGGCGGCTCACGACGCGATGAGCGAGGCTCACGGTGCGCTCCGTGTCGTCGCCGGATCGCTGAACAAGATCGCCAACGATCTGCGCCTGCTCGCATCCGGGCCCCGGAACGGACTCGGCGAACTCGAACAGCCCGAGAACCAGCCCGGTTCCTCGATCATGCCCGGGAAAATAAACCCGGTCGTCGCCGAGTCGGTCAATCAAGTCCACAAGCAGGTCGTCGGCAACGACGCCGCCGTCTCCGCCGGTGCGGCCGAGGGACAGATCGACCTGAACCTCTACAAGCCCGTTCTCGCCTACAACTTCCTGCAGTCGTCGAACATGCTCGCCAACGCGAGCGAGGTGTTCGCCGAGCGCTTCGTCGATCCGCTGGAGGCGAACGCCGAGCACTGCGAACGACAGGTCGAACAGTCGATGGCACTGGCGACCGCGCTCAACCCTCATATCGGCTACGACAAGGCCTCGACTGCAGCGAAGACGGCGCTCAAAGAGGGGAAGACCGTCCGGGAAGTCGTGATCGAGAAAGGCTATCTTTCCGAGGCCGAGGCGGACGAGGTCCTCGACCCCGCAAAGATGACCTCGCCCGGAATCCTCGGCGACGACTGACGACAGACCGAACCACGTTACGCATGTTTGACACGTTCTGCCCGTGTCTCTCACACTCCCTATTTGCTTCCTAATTACTTCGGTAATGCTTACGTTGCCCCGTGACCGAACCGGCGGCTGTCGGTTCTCACAGGCCACTACGACCGTGTTACCGGCCTACACGGGCGAGAACAATCCCGTGTAGTTTTGAGGCCTCACTCCGAAGTTGAAGTATGCACACCTGTCGTATCTGTAATCAGACGTTTTCCACGAAGCTACGGCTGGAGCTTCACCGCGACACCTGCGTAGAGGAGACACTGCTCTGCCAGCAGTGTGGTGACCAGTTCAGCGAGGCCGCCGCGACGCGGGACGGCTGGCATTATCGGTGTCCAAACGACGACTGTGAGGGTGAGGGACTGACCGAGGATCTGTATCGGCTGGACGCGACGGGCGTCGAGCAGGATCGATAGGCTCGGCCGAGTTTGTGGCCGAACCGCAGCGACGTGAACACCGGGTATCGTAGCGGTTTCAACGCTCTCGTCGTTACTTCGAAACCTGTAGTATAATACTTCGAATACTGTAGTATATTGCTTCTATTTTCGAAGTCTGTTCAGCGCCGTAGCCCCGCCCGGAACTGAACGGTTTTTTACCCCTCGCCGTCCGAGGAGTCATCAATGACCGAGTACGATTACGAGGAACTCGGCCTCGTCGCCGGGCTGGAGATCCACCAGCAACTCGATACGGCGACGAAGCTGTTCTGTAACTGCCCGACTGAGCTCCGCGAGCCCGAGGAGTCGACGCGACGGTTCACCCGCTATCTCCATCCGACGAAATCCGAACTCGGCGAGATCGACGACGCCGCCCTCGAGGAGAGCCAGGTCGAACGCGAGTTCGAGTATCTCGCCTACGACACGACCTGTCTGGTCGAGGAGGACGACGAGCCCCCACAGGAACTGGACGAGGAGGCGCTCGCAGTCGCCCTCGAAATCGCCCAGCTACTGGACATGACGCCGGTCGACCAGGCCCACGTCATGCGGAAGATCGTCGTCGACGGCTCGAACACGACCGGCTTCCAGCGCACGACGAAAATCGCCGACGAGGGCGAGATTTCGACAACCGAGGGCCCGGTCGGCATCGAGGACCTGATGCTCGAAGAGGAAAGCGCCCAGCGCATCGCGGAAACCGAGGATGGCGTCAGGTTCAGTCTCGACCGGCTGGGAATTCCCCTGGTCGAGATCGGCACGAAACCCGACATCTCGACGCCCGAGCAAGCCCGTGACGCTGCCGAGCGTATCGGCATGCTACTTCGATCGACCGGCGCGGTAAAGCGTGGTCTGGGGACGATCCGCCAGGACGTCAACATCTCGATCGCCGACGGCGCTCGCGTCGAACTGAAAGGCGTTCAGAGTCTCGACGATATCGACGATATCGTTCGCAACGAGGTGCGCCGACAGGCCCGCCTGCTGGAGATCCGGGACGAACTTCGCGAGCGCGACGCTGCTGTTGGCGAAGTTCAGAACGTCGCGGACGTCTTCGCCGCCACTGACAGCGGCGTCATCCGCGGCGCGCTGGACGACGGCGGAAGCGTCACTGCTGTCCCACTGTACGGCTTCGACGGCCTCGTCGGGGCCGAACTCCAGCCCGACCGCCGACTCGGCACCGAACTCTCGGATCACGCGAAACGACACGGCGCGGGCGGCATTTTCCACACCGACGAGCTACCGGCCTACGGCGTCACCGATGAGGAGGTCGCGGCGCTTCGGGAGGCCGTTGGAGCGGACGAAAACGATGCCGTCGCCATCGTCGCCGCGAGCCCGGAGGTCGCCGAAAACGCCATCGAGGCCGCCGCGGAGCGAGCCGAGACGGCCATCGAGGGCGTTCCGGAGGAAACCCGCGACGCGAATCAGGACACCACCTCGAAGTACCTTCGACCCCTGCCCGGCGCGGCCCGGATGTATCCCGAGACGGATGTCCCGCCGGTCGAACCGGATGTCACGGAGGTCGAGGAACCCGAACTCCTCACCGAGAAGGTCGAGCGCTACCAGTCCGAGTTCGCCCTCGGCGAGGGGCTGGCCGAGCAGGTCGCGTACGGCCGCAAAATGCCGTTGTTCGAGCGCGCTGTCGACGATGGTGTCGACCCGACGCTCGCGGCGGGGACGCTCGAAAGCACGGTAACAGAACTCCGACGCGACGACGTGCCGGTCGAGGCACTCGACGACGAGCACTTCCTCGACGTCTTCGGGCTCGTCGAGGGGGACGACCTCGCCAGGGAGGGTGTCCCCGAGTTACTCACCGCGCTCGCCGAGGAGCCAGAGACCGACGCCGCCGCACTCGCAGAGGAGAAGGGGCTCGGCAGCGCCGCCGAAGAGGAGGTCCGGGAGGCGGTCGTCGAGGTCGTCGAACGGAACGGAGAGCAGGTCAGCGAGGAGGGAATGGCCGCCTTCTCCGGCCTGATGGGTGAGTGTATGGGCGCGCTCCGCGGCAAGGCGGATGGCGATCTGGTCAGCAAACTCCTGCGCGAGGAGATCCAGAAGCGGGCCTGATCTAGTCGACGAGTTCTTCCAGCAGCGTGTCCAGACTGTAACTCTGCAAGGCGTCCCGTTCTTCGATGGCGGAGATAACGAACGTCGAGTCCGTCCGGTCGACGCCGTCGATCTGCTCGAAGTCAGCGATCAACCGTTCGACCGTCTCGCTGCTGCTCAGTCGTGCGACGACGATGAAATCGGTCTCGCCCATGGTGAAGTAGACGTTTGTAACGCCTTCGACGGTCAACAACCGGTCCGAGAACTCCTCGTAGGAGCCCTCGTAGTCGGCGTGAATCTCGACGAGCACGGTAATGCCGAGTCCGAGTTCGTCCAGATCGATCTCGTAGCGGTCGTTCTCGATGATCCCTTCCTCCCGGAGATTCGAGAGCCGGTAGTGGATCGTCGAGACGGGGATCCCAGTCTCCTCGTGGAGCCGTTCGGGGCTTCCCGTTCCGAGTTCTGCGATCGACTTCAACAGTCGAACGTCGCGCTCGTCCATACGCCTCGTTAGACCGATCGGTACTAATGTTCTTTGGACAATATAATTGGAGCTCTCTCTAATCAGGGCAGCAATAGTCGTAGATTACTCGGACTGGATTCATATGTGTAAATCATCATCCAATACGACTCGTCTTTTTGTAGTAGACTATAAGTTTATCCAGGAATTCCGAATTCGATATGAGAACTATCGGTTCTATCCCCACTGGATTCCGCAATTTGGTGTTATTTTCGTTACTTGCGCTCTCCTGGGGCGGTTCGTTCGTCGCGATCGAAGTCGGGCTGGAGTACGTTCCCCCGCTACTGTTCGCGGCGCTTCGATACGGTGTCGCCGGACTGATCGTGCTGGGCTACGCTGTGGTCGTCACAGATCGGTCCAGACCGACCGGTCGGAGCGAGTGGCTCGCCGTGGTCGTCGCGGGCGTGTTCGTCATCGCGCTGTACCACGGCCTGCTGTACATCGGGGAGCTGTACGTCTCGGGGGCAGTCGCGGCAACGGTCGTCAGCACCGCGCCGATCCTCACGGTCGCCTTTGCTGGCGCGATTCTGCCGAACGAGCGGCTCAGTGCTGTCAGTATCACCGGGTTCGTCCTCGGTCTGATCGGCGTCGGACTGGTCGTCCAGCCCTCGCGTACCGCCCTCGGCTCCGACGTGACGATCGGGGTTGCACTCGTGTTCGCTTCTGCAGCCGCGTTTGCGCTCGGGAGCGTGCTTATCCGCCCCATCGACGCCGGGTTGCCGATCGAAACGCTGCAGGCGTGGTCGATGCTGCTCGGCGCGGGCGTCCTGTTTGGCTGGGCGTTCGTGAGCGGTGAGTCTCTCGGGGCGATCGAGGTAACGACGACTGCCGTGCTCTCCTATGGCTACCTCACGATCGTCTCCGGCGTACTCGCGTTTCTGCTGTATTTCGAGCTGCTCGACCGAAGCGGTGCGATCCAGGTCAACCTCGTCGGGTACGCCGAACCCGTCGTCGCGATCGGCATCAGTTGGCTCCTGCTCGGCACCGTCGTCGACGCGCTGACGATTCTCGGTCTGGTCACGATTGCCAGCGGATTCGCCCTGATCAAACGG
>LKMJ01000207.1_pt1 | contig 39100 bp, 44 predicted proteins | sample 643391 | NCBI WGS metagenome assembly LKMJ01 (sample SAMN04112250, study PRJNA286221) | soda lake metagenome | biome: soda lake; feature: Kulunda Steppe; material: water; isolation source: sample PL-Br10 brine of Picturesque Lake | place: Russia: Kulunda steppe | collected 2010-07 | reverse complement strand
CGTGCGTTCGGGGATCCAGGCGATCTCCCATGGCCAGACCGAGGCGGCCCAGGCGCTGAGCCTGCCCCAGGGGTTGGTGCTGCGGCTGGTGGTGATTCCCCAAGCCCTGCGGGTGATCATCCCGCCGCTCACCAGCCAGTACCTCAACCTGATCAAGAACTCCTCGCTGGCCACCGCCATCGGCTATCCGGACCTGGTCTCGGTCTTCGCCGGCACCACCCTCAACCAGACCGGACAGGCCATCGAGGTGATTGCCATGACCATGGCGGTCTATCTCACCATCAGCCTGCTGGTGTCGACGTTCATGAACTGGTTCAACGCCCGCGTGGCGCTGGTCGAACGCTAGGAGAGGCGCCATGACGATTCGAGAGAAGATGATCGAGGCGCGCCCGGCGCCCGGCCTCAGCATCGGCCCGCTGGCCTGGCTGCGCGCCAACCTGTTCAGCGGACCGGTGAACAGCGTGTTCACCCTGCTGGGCCTCTACCTGCTCTACGTGCTGCTGACGCCGACGATTCAGTGGGCCTTCATCAACGCCGACTGGATCGGCACCAGCCGCGACGACTGCTCCCGTGAAGGCGCCTGCTGGGTATTCGTCAACGCCCGCCTGACCCAGTTCATCTATGGGCTCTACCCCCGCGACGAACTGTGGCGGGTCAATCTCGTCTTCGCCAGCTTCGCGGTGCTGATCGCCTGGCTGGCGATCCCTCGGCTGCCCTTCAAGCGCTGGATCGCCGTCGTCACGCTGCTGGTCTTCCCGGTGGTCGCCTACGTGCTGCTCTACGGCGGCTATTTCGGCCTGCGGCTGGTGGAGACCCATCGCTGGGGCGGGCTGATGCTGACCCTGATCCTGGCCGTAGTGGGAATGGTGGCGGCCCTGCCCATCGGCATCCTGCTGGCGCTCGGTCGTCGTTCGGAGATGCCGATCGTCAAGAGCTTCAGCGTGGTGTTCATCGAGTTCTGGCGCGGCGTGCCGCTGATTACCATCCTTTTCATGGCTTCGGTGATGCTGCCGCTGTTTCTGCCCACCGGGGTCAGCGTCGATCGCCTGGTGCGAGCGCTGATCGGCATCACCCTGTTCCAGAGCGCCTACATGGCGGAGGTGATTCGCGGGGGGTTGCAGGCGATTCCCCGGGGCCAGGAGGAGGCCGCAGCGGCCCTGGGGATGGGCTATTGGCAGCGCATGGGGCTGATCGTGCTGCCCCAGGCGCTGAAGATGATGATCCCTGGCATCGTCAACACCTTCATCTCGCTGTTCAAGGACACCACCCTGGTGATGATCATCGGGCTTTTCGACCTGCTGGGCATCGTCCAGGCGGCGCTGTCGGACTCCCGCTGGCTGGGTTTTGCCCTGGAAGGCTACGTGTTTGCCGCATTCATGTTCTGGATCTTCTGCTTCAGCATGTCGCGCTACAGCCAGTATCTGGAAAAGAAGCTGCATACCGGCCACAAGAAGTAGCGACCGGCGCCACCCGAATCGAGGAAAAACGACAATGAGTGACCAGGCAACCCAGTCCCAGGCCGGCGCCGAGACGCCGATGGTCGAGATGCGCGGCGTCAACAAGTGGTTTGGCGATTTTCACGTGCTGCGCGACATCGACCTGGAGGTCCGGCGCGGTGAACGCATCGTTATCTGCGGCCCCTCGGGGTCCGGGAAGTCGACGCTGATCCGCTGCATCAACCACCTGGAGGAGCACCAGCAGGGCGAGATCGCGGTGGGCGGCGTGCCGCTGACCCAGGACGTGAAGCGCATCGAGCAGATTCGCCGCAACGTCGGCATGGTCTTCCAGCACTTCAACCTCTTCCCGCACCTGACGGTGCTGGAGAATTGCTGCCTCTCGCCCATGTGGGTGCAGAAGAGGCCTCGCCGCGAGGCCGAAGCCCAGGCAATGCAATACCTGGAACGGGTGCAGATCGCCGAGCAGGCGCTGAAATACCCCGGACAGCTCTCCGGCGGCCAGCAGCAGCGAGTGGCCATCGCCCGCTCGCTCTGCATGCACCCCGAGGTGATGCTCTTCGACGAGCCGACCTCGGCGCTGGATCCGGAGATGATCAAGGAGGTGCTCGATGTCATGGTCGAGCTTGCCCGGGAGGGGATGACCATGCTCTGCGTGACCCACGAGATGGGCTTTGCCAAGACCGTGGCCGATCGGGTGATCTTCATGGACCAGGGCCAGATCATCGAGGAAAACGCCCCGGAGCCCTTCTTCAACGATCCCCAGTCCGAGCGCACCCAGCTGTTTCTCAGCCAGATCCTCGGCCACTGAACGTTGTTGCCGGCCTAACGCTCGGGCTCCTGCTCCCGCGGCACGCCCTCGCCGAGATCCAGCGAGGGTTCGCGGGCGCGCATCCGTTCGGCCGGTCGCCGTACCCGAGCCGAGCCGACGGTACTGTCGTCGGTGTCCATCGCTCTAGCGTCGCTGGTCCAGGCGGCATTGGAATCATGCACCGCAGGGCGGCGCTCCCAGGAGCGGGTAATCACCGGCCCGGTGCCCAGGCTGCCGGCGAGGTGGTGGGGTAGCAGCAACAGCTCGGCGACCAGGCGCATGGCTACCGCGGCCAGCAGCCACAGGCCGCCGCCCAGGGCCAGCGGGGGCCAGGCTTCACCCCAGCCCAGCGGGGCGAGCCAGGGAGTTCGGGGTGCCAGCCACAGGACGGCGCCGGCCGCGAGGCCGAGCTGCAGCAGCAGGTGACAGAAGAGCAGGGTGCCGCGGGACAGCGGGCGGCGGGGAAACAGGAACTGTTGCATCGGGGTCCTCCCGGAGGCACATCGTGGCGATGAGGCGCGCCGGCATCCCTTGCCGGTCGAGTGAGGATGCTACCCTAGATGATGCTCGGCTGCAGCCATGTTGGCCATCGGCCTGGGCGTCACCAGGGGCGTCATGAAAGCGGCGTGATGCCGGCAGGGGGAAGCGGCTCGCGATCGCGATGAGCGCTCAGGGGGCGCTCCGCCAGAGCGGTAAGCAGGATCTGCAGCGGATCGCCGTGACTCACCAGCAGGATGGTCTCCCCCTGGGTCTCGGCTTCCAGGGCCGTGATCACGGCAAGCATGCGATCGGCCACGTCGGTGACGCTTTCCACCCCGAAGGCCCTATGCCGAGGGTCTTCGGCGTCCAGGGACCAGACATCGGGATAGCGGCCGTCGGATAGGCCTTCGAGATCGCCGAAACTGCGTTCTCGAAGGCCGACATGAGCGCTCGGCGTAAGGCCGAAATGTCGTGCGACCCATTCGGCCGTTTCGGTGGTGCGGCGGAAATCGGAGTGCAGCAGCCGGTCGGGCAGCGGCCAGCGCCAGTCCGCCAGCAGGTCTGCCAGTTGGGCACGGCCCCGGTGCGAGAGCCCGAAGCCCGTCAGACCACGTTCCGGGCGGCTGATGATCAGACCTGCCTCGTTGGCCTCGCTGTGCCCGTGGCGCATCAGCAGGTAGCGGTTATGGCGGTGCCGCCGATCATTCAGGCTAGTGTTCGACATAGGGTGGCCCGGTCGATGTATCACGTCCGATGCTACCCTAGATCAAGTACCGATGCAGTTCCTCTCACCGGGTGTGCCATGCAGGTTGACCGGGCTCGGCTCGCTTGCCACTGTTGGGTGAGTAGTTGTCGAGTGAGACGTGTGGCCGGAGCCTGCGGTTCCGGCATCGAAAGAACCTGCATCTGGGAGTGGCTATGACGACATATATCGTGGTGGCAGACGCAGCAAGGGCGCGGATCTTCACCCGCGACGCGCTCAAGCTGGTTGAGCAGGACAGCCTCGTGCATGCGGCCAGCCGTCTGCATGAGGGAGACCTGGTGACGGACCGCGGCGCCGATGTCCATGAATCGACCTCGAACTCGGCGCGCTCCTCCGGCGGCGAAAGCACTGCCCGTACCCATGAGGAGACGATCTTTGCCAAGGAGGTGGCCGAGCGCATCTATCGTGCCCGTGTCGACAACACCCTGGAAAAACTGATCCTGGTGGCACCGCCGCGCTTCCTGGGTCAACTGCGCGACAAACTCGACGGCCCCACGACCAAGCTGGTCATCCACTCCCTGGCCAAGGACCTCTCCAAGTCCAGCCTCGAGGATATTCAGGAGGCGGTCAGCGATATGCGCTGACCGCCTGGCGGTACTCCTTTCGGGATCATCGGGTCCGGCGCCGCCGGGCCCGATTTTTTTCATGGCGGGTCATCAGGGCACCGGCGGCAGGGCAATCTGGTCGCTGCGGGTGATGCCCGCGGTCATCTGTCGGCACAGCTTGAGGAATTCGCGCATGCCGGTGGCCAGGTATTTGTGGCGGTGCCAGATGAAGGCGAACTGGCGGCTCAGGTCGAGCTCCGGAGTGGGAATCGGCACCAGGCTGCCACGCCGGAAGGCGTCGCGCAGCGCCAACTTCGAGACGCAGCCGATGCCTAGCCCCGACTCCACGGCGCGCTTGATGCCCTCGGTGTGCTCCAGCTCCAGCAGCACGTTGAAGCGGCCGCGGCGGTGGCGGGCCGCCTGCTCCAGGGTGAGGCGGGTGCCCGAGCCCTGCTCGCGCATGATCCAGGCCTCGTGCAACAGCCCCTCCAGAGCCACCGGGCCCCGGTTGGCCAGGGGGTGGCGCGGAGAGCAGAACACGGCCAGCTCGTCCTCTACCCAGGGCTGAGTGATCACGTCATCCGCTTCGCAGTGCCCTTCGATCAGTCCCAGGTCCAGTTCATGGTGGCGCACGCTCTCGATGATGGCGCGAGTGTTTCGAACGGCAAGGCGCACCCGGCTGCCGGGGAAGCGCTGCATGAAGTCGCCGATCAGCAGGGTGGCCAGGTAGTTGCCGATGGTCAGGGTGGCGCCCACATCAAGGGTGCCGATGCCCTGGCGACCGCGCAGCAACCCCTCCACCTCCTCGGCGCGGTCGAGCAGGGCCACCGCCTTGGGCAGCAGCTGGAAACCCAGGGCGTTGAGCTTCAGGCGCTTGCCGATGCGGTCCAGCAGTTGGCAGTCGAACTGGCGCTCCAGCTCGGCCAGGGCCGTGCTGGCCGCGGACTGGGATAGCGCCAGGACCCGGGCGGCCCGGGAGACGCTCTCATGCTGGGCCACGGCGACGAAGACCTCCAACTGGCGCAGGGTGAAACGCATGGCGCAAGGCTCCGATGGTGTATATCAAGGCAGTAGATAAGTGTTATCCATACAATCCATTTAACAGATAACGGCATTTCCCTTAGAATTCAACGTAAATATTAACCGCTTATTTATTCCCTTTAAGACTAAAGCGCCCTTTGCGATATCGAGGAGTCGGCATGAGCAAGTTTGCCCTGGAAGAGGTTCTCAGTGTCCACCACTGGAATGACACCCTTTTCAGCTTTCGCACTACCCGCGAGCGCAGCCTGCGCTTCAAGAACGGTCAGTTCGTGATGATCGGCCTGGAGGTCAACGGCAAGCCGCTGATGCGCGCCTACTCCGTTGCCAGTCCGAACTACGAGGACCATCTGGAGTTTTTCAGCATCAAGGTGCCGGACGGTCCGCTCACCTCGCGGCTGCAGCACCTCAAGGTGGGCGACCAGATCATGGTCAGCCGCAAGCCCACCGGCACCCTGGTGACCGACGATCTGCTACCGGGCCGAAACCTCTACTTTCTCTCCACCGGCACCGGCCTGGCTCCCTTCATGGGCCTGATCCAGGACCCGGAGGTCTATGAGCGCTTCGAGAAGGTGGTGCTGGTGCACGGTGTGCGCAGCGTCAGCGAGCTGGCCTACGCCGACTTCATCCAGAAGGAGCTGCCGGCCCACGAGTACCTGGGGGAGGAGGTCAGAGAGAAGCTGATCTACTACCCCACGGTCACCCGTGAGGAATATCCCACCATGGGGCGTCTCACCGACCATATCCGCAGCGGCAAGCTGTTCGAGGACACCGGTCTTCCGCCCATGGACCCCAAGCAGGATCGCGCCATGATCTGCGGCAGCCCCGCCATGCTCGACGAAACCAGCGCGGTGCTCGATGACCTTGGCTTCAAGATCTCCCCGCGCATGGGCGAGCCCGGCGACTACGTGATCGAGAGGGCGTTCGTGGAGAAGTGACCCGGCTTCTCCGGAAACGACAAGCTTCCAAGGACAAGTAGAAAGAAGACCGCCTCCGTGGTTCTGACCACGGAGGCGGTGTCGTTTCAGGCTGGCCTGCCGCGTGCTGGGCTCAGACGGCATCCTTCCCCGTTTCGCCCGTCCTGATGCGAATCACCTGCTCGAGCGGGGTGACGAAAATCTTGCCGTCGCCGATCTTGCCGGTGTTGGCAACCTGGGTGATGGCGTCGATCACCTTCTCGGCCATGTCGTCGTCAATGGCGACTTCCAGTTTCACCTTGGGCAGGAAGTCCACCACGTACTCTGCACCGCGATAGAGTTCGGTGTGGCCCTTCTGGCGGCCGAACCCCTTCACCTCGGTCACGGTAATGCCCTGGACGCCGATCTCCGAGAGGGACTCCCTCACGTCGTCGAGCTTGAACGGCTTGATGATGGCGGTCACCAGTTTCATGGTCGGACTCCTCGTCTGTTCGGTGCGGTGGCCGTGCCACCCGCGTGCGCCTGATTGCTCTCTAGCATACACCGCGGCGGGCGGGATGAAAAAAGGCCCCCGAGGGGGCCAGTAGGAGCACGCCAGCTCACTCGGTGAGCGCCGCCATCATTTCTTGGCGACGCTGAACTCGGGGTAGGCTTCCATGCCGCACTCGGCCAGGTCGACGCCCTCATACTCGTCTTCCTCGCTGACACGGATGCCCATCACCGCCTTGAGGATGCCCCAGACAATCAGGCTGGCGATGAAGACCCAGGCGAAGATGCCGACGATGCCGAGCAGCTGGGCGCCGAAGGTGGCGTCGCCGTTGGTCAGCGGCACAACGAGCAGGCCCCAGATGCCGACCACGCCGTGCACCGAGATGGCGCCCACCGGGTCGTCGATCTTCAGCTTGTCCAGGCTAACGATGGCGACCACCACGATGACGCCACCCACGCCACCGATCAGGGCGGCGCTCAGCGCGGAGGGAGCCAGAGGTTCGGCGGTGATGGCCACCAGGCCGGCCAGAGCGCCGTTGAGGGTCATGGTCAGGTCGGCCTTGCGGAACCACAGTTTGGCCATGATCAGGGCGGCGATCACGCCGCCGGCGGCTGCGGCGTTGGTGTTGACCAGCACCTGGGCGACGTTGTTGGCGGAGTCGATGTCGGAAACCTTGAGTTCGGAGCCGCCGTTGAAGCCGAACCAGCCCATCCACAGGATCAGGGTGCCCAGGGTGGCCAGCGGCAGATTGGCACCGGGAATGGCATAGATGCTGCCATCCTTGCCGTATTTGCCCTTGCGCGGGCCGAGAAGCAGCACGCCGGCCAGGGCAGCAGCGGCGCCCGCCATGTGCACGATGCCGGAGCCGGCGAAGTCGGAGAAGCCGGCGGCGTCGAGCCAGCCACCGCCCCAGGTCCAGAAGCCGGAAACCGGGTAGATGACCGCGGTCATCACCACGGCGAAGGCCAGGAAGGCCCACAGCTTCATGCGCTCGGCCACGGCCCCCGAGACGATGGACATGGCCGTGGCCACGAACACCACCTGGAAGAAGTAGTCGGCGCGCATGGAGTAGTAGGGGGCGTCATCGCCGCCGGCCAGCACCGCGTCGGCGCTGTTCTCGGCGCCCAGCAGGAAGCCCAGGTTCGGCAGGATGCCGCCCTCGGGGCTGGAGTACATGATGTAGTAGCCCACCAGCAGGTACATGGTGCAGGCGATGGCGAACAGGGAGACGTTCTTGATGAGGATTTCGGCGGTATTCTTGGAGCGAACCAGGCCGGCCTCGAGCATCGAGAAGCCGGCGGCCATCCACATCACCAGTATGCCGCAGATCAGGAAATAGAAGGTATCGAGCGCGTAGCTCAGCTCTGTCAGTTCACTCATTGCAGTCTCTCCAGACAGTGGGCAATCAAACGGCGTCGGGACCGCGTTCACCGGTGCGAATACGGATGACATCCTCCAGAGGCGTCACGAAGACCTTGCCGTCGCCGATCTTGCCGCTGTTGGCGGCGCTGCAAATGGCGTCGAGGACGGTCTCCAGGCGGCTGTCGTCCACGGCCACCTCCACCTTGACCTTGGGCAGGAAGTCGACGACATACTCGGCGCCACGGTAGAGCTCGGTATGGCCCTTCTGGCGGCCGAACCCCTTGACCTCGGTGACGGTGATGCCCTGGACACCGTTGTCGGCCAGCGCCTCGCGGACGTCGTCCAGCTTGAATGGCTTGATGATGGCGGTGATGAGTTTCATCCCTTGTCTCCCCGGTTGCGTTGGGTAACGGCACAGCGGCCGCATATCATGCCTTTGCGTAAAACGTGCCATTTCATGTTAAATTCGTTTAAAAACATGGCTTTGATCAGTGTCGGTGCGCTTTCCGGCGGTGCCTGGTGGACGGGGGGCAGGGCTGGCGCACCGCGCTGGAGCCTGGTGGCGGTGCATCTGCGCCACCATGGTGCATAGGCAGGGCATGCGTTCACGGCGGGCGATGGGTATCCTGTAGCTGGTATTTCACTTGATCAGGAGAGACCCATGGTGAGCCATGACCGTATCGGCCGACTGGCCCAGCAGATCGGTGAGCGCCTGCAGGGGGCATCCCAGGCGCCGGAGGAGATGCAGAAGGGGATTCAGCAGGTGGTGAAGGGCGCCTTCGACCGCCTGGAGCTGGTCTCCCGGGAGGACTTCGACATCCTGATGGATGTCCTGCAGCGCACTCGTGCCCGTGTGGAGGCGCTGGAGCAGCAGGTGACGGCGCTGGAGACGCTGATCGAGCAGCGCACCGCCGAGGTGCCGGCGACGGATGCCGCTGGAACCGTGCCTCCCGAGGAAGATGCTGGCGGGGGCGAGACCGGCCGCTGAGCCTTGTGGGCAGGGCGTCGAGGGCTGGGCTAGCCTGAGGGCATTACCCTTGGCGAGGGAACGCCCATGACGCTGGCGATCGTCCATACCCGTGCGGGCCTCGGACTCGAGGCGCCCGAAGTCCAGGTGGAGGTGCACCTGGCCAACGGTCTGCCGGGGGTGACCCTGGTAGGCCTGCCCGAAACGGCGGTGAAGGAGAGTCGTGAGCGGGTTCGCAGCGCCCTGGTCAATGCCGGATTCGATTATCCGCTGCGCCGCATCACCCTCAATCTGGCGCCAGCCGACCTGCCCAAGGAGGGCGGTCGCTTCGATCTGCCCATCGCTCTGGGATTGCTGCTGGCTTCCGGGCAGCTCCCTCCCGATGCTTTAAAGGACACCGAGAGCGTCGGCGAATTGGCCCTGGATGGCGGTCTGCGTCCGATCGCAGGCGTGCTGCCCCTGGCCCTGGCCACTCGACGCGCCGGGCGCCGGCTGATCGTCCCCCGGGCCAACGCCGATGAGGCGGCGCTCGCCGGCGATCTCGAGGTGCTGCCCGCCGACCATCTGCTGGAGGTGGTCGCCCACCTGCTGGGGCAGACGCCCATTGCCCCCCACCGACTGCTGCGTCCCCCGACGGCATCCACATCATTGCCCGACCTCGCCGAGGTGCGCGGTCAGTACCAGGCCCGCCGTGCCCTGGAGGTAGCCGCCGCGGGATCCCACAACCTGCTGTTCGCCGGACCACCGGGCACCGGCAAGACCATGCTGGCAAGCCGCCTGCCGGGCATCCTGCCGCCGCTTACCGACGAGGAAGCCCTGGAGGTGGCGGCGGTGCGCTCTGTGAGCGGGCTGCCCCTGGACGCCGAGTGGGGGCGGCGGCCGTTCCGTGCACCGCACCACACGGCGAGCGCCGTGGCCCTGGTGGGCGGCGGCTCGAAGCCCCGTCCCGGGGAGATCTCGCTGGCCCACCACGGGGTGCTGTTCCTCGACGAACTGCCGGAGTTCTCGCGTCATGTCCTTGAGGTCATGCGCGAACCCATGGAATCGGGCCAGATTCATATCGCCCGGGCTAGCCATCAGCGTCGCTTCCCGGCCCGCTTTCAGCTGGTAGCGGCCATGAATCCCTGTCCCTGCGGCCACCTGGGTGATCCTCGTCAGACCTGCCACTGCACGGCGGCCCAGATACAGCGCTATCAGGCGAGACTCTCGGGTCCGCTGCTCGACCGTATTGACCTGCAGGTGGAGGTGCCGGCGCTGCCGCCGGAGCAGCTCACCGCGGCCACTCCGGGGGAATCCTCGGCGGTAGTTCGCAGGCGTGTGGTGTCGGCCCGTGAGCGCCAGCTGATGCGAGGCGCGCTCAACGCTCATCTGGCGGGCCGGGAGCTCGAGGCAGCCTGCGATCTGAGCGTCGCCGATCGCGCCTGGCTGGCGCAGGTGCTTGAGCGTCTCAGGCTGTCGGCGCGGGCCTACCACCGGGTGCTGCGGGTCGCGCTGACCCTGGCCGATCTGGCGGGTGAGCCGAAACCGGCCCGTGAGCAGTTGATCGAGGCGATCGGCTATCGCCAGCTGGATCGATTGCTCAAGGGGTGAATGGTGAGCCGCCGGGGGCGAGCTAGAGTGCCGAGGCGTCCAGGGCGCCCTGCAGGCTCTCCTCCCACATCACCGGCTCGCTGTCCGGGCGGCGCAGGACGAGGGTCAGCCGGTAGGGGAGAAGCTCCCTGTCCGAGAGGCGCAGCCGGGGGCCGTCGGCCATCAGGCGGCTCTCCAGGCGCCATTGGTTGGCGCCGCCCCCTGTCCCCATGCTCTCGGTCCAGTCCAGCACCTGGGGGCCATCGTTCACCGCCAGCAGTGCCCGGGTCAGGCTCTCACGGAAGCGCTCCTGGCTGACGCCGAGTTCGCCGTTCACCTCGGGGTTGGCCAGCAGCAGTACCTGGTCGCCGGGCGGACGCGGCAGTGCGGGCGCCTCCATCACGCGGTTGGCGGCACGTTCGCCCAGATTGAGCAGCGCCTGTCGCAGGGTCTCGGGGCGGTCGGGCGCGGCGGCACAGCCGATCAGCAGCATTGGCAGCAGCAGGGCCAGCGGGGAGAGGCGGCGAGCGTTCATGGGGTGTCGGTCTCCTGACGGGAGGCGGCGGGCTCCAGGGAGTCGATGAAGTGGTCGAGGGTCTCGAAGAGCGCCTGGCGGATCGGTTCGGCCTCGTTGACCAGGTGGTGTCGCGCCTCGGGGTGGCGGTGGATCTCGGCGTTGGGGAACTTGCGCTCCAGCACGGCCAGGTTCCACTCCCAGTCCACCGTCAGGTCCTGTTCGCCCTGCAGGATCAGGGTCTTCACCGGATTGGGGGGCAGGGCAAGCAGCTGCGGCATCCAGCGGCGCATGGCGCTGACCCAGCCGATGGCGACGCGGTCGGCCTGCAGTGGGTCGCCGTCGCGCAGAAAGTCGGCGAAGTCGTTGTCGGTGGAGTTGGCGCGGAACTTGCGGGGGATGGAGCGCACGAAGGGGCCCACCAGTAGGTGCAGCCAGCTTGACTGGTTCCAGCCCCAGGGGCGCACCAGCGGTGCCAGCAGCGCCAGGCCGGCCCAGTGGCCGTCGTCACCGCGGGTCAATGCATCGGTGGCCAGTATCGCCGCCCCGGTGCTCTGGCCCACGCCGATCCATGGGCGTGGGGCCAGGTTTCTCTCCTCCAGATGCTGCTGAAGGGCGCGCAGGCAGCCGCCGTAGTCGTCGAAGTCGTCGATGGTGGCGCGAGCTCCGCTGGAGAGGCCGTGCCCCGGCAGATCCCACAGCACTACCCGCCAGTTGCGGTCGAGCAGGCGCTCCAGCAGGTGGCGGTAGAGCCCCAGATGGTCGAAGTAGCCGTGCACCACGAAGGCGGTGCCGACAGGCTCGGCGGGACTCCATATCTGAGTCCATAGGCGAAAGTTGCAGGCCTCCACATAGCCCACGTGCAGCCCCACATGCTCGATGAGCAGGGGCGCCAGGCCGTAGTGGCCCAGGTAGCGTTCCAGGTGATCATCGCCGAGCTCCGCCGCGGCCGGTGTGATGAGCCGGACGGGACCCAGCGCCTGCAGTGGGGTGAAGTCGCTCATCGTATCCTCCGGGGCGCACGGCAATGCTAGCCCCAAGTATGGTTCGACACCATGTAAAGCGGGCGCCTTGACTGCCCCTGCCTTATCTTTTGGTCTAGCTGCGTGCGATCCCGATGCTTTGCGGGTTTACATGTGGAAGTATTTTCCACAAAATCGAAGTCACGCAGTCACTTCACCCCTGTCCCGGCAGCCTGGCATGCGACCCGCTGGCTGCCAAGCAAGAGGAGATCCACCATGACCGAACGTGTTACTCGCCATCGCTTGCAGGTGGCCGCCGAGCTGGACCGCTTCATCAGCGAGCAGGCGCTTCCGGGCACCGGCGTCGATGCCGAGACGTTCTGGGCCGGCGTCGATGCCCTCTTCCATGATCTGACCCCGAAGAATCGCGAACTGCTCGACGAGCGTGATCGCCTGCAGGAGCGGCTCGACGCCTGGCACCGCGAGAATCCCGGTCCGGTGGGCGACATGGCCGCCTATCGCGCCTTCCTCAAGGAGATCGGCTACCTGGCCGATGCACCCGCCAAGGTCGCAGTCACCACCGCCAATGTGGACCGCGAGATTGCCGTTCAGGCCGGTCCTCAGCTGGTGGTGCCGGTGAATAATGCTCGTTACGCCCTCAACGCCGTCAATGCGCGCTGGGGCAGCCTCTACGATGCCCTCTATGGCACCGATGCCATCTCCGAGGAAGACGGTGCCGAGAAGGGATCGAGCTTCAACCCCAAGCGCGGCGAGAAGGTGATCGCCTATGCCCGCGGTGTACTGGACCGCGCCGCCCCGCTGGCCACCGGCTCCCACCGGGACGCCGTCAAGTATGTCCTGCGTGACGGGCACCTGGTGGTCAGCCTGGAGGGTGGGCGTGAGACCGGCCTCAAGGATCCCGGCAAGCTGGTGGGTTACACCGGCGAGGCGGCCAGCCCCGACTCGGTGCTGCTGGTCAATCACGGCCTGCACCTCGAGATCCAGATCGACCCGACTCATCCGATCGGCAAGACCGACCCCGCCGGCGTCAAGGATGTCGTGGTCGAGGCGGCACTGACCACCATCATGGACTGCGAGGACTCCGTGGCCGCGGTGGACGCCGAGGACAAGGTGGGCGTCTACGGAAACTGGCTGGGCCTGATGAAGGGCGACCTGGAAGAGCAGGTGGAGAAGGGCGGCAAGACCATCACTCGCCGCCTGCACGCCGACCGTGAGTTCACCACCACGGATGGTGGTACGTTGACCCTGCCGGGCCGCTCGCTGATGTTCGTGCGTAACGTCGGCCACCTGATGACCACCCCGGCGGTAATGGACGCCGAGGGCAATGAACTGCCCGAGGGCATCCTCGACGGCATCGTCACCGGTCTGCTCGCCCTGCACGATCTCAAGAAGGGCGAAGGGGAGCCGCGCAACTCCCGCGAAGGCTCCATGTACATCGTCAAGCCCAAGATGCACGGGCCGAAGGAAGTGGCCTTCTCCAGCGAACTCTTCGGCCGCGTCGAGGACCTGCTGGGCATGGACCGCGACACCCTCAAGATGGGCATCATGGACGAAGAGCGCCGCACCACGGTGAATCTCAAGGCCTGCATCGGTGAAGCAGCCTCGCGGGTGGTGTTCATCAACACCGGCTTCCTCGACCGCACCGGCGACGAGATGCACACCGCCATGGAAGCGGGTCCTATGATCCGCAAGGGCGACATGAAGGGAGCCGCCTGGATCCAGGCCTACGAGAAGAACAACGTCCAGGTCGGTCTGGCCTGCGGCCTGCGCGGTCGCGCCCAGATCGGCAAGGGCATGTGGGCCATGCCCGACCTGATGGCCGCCATGCTCGAGCAGAAGATCGGCCACCCCAAGGCTGGCGCCAACACCGCCTGGGTGCCGTCGCCCACCGCCGCCACGCTGCACGCGCTTCACTACCATCAGGTGGACGTGACCGGCATCCAGCGCGAACTGGAAGCCAAGGGCGAGCCGGATTATCTGGATGACCTGCTGAGCGTGCCGGTGGCCGCGGAGGCCAACTGGTCCGAGGAGGAGATTCAGCAGGAGCTCGACAACAACTGCCAGGGTATCCTCGGCTACGTGGTGCGCTGGGTCGAGCACGGCGTAGGCTGCTCCAAGGTGCCGGACATCCACGACGTGGGCCTCATGGAGGATCGCGCCACGCTGCGGATCTCCAGCCAGCATATTGCCAACTGGCTGCACCACGGCGTGGTGGATGCCGCGCGGGTGCAGGAGACCCTGGAGCGCATGGCCAAGGTGGTCGACCAGCAGAACGCGGACGACCCGACCTATACGCCGATGAGTGCGGACTACGAGGGCTCCAGCGCCTTCCGGGCGGCCAGCGACCTGATCTTCAAGGGTCGTGTGCAGCCCGCCGGCTACACCGAGCCGCTTCTGCACCACTGGCGCGCCGTTCACAAGGCGAAGTAGGACGTCTTTCCCGGCCATCAGGCCCGGGTACCGAGCGCCCTCGCGGTAACGCCGCGGGGGCGCTGTCATTGAGCCTTTTCACCAGGGAGGTCGAGATGCTTAAGTTTCGAGCACTGTCATGGGCGCTGTCGGTCGGCTATGGTGGGATCAGTTTTCATCAGCCGCAGCAGGGAGGCCCGCCATGACCGTGATGACCGCCGCTACCATCGAGGATTTCCTCGACGAGGTATTCCCCCAGCGTATCGGGACCATCGAGGCCGTCGATCATATGCGCGCCACCATGAGTCTGGCCATCGATGACGAGCACCTGCGCCCCGGCGCCAGCGTCTCCGGCCCGACCCTGATGGGCCTGGCCGATGTCTGCCTCTACGTGGCGATTCTGGCTCAGATCGGCCCCGAGCCCATGGCGGTCACCAGCGACCTGCACTGCCGCTTCCTCCGCCGCCCCCGCGGGGATCGCGACATCATCGCCACCGCGCGCATCCTCAAGCTGGGCCGCCGCCTGGCGGTGGGTGAGGTACAGCTCTTCTCCGCCGGGGACGAGGCGCCGGTGGCACTGGTCACGGCCACCTACGCGCTTCCGGACCCGGAGTGATCAGCCGCCGGGCGCCCTGACCACGCAGGCTCCCAGCGCCAGCCAGCCGGCGATCATCAGCACCCCGCCGACGGGAGTGATCATGCCCAGTCCGCCAAGGCCGGTCAGCGCCATGGCGTAGAGCGATCCCGAGAAGAGCAGCATGCCCCCCGCCCACAGCCCCATGGCCAGCCGCTGCCCCGGCAGTGGCAAGGTGGCACGCCAGGCCAGCACGGCCAGCAGCGCCAGGGTGTGCCACGCCTGATAGCGCACCCCGGTCTCGAAGGCCGCCGCCAGCCGCGGTGCCAGCTGTCCCTCCAGGGCGTGGGCGCCGAAGGCCCCTGCCATCACCACCACGGCGCCCGACAGCGCCGCACCCAGCCACCAGCCTCGGTCCTGCATCCTGTTTTCCTCATGTCACGTCATGGCCGCCACCGTACCCCGCGCAGACGGACTCGGCTACAATGGCGGCCGTGATTTCCGCCCGCCAGGCAGCTCAAGCGGCCGGCCTGGCAGACAACGAAAGCAACGACAGCAACCAAAGCGCAGAGAGAACGCCATGCAGATTCAGCTCAATGGCGAGGCGCGCACCCTGGCGCCCGACTCCACGGTGGCCGCGTTGGTCGAGTCCCTGGGACTCGCCGGTCGCCGCATCGCCGTGGAGGTGAACGAAGAGATCGTGCCCCGCAGCGAACATGCCGTGACCCATCTGGTCGAGGGTGACCGGGTCGAGGTGGTGCACGCCATCGGCGGCGGTTGAATGCCACCCGCGCCCCGCAGCGAAGACAATCACAGAAGGCAAACTCGATGACAGACTTCATTCAGGATCAGCCCCTGCGCATCGCCGGGCGCGAGTTCACCTCCCGCCTGCTGGTCGGGACCGGCAAGTACAAGGACTTCGATGAGACCGCCTCAGCGATCGCCGCCTCCGGCGCCGAGGTGGTTACCTTCGCCGTGCGCCGCACCAACCTGGGACAGGAGGCCGGCGAACCCAACCTGCTCGACGCGGTGCCCCCGGAGCGCTATACCCTGCTGCCCAATACCGCCGGCTGCTACACGGCGAAGGATGCGGTGCGCACCTGCAAGCTGGCCAGGGAGTTGCTTGATGGCCACCGCCTGGTGAAGCTCGAGGTGCTGGGCGACGACTCGACCCTCTATCCCAACGTGGTCGAGACCCTGGCCGCTGCCGAGACGCTGATTGCCGATGGCTTCGACGTCATGGTCTACACCAGTGACGACCCCATCGTCGCCCGCGAACTGGAACGCCTGGGCTGCTGTGCCATCATGCCGCTGGGCTCGCTGATCGGCTCAGGGCACGGCATCCAGAACCCCCACAACATTCGCCTGATCATCGAGCAGTCCAGCGTGCCGGTGCTGGTGGACGCCGGGATCGGTACTGCTTCAGATGCCGCCATGGCCATGGAGCTGGGTTGTGACGGCGTATTGATGAACACCGCCATCGCCCATGCCCGCCAGCCGGTGCTGATGGCGAGTGCCATGAAGAAGGCCGTGGAGGCGGGCCGCGAGGCCTTCCTGGCCGGGCGCATGCCGCGCCGCCAGAGCGCCGACCCCTCCTCGCCCTTCGCCGGCCGCATCAACGCCTGAAGCGCATCAACGCCGAATAGCTCGCCGGCTGCACCGTTCTTAGCTCCCAGTCTGTATGTTTATAGAGAGTCCCGACCGCCCCATGACTGACCCCTCACGCGACACCATTTCCTCGACCACCGGGCCGGAAGGCCCGGACGCGCCCCTGCATCGCCGCGGCATCAAGAGCTATGTGCTGCGCGCCGGACGCATGACCCAGGCCCAGACCCGCGGCCTCGAGGAGGTGTGGCCTCGGCTGGGTCTGACCCTGGCCGATGGTCGCCAGGACCTGGACGCCCTCTTCGATCGCCGCGCGCCGCGGGTGGTGGAGATCGGCTTCGGTATGGGGGCCTCGCTGATCGAGCAGGCCGAGACCCATCCGGACACCGACTTCATCGGCATCGAGGTGCATGCCCCTGGCGTCGGCAAGCTGCTCGACGAGGCCGACAAGCGTGGGCTGAGCAATCTTCGCATCTACCGCGAGGATGCCCTGGCGGTGCTTGAGCAATGCCTGCCCGAGGCCAGTCTCGACACCCTGCAGCTGTTCTTTCCCGACCCCTGGCCGAAGAAGAAGCATCACAAGCGGCGCATCGTGCAGCCGGCCTTCGCCGAGCTGGTACGTACGCGCCTCAAGGTCGGCGGCACCTTCCACCTGGCCACCGACTGGGAAGCCTACGCCGAGTGGATGGCCGAGGTGATGGACGCCGCACCGGGCTATGCCAACACCGCCGCCGCGGACACCTTGCCCTACGTGCCTCGGCCGGAGTTCCGCCCGCTGACCAAGTTCGAGGCCCGCGGCGAGAAGCTGGGCCACGGCGTCTGGGACCTGATCTACCGCCGCGTCGACTGACCTGCCGGTGCTGACGAATCTGTCGACGGTGGTTCAAAGCGCTCGGAGCTGATCTGGCGGCAAGCCTGCGAGGAGGCGCTGTGAATACCTCCCTGTACGCTACCGACGCCATCCCTGGCGTAGGACCTCCTCTTCGGCTTGCCCCCAGCGCCCCTCGCTTGGGCAGCGCAAACGCTCATGTGATGCTCCCATTCGGGGGCATCGCTGTTTCTGCGGGACGAAAAAAGCCGCCCTCGATGGGGCGGCGGCAAGACCGTGACTAGCAATGAGAAGGGAGAAATCCCGGCAGGAGACTGGCGGGTCCTGCCCTGGCAGCGGCGCCTCATCAACGCCACTAAGGAAAAGAATAATCATTCTCACTTGATGTGTCAATGGTAATGAGAACGTTTTTTATTCGCTGCTAGCGTCGGCCCATGTTCAACCCGCCAGCCTCAACCAGAGGGGCAGGGTCGCCATGGCCAGCAGAGTCTGGGCGGTGATCAGGGCCGCCATCATCTCGGCGTCGCCGCCCAGCTGGCGGGCCAGGATATAAGCCGAGGTAGCGGTGGGCAGGGCGGCGAACAGCAGCGCCACGTCGCGGCTCACCGGGTCGAGGTTCAGGGTGATGGCGAGCGCCAGTACCAGCGCCGGCATCAGCCCCAGCTTGATGAGGTTGGTCGCCCAGACACCCCGGTCGAGGCGCAGCAACGCCTCGGGGCGCAGCGCCACGCCTACCGCCACCAGACCCAGCGGCAGGGCGGCGCGGCCGAGCAGTTCCACCGTGGCCGCGCTCCAGCCCGGCAGGCCGATGTCGCTGAGGTTCAGGCCGATGCCGATCAGGCAGCCGAGTATCAGCGGGTTGCGCGCCAGAGCGGCGAGGCTCTTGCCGAGGCTGCCGGCACCCAGCGTCCCCGCGGCGATGAAGCTGGCCACGCAGAGCACGTTGACCACCGGTACCATCAGCGCCACCGCCACGGCGGCCACGGTGGCACCCGGGGCGCCGTGCAGGGCGGCGGCACCGGCCACTCCCACGTAGGTGTTGAAGCGCAGGGCTCCCTGGAAGGCCGAGGTGAAGGCCGGCGGGTTCAGGCCCAGCCAGCCACGCAGCGTCCAAAGCAGGGCGCCGAACAGGCCCATGGCGCCGAGCAGCGCCACGGCCACCCGCCCCACCGGGACCTGGCTGACGTCGGCCGTGGCCAGGGTCGATACCAGCATGGCGGGAAACAGCAGGAAGTAGATCAGCCGCTCGAGCCGGGGCCAGAAGTCGCCGCCCGGCTGACGCAGCCGGCCCAGCACGGCGCCCAGCAGGATCAGCAGGAACAGTGGGCCCAGCGCATTCGCCACTCCCGTCATGGTGACCTCCTTGGTCGGGTTGCCCTGCGACATCCTTGCGCAGTCTGCCACAGGCAAATGCTGATAAGCTTACCTCGACACTTTCTTTCGTGAGCATTTTCCCTCGTCACCATGCCGACCCCTGCTTTCACCGACCCGGCCATCTCGCGCCCCCCGCTGCTGCGGCTGCTGGTTCTCTTCACCCTGGGGACCGTGGCCGTGGCGCTCTGGTACCTGACCAGCTACAGTCTTCGCGGCAGCGACGACGTGAGCTGGTTCTCGGAGGAGGCCGGCTGCGAGCTGACCCAGGGCGCCTGCCGGGCGTCGCTGGGCGGGGATGGCAGTCTGACCCTGGACCTGGGCGCCGACGGCAAGATACGTGCCCTGGAGATCCTGCCAATGACGGTCGTCCTGGAGGGCGTCGAGGCCGAGTCGGTGGTGGTAGACTTCATCGGTCGTGATATGGACATGGGACTGCACCGCTATCCGCTGGTCCGGCAGGGCGATGGCACCTTCCGCGGTGAGGGGCAGATCCCGATCTGTACCCAGACGGTGATGCCCTGGCGGGCCAGGGTGATCGTTACCCGCGGTGAACGCCGGCTGGGCAGTGGATTCAACTTCGAGGTGGAGAGCAGCCGATTATGAAACGACAGGGACTCTGGGCGGGTATTGCGCTGATCGTGCTGATGCTGGGCGTGGGTGGCTACGGCTGGCTCCAGCAGCAGATCGGGGCCGGTAGCGGCGGCAACGGTCTGACCGGTGGCCCCATCGAACTGCCTTCGACACGGGGGGACTTCTCCCTGGCCGAGCTCGAGGAGGATCAGCTGGCGGTGGTCTTCTTCGGCTACACCTACTGCCCCGACGTCTGCCCCATGAGCCTCGCCGTGGTGCGTCGAGCCTTGGCAGAACTGGACGCCGCCGACCGCGAGCGGGTAGTGCCGCTGATGATCTCGGTGGACCCCGAGCGAGACACGCTGGAGCGTCTGGCGGAGTACACCGGCTTCTTCGGCGACGCCTTCATCGGCGCCACCGGCAGCGAGGCTCAGCTCGAGGAACTCGCCGAGCGCTACGGGGTGATCTGGCGGCGTGTCGAGACCCCGGAGTCGGCCATGGCCTACACCATCGACCACAGTTCATCTCTCTACCTGGTGGACCGTGAGGGCACCATCCTGCGGCGGGTACTCTACTCGCCGGCGCCCCATGGGCTGCTTTCCGCCCTCGGCGAGACGCTGTGACGGCGAGGCACTTCGGTCTTCTGTCCGCGTGACCCCCGCTTGCCCGCCCCGCTTCAGCGCGGGGCAGGAGCCTCCTGCAGGCGATCCATCATGGCCATCAGCGCACGGACCTGGGTGCCCTCCCGGGTATCGTGTAGCGGATTGAGCTGCCAGGTACTCTCGGCGAACCCCCACCAGTCCCAGCAACCCTGGGGGTTGCCCATGCTGGTCTCGGCCTGGGGATAGAGCACCACGCGGTCGTGGGCGGCTGCCCACTCGTTGAGGCCGCTGTGGCGCGCGAAGATGTCGCCGATCTGTTCAGCACCCATGGCGCAACCGTGCAGTGCGACCGTCAGGCCACAGCCGCCGGCGTCGCACGCTTCCGGCACGAACAGATAGCCCGCCGAATCAAACCCCTTCACGGCGAAGTCGCTCTGATCGAAGTGCAGCAGGTCGCCGCCGAGCGTATCGGCATCACTGGTCTCATCCGTGTCCGAGGAGTTGCCGTGGAGCCAGGCCATGGCCTCTCCGGCAAGGTCCTTGTCACAGCCCAGCAGGTGAGTGCCGCCGCCCTGGTGGCAGTCGCCCAGCTCCGTGGCTGGAAGCGGGGGCGTACCTCGCCCGATGGGCCAGCCGTGTCCAACGTTGTCGCTCTGCACGAAGCGCAGCTGTGTCTCCGGATCCGTCAACCAGCCGGCGAGCTGGTCGGCCAGGGCCGACCCCAGGGCCGGGTCGACGGTCTCGTCCGATCCCCCGTGCCAGACGAAGGCGCGAAGCCCGGAAAGGGCCTCGGCGCTGCCCACGCGCTCCAGCTCGCGATAGTCGGCCAGGCGCTGCTCCAGCTCGTCGAGATCGGGTGACCCGAGGCGGGTGGTCATGCACTGGCCCAGGGCGCGACGCAGGGTTCCCTGGGCGCAGGACCAGGGGCCGGCACCGAGCACGGCGAGCCCCCCGAAGCGCTCGGGCCAGGCCACCGCCAGCTGGGTAGCCATGTAGCCGCCGGAGGAGACGCCGATCACACTGGCGCCGGTGGTCTCGAGGGCCAGCCTGGGCAGGTCGGGAAGACGGTCGGCGGCAGCCGGGCCGGCGACAAAAGCCGCCAGCACTAGGCCGGCGGCGGGTAGGATAGGTGAGGTCATGGGGGCTCAGTCGTCGACCACGTCGAGCAGCTCGACGTGAAAGATCAGGGTCTCGTGAGGGCCGATGGGCCCCTGGCCCTGGGCGCCGTAGGCCAGCTCGGCGGGGATCACGATCTCCCAGCTGTCGCCGACGCTCATCAGCTGCAGCGCCTCCTGCCAGCCGTCGATCACCTGCTCGACGCGGAAGCTTACCGGCTCGCCGCGCTCGAGGGAGCTGTCGAAGACAGTGCCATCGATCAGGGTGCCCTCGTAGTGAACCTGGACGCTGTCGCCGGGACCCGGGGAGGGGCCCTCACCGCTCTCCAGCACCCGATACTGCAGGCCGGAGGCAGTGACCTCGACGCCTTCCATCTCGGCGTTGGCCGCCAGGAAGGCTTCACCCTCGGTGAGATTGCTCTCGGCCCGCTGCTCAGCCTCGGCCTGGCGAGCGGCCATGGCCTCCTGCTGGAAGTGCGTCAGCGTCTCGGCCATTTCCTCGTCGCTCATCGCCAGTTCGCCCCCGGCGAAGACGTCCTGGATCGCCTGGGTAAAGGCGTCCACATCCAGGTCGTGCACATCCTGCTGGATGCTTTGACCCAGGGTCACGCCCAGGCTGTAGCCAAGACGTCCCTCGTCGGTCTCCGGCGCAGCCAGCGCCAGGGGCGCGGCGCCGAGCAGGGCAATCAGGGAAGCGGTGGTTAGCAGTCTCTTCATGAAGGGGCCTTGTGGTTGGGCGCCTAGCGCCATGATATGAGATATCAGGCGCAGGCGCGCCGTGGAAGATAGGAGATCATGGGACTCCGCGGAAACGGGCCGGTTCCGCACGGGGGCGATATGACGCCGGCCAGGCCGGGAGCATCATACCACCCGGGTCAGACCACAAGGATGGGGCAGTGAGCGGAGCCGGCCACTCGCTGGGCAACGCTGCCCAGCAGCAGGCTCTTGTCGCCGTTGGTGCCCTGGGACCCGATCACGATCAGGTCGCATTCACGCTTCCGAGCGAAGCGAACGATGATGCGTGACGGGCGCCCACCCTTGACGAAGGCCCGCAGCTTCTCGGGCGGCACGCCCATCTCGATGGCCTGGCTCTTGGCATGCACGGCGATCTCGGTGGCGTACTCCTTGAGAGCGTCGTCGGGAATCTCCAGCTTCTCCGGGCGCACCATGGAGAGCGAGGCCTCGAGCAGACTGTGGTGCTTGAAGACGCACAGGATGTAGAGTTCGGCGCCGGTCAGCAACTGAAGGCCGACGCCCTTCTGCAGGGCCTTCAGCGCCCCCTTGGAACCGTCCACCGGGACCAGTATCCGATTGAACATGGCGTGTCTCCCTGGAATTTATAGGATCTGGGGTCAGTGGATCAACGGAACGCCAGGTCGCGCAGGAACAGGGCGATCTGCGGGAACATGATGATCAGCGCGGCGGCCAGCACCAGCATGAAAACGAAGGGTGGGGTGCCGCGGATGACCTCCCAGTAGGGTCGCTTGAAGATGGCAATGGCGGTAAATATGTCGCAGCCGAAGGGTGGCGTCGCCGAGCCTATTGCTACCTGGAGGGTGATCAGTACCCCCACATGTACCGGATCGAGGCCCGAGGCGGCAATGGCCGGGGCGAAGATCGGCGTCAGCACCAGGATCACCACGATGGGGTCGACGAACATGCAGGCCACGAAGAAGGCAATGGAGATCGCGATCAACACACCTACCGGCCCGGCCTCATTGACACCGACTGCTTCGAGTATCGTCTGGGGAATCTGCGCGAAGGAGATGATCCAGGAGAAGCCGTTGCCCACCGCCACCAGGATGAACACCACCGCGGTTATCAGGCCGGTTGACTTGGCGATGGCATAGATGTGGTGCAGTTGCAGCGAGCGAAACACCACGAACTCAAGGAGCACCGCGTAGAGCACACAGGCGGCTGCGGCTTCGGTGGGGCTGAAGATCCCCCCGTAGATGCCGCCGACGATCAGCACCGGGAAGCCCAGTGGCCAGAGGGCATCCTTGACCGAGACGGCGCGCTCCTTCCAGGAGGCCCTCGGCTCGGTGGGTACCTTGTGGATGGTGGCATAGAAGATGGAGTAGGCCGAGAACATGATCAGAATCAGCAGCCCCGGGCCGATGCCGGCGATGAACAGTTCGCCGATGGAGGTGCCGGAGATGACGCCATAGATGATCATGCCGATGCTTGGCGGGATCAGGAAGGCGATGTCGCTGGAATTGATGATCAGCGCCAGGGTGAAGGGGTCCTTGTACCCCGCCTTGAGCATGCGCGGGCGTAGCGGGGAGCCCACTGCGACCACCGTGGCCTGGGTGGAGCCGGAGACCGCGCCGAACAGGGTGCAGGAGGCAGCGGTGGAGACCGCCAGGCCGCCCTTGATGTGGCCGACAAAGGCCATGACCATGTTGATCAAGCGGTTGGCTGACTGCCCGCGGGTCATGATATCGGCAGCCAGAATGAACATCGGCACGGCGACCAGTGCCGTGGGGCGAATGCCTCCCATCATCTGCTGGATGAGGGTTTCCATCTGGCCGAGCCCGCCGAAGGTCATGTAGAACCCGACGAAGGCCGCCGTGACCAGAGGAATCATCATCGGGAACCCGAGCAGCAGGAGCACGATCATGATGGAGATGATGATGGTTGTCATGGGGATGTGCCTCGCTCGGGATCAGACTTCCGTTTCCGTGTCCTTGTAGCCGTCTACCACGTGGGTCGAGAGGTAGACGTCACGTGAGGTCAGGTTCTTGATGGCGGTCAGCAGGTACTGAATGCCGGTGATGGCAAAGCCTATCGGAACCCAGATGTACATGATCCAGACCGGCATGCTAAGCGAGGGCAGCACGCGCCCGCGACCATAGAGGGTGGAGATATAGCCGATCGAGTAGTAGCAGAGCACGAACATCACCAGGGCGGTGAACAGACTGATGCAGATCATCATCCAGCGCCTGCCGCCAGTAGGGACCGCATCGTAGATGGCCGACATGCGGATATGGCGACCGTGACGTGCCGCATAGCCGATGCCGGCGAAGGTGATCATCACGATCAGGATGCGGTTGACCTCCTCGGAGAAATGCAGACTCTCGCCGAGGATGAAGCGGCTCAGCACGTTGGCGATGGTGTTGATGGCCATGAGGATCACCCCCATGGCCAGAATGACCGCCTCTGCCCGGCTGATCCAGGTGTCGATGGGTCCCAGCGGGCCGGGGAGTGTAGAGCGATAGCCCTTTTCCGCAATTTCGTCTTCGTTCATTTCCATGTCGACGGGCTCCTGTACCTTCCCCACGCATGAGTATTAGCTGTCTTCCATAAGAGTACGTTTTCGTGGCGCGACATGCTGCAAAGGCTTCAACGCTGAGTGGCCGGCGCGCGATACGAGGCGCGTTCCTGAAGACAGAGGGGGCAGCCTCGCGGCTACCCCCCCTTGCGTGCGATGTTGACGATGCTCCCTGGAGGATCAGTCGTTGGTGACGGCTTCCAGGTCAGCCTTGAACTGCTCCAGCAACTCGGCGCCACGCTCGCCGGTCAGCTCGATGAAGCGCTCCTCGACCTGCGGGGCGCGGGCACGGAAGGCCTCGATCTGCTCGTCGGTGAGTCGCGTCACGGTGACCTCGTCGGAGGCCTCCTGGATCTTGGCCAGGGACTCGTCTGCCAGGCCGGAGATGTGATCGATGATGACATCGTAGGCGTGATCGCTGGCGCTACGCACCAGCTGCTGCTCGTCCTCGGAGAGACCGTCGAAGAAGTTCTGGTTGGCCATCATGGCGGTGGTGAACCAGCCGTGGCCGGTGTAGACCAGGTGCGGAGAGACCTCGTAGAGGCCGCCGGACTCGATCCAGAAGATCGGATTCTCCTGACCCTGGAGGATGCCGGTCTGCAGGCCGCCGTAGACCTCGCCCCAGGGCAGCGGCGTGGGGCTGGCACCGAAGGCTCGGTAGGTCTCGGTGAGCAGCGGGTTGGTCATGGTGCGGATGTTCTTGCCGCGCAGCTCTTCCGGGGTGGTGAAGGGCTCGTCCAGAGTGACGATCATCTCGCCTTCCGGATACATCTTGAGCAGCTCCAGGCCCTGCTCGGCGTAGAGCTCCGGGAACATCTCATTGATGGCCACGCTGGTGTTGAAGAACTCGATGACGGTTTCTTCATCGGTGGGCAACAGATAGGGAACGAAGAAGATCTGCGCCTCGGGAATCAATGCGCCGGTGAAGCCGGGTGACTGGTTGACGAACTGCAGGATGCCGGCCTGGGTCTGCTCCATGATGTCATCGGACTCGCCCAGCTCGCCGAAGCGATAGACCTGAACGGTATTGTCGGAGTTCTCTTCGATGTACTCCTTGAACGCCATGGCGAAGACGTCCTGTACATCGCCCTCGAACTCCTCATGGGCGTAACGCCAGTTGGCAGAATGGGCCGCCGCGGACATCCCGAAAAGCAGGGCGCCGACGGTGGCCGTGGTCATGAGTTTGGTTGCCTTCATTCTTGTAGTCCCCTTACCGGTTGGGTAGTCATGTTCTTGCGAAAATGACAGGCACGACGCGGACCTGTGATCCGCACATGTGATTTTAGGCTAGCGTGGCCTCGAGGGAGGGTCAAGAGAGGCAACCAGCGTATGAAGCGTTGAAAGATGGGTTTTTTTCTGCAGACCCAGGGCGTTTGCCAGCACCTTGTCGGCGGCCCTCACGCCGGCTGATGGGGCCGGTGTCAGGGCCGTTGATGAGTCAGCGAGGGCCAGGCGCTCGAGTCGGTCGAGGGTCTCCCGTTCGGCCTGAAGCTCCGCATGTTTCAGCGTCTCGCGCAGTTCGGCGACCCCCGGTCGGACGTTCGCTTCGGGCTTGAGCCGGCGGCGCAGCCGGCGCAGAGGGGCGGTGACCTCGCGCTGCCAGCGAAGGACCTCCACCAGCCCCTCCTCTGCCGTCGGTCCGGGAACGACGCCGTGGCGCAGCAGCCAGCAGCGCCACAGCAGCTCGCAGACATCGACCCTGGCCTGATCCTGCAGGGCCAGGCAGGCCGATTCGACTCCCGGCTGGCCGTAGAGCGCCAGGGCAAACTCCCATAGGGGCTGCCCGGTCAGCCGGGCCCGCAGGATGGCCGTCATTTCGGTAGAATCATGGTTTGTTCCCTCGGCCGTCGCCGGCATGGCGGCGGCTCTCACGCACTGTCCGTGGAGCCCGCATGATCGCACTGCGCCAAGTTTCCCTGCAACGCGGCACCCAGGCCCTGCTGGAAGGGGCCGACCTGACCCTGCATGCCGGCCACAAGGCGGGGATCGTCGGCCCCAACGGTGCCGGCAAATCGAGCCTGTTCAAGCTGCTGCTCGGCGAGCTGGCCCCTGATCGCGGTGACGTCGAGATGAGCGGTGGCCAGCGCATCGCCCATATGGCCCAGGAAGTGGAGGCGCTGGATCGTGCCATCGTCGACTACGTGCTGGACGGTGACCGCGAGCTTCGTGAGACCGAAGCGGCCCTGGCGGCTGCCCGGGAGTCCGACCACGCCCACCGCGAGGCGGAGCTGCACGGCGCCATCGAGTCTCTGGACGGCTACAGCGCCCCGGCACGGGCGGCCCAGCTGCTGGTGGGCCTGGGCTTCACCCAGGCGGATCTGGTGCGCCCGCTAGCGGATTTCTCCGGCGGCTGGCGAATGCGGGTCAACCTGGCGCGTACCCTGTTCATGCCCTCCGATGTGCTTCTGCTCGACGAGCCCACCAACCACCTGGACCTCGACGCCCTGCTGTGGCTCGAGCAGTGGCTGATGCGCTACCCGGGCACCCTGCTGCTGATCTCCCACGATCGTGATTTCCTCGATGCGGTCTGTGATCACATCGTTCACTTCGACCGCCAGACGCTGGTGCTCTACCGGGGCAACTATTCGACCTTCGAGCGAACCCGGGCCGAGAAGCTGGCCCTGCAGCAGGCCGAGGCGGTCAAGCAGCAGGCGCGGCGCGAGGAGATCGAACGCTTCGTGGCGCGTTTCCGGGCCCAGGCCACCAAGGCGCGCCAGGCGCAGAGCCGGCTGAAGATGCTGGAGCGCATGGGCGATATCGCCATGGCCCACGCCGATTCTCCCTTCCACTTCACCATTCCCGCGGCGGACAAGACCTCCCACCCGCTGCTGGTGCTGGACGAGGCGCGGCTGGGCTATCGCGATGCGGCGGGAAACGAGACGGCACAGCTTGATAACGTGAAGCTGACCCTGCTGCCCGGTCAGCGCATCGGCCTGCTGGGCCCCAACGGGGCCGGCAAGTCGACCCTGATCAAGTCGCTGACCGGCGAGCTGGACCTGCTTTCCGGCAGGCGGGTGCCCGGCGAGCACCTGGCCATCGGCTACTTCGCCCAGCACCAGCTCGAGGGGCTGGATCTCGCCTCGACCCCCTTCACGCACGTGCAGCGGCTCTCGCCCACGGCCGCGGATCTGGACATCCGCAAGTTCCTGGGCGGCTTCGGCTTCCAGGGCGACGACGCCTTCGGCCAGGTGGGTCGCTTCTCCGGCGGCGAGAAGGCGCGGCTGGCCCTGGCCCTGGTGGCCTGGCAGAAGCCCAACCTGCTGCTGCTCGACGAGCCCACCAACCACCTGGACCTTGAGATGCGCGAGGCGCTCACCGAAGCGCTGGCGGCCTTCGATGGCACGGTGATCATCGTCTCCCACGACCGCCATCTGCTGCGCGCCACGGTGGATGAGTTCTGGCGGGTGGCCGACCACCGGGTCGAGCCCTTCGATGGTGATCTCGAAGACTACCGTGCCTGGCTGAAGGCGCGGCTCGAGGGCGAGCGCCGCGAGGCCCGGGTCGAGAAGGGCGAGCGTCAGGGGGAGAGCGCCGCCCCCAAGGAGGATCGCAAGGCGAACCGGCGCGCCGCCGCTGAGCTTCGAGAGAAGCTGCGTCCGCTGAAGAAGATCCGCGACCGTGTCGAGCACGCCATGGAGAGGGTCCAGGCCGAACTGGCCGTGGTGGAGGAAGCCCTGGGTGACGCCGAGCTCTACACCGAGGCCGCCCGCAAGGAGGAGCTCACCGCCACCCTGGCCCGCCAGGGCGAGCTCAAGTCGCGCCTGGACGGTCTCGAGGCGGAGTGGCTGGCCGCCGAGGAGAAGCTGGAGGCCATGGAGGCGGAGCTCGGCGGTTAGCTCTCGAGCAGAAAGGTCACCGGCCCGTCGTTGACCAGCGAGACCTCCATGTTGGCGGCGAATTCGCCACTCTCCACCCTGGGCCAGGCTGCTTCGGCCCGCTCCAGCAGGTAGTGGAACAGCCGATGGCCCTCGTCCGGCGGGGCGGCGCTGGAGAAGCTGGGCCGCAGCCCCTTGCGGGTATCCGCCGCCAGGGTGAACTGGGAGACCAGCAGCAGGCCACCGTCGACCTGCTGCAGGTCGAGGTTCATCTTGTCGTCGGCGTCGCCGAATACTCGATAGCGCAGCAGCTTGTGCAGCAGACGGTCGGCGGCGGCCTCGTCGTCGCCCTTCTCCACGCCCACCAGCGCCAGCAGCCCGTGGCCGATGGCACCCACGGTGCGCCCCTCCACGGCCACGCTGGCTCGGGTGACCCGCTGAATCAATGCCTTCATCGTCGACCTCTCCTCTGCTCTCTTTACTGTGCTCTCCGGGGCTCCTCGCGTGCCGGGTGAATTCAAGCAGCTGAATTTGAAAGATGATTCTAGCACGCCAGGATTCAGCGGCGGCCCAGCAGGGCGTCGCGGAAGTCGTCCCGAAGTGGGCTGTCGCCGAGCCATATGCCGAAGAGCGCCTTGGCCAGGGCCGTGTCGTCACCGGTATAGAGCGTCTCGCCGTTGAGGGCCAGGAACAGGGCCTCGCCGTCCCAGATCAGGGCATAGCGATCGCCGGGCTCGACGCTGCGATAGGCGCGATTGAAGGCGTTCAGGCCGGGTAGCAGGTCGCGATAGGCCGGCTCGCCCAGGCGCTCACGCACGCTGTCGCGGGTGGCGGCGGCAAGGTCGTCCGCCTCGATGGCGTGGAAGTACTCGAGCTCAAGCCGTCGCGGCACGGACGACAGCGGTGCCGGCGCTGGCTGGTCATCGGCCTGGTAGTAGGCGCCCGCATAGGCGGTCCAGATCATGTAGCGGAACAGGCCATGGCCGATCAGTCGATAGACCTGGCCCGCCTCCTCCACCTCAATGGCGAACGTCGCCCCCCTGACCTCCACCGTCTCCGTGGCGTTGGCCCGTATCGGCAGGCTGGCCAACAGGAGAGATAGCAGCAGGGCGAACATATGAGTGGGGATGCCGTGAGATACGGCACGACGAGCAGGGCGATGCATGGGGAACCTCCGGCGAATGTGACGGCAGACATGTACGGACATTGCCATCGCGTAGAGGTTCTGTATCGAGCGGCCTACCAGGCGCGGCAGAGCATGATGTCGCAGTGGGGCTCGGCCAGCAGCTGCTCGGTGATATGGCTCTGACGACCCAGCTGTCCGCGACTGCCCAGGGCCAGCAGATCCGGGGGCTGGCGGCGCAGGCGGGTCATCAGCACCTCCAGCGGGTCCCCCTGCTCCAGCACCAGTTCCAGTTCCGGCACGTCGTCGAGTTCGCCCATCAGCTGCTCGGTTTCCCGCTCGAGCTGGCTGCGCAGCCTGGTCACCTCGCGATCCCGCCAGCGGGCATAGTCGCCGTGGGAGCCGAGCTCGCGCTCCCCGGGGATATCCCAGGCATGAAGCAGGGTCAGACGCGCCTCGGGGAAGCGCTTGAGCGTCTCCCGCAGGGTGTGCCGCGAGGTCAGCGAGAAGTCCACCGGCACCAGGATATCCCGCCACTCCTGGGTAGCCAGGTGGCTCACCGTGAGCACCGGGCAGGGAGCGCTGCGCAGGACCCGGGCCAGGGTAGTGCCGGCGACGAGATCCGGTTGGCCGCGTTTGCGGTGGGCACCGAGGATGATCATGTCCACCTCGCGCTCGTGGGCCTCCCGGATGATTTCGGCGTAGGGAGAGCCGGCCACGGTCTGCAGCAGCACCTGGGGCTCCGGCAGGGCGTAGTCCTCGCGGATATCGGTCAGGGTGGCCTGCATGTCCGCCACCACGGCCTCCTCCAGGTCGTGGAGCGCCCGCCGTGGCAGATAGGGGTCCAGCACGTGGATCACGTCCAGGCGCGCACCCTGCTCGCCGGCCAGGCGCAGGGCTCGGGCGAAGGCGGCCCGGTTCTCGGCAGAGAGGTCACAGGCAAACAGCAGCGTCTGGGTCATGGCGGCAGTCTCCGCTTCCCTGAGGGTGGGACCTTAAGGATGGGAGGCCGGCGCCGCCCCTGCAAGGGACAAAACGCCTGGGAACGCTACCACCAGGCGTGAAAGTGGTGCACCGGGCCGCGTCCCTGACCCACGTCAAGTCGCTGGCTCTCGCCCAGCGCCTCGCCCAGCCACCGTTTGGCGTTCGCCACCGCCTCTAACAGCGAGTCACCCTGAGCCAGGCGAGCGGTGATGGCCGAGGAGAGGCTGCAGCCGGTGCCGTGCAAGTTGGCGGTATCGACCCGGGCGCCCTCGACCCAGATGGCGGCGTCGGCGCGGATCAGCAGGTCGGGACACTCCTCGCCGCTCAGGTGGCCGCCCTTGAGCAGCGCGCTACCGGCGCCAAGCGCCCGCAGCGCCGGGGCCATGGCCAGCATCTCGCCCCGTGTGGCGGGGGCCGGCAGGCCCAGCAGCACCGCAGCCTCGGGCAGGTTGGGGGTGATCAGGTCGGCCAGGGGTACCAGTATTTCGCGCACCGCGCGAATGCCGACGTCGTCGACCAGGATATCGCCGCTCTTGGCCACCATCACCGGGTCGAGCACCACCCAGCGCGGACGGCGGCGTGTCAGCGCCTCGCGGATCACCTCCGCCACTTCCAGGCTTGCCACCATGCCGATCTTCACCGCGTCGATACGCACGTCGTCGAGCAGGGTCTCGAGCTGGGAGGCGATGAACTCGGCCGGCACCGGGTGGACCCCGCGAACGCCACGGGTGTTCTGGGCGGTCAGCGCGGTGATCACGCTGGTACCATAGGCACCCAGCGCCGAGAAGGCCTTCAGGTCGGCCTGGATGCCGGCACCGCCACTGGGGTCGGAGCCGGCGATGGTCAGCACATTGGGAATCGAACGAGAATCGGTCATGCGGTCACCTGACAAGAAACGATCATGCTGAGCCTGTTTGCGGTGGCCCTGGTCAGCGCCACCCTGCTGCCGGGCGGCTCAGAAGTCTGGCTGGCCCGGCTCTGGTGCCTGGGGGAGCCGGCCCTGGTCCTGTGGGCGGTGGCCACCGCCGGCAATACCCTGGGTAGCCTGATCAACGTCTGGATGGGGCGCTATGCACGCCGCTTCCAGGATCGTCGCTGGTTCCCCGCGTCGCCGGCAGGGCTGGCCCGTGCCGAACGCTGGTACCTGCGTTTCGGCGAATGGAGCCTGCTCGCCTCCTGGGCGCCGGTGGTGGGCGATCCGCTCACCGTGCTGGCCGGCATCTTTCGGCTGCCCTGGTGGCGGGCGATCCTGCTGATCACCCTGGCCAAGGCGACGCGCTATGCCGTGGTACTTCTCCTGGCCCAGCAGTGGCTGGCACCGCTGTGCCAGTAGTCTTCCGGCAGGCCGCTACAGCACCGAGGGCAACCAGGTGGCCAGCGCTGGAAAGAGCGCCAGCGCCAGCAGCATGCAGAGCTGCAGGCCGATGAAGGGGATCACTCCCCGGTAGATCGCCGAGGTGGGCACGGTTTCCGGCGTGACGCCTCGCAGGTAGAAGAGTGCGAAACCGAAGGGCGGCGTCAAAAAGGAGGTCTGCAGGTTCACCGCGATCATGATGCCCAGCCAGATCGGGTCCACGCCCATGGCCAGCAGCACCGGGCCTACGATGGGCACTACCACGAAGGTGATCTCGATGAAGTCGAGGATGAAGCCGAGCAGGAAGATCACCAGCATGACCACGAGGGTCGCGCCCACCACGCCGCCAGGCAGCGCCTCGAACAGCTCGACGACCAGCTCCTCGCCCCCGAAGGCCCGGAACACCAGCGAAAAGAGCGCTGCGCCGATCAGGATCAGGAACACCATGCTGGTGACCTGGGTGGTGGACTGCACCACCTCGCGCAGGATCGGCAGGGTCAGTCGCCGGTTGGCGAGGGCCAGCATGAAGGCGCCGAAGGCGCCCACCGCCGAGGCCTCGGTGGGCGTGGCGAAGCCGCCGAGTATCGACCCCAGCACGGCGACGATCAGCAGCACCGGCGGCAGCAGCCCCTTGAGCAGCAGCGGCCAGAGGCTGCCGGTGTGGCCCAGCTCCTTCATCAGGGAGTCTCGGTCGGCCGCAGGTGCGGTCTCGGGTTTCAGCCAGGCGGTGATCATCAGGTAGATAATATAGGCCACCACCAGCAGCAGGCCGGGCACCAGGGCCCCGATGAAGAGATCGCCGACCGACAGGGTGCGTGGGCTCCACACCCCCATGGCCAGCTGGGCCTGCTGGTAGGCGTTGTTGAGCACATCCCCCAGCAGCACCAGGGCGATGGAGGGTGGAATGATCTGGCCCAGGGTGCCGGTGGCGCAGATGGTACCGGTGGCCAGGGACGGCGAGTAGCCGCGCTTGAGCATGGTGGGCAGCGAGAGCAGCCCCATGGTCACCACGGTGGCGCCAACGATGCCCGTGGAGGCGGCAAGCAGCATGCCTACCAGCACCACGGCGATGCCCAGGCCACCGCGCAGGGCGCCGAAGGCCAGCGACATTGCATCGAGCAGGGTCTCGGCGATTCGGGACTTTTCCAGCAGCACCCCCATCAGCACGAACAGGGGCACTGCCAGCAGCGTCTGGTTGGTCATGATGCCGTAGAGGCGGTTGGGCATGGCACTCATGTAGCGCGACTCGAAGGGCACCGGCACGCCCAGCTGCACCATGACATAGCCAAGGCCGGCGAAGATCAGCGCGGTGCCCGCCAGCGACAGTGCCACCGGATAGCCCAGCATCAGTACGCTACACACGGCGGCGAACATCACCAGCGGCATGAACTCGAGGAGGGTGGCCAGCATCACACGAGCTCCTCGTGGTCGGGCGAGTGGCCGGGTAGTCGGTGGCGGATGATAAGTACCTGGCGGATCAGCTGGGCGACGCCCTGCACCAGCAGCAGCGCCATCATCGCAAGGATCAGGCTCTTGAGCAGATAGACGCCGGGAATGCCGCCGTCCGGCGAGCGCTCCAAGATGGCCCAGCTGCTGCGCACATAACCGTAGCTGCCAATGCCGATGAAGAGCACTACCGGAATCAGCAGGAAAAGGGTGCCGCAGAGGTCGATCCAGGCGCGTCCCCGGGCGGAGAGTCGCCGATAGAAGATGTCCACGCGCACATGGCCGTCTCGACGCAGAGTCCAGGCGGCGCCGAGCATGAACACCGCCGCGTGCATATACATCACCGATTCCTGCATCACGGTACTGTGGATGTTGAACACATAGCGCATGACCACGATGGCAAATTGCACCGCCATCATGACGATGACAAGCCAGGCGACGGCTCGGCCGATGTGGTCGGTGAAGGCGTCCAGGCCGCGCAGCAGGGCCGGTTCGCGGGCAGGAGGAGTCATGACAGATCTCATGGGAAATCGAAAACGGACGCGCATGATCGCCGATTCGACGACGATCGTCATCCCCGGACCTCAATCCTTTCGGTGAAGAGCGCTTCTCAGCGGGGCTCTGCCTTGAGCCTGGCGGTCAGCGCCTGCAGGCAGGCCGCCGGCAGCTGGACATCCACGGCGATCGGCAGGTGGTCGGAGAAGAGATGGTCCAGCACCCGCACGTCGGCGGCCTGCAGCGAGTTCGACAGCAGGATATGGTCCAGGGCACGACGGGGCTGCCAGGATGGGTAACTGAGCGGTGGTCGTACCGGATGCAGCGGCAGCGAAGCGCAGAAGCGCTGGTGGCCGTGGAGCTGTTCCGGCGTGCAGTTGAGGTCTCCCATCACCACCACATGGCGCAGCGGCTGGATGATCTCGGAGAGATAGTCGAGCTGGCGCACCCGGCCACGATGGCTAAGCGCCAGATGGGCGACAAAGAGATGCAGGGCGTCGGGCCCCTCTCCGTAGCGTGCATGAATGGCACCGCGCCCGGGCAGGGTGCCGGGCAGTCGGTGCTCTTCGACCCGGCTGGGCGTCACCCGCGACAGCAGGCCGTTGCTATGCTGGGCGATGCGACCAAGGTTGCGATTGAGCTGCTGGAAGTGGTGGGGAAAGCCCCCGCGGGTGGCGAGGTACTCCACCTGGTTGACGTTGCTGGAGCGGAAGCTTCCACCGTCGACCTCCTGGAGGCCGACGATGTCGAAGCGGCCCAGTACCTCGCTGACCATATCCAGGCGAAGTTGGCGCTTGGGGTGGGGCAGAAGGTGCTGCCAGCTGCGGGTCAGGTAGTGATGATAGGCCGAGGTCTGAATGCCCACCTGCATGTTGAAGGTGAGCAGCTTCAGGTGGCCGCCCTCGAGAGTGGGGGTCCTTGCCTCGGCCAGATGCGACATGTCAGCTGTCACCACGCTCCTCGCGCACCTTCTCGATCAGCGCGTCGGCGATCTGGGGCATGTTGGAGAGGCTGCCGGCGGTGGTGGGGGTGACCAGATAGCGTCCATCGATGATCAGCGCGGGTACGCCCATCAGGCGCATGGCGCGCAGTCGTGAATGGGCCTGATTGACGCGGCTCTTCACCGCGAAGGAGCCCAGTGCCTGGCGGGCCTCGTCCGCATCGACGCCGTAGTCGCTGAAGAAGTCGGCGACGTCGTCGACCTCGGTGAGTCGACGGTTCTGCTGATGGATGGCGTCGAAGAAATCGGCGTGAACCGCCTCGATGATGCCCAGCTCTTCGGCAGCATAGAAGGCCGCCGCGTGCTTGTTCCAGTCGCCGCCCATGGTGCCTGGCAGGTGTACCACGCTGACGTCGTCACCCAGCGTCTCGTACCAGGTCGTGACGTGCTCCTGGAGGTTGTAGCAGTGTGGGCAGCCATACCAGAAGGCCTCGGTGACCTCGATCTGACCCTCGGCGACGCGGGTCTCGACAGGCTGGGGGAGCACCTCGTAATGCTGTCCCTCGACCAGAGAGGCGGCGGTGGCCAGGCTCGACAGGCCGAGGCCGGCGAGGGCGAACATCAGGGGCTTGAACATCAGGAACTCTCTCCTTGGGTGGTCCGGTCCGGGCCGGCGTCGCTGCCTTTGAGCGCTAGCTACGCCGAGGGTTCCACAGCAAAGACGACAGGGCCGGTTAAGATACGACCAGGGCGGCCCTGAGGCCGCCCTGTCACGCCGAGCGTGGCGCCTCCGCTCGCCTCAGTCGGTGCCAGCCAGCTCAGTGCAAGCCAAGCACATAGTTGGCCACTGCTTCCATGTCGTCGTCGCTCATCTTGGCAGCGATGTCGCGCATGATGTTGGCTGGATCGTTGGCGCGTTCGCCGGCGGCGAAGTCCTGCAGGGTGGACACGGTATACTCGGCGAACTGGCCGGAGAGGGCCGGATAGACGGCGCTGCCGATGCCTGCTCCGGTGGGGGTGTGGCAGGCGGCGCAGGCTGGAATGCCCTTGGCCATGTCGCCGGCCCGATAGAGCTCCTCGCCACGCTCGAGCAGCTCGGCGTCGGCATCGGCCTGACCCAGGTTGGCATCCTGCTCGGCATAGAACTTGGCAACGTCCCAGGCGTCCTGATCCGAGAAGTCATCCACCTGGCCGGCCATCTGGGCCACCACGCGATGGCCGTCGCGGATGTCCATGATCTGCTTGGCGGTATAGGACATCTGCTGTCCGGCCAGATGCGGGAAGGCCGAGGTCGGGCTGACGCCGGCCTGGCCGTGACAGGCGGCGCAGCTCTGCGCCTTTTCACGACCCGCCGCCGCATCGGCGTCGGCCTCCAGGTCGGCGTGGGCGGCGCCGACGGCGCCCATGGTAATTGCCAGGCTTGCCAGTAACTTTCTCATCGCTAATCCACTATGCCGTTACGTTGTTGACCGGTACGTACCCTGGGTGCCGCCCGGATCGCGAGGGGAACCAGAGTCGAGCCCTTTCGGTGCTCTAGACCGGCTGGTTCGCAGACGTCGAGGGCGCGGTGGTACAATAGCTTGCCCCGGGTCGCAGACAAAAGACACTGCATTATACCGAATCACCCCGGCGGCGGGAATGCAAGCCGCGCCCCGTCTCCCTTCGACTATCGTCAGGATGTCATCGCCATGGCGCGACTCAACTATCAGACCGCCCGTTTCCTTACCAGCGCCCCCACCCTGGCCCAGTGCCCGCCCGACAGCGGTGCCGAGGTGGCCTTCGCCGGGCGCTCCAACGCCGGCAAGTCCAGCGCCATCAACACCCTGACCCGCCAGAAGGCCCTGGCGCGCATCTCCAAGACGCCGGGTCGTACCCAGCTGATCAACTTCTTTACCCTGGGCGATGATGTCGAGCGCCGCCTGGTGGATCTTCCCGGCTATGGCTTCGCCAAGGTGCCCGAGCAGGTCAAGCTGGAGTGGCAGCGCCATCTCTCCGACTACCTGCAGCGCCGAGCCTCGCTGCGTGGCCTGGTGCTGGTGATGGATGTGCGCCATCCGCTCACGGAGTTCGACCAGACCCTGCTGGGCTGGGCGGATGACAAGGGGATGCGTGTCCATATCCTGCTCACCAAGGCCGACAAGCTCAAGCGTGGGCCTGCCGCCAGCGCCCTGCAGCAGGTGCGCTCGCGTCTGCGCGAGTGGGAGGACCTGGTCAGCATCCAGCTCTTCTCGTCGCTCAAGGGGCAGGGCATCGAGGAGGCGCATGCGCGCCTGGACACCTGGCTATTGGGCCCCGCGGAAGAGTAATTCGGTTTCGGAGCTTTCCCGCGGACAAGCCTGCGAGCGGGGCCTTCCTTCCGGAGGCGCTGTGATCCCCTCCCTGGGTGCCTACCGACGCCCTGCCGTGCTCTCACGTCCCGCTCCGCTTGCAGGTCCGGTGCTGGCCATTCATGGCCAGCCCGTTCGGAGGAATCCTCCTCACCCCTGGCGTAGGACCTCCTCTTAGGCTTGTCCCCGGCGCTCCTTGGACGGTTTCAGAGATGTTTCTCGAGCCAGCGGATCAGTTCCGGCAGCTCGCGCACATGGTCCAGCCGGTGGATGCCGGGGGGCAGCACACGGTCGTCGGGGCCGATCCACGCGGCCTGCATGCCGAGGCGCCGTGCCGGCAGCGCGTCCTCGGCCCAGGAGTCACCCACGTGAAGCGCCCGCGAGGGTGTCGCACCGAGCCGGGACAGGGCGGCCAGGAAGGGGCGCGGGTCCGGCTTGGGCGCCAGCAACTCGCCGGCGGCAATGATGACCGGGAAGTGGCGCCCCAGGGCCAGACGGGTGACATCCACGTTGCCGTTGGTGATGCTGGCCAGCCCGTAGCGCTCCCCCAATGCCTCCAGCAGGGCCTCCGCCTCCTCATGGGGCGTCACTTCATGCCGCAGCGCCATGAAGCGCTCCATGGCTCGCATGGCCCAGTGTTCGGCGTGTTCTGTCACCAGCCCATACTCGCCCAGCAGCTCGGCCAGTGCCCGTCGGCGAAGCCAGGTGAAGTCTCCGCGGCGCAAAGGGTGTTCGCCTGCCAGGTGCAGGCGGCGAGTGGTAAAGGCCTCGAGCGGAAAGCGTTCGGCGAAGCGACCGCGCTCGTCTGTCGGGCGCGCTTCTTCATCGTGCGCCGCCAGCCAGTCGGCCAGGGCCTCGTCCAGCCAGGCGTAGTGGCCGGTCTCGGTGCGCTGCATCACCCCGCCGTTATCCCACAGGGTGTCGTCCAGGTCGAAGGTGATCGCCTTCAGTTTCACGATGGCTCCTCGTCGGGTGCCGCGGCGGGCCTGCGTCGCGCACGGGGGTGGGCGGCGTCGTAGCTGGCCGCCAGGTGCTGCCAGTCCAGCCGGGTGTAGACCTGGGTGGTAGCCAGGTTGGCATGCCCCAGCAGTTCCTGAACGGCGCGCAGATCCTGACTCGACTCCAGCAGGTGGCTGGCGAAGGAGTGGCGCAGGCGGTGGGGGTGCAGGTGCTCGTCGAGCCCGCGGCGGCGGGCGATCAGCGCCAGCCGTTGCTGGATGGCACGGTGGCCGAGTCGCGCGCCGCGGTTGCCCACGAACAGTGCCGTTTCTTCCGGCGCCGCCAGGGCATCCCGCAGGGCGAGCCAGGTGTCCAGCGCGCGGCGCGCGTGGCGACCCACCGGCACCTGGCGTGGCTTGCCGCCCTTGCCCAGGACCCGCACACGCTCCGGCTGGAGGTCGACAAGATCCAGCCCCGCGAGCTCGGCCAGGCGCAGGCCGCTGGAGTAGAAGAGCTCGAGCATGGCCTGGTCGCGTACCGCCAGGGGTGAGCCGTCGTGGGGAATCTCCAGGAAGTGCTTCAGACGGTCCACGTCCACCGGGCGAGGCAGATGGCGCGGCTGCCGAGGGGCGCGGGTCAGGGCCACCGGGTTGTGGTTCAGTCGACCGAGGGTGACCAGGTGGTCGGCCAGTCGCGAGATGGCCGAGCGGCGTCGAGCCAGGCTGCGCGGCGCCAGCCCCCGGGCGCGCTCGCCGCCCAGGAAGCGGCGCAGCAGGGCAGCGTCCAGCTGTCGCCAGTCGACGATATCTCGCTCGGCCAGGAAACCCAGCAGGGCGGTCAGGTCGCGGCGGTAGGCGTCCAGAGTGGCCGGGCTGGCGGTGCGGCCAAGCCCATTCAGGAAGACCTCGACCTCCCCGGCCAGGGGATCTTCTGGGGTGGGGGGCTCAGCCATGACGCGCGGCGTGGCGGACGAGCAGCCGGGCCACCACGTCGCCCACGTATTCGGTGAACAGGGTGTCCATGCTGGCGCGAAAGTGATCGGCATCGGGGCTGGCCAGCACCAGATAGCCCAGCGGCTCGCCCAGGGTTAGCCGGGTGATGGCGCACGAGCCGGAGCGGCGCGGTGCGGCGGTATGGGGCAACAGCCGCTTCCAATCGGTGGGGGTAATCCGGGTGCAGCGGCTGGTGCGGCCGTCAAGGAGGGCCGACAGGCGCGAGCCGGCGTGCTCGTCGAGCACCTGACGCGGTGCCTGGGGCGGCTGGGGTTCGGCATCCGTCAGGCTGGCCGGGCACCAGAGCGCCACCGCCGGCGTGGAGAAGCGTTCACAGAGCTGGGTGGCCAGGGCCTGGCCCAAGGCGTCGCCGTCCTCGGCCTCCAGCAGCGCCAGCACCAGTTCTCGGGTGCGTCGGTACTGGGCCTCGTTGTGGCGGGCCG
>LKMJ01000206.1_pt1 | contig 39207 bp, 32 predicted proteins | sample 643391 | NCBI WGS metagenome assembly LKMJ01 (sample SAMN04112250, study PRJNA286221) | soda lake metagenome | biome: soda lake; feature: Kulunda Steppe; material: water; isolation source: sample PL-Br10 brine of Picturesque Lake | place: Russia: Kulunda steppe | collected 2010-07 | reverse complement strand
GCCGTCTCTCAGCACTCACTACATACTTGCACTAACTTTCATCTCGAACACAGCGTATAGTGGCCCTCCACAACAACGTACCCACCATACAGGCTATTAGTATAGAAGCAAAACACAAGTATTAAATACATACCACCACACAATACGAATGTAGACAGATGACTACAGCAAACCCATTCACGAACACACGAGAGTTCATCAAAGAATCCATCGCACACGTTGCTGAACCCGTCATTAACGCCACCTACCTACTGGCAAACGAACTCATCGCCGCAACTGGCGACCCAACAACCGCCGTCATTACCGCATTCGGTGCCGGACTCATCCTCGGCATCCTCCTGTTCGCTAACATCCCATCCCCACGAACGCTCGCACGCAAAGCCAAACGTGACTACGAACGCGCAAAAGACACCCGCAGAACCGCTAAAGACACACACGACTTCCACGCCGGAACCGGAACGAAAATCTACGCCCCTGAACCCACCGATAACGAAACCCAAGTCTACCCACGAACCAAGTAATAACCGACACTCACGCTGTTTCTCACCCGCGTAACTGCCGCTAAACGACTCCTCGACCACTCATACTGCTTGATTCCTACCCATCACTATACAGGCTATTAGTATGGATTCAAAACCCAAGTATTAAGTACTACCCTACCATTGGTGTGAATGAGAACGATGCTCGAAACAACCATTCCACTCACCACCGCACAAACCGCTGGACTCACCGATGCCGCAACCGGAGGGATGGGCCTCATCCTTGGAGCCTACCTGTTCATAATGTTCCTCGCATTCATCCCCGCCGCCGCCAACCTGCTCCGACTCTAAGCCCGCACACACCGCTTCTCACCGCCGCCAACTAATCACCGTTCACCACCTTTCAGAAACCGTTGATATAGCCTATCTACCCGGTGTTTGGAGGGCCACTATGGGCTTGATACACACCCTTCTCTACCGTTCACCTTCCTTCCAAAACGAACCCCCTTGTAGAACTACCTTCTACACAGAGATTAATTCCGTTAATTATGGACAGAACCAACTCCCTGACAGCGTTAACTCCCATACAGAACCACCACCATTCTACACGCAACTCAGTGCTACGACCAACACACCCCTACACGCAACCCACCTGTAAAACTCAAATATGCGTATAATCACTTCACCTCTAAGCAAAAATCCTCTCTACACGCAACAAACTCATACAACCAACACACCCCTACACACAGCTCCGTCTCACGACCAACACACGCCCATACGCAACTCAGTGCTACAATCAATACCCTCACAAACGTATCTCATCCGTAAAACGTGAATCTGTCTACACGCCACTCACGCCTACAATCGATTTCTATGTACAACCAACCTCACATAATGCAGCCCGATCACCGTCCCGGGAACACTACTCAACAACCACCGATATCCGCACCCGACCTCTCGACCAAAATTACGTACTCAAAAATCTACGCAAAGAACCACGCTTCTTACTCACCTTCAACCGCCTTCCGAACCACCACTGGCATATCCCAGACGAAATACATCACCACACGCACGAACGCACCACCCATCATCGCCTCCACCATTAACCCCGTCCGAACACCGAAAATGTACATCATCGCCGCAAATATACCCATCAGTATCATTATCAATGTTTTCCGTGTCCGCTCTCGTGCCTCTCTCTGTAACTCTGTTCTCTTACCACCTCGTGTCGAATTTACTGAATTATAATCTTTCATTACTATTCACCTATATAGTACTAACGGGTGCCACCCGCTTAAGTGTTGGGGTTATATGACTAAAATTAACCCCGACATACCAGAAAAGTAACAAAAAGCCCACCCCACAGGGTTCAACCACCCAAACCGCCAGACGGCACCGACTCGCTATTTTCACGCATAACCCAACATATCACTAATCCGACAACGAAACGCAAATACACTATTTGTATATAAACCCCTCTCAACCACCCCACGATATCTACACCCACAAAACGAATGAACCCCTGCTTACCGACCGACCGCTTTCTGAACCACTACTGGAACATCCCATACAAAATACATCACTAACCGAACAAACGCACCGCCCATCATCGCTTCCACCATTAACCCCGTCTGAATGCCGAATAAGTACAACATCGCCGCAAATATACCCATTAACACCATCACTAACGTCTTCCGTGTCTTCTTTCTCATCTCTCTCTGTAACTGTGCGCTTGTCTCACCTCCCGCCGTCCGTGTTAAAGTGTAATCTTTCATTACTATTCACCTATGTAATACTATAGGGTGGTACCCTTATAAGTCTTGGGGTTAATAGGACTAAAATTAACCCCGACATACCAGAAAAGTAACAAAAAGCCCACCCCACACACTCCAACCACCCAAACCACCAGACGGCACCGACTCACTACTTTCACGCATAACCCAACATATCACTAATCCGACAACGAAACGCAAAAACTGTAATCATATATAAACCCCCTCAGAGACGCCACCAATACACGACGATATCCGCACCCACAAACCAGACCACCAACGAAACACCTCACCAGAACGCTCACAAACCCCCTCACAGCCCGTACAACTCACTCAACAATTCCATACCCATCTCACAACACAAACGCTTAGAAACTCATCTCAACGCCTCTCACAACGCACACAATCTCAACGCCTCTCACAGAACAACAAACACACGAACTCCACCACAACACAATACAAGCCTACACCCACACGCCTCAACCACCAACTCGATTCCTCGACTACTCACTCTTGAAAGGCCACTATGGATTTAATGCGCCTCTATACACCCCATACATTACCCAAACTCACAGAAAAGTAACAAAAAGCCTACCCCACACACTCCAACCACCCAAACCACCAGACGACGACACTCCAAACTCTCAGCCCAAAACAAGACATATCACCATCCTAACAACCAAACCCCGATCTCACTCCACAAACAGCTTCTCGACCCACCCACGCTTCCTCACTGGATACACCTCCAAACCCACTTCACACAACGCGTCACGCAAAATATCCACCTCACGATTCGAAAACTCTTCACAGCTCACCACGGTATACCCATCCTCCATCCGTACCGACGTCTCCATCTCTACCACATCATGAACTACCTCACGAACACGCTCATCTACACGCATACTCTTCTCTACCATCTCTCACACCTTCAACGCCTTCATCGCAGCACTCACTGACTCTTCCTTCCACGAAAACATTGATTCTCCCCCCATCCCTTCCAATGGACTATGCTTTGTCGTCAACCATTACACACCCGAAACATACCACACAACGCCCGGGTACCCCCGATATCTACGCCACCTCAACACGCTCAGAACTCTTCAACGCATCCACCGCATTCTCCGCAGCACGCAACTGTCGACCGTCCAACCCCCACCCATTCTCGTTCTTCCGACGCTCCATATCGATCTCCACCTCAATCAAACACGCCCACTCTTCCAACACATCACTCCCCACTCCCAGACCGAACCGTAACTCCCCGTCAAAATCCTCTAACTCCATCTGTAACACTCGAAGACGATTCACAATCACCTGCCCACCACTACGATCACTATACATCGATACTACTCGACTCACTAACCGTTCCAATTCACGTGCCTGCTCCTCAGTCAACTCTACAACCTCTACGTCTGCCATACATTATACTCACTATATCGATACTTAATCCTAAGCGTTAATCCCAATACACGACGATATCCGCACCCACACAATTACAACACTACACCCACACGACTAACAACAACTCACCCTTCTGACTCCACGTAACAATCCTTACACGCACCCGCTGACTCGTTCTCCGCACGAACTACGTGCCCACACGACGCTCGTACCACCCTTCCTCCCGAAACCACGTGTTCACGCAACTCTGTGTAACGCTCAAACTCTAAATGACCGCCCAACCACAAGTCCTCCAAGTCCTCACGTACCATCTCGCCAGCAGTCATTAGTGTAGGCTTCTCATCCACGTCACGAAGGTCGGTCACTGGAACTGTCTTCATCATCGTACTTCATACTATTCCGTGCTACCCACTTAATGCTTATGTTTCTATTCCCAACATCAACTCCTCGACACCAACCGAACAACCCCTGTACACGAGGGCCACTACTGCATTCATACGCACCAACTACAACCGCAACCACACCCCCCGAAACCCCACGCCGTCCACGACTCGACCACCACTCCACCGCACACCCACGCCTACCCGAAAACACACGAGATGATCGATGATCCCAGCAACACTCACTACCCAGTACGCACGATATCTGCACCTGACACCCCAGTCCACCACGGCTACGACTCCCCAGCCACTACCGCCGGCACTCTACACCCAGTCCACGATACATCCCTACACCAGAGACACTTACGGGGATCGACACACACTCACACCTCAGCCGTCGACTCCGACAACTACCGAAGAGTCACCCACACACACGTCCACTCCTGTCTACTCACCAGTGACCAACTGACTCCACGCGATCGGTGACCAGTCCACTCCTCGAAGGGACACCTGAACAGTACTCGACCACGTCTACCCGAAAACACGAGGGGGACTTTCACACCGATACCTACACCCACCGTATCTTCACGGGACACCCGTCGACGCCGTCTGACCCCGGTGTTCAATCCGTGGTCTTACCGCCGTCTCTACACCCCCGCTCGTTCTGAGAAACCCCCGCCGTCTCTACTCGTTTACTCACCCTGTTGATTACCGCCGTCTAAACCCCCAAGTGTAGAACGCCGTCTACATCCCAATCCTGTCTCTGAGCTTGCGCCGTCTAACCCCTTTATTCCAGTATCCGCTCCTGCACTTTTCTCTCCTTTTTCGCTCTGCGAGGTTTCCCTCTCTTTTTTCGCTTCGCTAAATTTCCCCTCTCCTTTTTCTCTCTCACCTGTTGGTGTAAATGGGTTTTAGGGAAACTTGTTTTTCCCTGAGCGGTGGGCTGTCGCTTTTCTCTCTTCTCTTCTTTCTATTGTTGTTATTTTTTTGAGTTTTCCTTATTGCTATTTGATGTTATCCCCCTCTCAGGAGTTCCCCTCTATTCTTCATTTCATAATTAATCCCCTTCGAGACCTTACTCGGTTCTCTTGTGGGTTTATTGTTGACGGAGGGGTATTTTGGTAGTCTTTGGTGTCTATTTCTGAGGGGTTTCGGGGTGGGTATTGTTTGGTGTGTAGTGTTTGGGGTGTTGTTTGGCGTTTGTTGTGTATATTTGTCGGGTGTTTTTGGCAGTCTGATTTGGTGGGTAACTCTTTTGGGTGTCGGGTGTTTGACTTGTTAATATAGTGAGTGGAATCAAGATCAACGGTGTCAATTTAGACTGGAAAGCGCGGGAGGTTATCAGTGGTATTTACGAGGATGATGGAGAGTCAGACACGAGTAGCGTGAAGGAATACACTGGGCTTGACAGGGAGGTTGTAAAGTATCGTTTCTCGAAGTTGGAGGAGGCTGGATTGGTGGAGACGTGGCAGCCTAATCCTTCTGAAGGTGGGAGGATGCCGGCGAAAGGTGTTCGTTTGACTGAGCAGGGTTTGGATGTTATTCGTGATGGTGACTTGGAGTTGGCGGTGAAGCCGGGTGGGGATGAGTTAACGTTGAGTGATAGGGTGGAGCGTTTGGAGAAGCAGAATAGTCGAATGCGTGAGACGTATGGTCAGGTGAAGCAGAGGATTGTTGATATGGAGGATAGGTTAGATGAGTTGGATAGTGATATTGATGATGTTGCCCGTAATGTACAGCGTATTGTAGAGAAGTTAGAGGGTAAGTAGTAGTGTGGGGGATGTGTTGTTGTGTATAGTATGTGTGTGGAGTGGGGGTGTAGGTTGTAGATGTGGGTGTTTGTACGTGGGTGGGTGCGTGTACGTGTGTAATGTGTTGTGGGTTGTGGTGAGTGTCAGTTTTGTGTGGTGTGTGGGTGTATTTAGTGTTTGAGTGGGTGTGTGGTGCTGCTGTGAGGGTGATTAAGGGTAAGTTTTAAGTACCTATGTGTATATTGTTGTGATAAGAGATGATGGAGAACTGTGATAAGGATTCGGAGGGTGCGGATATCGTTAGTAAAGAGAGTGAAGAGAGCGCGAGTGCAGATATCGTGGTTACGGAGTGCGATGATGGAGTGATGGTTGATGGGGTGAAGTTAGACGCTTGGGAGGTTGAGGTGTTGAGAGCGGTCGTGATGTGTGGAGGTGAGGCATTGACTGGTGATGTGAAGGAAGTGACCGGTCTGGATCATAATGAGAAGGTTCTACGTCGGTTCAAGAAGTTGGAAGATGCTGAGTTGTTGGAGACGATGAAGACGGAGTGGGATCGTGCAATTCCTGCTCCGACGAAGGCTTGTGTGACGGTGAAAGGTGAGAATGTTATGGATTCGTTGGACGGGGATGCAGATATCGGTGAGGATTTGGGAGAGCGCGTTGACCGATTAGAAGATATGGTTCGCGGATTGCAGCGTGAAGTAGCGAAGTTGACTGGAGGTGAGGCATAATGAACACTACCCTACCCCTTGATTGGGACGAGTTGAAGCGGCGTCGAGTAGATTTTGACGATCATTGCTGTGCCGAATGTGGTCGTAACGACGTGCTGTTCGTTGTGAGTACGAACGGTGAGTTCGGCTTGGGCGATCTGGAGACGCGTTGTTACGAGCACGCCCCGAACGGTTGGAAAGTTCAGGATGCAGTTGTTCGGACAGATGACGGAGTGGAACCTGAATTGGAAGATGATGGTGAATCCGTGTCGGAGTCGAGTGAAGATATCGATGATGGTGAGAGTAGTGTGGGTATTGACGATGTTCCGGTCGGTGAAGATGGAATGTTGGGCGGTGAAGTCATTGAGAGTGATGACTCCGGGTTTACTGGTAGTAGTGATGTTGGCTCTGGTATTGACGCCGGAGTTGACTGGGTGGACAACGACGGTGCGCTTGCCCGAATTGTTGATTTCGTCGCTGTTGACGGGGATCTTCGTGACTCCCGTTATCCTGATAGTGGTGGATATCAGGGGTTCTGGTATCCGTGGATGCTTGTCCGTTGGATGCTCGGAGTGCTGGTCGTTGCTTCAAGTGTTGCAGTTGCCGGCGGTATCGCTGCGGCTGGCTTTGTTGCCGGTGGACTGGTGACAGTTGAAGAACTGACTGGATTTGTTGGAACTCTGGGAGTCTTCACTCCGGTTGAGTGGGTTGTGGGTCTGTTCGCTGTGGTGTATTTGCCGTACTTGTTGCGGCGAGATTACGGTGATGCTCACTGGCCTGCTGTTCGGTGGATTCCGATGGATCAGGCCGTCCTTCGCCGGTACTCTGAGGCAGTTGTGTTGATGATTGCCGGTGGGAGTGTGCTGATTGGGAGTGAGTTTGTCGGTGTTGACTGGTCGGTTGTTGCGGCTGGTGAGGTTGCGTTCCTCATCGGTCTTGCCCTCGGTGTTGTGAGGATGAACTACCTCACTATTCGTGGGGCGTTGTTCGATGAGTATGAGGGCCGTGCGTTCGTGTGGGAGTGGTCGATGCGTGTCGTTGCGCTACTGGCTGTGGTGAGTTTGATCGGTTGGGTTCGTATCCCGGTTGTCGCTGTGGTTGTGCTGGCAGTGCTGGTGTCGGTTGGGTTCGGCGTGGTGGCTCACCGTGATGGTGCCCGGTGGAAAGACCCGGGTGTGATTGGTGAGGCTGGCTCGGTTGACAAGGTTCAGTCGGTTGTCTGGCGGGGTGTTGCGCGTGTGAAGACGGCAATCGCCCCGGTTGTGACGACGGTTCGTGCGGCTCGAAAGTACGTTGGAAAGGCGATTCGGAATGATCGTTGAGCGGTTTTTGTGAGTCTGTTTATCACGGTTTCTTCTTTTGTTTTTGAAAGTGAGTATAGGGTAGAAGTTACTTTTATATGGGAATATGTAGTTAGAGGGAGTGTTAGGTTGTGTAGTAACTATTTCTTTTTTAAATTTTGTAGTTAGAAGAATGTTTACTAACTGCTTCTTTGTATGAGGATGTAGTTAGAGGGTTGTTCAGTAATTGCTTCAGTATTTTGTGAAGTAGTTGTGGGGATGTGTACTAACTGCTTCTTTGTAGAATTTTATGTTTAGTAGGAGTGTCAGTAATTGTTTCTTTGTATCATTATGTGAGTAGCAAAATTTGCAGAATTAATATAATTGGATTAATTACAGAATTTTGTAGCTTTCAGGATTTGTAGCAACTGTTTCTTTTTGAAAGGGTGTTATTAGCAAGAGTGTCAGTAATTGTTTAATTGGGCAGGAGTTACCTTTTTGAGGCTCTTAGAGACGATGATATGAAGGATAAACCCCCGGGTGAGAAGTCATATGATGAATTATTGCAGGAATCTGACGAGCCATTTATCAGGTCTTTCAATGAAATCACGCCGGATTGGATGCCTTATGTTTCGGATCGTGTGGCACGTTTATTGGTATGGGGTGTGTTGTTGGTCTGTGTATTTATTATCATTCCAGCAGTTTTTGTTGCATTTGGGTCTGTTGGAGCACCGGGCGATTCGTTTGTCCCGTTTGATGCACCGGGTGTTGATGGTGAAGTAGTTGGTTCTACTGGAACGGGGTTGTTGGTAGATATCGATGGTGATATTGTTGAAGTGGAGTTGGCTAATGTAGTGTTGGCATCTCCTGATAATTCAAATCCAGAGGCGTTTGATTTACCGGATGAAGAGGAGTATCATGAGTGTGTGATTCGGGTAGGTGAAGATGGCCAAGAGTATATGGCGGGGTTAGAAGGTGAACCTGTTTCCGTTCACGTTCACAGTGACGAGTTGGAAGGTGAGCGTTCTGTGACTGCACAAGTATTCACATCGGAGAGTGAGACTGTAGGGATGATGATGGTTGAAGAAGGGTATGCAGCACCGTTGAATGATTCAGGGTATGATATTATGGCTGGTCAGTATGAATCAGCACAAGAGTCAGCGTCCGTTTCAGAGAGTGGTGTGTGGGGTTGTCCAAGTTACGGCGAGTAGTTTAACGAGTTTGTTAGTTTTGCTATATTGCGGATTTAGACGTAGAGTGTTGCGATGGGACTTCCGATAATAACTGTCAAGATGAGTCCTACCGTGAGTAATGGGAAGAATGGGAGTCCGGGTGTGATCCATATTGTGCCTCCTTCTGCGACACGATTGAGTGCCCTTCGTAGTTCTTCTTTGCTGGGGGTGTAGACATTGTTGTGTTCGTTGCAGAACTCTTCAGCTTGCCACGGGTCATCTAGTTTGTTTTGTTGGTCTGTGTGGTCACTGAGGTCGTTTAATTGGATATTGCTCCATTCAGCGTAGTTTTTGAGTGAGTCAATGTCGACACCGTTTCTGGTCATTCCATTTGTATCTTCGAGGAGTTTTCCGTGGTGATCGTTGAGTGCCTTTGTTGGGATTGTGTTTCCGATGAGTGCCCATCTATTAATTCCGTTCCCGTTGGCAGCGTTTTTGCTGGCGAGGTATGTGACGTATAGTGGGACGGCGATAACGCTGTTGAGCAGTACTGTGAGAGGGAAGACGCCGTGCGGTGGTGTCCACAATGGGAGTGCTGCTCCAGTGAGGATGAATGTGGGGAATGTAGGAAAGACGAACGCGAATGTGATTAATGCTTTAGCGTCTGCTCCACCCCATCCGCCGATAACCCAGAGGAGGATTGCGAGGGGGATAGTGATAATGAGTGTGAGTGCGGCGTTGATTCCATAATCGTTGAATGTGTAGAGTGGTGAGTTGGCATAGTAGTAGATGTCAACAGTGATTAGAAGTATAGAGATGGCAATAATTGGGGGCCATACTTTATTTGGAATACGTCTTGTTTTGATGTCTACCCAGCTAAGAAGTACGAACACAGGGATGATGAGGAGTCGTACGAAGTCAGCGGGTGAGACTGCGGCGCTGATTGTTTCCACGAGGTATTCCTACGGGTGAGAGTTCGTTAAGTCCGACGCTTCTACAAGTTGATGTGTTGTAGATATCTTTTCAGTGAGAATGAGAGGTGAGTGTTATTCGTTATCGATGTCTGCTTCACAAGCGATACAGAGGTCATACCCGCTAAGGTCGTCTGTTCGTTCACAGTCATCTTCAGAGACACCAATAACGTGGTCTCCACAGAGTGCCCCGATGCCTCCGTCTTCATTAGTGTCATCTACAACGTGGTAGATGCCGTTGAATTCATCATGAACGACTTGATAGTCAACTACGTTGACCTCTTCTGCATCGTGTTCTGGTTCGGGGTCGGGTGTGTCTGAAAGTGTAGCCTGTTCTTTTTGAGAGGTGGAGTTTTCTTCTGGTTCAGATTCTACTTCGACTGTGTTTGAGGTAGAATTTGCTGCTGGGGCTCCCGATTCATCTTCCGTGGTGGTTGTTGATTCCGTGTCATTTTCTGTTTCTGGTGGTGATGTGTCGGGGAGGTGTTCTGCTGGGAGGAGTGGTTCAACTGTTCCAGTGATCTTCCCGTCTGTTGTGAGTTCGGGGTTGAATCGTTGTGGTGGAATGTCTTTATCGTCATCAGGGAAGATGACAAACATCCAGTCATCTTTGCGTGGTTGTCGTGGGAACTCTTCTTCAGGGATGAATGGTGGTCTAATTGGTGCCCATTCTTCCTTGAAGTGTTCTTTGTCAGTGTAGACGCGTCGATCTCGTTCTCCACTTTTGTTGACGTAGACAAGGAATGCGTTTTTGGATTGGTCATAGCGGTAGTATGCTGGCACGTCATTTTTCGTTGGGTCGAGGACTTTTTTGCGGTCGTTGAATTTGGAGATGACTGTTCCGCTTTTCCTATCTCTGAGTTCGATGGAACCGTCTTGTGCGTTCTCCCACCATTCTGTGTGGTGGCCGGTGTCTTGGCTTCTGACGGCGTAGATACCGTCTTCTACTTCGAGTCTGCTGCTCTTATTGTAGAATTTTCTGTTTCCGTGGCGGTCTTGGTTTTTAACGAGTGGTGGTGCAAGGAGGATTCTAGCTCCTTTCTTTGCGTGGAAGGCCATATCTCCTTTTTCACTTTCCATATCTTTGACAGTGAATACACACTTACGTTCTTCTTCAATTGCTTTTCGGAGGTTGGTGAGTGTCTGTTTTGGCTTGTTGATTGTACTGGTTTCAGCTTCGATATTGAGTGCTGTCCCGTCAGTAATTGAGGATGCAATTGGGTATTTTTCCTTGAATTTTTGCATTTTGGCTTGCATTTCTTGTGGACTGGTGGCACTCATATTCATTGGGACTTCACCGATGCCGTCTGGTTGTTCTTTTCCTTCTTGTTCAGGGATGGTGACTTTGAATCCAGCCATTGTGAAGGTTTCAAATGAACGTTTGAGGATGTAACGGTGGTCGTTACCTCCTCCAGTTGCGACGGAGCCGCTGGAGATGTCTACGACTTGTTCTCTGCCGTCCTGTGTCAGTTGGATTCTAAGTTCACCATCTTGGCGTTCCATATTGACGTTTGCACTTTCTTGGAGTTGTTCAACGGCTTCAGCTGGGACGGAGTCGTATGCATCTTCATTGAGTCGGTGCATAAGTTCGTCTTTTACGTCATCTACTGCGAGGAACTCACCGACGCTATCTCGTTTAAGTTCGAGTGCATACAGACTTTCGAGGATATCTTGTTCAGTGATACTGACGCTCCCATCTTCTTTACGCATTTTAGCGGCGTGGTCATCAGCAAGTTGTTGCGCTGCACCGGGTTCGATTCCTTGTTCTGCGCCGGCTTCGTTAGAGTCCATATCGAGGACTACAGATTTAGCAATTTGTTTGGGGTCAAGTCGATCTGTTCCGTATTGTTCTAGTGATTTATTGATGGCTTCTCGGGCTTCAGATCGGGTACGCATCGGTGGATAGTCAGCATACGTTTGGGTGATAAACGGTGGGCTTTGTTCGTTGTTAACACTGATTCGACTGAAGAGTTTGAACCGGCCTAAGCTGAGTAAGTCTTTGGCGCCGTAGTTGCCGAACTTCTTCATAATGAGTCGAGCGTCGGCAGGGTTGTTCGGGTTGAAGCTGAGCAAGTTGTCACAGTTACCCATGATGGCCTGTTGGATGTCTTGTGGGAGCTGTGAGGGTTGCTGGTTACAGAGTGTAACCGATAGTCTGAATGACCGTGCTTTGGAGAGCATTTTGTCAACATCGGCGTTGTCTGTTACAACGTCGTCGAATTCGTCTACAATAAGGAAGTATGGAGTTCGCTCTTCTTCGGGGACTTCTTTTCGAGCTTTGATGGCGGCCCAGATTCGTCGCATCATACCCGTAGCGATCATCTGTTTTGCGTCAGCGTTGTCCTGATCATTTTTAATCATAATGATCTTCCCATTTTCAACAGCGTCACGGATTCGGAAACTGGATTCTTTGTGACTAATAATTTCACGGGTAATATTGTTATTGACGAGTCGTTTGAGTCGTCGGACAAGTGCGTCAAGGTCGCTTTGATCCATTTCTTCTGCAATGACACGTGTGTACTGTTTGACAAGGGGGTCGTCAACATCGTCAACGAACATTTCTCGGTAGCTCTCATCAACAAGCACTTGATACATATCAATGAGTGTGTAATTTTTTTCTGACTCGATCATACCACGGGCGATTGTGGAGAAAACGGAACCCATTCGTGGCCCCCAGTAGCTTTCGTTTTTGATGATGTTCTCAAGGTCGTCAATAATGGACTCTTTTTCTGCTGCGAGTTCTTCAGGTGTCCCTTCGATTCCGGGTTGTAGGAAGTTAACTCCAACAACTTTGTCTGATTCTTCTGGTGCGGGGTCGATCCAGATTACGTCGTCCAGTCTGTGAGTTGGAATTTCTTCCATCAAGTCCATTACACCGTCACCCTTGGGGTCGATAAAGCAGAAACCATATCCTGCGTAAGCCCATTGAATCATGATGTTTTTCAGGAAGGTGGTTTTACCGTAACCAGTTGTTCCAAAAACACCACAGTGTCTGAACCACGCGTTATGTTCAATTGGGATTTCACGGAGTCCTTCTTGTGGATTTGACTTGTAACCAATCCACGTTGCTTGTGTGGGTTTTTGATATGCGTTTTCAAACATTTCCCGTGGCCAACTGCCTGCGTAGGCTTGGTTATGTTTGTCGTTCATTATGAGGACTTCTTTACCCATTTGACCCTCTGTGGCGTTGGGATCAAACGTGGGTTCGTAGTCGTTGATGGTTACGTTTTCGGGGTCAAACTTGTCGTTCCCAATTTCGTTATTGTGTGTTGGTTTTTGTTGGTCGAACTGGATATCTTGATGTGCTGGTGGCGGCGATTGGGGCTGTTGTTGCTTTTCTCGCTTGTCGTTGTCCTGATCGTTATCGGAGTCATCACCCCCTCCAAAAATGTTGCCGAACATATGAATTACTATTGATATATTTTCGCTCTATGTTTTTATTTTAACCGGCAGATGAGACTATGGGTTATAAAAAATAGAAACCAATCCTATATGACTTATTTCGGGTTGGAGTCGTCAGGTTCTTCATCAGGTTCGAACTCCCAAGCGTCTTCGCGTTGTTGTTCGAACTCTTCATTCACGTCTTCGATTGTTGGTTCTTCATCAGGGTCTTCAACATAGTCTCCACCGTTCCCCCAGACGGTTTCTCGACCGATTTCTTCTGTGCCGTACTGTGGTTGGTTTGGATCGTCAACATAGTCTTTGTCAGATTGTGATTGTCCCTGTGGTCGTCGTGCTTGACTACCACCTTCGTCTGGATACCCGTTAGTTGGCTGGCTACTTCGTCTTCCGGGTTGTTGAGGTGGTTGCTGACCGGGTTTCTGTGACGGGCGTTCAGACGGGTCTTTGGGTTGTGGTGGTTGTTCTCTGGGTTGTTGAGGTGGTTGCTGACCGGGGTTGTGTTGTGGAGGTTCTTGTTCGTTTTCGTCTTGGAATCCTCTTTTCTTTTCAAATCCGAAGAATCTTTTCACACGGGTTAATACGTCGGGGTCGTCTTCCTCAACAAATGTGTACTCATCTTGATCGTTATGTGATGGAGTCCCACTTTGTTGAGGTGGTTGCCCTACGTGTTCTTGGGGCTGTTGTTGTCCTCTATTCTGTGGTTGGTGGGGTGGTTGTCCATGTGGTTGCTCTTTCTCGTGTGGTTGAGTTTCACCTTGTTGAGGTGGTTCGTTGAACGATTCTGTTTTTTCTTCTGTTTCGTCATCAAATGGGTCGTTGTTATCTGTCATTGGTTTTTGAGGTGATTGTTCATTTTCGTGTGTTTGGTGGGGTGGTTCTTCTGGTAACTGTTCTTCAGGGGGTTGTTCATCACCGGGGATATCAAGAGGTGTTTCTACACCGGGTATTTCTTCTTCATTGTTTTCTGGAGGTTGAAGGTCTTCTGGTGAGAATTGTCCTTCGCTATGGCCTGCATTATCTTCGTATCGTTCTGCTGCTGCGGGAATTCTAGCAGTTGCTTGGGTGTTGTTCCAGTCGACTGCAGGTGTTTCGATACTATCGTTAGGGACGTGTGCAATGGTGGCTAGTTCGGGAATAGTAAAGATCATATCTTGGTCTACTACCCTTCTTGAGGATGCCTCTTTGAGCATTCGTTTGAGTTCGGTTCCACCAAGTCCTCTCCGTAAGAATCGCTGTCCGCCTGCTTCTTGGAAGCTTTGTTCGTATGTGCGCGCGATCGACTCAATATTGTTTTTAACGGTTTGTTTTTGTGGGCTAAATGAGAAAATCCGGATATTGATATGGAATGCTGGTCGTCCTTCTTGTCGGGCAATATTTTCTGCTAGTTGTCTTTCTTCACTTGTTGGTGCCCGGTATTCTTTTGTGGAACCGTCAGGGATTCGTTGTTGGTCTTTCAGGTTGTCTGCAACTTCGAAGATATCTTCTGCAAATGGGTTAATGTACCCAAGTTTTCCACCGTGTGTCCACGTGTTCATAGCGGGCCTCGTTGTTACTTGGATAATAACACGGTCAGATTCAGCAGCAATCATATCACTCGTGATTGATCGGTATGGATCACTAGGGAATTGTCTGACCCCATTTGGATTTTTGATAGGGTAATATTCAGATTCTTTCAACTCTAGTTCTGCACCTGCAACCCAGTCGTCTTTGTAGATGTCTGGGAATTTGAAACCACCATCGACAATTTGAGCGTTCGGGTAATGGGCGTCAATTTGCCGGCGGAGTTGTTCTTCTTGTATCTCGTCTTCAACGTAGAAGAAGAACTGAATTGCTCCTTCATTAAACCACATTTCGAAGCCCAGTCGTTTGCTTGTATTGAATAGTCCGAATTTTGATCGGAGGTCATACATTGCTTGCCAGAGCTCTTCACTAGATTGAATCCCATTATTTTCAGGGAATGGTCTGACTCGGAGAAGTTTACTATCTTCTTCGATATTATTTCGAATTGCCTCGTATAGGTCTTCGTCCATTTTGTACGGGACGACACCGCTCCGAGCGTAGGCATCTATCATATCGGAGGCGGTCTTTTTCAACGGCATCTATACCCCATTATTGTCATTGTGGAGGTATATTTTCTCCGGAGGTTTACAACCGAGGAAATCTTCTAACCGCGTTGGTTGGATAGAATAAGAACTGTCAGCAGGTGATGTTAATTATCGTCATCGAATGTGAATTTTTCAGGATCGGTTTCAACGAGTTCATCAAAGCCAATTTCATCTGTATCGTCGTCAATTTTGTCGAATTCAATATCCTCCATATCTTTTTCAACTTGTGAATGGTCTTCGTATTCATCGACTTGTTGTTTGAGCTGTCGGAACTCTTCGTTCGATGCGTTTGATTCTCTTTGGCTTGTTTCTTTTCGGAAACGTTCGAGTTCACTGGCATCGATTCCATCTGCTGCTTCTGCAAGTTCTACTTGGCTGGTAATATCTGCAACATCTACTTCAGCTACTTCATCAAGTTCGTTTAGTGCAGTACTGAACGTTTCTTCACCGTGACTGGTAGCGATGACAGCATCGAATCCTACTTCGTAGTCACCGGCTTTGATGGCAAGTTCACTTGGTTCGGTTGCGTACACTGTGAATGCATCACCCAGACTGTCGATAACCGGCATTCGATCACTATCTGGATCTGTTTCGGAGCGGTCAACATCAATTTCAACATAATAAATTCGAGTGTCTCCTTTTTCTTCTTCTGTTTGTCCCCAAGTCCCACTTGTTCGTTTTGGTGATGGAGTTGAACTGCTTTGAGGTGAAGGGGATGGTGAAGTACTTGATTCGTTGATCGCTTGTTTTATTTCTTCACTACCAAGTCGAACATCATCGATATCAACGTTACTGAAGTCTCCAGCTTTGATAATCTCGATGAGTTGCTGTTTGCCCATTTCTTCAACTTCAATTGCTTCTTCTACTTTTTCACCCTCTTCAAACCCGACAGCTTCGATAGTTTCCATCTTTTCACCGACGGTTTGGTCTGTCCCGTGTGTTTCAGGTGTATCACTAGCCACACCGACTTCAAGAGCTTCTTCAATGCGCTGTTCACGATCTGTTCCTTCTATACGTTCGTATCCGGGCAAGTCACTCCGATCCATTGCTTCTGGATCAAAGTCAACAACGCGTGCTTCTGATGCACTTGCTTTAACATGGATTGGATACCATTCACCCTCAACACCGAGGAGACATTCAGAGTATCCACGTTCTTTGTCTCCGGGGAGTGCATTTCTCACGTAATCGGCTTGTTTTCTGTTGAGACCGAGTTTGTTCATTGCGACTTCGTCATCAAGGCCTGCAACTCGGTTGAGTTGGATGAGTGAACAGTTGTTTGCAATTGCCTCTGATTCATCCTGTGCAAAGAATTCGTCTACTGTCTGTGTCACAAATTGAATTGAGAGATTATAGTGCCGGCTGTGTCGAACTGCTTGTTCAAGGAAATCAAGCGATGCGGCATCCTTCATAATATACCGAGCTTCGTCGATAACAAATATCATTTTGTTATCAGTTTGTTTTGCTCTCTCGTAGACGGTGTTGAACAGAAGTTGCATCATCAGTCCTGTTCCTCCACTACCTTCCTGTTGCTGGAGGTCGAGGTAGCTAATTCTGGATTCTCCAATACTGATTTCTGTTTCTTCTGTGAGGTTCTCGAATTCACCCCCTTCAGAGAAGGGTTGCATTCCAACAAGCAGGTCGGAAGCGTATGAGGAGATATGTTCTTTTTCGGTTTCGGCTTCAGAACGTGTGAACTTCTCCGGTGTTTGAGCCATTTCTTCGAGATTTTCCATCACATCATTGAGTGTGGGTGACTCGCGTCCATGTGTTTCAGGATCGCTTGTAATCCCTTTATCAGCGTATGATTTCTGAACGGCTTTTTCAAGTACACCCCGACGTTCGTCATCGAGGTTGTCACCACGCATAGAGAAGAACGTCTCAAAGAATGTCATTACGTCTTTGAGTTTCCCACTATATGGGTCAAGGTCTCCTCCTGCTTGTTCAAGAATTTCTTGTGGTGTTTCTCTAATTTCAAGCGGGTTGAGGCCAACGTTACCTCCAACAACAATTCGATTGCCACCTAGTGCTTTGTTGACACCGATGAACCCTTCAAGTGGGTCAAGCATTACGACGTCAACATCACTCCGTCGTTGAAGTGTACGAACAAGATTTAGCTTGGTCGAAAATGACTTCCCGCTGCCAATATTACCGATGGTCATCATATTGTAACCCGTATCTCGGCCAAATCGGTCTACAATAATCGGACTACCGTTGTACGGCTGGACACCGAAGTCAACACCACTTTCCTCAATTCGACTGGATGAGGTAAATGGCATCATTGCGGCAGCGGCTCCACCGAGCATTGCGTTCTTTTTACCAAGTTCATCTAGTCCAAGTGGAGAAGCAGAAACCATTGATTTGTCTTGCCGGCGGGTAGCAACGCGTACGTCTGTATTTGCGGGTGGACGTTCCATCATACCGCGGATATCGTCAAGTTGACTTCTGACTTGATCTTTGTCCCATCCACGGTGGTTGACGTACATTGAGACGTCGAATAGTGTCATCCCGTGTCTTGAGACAAGGTCGTACATCTGTCGAGTGATGTCAAGTTTTTGCTTGATGTCTCGTGCTTCTGCGGATGCACCCTGTTTCGAACGTTCGTCGAGTTCGGCTTCGATTGCTCCAATTCTGTCTTGGAGTTGTGCTTTGGCTCGGTCGTTATCTCGGGGTTCAAGGTGAACAGAAATATCTGTGTCAAATGCTGAGTCAGAGAAAATCGTATTCATAAAGCCGTCTTTGACGTGTTCTGGCCACGTGTTAACGTACAGGCTTTGAACCCATTTGTCACCAGACTTGACTGATTCAGCTTCAACTTGATATTCTGTGGGTGCGATGAAGTCTTTGTGAAGCCGGTCAATCGGATCGATAACTTTCTCACCTTCTGGTTGTGTGTATTTCGCGTTTTCTTCACCGTATTGATCGATGATTTCGTCTTGAGAGTATGGAGCGTTTTCAGCTTCCATTGGCTCTTTGCTTACTTTTGGTGCATCATCACCATCTTCTGGTTCTTCGGGCTGTTCTTCGGCTTGTTCTTCACTTGAGGCATCATTGCCGCCGATGATTGGGAGTTTATCTTTGAGGCTCATAGTTTATCACTAGTTAGTTCCGGCGTATCCGGTGTCAGTCGCTGTTTCTTCTGGCTGTACTGCTTCGTCAATTCTTCGTGAGGCACCAGTGTCGGTGAGGGCAGAATCGTCTTTCATCTCGATTTCTCGTCCTTGCCAATACTCTTTGAGAAGGATTGAGAGTTCGAACCCTGAAATACGACGACTGCTACAACCGGGGAGTGGTCGGATGCCTTGGTTACGTGCTTCTCGGATCCGACGGTCAAGTTCTGCAAGCATTTTGGCTTCTACAGCAGTGCTTTCTTCGTTGCTTCCACCAGCAATCGACTCGATTTTATCACCGATAACTGGAAGTTCCATAAGCTGTTCAGTGACAGTCTGTTGTTCCATATCGGAGCCAATTACTTCGTCACGTTTGACAGTAAAGAGAAGGTAGTACTCTTTTTGTCGAGTTCCTTGGTATGAGAGGTATTGAGGATACCACGACATGAAGTCACGGAGCAGTTCTTGAAGGATTGGTCGGTTCTGAATGTCAGAATCATTAATACGCCCTTGGTAGTGACCTATGTAGTCGTCAACAGGGAATTGTTTTGAAGTGGCGTAGATTTGAACAGGGTATTCGAGTGTGTGATCGAGGTAACTCTGCCATTCATCAATCATTCGTTGCCAACTCTGGTCGCTTGCAAGGGCCATATTAGCCGATTCGACTTTGATTGCACCAACAAATGCTCCATCAATCCGTTCTACTGCGTCAACGTTACGGTGGATTTTTTCAACCCAAGTGATTTCTTGGGTTCGCTCATTCAGCTCGTAAATTTTAGTTTCTGTAATCGAGTCTTTCTGTTCACGGGCGAGTTCATCCGTTAGACTAAGGTGTGGTACCTTTTTTGGACGACCAAAGTAGTGTGTCATACTTCCAAGCCATTCTGTTGGTTCGAGGTGATTCGGTGTGATAAATACAAGTAGAACACCAAAAACGAACCCTCCAAAGAGGAGGAATGGGCCGAGTGTTTCTAGTGATGGTGGAAGGAAACTAGTCAAAAGCATACCGAGGAAGAGGCATGCAATTACCGTTACAATTTCTGAACGGGAGTAGCCCCAGATATTCTCGGTTTGTGAGAGTCCTTCCGGAATTTGTTTTGCAGGGTCAATTCCAACCATATGTGTCTCTTGTCTGAACCTTTCGGTTTGATGACTTATATCTGTGGTGGAGGTAAAAAATATAAACGAGAGAGAAAAGGTGTTATAGAGGGCGTTTTTATTCTTTATTCTCGCTCTTGTTCAGCTTCATCATCTTGGCTCCCGAACAGATCAGAGAGGTCTGTTTGGTTCTCATCAGTTTCTTCACTACCGAATCCACTTTCTTCTTCACTACTTCGATCTACTTGTCTATCTGTTTCTGCTGTCTCTAATTCAGTTTCTGTTTCAGTGCTACCGCCTTGAGCGAACTCTTCGAAGGTATCGGGGAGGTGTGCCCCGGGGATATCTTCTTCCTCATCTGGAGTCATCGTGTCAAGGCTTTCTCGGTGGGAACTCATATCTGCACCAGTACCACCACTGGTTGCGTGTGCTTGGAACGCGTTTTCATCTGGTTCAATTTCTTCAGTAGCGTCTTCAGGCTCATCGTGTGGTGTTTCTCCACCAGTCCAGTCTGCGATTGTAGTTTCTTCACCGACATCACCACGGTCATCCGAAAGCTCTGATTCAATAACGCTTTCTGGCTCGTCGTGACCGGGTTCTTTCTGGCTCATTCCGGGAACAGCACCTCGAACTCTGTTACTCCACGATGTTTTATGTGTATCATCGACGAACCCTTGTTCCTGTAGCTGTTGTCGTTTTTGTTCGTCTTTTTCTTCTTTTGTTGGGTAATCGGTAATCCGTTCGTTTTCACGGTTTAGTACACCACGTTTTTCGAGTCCTCTAACAATACCAGTCTTTGCTCTGTCTGTTGCACTACCTGCTCTGTCTGTTGCACTACTGACTGCACTTTTTGTACCACGGACACCTCTTCCTCCAATATCGTGGCCTTTTTGCAGTGCTTTGTTAGTTGCTGCGTTTCGTTTTTCAGATGCGATTTGGCCGATTGTTCGTGGTGAGTTACGACCACCACCGCCACCGCCGCCGGCACCGCCACCGCCGCCGGCACCGCCACCGCCGCCGGCACCGCCACCTGCTGCTCTTCTTCCGCCACCGCCGCCGGCACCACCACCTGCTTGCTGTTGTTGGTCAGCAGATGAGCCATCAGCGCGTGTTTGAGCAGTTCCATCACCGCTTCCACCTCCGCTTCTTCCGCCACCGCCGCCGGGGGAAACAGGAACACTACTGACCATACCTGCTCCTGTTGTCCCCATCGAGAACCCGGTTGACATTGTACCGAATGCAAACTTTGGAAGGATAAGTAGGACTAGTGGTAGTGTGACAACCATCAAGATATCAACGATTCCTGCTAGTTGTCCTGTGAGTCCACTATTGTCAAGATTCAGAAGAATTGATGAGAATCCGTCTGAATCTTGAATCAATCCGGTCATTGCATAAATAAATGCATTTGGTATAGTAATGATAAGTAGTGGGACGAACTTGTTCATCCAGCTTGTAGCACTACTTGAAATGGGTTTCATAAACCCTGTGTTAATTGGCCACATTGCCATGAGGATAGGCATACCATAGAGATACGCGATGAGTAGGAAATTTCGGATGCCGTACATAGCAATAATTGCAATCAGAACTAACGGTTTGTAAACGAGGAGAACAATTAGCAGTCCAGCTGTAATTGCTGTGTCGGGATCTGTATCATCCCATGCACCAGTGAATAACGCTTCAAATTCATCGCTAATTGAGGCGTCAGCGACTTCTACAATTGCTTGAGGGAGATAGTGTGCAAATGCAAGTCCTGTTGCCCCAAGGAATGGCCACGCCCAGATAGCGATAAGGGCGAGCATCCATCGTCGGAAGAGTTTTTCTTTGTTGTAACTTCCAAGGAATGGGCTGAGACTTGCAAAGAAGAATACGAACGCTAGTTGAACGAGGAGAAGGACACTAGCGAGTGGAATTGTTTCACTAAAAATAGCATCGTGAATGTCATCCCACGGGCCTTGCAGATTCTGGGTATTTCCAGAGTACCATTCAATAAGTGCTGCGTCTCCGCCAAGTGCTGTTTGTGGATGTGGAGTGTATATTGCAAGTTCAAAAAGATATGAGAAGATACCTGCAATCGTTGTAAGGAATCCAAAAATCATCCCGTAAAGTGCTCCAGTCAAACATTCGTCCAAGTTTGCTACACAATCAACTAATGAGTCTACGTCCGGAATTACTCCGACAACTGGTAGACTACCGACAACGATATTCGTCAAATCTTGACCGAGGAGGGCAAAGGTGAGTGCAAATTGTGATAGGGCAACCTCCAGCGACAACATATTTACTTGAGAATTATGTTTCCATTCATATATATTCTTCTGGTGATATTACCAGAATTATGGTAGTTTGTAATGAACTGTTCCAAAAACCTAAAAGAAGGTATTACCAGTATCCTTTCCACGGCGGCCAGAAGGAGACAGGGAGTACCTTATCCATGAACGAGAGGATAAGGAAGATGGCAAAGAAGGGAACTACAACGAGGTATATCATATCGAAGATAAATTCTACACTATCGTGGGTAGACGCTTGGGATGAGATTGTTTCTTCTGTATCAACGAATAATGGGTCTTCCTCTTCTTCAGCATTCCAGTGTTCGTACCACGGGTCTGATTGATAATGGACATCGAAGTCGTGTTGTTCTTCATAGTTGATTGTAAACTCAACTGTTCCATCTTCAGGGTTGTATTCATCCCCGTCTACTACGACTGTATCATCAAGTTCAGCAATATTAATTGGACTACCACTTTCATCTGTAACTGTAATTTCGTAGTCTGCTGTTCCTTCATCTTCATCCATATCTAGTAGTTCTGTCTCGAACTGTGGTTCTTCGACGTCTACCTCAGCAACATCTTCAACTTCAGCTGTGGACTCAGGGACGATACCATAGACTGTCACCCCATCAACTTCTTTTTCATCTTCATTGAATTCTGATTCAAGGTCATGGTGTCCAATACTTTCCACTACGACTTCATCGGGTATTGCGTACTCTTCTTCAACTAATGAAACATCAACGTTTTCAGGAATATTTGGTGGTTCCATTTCTCCCCATGCGCGTGTGTGGATAACTCCATCAGCTGATCCAACTCCTTGGCCGAGTGATAGGCCACTCTCATCAGGGTATGCGTGCAATTCAGCTGGTCGCATTGGGTGTCCTCCTAATTCATCAGGATCGCCGTCATTAGCTATGTTTGGATCCCACCAGTACTCTAATGGTTGGCTTCCTTCTTCAGTTCGTAATGTTTCAGGATCTCGATCTCCAAGTGTGTTTTGAGTTTGTTCCATTACGTCCCAATCATCATCTCTAACAGAGAAGTATTGGAACCGAGTATTCACTGATTGACCATCGGGAAGCGAAGCTGAGTCCCATGTCCCTTCATCACCGTCTCTTGGTGTGATTTCTATCTGTGTATTTCCATCAGGCATCTCAGCATATCGAATTTCTGTAGTTAGTTCGTATACTTGTCTATTATCGCTTTCTGTGGTAGCAGTGACATCATCTTCTTCAGTCCATTCATCGAGTTCCCATTCAGCATATTCTTTATAGAAGATGTTTGTTCCTCTTACTCTATCTCCACCGGGGTCAGGGTTTGTTCTCGTAGCCGATTGTGATCTATCGTAGAATGAACCACTACTTCCGGGGAGTGAGTTACAACTGTGTCCAGTCGTTGAATCTCTACAGTCAGAGGAGTTATCAGCAGATACGATATCAAAGTAGTGTGTTTCACGCGAGTCTTCACATGGGTCACACCACATATACAATTCGTATTCGGAGACATCAACTTCAGCTGTATATTCAACATTTACCTCAATTTGTGAACTGTCGGTGAATATCCCGGGTGTTTCGAATCCATCTTCAACAGGGCCTTCAGTAGGGTCTAGGGTAAGTGAGTCTCCACTTTGCATTGGTGTGCTTTCGTTATTTGTGTCATAGACGATTTCATCATTCCATTCCATCCAGACGCGTTCGATTCCGTGTTCTTGAATATCACGTTCTATATGTGTTCCTACATGCGACCGACTGCTACTAACACTTAGGTCGCTCAAGTCACCAGTTCTTTGAACTTGTCCACCGGGATTTGGATGAGCATTCGCAGCACTCCATTGGAGGTTGCCAGTCATATCACCTTGGAAGTCTTCCGAGCCAGAGTGGTCTGCTGGTGGTGGGTTGTGTGTTTCATCAGGGGCGTGAATTCGGTAGTCATTGATTACGTTCACTTCTGAATCAGGGTTCATATAGTTGTACGTGGTTCTATCTTCAAGGAATGGGTTAGTAGATTGACCTATATGAACTGTGGATGAAGGTGTTGTGGAATGAATTTCGACATAGGCGTCTTGAATGTATGCGTTATCTGTGATGTCGGTGTGAGGCCCTGTATGTCCATCATTCAGTTCTGCCTCGTCAGGATATTCAACTTCCCAGTGTGGTGTTCCAAACCGTTGGTGGTTATCTTGATTCCATTCATCGATTTCATCTGTTGGATAAACCCATATATAGTCGTGAGAGAGAGCTTGGTATTCAAGGTCTGACAGCCCTTCACGATCTTCTGGATCGATGTCACCCGCTTGGCCGTAGAACTCGTTTTCAATTTCAGACCAATATAATAGAGGGTGTGTATATGGTTCACCCGTTTCTTCTTCTTGTTCTTCTGGGTCGTGTTCGTGGGCAGTCACTGCACTAGGAACGACTGCAAGACCGACCACTGCCCCTATTACCACAAGGGCAGAGAGGAAGAGTGAAATACGTACTCTTCTGGATTTCATTTTACTTGTCAGTAGTTTGTCAGTGTGCGCGTATAAAGTTTGTTAATTAATTTACTGTTCTACAGCGGGAGGTAGGTTACCGCCACGACACCGGTATCAATAGCACTTGAAATAATCGAAGTGTCGAGACAACCGTCCTCCAGATCCATCACGTTCTGTGCGAAGAAGTCGATGACGTAACCGACAATCATGATACCGATGACTCCGTATAGGAATGCATCGTTCCGTCGTTCCTTCCACTTCTGCTTCTTCTTTTTGCTTGTGACTTGAGACATCATAATCAGCGAGACGATGGCTGCAAGGGCACCAAGAATTGGGCCAATCTGGAAAGCGGCTTCCAGTAGTGGTTCCAACACATTAGTGACCAAATCCGACCCACAGATGTCTTGCGCGGCAGCAGTACCAATGGCACCGATACCGATTGCACCTGTAAATGCGGCAACCAAAGCCGCTTTCGGCTTGAATTCCTTCGCCTTATCGATCAGGGAACTGTCATTTGGCATATGGGTAATTCAACTTACACTAATCTTGGAACCAATAAAAGTATTGGGGGAATGTTAAGTCATTTTCCCGATAAATGGGTTGTTATGCTTTCAACCGTTCTCGAACTTTATGCGATTTTTCAACAACTTTCTCAGGGTGTTCCATTGAAATCTCGATTGCTGCCTGTTGGAGGACTCGTTTCTGGTAATCCATAAGGCCTGCATCTCGATGTTCAAGTCTAAGTTGCATGAAGAATTCTTTGTTGAAGTCAGCGTGTCGCTCACCAGTCAAGTAGACTGTCAGCGGTTTCCAGCTGTTGTTCTTTTCTTCGTCAGTTTCGAGTTCACTATGGAGTTTTTCTGCCCGTTCTGCAACTTCATCGGGGAAGTCCATTGAAACTTCAATTGCTGCCTGTTGGAGGACTCGTTTCTGGTAATCCATAAGGCCTTGTTCTCGGTATCGAATACGAAGCTCCATGAAGAACGGTTTTGAGAATTCTTCGTGTTGTTCTTCGAGTAAGTAGACTGTGAGTGGTTCCCAGTCAGGTTCGATAAGTTCTGGTTCTTCTTCAGAGAGGGTACTCTGTCCACCAGTTTGTTTTGAGGGATCGTTATCTGTCTGTTCTGTAACTACGTTTTCTTCTACACCACCAAATCGGTCGTCAAGTTGTTCGAGGTCTGATGCATCGTCTGCCATTGTTAATCACTTCCCGGTGTTCGGGAGTCAATGAGTTGTGCTATTTTCTTGAAATTCTGTTCCATATCGCACTGCTCGTTGTGCGTGAATAGTGTTCGATTTGCCGAGTATGCACGACGAATAGCTACGCGTGTTCGGATGTCGAACGGAACAACCTTGTCTGTGTAATCACGTTTTTTCGTGATTAGAGGTTGGCATCCCATATCATTCCAGAATGAGGCGAGTTCTGTTGGGATACCATCACGGAGGTTTCCGTTATTGTCATAGATATCTGCCCGCCAGAACATTTCTGGCAGTTCATTTTCATCAAATCCATCTGGCTTAGAACGCTCTGGATGGTTCCAATAACCGCTTGGGATTTTCTTTCGAATAACAGATGTCACATTTTTTGCCTCACCATCATCACGTACTTCGTTTGGAACGATACCAACTACGTTCATATCAAGGTTGAACGAGTCTTCACGTTCCATCTCTTCAATGTCTTCGAGGTGTTGGCGGGTGGCCGACACACTCGTTGTTTCAGCTTGCATTGGGAGAAGGACGTTTTTCGCCGCAACGAGGGAACCGTCTTTGAGTGTCCCAATGCTGGCTGGTGTATCGATAATGATGTAGTCGTATTGGTCTTGAACCTCATCGAGCATCTGTTTGATACGGAAGACACCGTCGTTTTCTCCAGCAAGCATCTGTTCGAGTCCTTTCATCTGTCTGTTTGCCGGGACGATGTCAGGGCCGTCAGTAGTTGTTGCAATAACACCTTCATCCAGTGGGAGTGGGTCAAATCCACGCATTTCAGCGTAATTCTCATACTCTGTCTGGTTCCCAGAAATAAGTCTGATTGCGAGGTTATCTACGAATTTGCGGTTGTAGAAAGCCTCATAAATACTGGGGAGGCGTTTTTCGAGATCGATAAGGTAGTCAGGGCCGTCAGGCCGATCTACAGGGAACATGAAATTAGTAGTGTCAACATCATCGAGTACGCCTAATGAGACGAACCGTTTGAGACTGTCAAGATTCAGCGTAAAATGTGTTGAGAGTGTTCCTTGTGGATCCGTATCAACGAGCAGTACGTCGTAGTTTTCTTGGGCGAGAGCCGCCCCTACGTGAGCGGATGTCGTCGTTTTGCCGACGCCGCCTTTATGATTGGAGACGGCTATTCGAATTGCTCCTGTCATGGGTTTCCCCGCCTATTAGAGTATTTGTCGCCAAAGTAATAAGTCTTAAGCAGGACATATTTAGATTGTGAGAGTACTTTCTGGACTGTGTTACTTACAAAATTAATTTCATCTCTGCTTTATCCATACTGCTTAAACGAACGTAGGCGTTAAGACAGCGTATGTCGGAAGAAAACCCGATGGTTGCTTTTCAGTCAACACTTCGAGATGCAGTTCAGTATGTTGATATTACTCGCGGCGAGTTTAATCGTTTGTCTGATCCGAAGCAAAACCATAGTTACACCCTGTTTGTTGAGATGGATGATGGTAAATACGACACATTCCGGGCACACAGAGTCCAATTTAACGATGACAGAGGCCCATACAAAGGTGGTATTCGTTACCACCCTGAAGTGAATAATTCAAAAGTAATGGCGTTAGCCGGTTGGATGATGATCAAGTGTGCAGTTGCAGGGCTTCCGTTTGGTGGGGCTAAGGGTGGGGTTGTTATTGACCCAGACGAGTATTCAGAATCAGAAGTAGAACGAGTGACGCGTGCGTACGTGCGTGAAACTAGACCGATTATCGGCCCTGATGTCGATATTCCTGCTCCTGACGTTAATACAGGAGAACAAGAAATGGCGTGGTTCCGTGACGAGTATGAGCAACTAGTCGGTGAGAAATCGCCGGGTGTTGTTACAGGTAAGCCAATAAATTATGGTGGAAGTCAAGGCCGTGTTGAAGCAACCGGTCGATCTGTAATGGTATCTGCCCGTACACTAATGGACTACCTTGACCAGTCTCTTGCCGGCAAGACTGTGGCTGTCCAAGGATTTGGAAATGTGGGTTACCACGCTTCAAGATTGTTTATTGAACAAGGTGCTACTGTTGTTGCTGTGTCAGACTCTGGAGGTGGAATTTATAATGAAGACGGTCTGGATGTGTATGACGTACACGAAGTGAAGAAACAAGAAGGAACAGTAACTGCGTATGAAGATGCAGAGAAAATTTCTAACGAAGATGTTCTCACACAAGATGTTGATATCCTTGCACCTTGCGCGCTAGAAAATTCTATCAATGAAGAATTAGCTGAGGATGTAGAGGCTGATGTTATTGTTGAAGGTGCAAATGGCCCGCTTACAGATGGTGCTGATAATCTCCTCTCTGATGAAGGTGTATGGATTATCCCCGATGTGATCGCCAACTCTGGCGGTGTGACTGTATCATACTATGAATGGGTTCAGAATAACCAACGGTATGAATGGTCATACGATCGTGTTCTGACTCAAGTTGAGAACTCTGTTGAGCAAAGTCTTCTCACTACACTTGAAGCATACGAAGAACAAGATGTGGATGATCTCCGAACATCTGCATATGCTATTGCAGTTTCTCGATTAGTTCAATCAAACCGTCTAAAGCGGTAAAATCAATTACAGACAAAATAGAATTGCTTCTACCCGCGACGTCTCCAGAACGAATTGAGGATTGGATTGATGTTTTGTGGCTCGGAAATACGATAATCGTCTTTCTCATAGTCTGGCATATATCCACGTAGATATCCATTTGCATATCTTCCATCTGCCATTACTCGAACACCTGTATCATCATCACTTCTAATTACTCGACCAAGTGCTTGTCGAGCTTTGCGGAGTGCTGGTACAGCGAAGGCGAATGCAAACCCTTGGAATCCACCAAATTCGTTTTTGTAAGCAGTTTCAATCGCTGACGCGTGTGGACTCCCCATACCTCGGATAGGAAGGCCACAAACAACACACGCATCCAATCGATCACCATCATAGTCAACACCTTCTGTAAGTGTTCCGCGCATACTTGTCACAAGAATCTTCCCATCTCCGTCGAAGAATTTCTGTTTCAGTTCTTCTGTTTCTTGGTTGTTTGAACTTTCATCAAGAAGGACATCTTTGTTTACACTAGAGCTTTCACGTAGAATGTCCGCTGCCCACGATCCTTCATAGTATGAGGGCATCCCAACAAGGATATTTCCGTCAGTTGTACCAGCAACGTCACGGAGTATTTGTGCGTACTTTTTCCGGACATTATTCATATCACTTGGATCACCACGGTTGTTGTAGGTGAATTTTTCAATATCTACGATAATAGACTCCCGGTTTTCTTCAGGGAAGTTGAGACCATACGCCAGCTCGTTAATCGACCGCTCCATATCATTCAATCCAGATTCCTCTCTGAACGCTTCGAACGGTTCAAGTGTTGCACTCATCAGGATTCCACCACCGAACTGGTCAAGTGTATCACCAATTCCGTCTTTAGGGATACAGTTTTTGATAGCGAATTTGGCCCTGAACCGTCTGTGCCATTCGTGATCTGCCCCGTCCCACTCATTACGTCGACGGTCAAGTTCAACCTCTCTAAAGTAGGTTTCATTGTCAACCTCTTGCCAGTGAGAGAACACTCGGCCTACTGTGTCACAATATGTTTGCACACGTGCAAAGTCAGGAATCACCTGACTAGCTTCACGCAGTGCTTCAGCGATTAACTCACCAATGATTCCAATATCATCCCAGTGGTCATATGATGACGATTCAATCCATTTCGTAATTTCGTCTTTTTCTACTTGCTCTTCGTCCCGTAGTGGATATTCTAGCGTCCGTGGGAGATTGTCATCATCCATCCGTGACTTCCAGTTCCACCCAAACTCGTCTTCGACAGTAGTGTCGGCGTAGTCAACCAGTTTCTCACGGAGTTCTTCAACCATATTCCGATAAATTACAACTGTCTTTTTCGTTTCTGAACGGTTTCGGTCAAACATCTCCTCAAGCTCTTGGAGCATCACTTCACTCGCTGCTCTTGTCACATCGTTTTGAGGATTAAGAATAAAGTCATCGATCTCTCGAAGTGTCTGGTCGAACGTAAAGAGACTGACTTCCTCTGTAAGGAGGTCACGGACAACTTCAATCATCGTATGTGCCTCGTCACAGACTACAAAGGTCTCTTCGTCCATTAGCTCTCCTGTCATCGCTTGGACAGTTACAGGGTCGAATGCGTGGCGATAGTTGCCAATAATAACTTCTGTATTATCGAGCGTATCAGCCATAACAGCGTGGGGACACATTCCAGCGTCTGATGCTTTGTCGACTAATTCTTTTGGGGTGTAGACTCCGTCAAGACCCATTACTGGCTCGTCTTCATCTTTGATTCGTCGTTGTCTAAGGTACTGTGCGTAGAATGCACATCCCGGTGGGTCATTTGATGATTCTGGATCATCATTTGAATATGGTGAACTCCAATCATCTGTCTCTAATGTACCACCTCCATCAGTCCATGCACCCACAATCTGTTCTAACTCTTTTATTTCGTTTTCAGATGTATTGATGCGGTTTCGAACTTGGTCTCGAAGGCTTTCACAAGACTGATAGATATCTCCGTGGTTGATGTGTCCTGAATCAACGTAACTGCACATATCTGCTTTTCCAACGATAGACATTCCGCTAACAGGCGAGATATCATCAGATAAGTTTTCGTTGATTGCTTGCAAGTCTTCTTCGAACGCACGGAGTTGCTGCTTCACACTCGTCATACAGAGAACGCGTTCGTATTTGCTGGTCGGGTCTCTTACTGCTTCAAGACCAGCCATCAACGAAATAAGCGTCTTTCCTGTACCACACGCACCTTCAAGCAGAACAAAGCCATCATCACTAGCTGTTTCTCGAACTTGTTCAACTGCTTCACTTTGTTGTTCGTATGCTGACTCGTATGGAAAGAATTCTTCCCATGGAGTCCCTAATGTTGTAGAATTTGAGTCCCCTGTATCACTCATCGTAACCAATCATTCGAAAAAAGGCACTTCAAGAACTTAACACCCAGTACGCGTGTGGTGATTCCGTGTAAAATGGGCTGCTCGGGTGGTAGAAGAGTATTTAGCTACTCTTCTGAGATATCAGAGACTCGCCGGCCAATGAATATCGGGTCGCCGGATGTGTAGAACTCGTCATCTGCGGGCCACCAGTACATTTCTTCATCTGCCAACCCGAGAACAGCACCAGCGCCTTTTGGGAAATTAATAGCAACTTGATTTCCAGCTTTCTCAAAGCGTTCAGATGGCGTATCAGTTGTTGATGCAGGCTCAATCCAATTGTTAATTGCTAGTGTCACACGTGTCTGCTTAGACTTTCTACCATCTGGAAGAACTGATGGATCTGTGTGAAGGACATATACGATCCCTTCAGGTGTCCACTCTGCCAACCAAACTGCTGATGGCTTGCCCTGTTCCTGAATCATCTCGGCCTTCTTGTCTGGAAGTAACCCGAGACCACGTGCCATTTCATTGCGGAGATTGATTCTCAGTTGACCACTAGCACCTCGTGAATTAATCGGTAGTGTTCGATCTTCTGTATCTACGTCGGTATAGGATTCTTCACGCTCACGAATTGCAACTTTAGTATCTCCGACTGTAATTGTGTCAACAGCTCGGGGATCGTCTTCAAACGTGACGACTCGGAACGGGGTATCTCTTACAGGAGCGTTGAGGAGTGCTTCACCGAGTTTGTTACCAAGGTAATTCGGTGTATTGCGTCCCATCTCGTTCGCCTTTACAACCCCAACGAGGTCTTCATCAACGATATTCCAATTAAATTCTGCATCTGAAGCCCCGAACATTGCGATTAGTGAACGTGGGAAATAAATGAAGTACTGTGTATAGTCTCCTACTGGCTTGTGCTGGACACGTCTAACATTTGATGGTGATGTATCTTCATCAACTGAAAGTGGCGTAAGGACGAAAGCGACACCGTTCTCATCCCATTCTGCTGTGATTCGGAGAGGAATGCCGCGGTTGATATTTTGAGTTTCTCCATCAACTTCACGACTTCCTGTTTCTGCAATTTCATCCAGTCCAAGGTGTCGGACAAGTAGCGTTGGGAGATTTATTTCATATCCTCCATCCGATGTTCTGACTGGCGATGTAGTATATGTACGGTCACTTACGTCGTGTTGACTGACTCGCACTCGTCGTTCTCCGCCTTCAGAAACACAGGCTTCGATCGTGTAAGGGCCGCTTTGATAGATACGGTAATCATCTCCTTCGAATGTTTCTCCTTCTTCATTAGACCGGAATCCGTAGTTGACGTTCTCGCCATTGAATATACCAATTGTGTTTGGCCCGGAGTTTTCGTTTGGTTGTTCAAGATCGATCCAACCGTCTTCGTTTGAAAGTGATTTGAGTACTGACATTATTGTTGGTGTTGACTCCCCACACGTTCGTTGGAAGGACGATGGTTGGTGGCGTGGGTTGTCTCCATCAATTGAATAAAGAACATAATAGTATTTAAATCTTGTGTATTAAAACAGCTATAAACGCCATCTAAATTCGATTTTGTATGATTGTTTGAGGACTAATTGCTATTGATCATATATTTTCCACTCACTTGAGTGTTATTCTTTATCTGTCAAAGATTGCTGCTCTAATTGTAAAACACACCTGACTGCTTCGATCTGCTCTGTAAATGCCCATTCAGTTTCAAACTCAACCACAGGATCGTTATTAATAAATACTGATAAGTCAGCGATATCTTTAGGGACAACTTTTCCAGATGATAGTCTAACCCATAGTTCACTATCGGTTCTCACTCGTTGAAGATATTTTCCACTTTCAATATCTCCTAATGTGCGTTCTGGTTCTAATCCTTCAACATCTTCTGCAAATATTCGAAGTCGATCATACGTTAGCATATCATCATCAGCGACTAGACATGCACGGCGGACTATTCGGAGAAATTCATCTTTCGTACTATGTTCTCGAACTGAGTGAAAGAATTCAGCAGCATCTGTTGCTGTAATTTGGTCTTCCGGGGAAAATCCTGACTTTCTACAACGTCGAGCATTTTCTGATACGGCGGTTGACCACATACGCATTTCTGGTGCAACTGGCCGAACTTCAAATCGTACTCCTCTCCCTTCAATAGGATCCTCTATATGTCTTTTATAAAACGAGTCAAATTCTTTGTCAAAGAACAACTTGCTTGATTCAAAAAATGGGTTAGCAAAGAGTTGAACAACAATTTCATTATTTGTATCACCGAAGATTGCAGGGTCGTATGTTTTTCTTCGCAATCCAGTGAACACGCGTCTGAAATGAGGGTTAAATGAATAATCTGTTGACACAGGTTTCACTATCTATATGAGGTCTAATTAAAATAGGGCTTCGACGTTTGCTTTTGAGCTACTCCGTCTTGTCAGCTGCTTCAAGAAGTTCTCTATATCGGTTCCGAATGGTTACTTCACTCACATTTGCTGCTGTACTAATATCTGCTTGGGTCACTTTTTCGTTTTCAAGTAGGCCTGCGGCATAGATTGCAGCCGCAGCAAGTGCAACTGGTGATTTACCACTATGGACGTTAGCTCGTTGACCGGAATCAAGAAGTTGGCGTGCTCGCCGGCCAACTGATTCTGTCATTTCAAGGTCTGACACAATACGGTTAACATATTGCTTTGGATCGACTGGTTTCATTTCGAGTTTGAGTTCACGAACAAGGTATCTGTATGCTCGTTTGAACTCTTGTTCTTCAACTCGACTAACCTGTGAAACTTCAGAGAGGCTTCGTGGTGATCCAGATTGGCGGGCTGCTGCGTAGAGAGATGCTGTAGCAACTCCTTCGATACTACGCCCGGGGAGAAGGTCTTCATCAAGTGCTCGTCGGTAGATGACAGCGGCGGTTTCTCGAACATCATCTGGAAGTCCAAGTGCTGAAGCCATCCGGTCAACTTCACCAAGGGCTTGTTTGAGATTGCGTTCCTTTGAAGAACGGGTTCTGAACCGTTCGTTCCACGTACGGAGTCTTTCCATTTTCTCGCGCTGTGCAGAACTAAGTTGATTTCCGTATGCGTCTTTATTCTGCCATCCAATATTGGTTGACAGTCCGTGGTCGTGCATCATATTCGTCGTTGGGGCGCCGACGCGGGATTTTTCATCTTTCTCTTTTTCATTAAATGCTCGCCATTCAGGGCCTCTGTCAACTGATTCTTCTTCAACGATAAGGCCACAGTCTTCACAGAACTTTTCACCTCGTTGATTCCCCGGTTCAATATTACCTTCACATTCGGGGCAGGTTGTGAGTTCGTCGAATGAGTCCTTACCTTCGACCTCTTCGCTTTTCTCGTCTTGGTCGGCGTCGTGGTGGGTGTTACGTTGGTTCGGCATAGTTGTTTGGTGAGATATCCACTTCTACGGGCCGTGGATCTAGATTCCACAAGGGAACCCTTTGTCACATATTGAACATAAAGACTTTTAAATCGTTCCCACTTGGCGGTATTAAGTTTCCGAGACAGTGGGTGAGTAGAAATTCAAGAGTTAATCTCTTCTAACCCGTAATATCTAAACAAATTCTAATTTGCCGCCCTTGTTAATAACTTCACCACGGTCACGGAGTCTTTTGATGAGCCTTTCAGCTTTACCTTCTGGAACACCTCTTTCAGTTGCATACTCAACAATATTGCTGTGGGTCGGTTCTTCGACTTCACTAAATGCATCGTAGACAATATCTTTCTGAGATCGTGATGAACTTTGGCCCATTTCATTTGCTTTTTTGAGTTCCTCGCTATCGACATTAGCGAGTTCCTCGAGCATTTCTTGACGTCCAATATCTGGATCGTAATCAGAGAAAATATCTGATTCTTCGACTACTTTTTCAAATTCACCTTTCATATCGTTGAAATCAGCTGTGAAGGCCGCGCGTACTTTTTTCGCATCATCCTTTGATTTCAACTTTTTCAGATGTCGTAACTTCCCAAATTTGTGCCTTTTTCTACATCTTGGACAAGATGTTGTCTTTGGCTTGTCTTGGACAATCCAGATAAATTGACAGTCAGGGCACAGTAAGATAGTATACATTACCGTTTCTATACGCGATGGTTTGTTAAAAACACATTCAACTACAGGGCTATTCAATCCAAAATGTATCCGAACAATCGAATATAACTCCATGTTGTGGACATACGTACTTGCAGTGTCGTTTGATTAATTCCGCATCACATATTGAACACGACGGTGGCCTATTAGTTGAACTCATTACCGATATCTAAACGTTCAATATTTACACCTCTTCTGGAATCGAGTATCCGTTCAAATTAACTTTTTAACTTCAGCGATAACATCTTCAGCTACGTGTTCAGGACTTTGCTCACTATCAACTGAAGTATACCGTGATGATGTAGCCTCAATAATCTGGTACGCCTTCTGTACACGCTTTAATCTGCTTTCACGCTCCATTTTATTTGTCACACCGCTTCTTCGTGAACCTACTTCTGGTGATACATCTAGATATACCGTCTTATCAGGGAACCGTGACCACGGTTTATGAATGCTTTTTACAAATTCAACTGCGTCTTCAAGACTCACAAAATTTGTTTCAATTGTCGCTGCTTGGTATGCCATTCGTGAGTCAATATACCTGTCTGTAATTACAACTTCTCCTCGTTCTAGAGCGGGTTCAATTACGTTAGTTAGGTGTGCTGCGTGATCAGCTGTGTACAGAAACAATTCAGCCATTGAGTCAGCTTCATCGTCGTTAATAGATCGATACACAGCGTCGCTATACCAAGTATCTCTTGTAGGCTCCCGCGTGAATGTTACTTTCTGTCCCTCGAATTCTTCCTGAAGGGCTTCCCAGACAGTTGTTTTGCCACTACCATCAAGACCTTCTAATGCGATTAACTTTCCATTCATTCTTTTGTATTTAAATTCGATTTAATAGTATTTGATAAGACAATTCTATATTCGTAACTGGTCATCTGATTAACCGTTGGTGAGAGAATAGGCTAAAGGTTTTCTTCTGATACCTTCCATCAGTCTGTGCCAAAGATTGATGGAATGACTGTAATGATACTCACTGCCAAAAGGCAGAAGATAATTGCAATCAGAATCGATATAATAAGAAGTGTGGTCGAGATCGCATCAGTCACATACCAACCGTACCCTGCAACACTAACTAATAGTATTGCTGCCGAGAAACACCACGCAACGAGCCGGTGTACTTCTTCGTATTCTTCCTCTCCAACATCGTCCATATCTAATGTATGTTGAAACGCGTAAAAGAATACCTCGATTGACTATGCTAACCAATCATCGGGTTTTGTGTCATAGTCTACCTCTGTGGCTGCAATTTCGTCTGCAAGGTCTTCATATTCAGGAGCCATATCAAAACTACTGAACTCATTTCCGTCGTACCGGACTCTTTTTCCTCGTGCTTCAAGTTCAGGCTCTCTCCCCCGTCGTTTAGCGATTTCTAACTCTTCTTCATTGGCTTCTTTCACGACTGTGACAAGGTTCACTGGTCGTCCCCAGAGTTCGAACATCCGTTCCATAACTTGCTGTGCTTGGCCAATATGCAGAGCAATCCCGTTGTACTCGTGAGAGATAAGCAGTTCTCCGCGGTTCTTGAAGTTACCATCTCGAATCGTCATTTTGGGCTTTCCGAAGTTCGTAAATTGAAGCAAGAACTTTTTCTTCACCTCATCCACATCAGTACTTGTTGCACGGTAGTCGCCGTTTTGCTTTGAGTACTCATATGTGAAGTAGTTCTGTTTATCAACAAACTCCTGTGTTAGAAATTCATCAAGGAACGTCACATCGTTATGACTGGACATAACGCCCCGCATCTTTTCCCAACCTGCTGTATATTCTACCTCTGACAATGCTTCCTCGATTGTATCATACCTGTCGAGGTCAATAAGGTAGCGTGCAATCTCCTCAAGTTGATTCTGAGTAATGCTCTGGAGGAAGCTGAGGTTCTCTGGCCGTGTAAGGGAGAAGTGACGTTCAGCTAATCCTTCCTTCGTTAGAACCTTCCAAGGATACTGGTTAACATCAATGTGGCCTTCTTTTGCTTGTTCAACGGCTTCTGAATCAACACGTGGATCTTCAGGGTCAAGGTTATCAAGTGTTTCAGATGTAATTTCGTTAATTGTTACATCTGGTTCAAGTGTTTCTTTGACCATTTCAAAGTCTACTTTGTCGTGGAAGTTTCTCCACGTAATACCGTCAACACGAAGTAATTTACGTACGATTTCTCGTCGGTTCGCATCATTTTCAACGTACTTCCACAGTTCCAATCCAAGTTTATACGGGTTCAAACCGGGTGAACCGAGGACACGAGCCATATGATCTGAGTAGTCAATGAATTCATTATCGTTGGCAAACGTCTCATACGTCATCATAACGGATTCCCAGAATGCAGCCCATCCTTCGTTCATTACTTTGGTCATTCTCTGCGGAGCAAAGTAGTACGATTCTTCACGTAGAATTTCAATGATATCTCGCTGCCACTCTTCAAACTCAACCGCTTTCATTGATTCTTTATCATACTGCATACCGTGCTGGTAAAGGAATAGTAGCAGGTCATTTTCGGGGTTGTCTAATAATGCATTATCTTCACTTTCGAGTTGTTCATTGACCCATTCCTCGCTGAATACTTCATCTTTAACTTCATCAGTAAGGTCTAATGCATTATCGATATCATCAAGTAAGTTTTCATCAATTTCCTCGGTGTCTACCTCTTCAATCTTCTTCCCCCACTCGTACTGTCTGTGTTGGTCGATATTGTCCTGAATACAATGCAGATGGTCAATCCACCGTTCAACTTCAGAACGGTCTACTTCAGCGTCCTCAATGATGCTTTCAATACGTTCAGCGTGCCGTTCAATCATCTCAGCAGCATTCACATCATTTTCGTGGAATAGGTGGAACCATTCGTTGTTAGCGAAGAAGTCAGAGTGAGCTTCAACGTGAGTGATTACAGCTTTCTGATCTGCAATACTGTTTGACTCTTGTAGGAAAGCATTTGCAGGGTCGTCGTGATTAACGATCTCAAACGCTTTCCCACCGAGGTAGAGACGTTGTTTCCTCTGTTTATCATACTTCATGCCCCACCTCCAGTGTGGATATCGTGTATGGAATCCATCGTACGCGATGAGTTCATTCATTTCTTCCTGATTGACGATCCAGTAATTCACCGGGTACGGATCAAGACCAAGCTTAAACGCTAAGTTCCGCGCTTCAACGACGGGTTCTTCGAGTTCTTGGGCGATCCGTTTTGCTTCAATGCGTTCGAACATAGATAGACGTGTGAGAGCGTACCGCTTCTACACCACGTGGTACCCACTCGAATTACTTGAGTGGGCGGATTGAACCCCCGCGTTATTTCAGATTTTTAAAATAAACTATCAAATTGCGTGTGTTAAGAACCTAATTGATTACCGAACGTTCAACCGACCTCTACCATTGTCGCTTTGATCAATATTTTCAGGTGGGATTTGATGACCACATTCGACGCAATACACAGCTTCTGTTCCCTCGCGCAGGAATTGAAGACGTTCAGGGTTATCATTGAAAGAACAATTTGGGCAGTTGCCTTGCTTACCTAGCATAACAGTTGACAGGTATAGGTGGTCTTCGTCAAGATCGTTCAATGATGTAGGAGGAACGCACATCTCACTCATTAAATACACAGTATAATACTATGAATCTTTATTGGGGTGTGGTATGTGTGTGCAAACATTGTCTAAACAAATTATATGGTTGGTGAAACTATTTTGCTGTTGCCGGTGCAATACTAATTTATGACGTCTATTATTTATTGTCCGGACTGTGGATGGATTAATGATGTGGTGGGAGAAGGTAAAATCCATACACAGTTACACGATTCACCTGAGAAAGAACGCGTTGAATCAATAATTGAAGAACTTGGTGTTGAATCTATTGATGAATCAGGGTGTGCGTTTCTCACTATTTCTGCATATGATGGTGAATTAACTGAGTATAAGGTTGCTGCAACAGGTGCGCCAATGATGGCAACAAACAGTAATAACGACCCAATTGAATGCTACAAGTGTAATTCAGAACCGATCAAGCGTATGTTGCTTCTTGTAGAAGTTGTTGATGAAGAACAACGACTACTGATCCTTAATTGTGATGAGTGTGGTTTTCAACCTGAAATGGCGTCTGATTGGGATTTCAAAGTTCGGGAAACAGAGACTGAAACTATTCATGAGTGGTATTGTCCAAAATGTAGTGGTGGGGATGATGGATGTCCTATCTGGCAGGATTATATGCCGAATGAAGGTGTGGTAAGTGATTGGAATGATCAATATCCCCAATAAACCACCTGTATTCATTTCTTAGATATTGTCTCAATAGTTTTTGTGAGTAACAAGGTGGGTGGATTTTGTATTGCAGTATATGGTTTATGTTGTAGTGTATATTCTCACTGCTACATTAGAGTGACTCCGAATGAATGATTACCCTTTGATATTCCTTTGTAAACTATATATTCGTTCATATATTTGATCGAAATATAAAATGCAGAAATCAAAATTGAACAAGAGCCGATCTTGTATTGTTGATTCGTTGTGGTTGCTGGTGAAAATACAATTTCTAATCTGTTATCAATGCGTCAATAATCTATGATGAGTGGTCAGTATGAGTGGTCAGTATGAGTGGTCAGTATGAGTGGTCAGTATGAGTGGTC
>LKMJ01000205.1_pt1 | contig 39243 bp, 30 predicted proteins | sample 643391 | NCBI WGS metagenome assembly LKMJ01 (sample SAMN04112250, study PRJNA286221) | soda lake metagenome | biome: soda lake; feature: Kulunda Steppe; material: water; isolation source: sample PL-Br10 brine of Picturesque Lake | place: Russia: Kulunda steppe | collected 2010-07 | reverse complement strand
TAAACGAAAAGGCTCAAAAGATAATAGCAGGAATAGAATCAGACGACAGAGATAGATTGTCAGACCATTAATCTAACCCCTGCTCCAGACCGGTGATTCGGAACGGGGTTAATTTTTAAGACGGATTTATATAACTTCGTTGATTAGCAGACCGCTGACATGATATTCAGATCAAAATCATTTAAAAAAGCAGGATTGATGAAATTTGAATGTGTTAGCGAAATCTACTACCCTCGTTGAGTGTATGGAGATGCCTGATTTCGCTCAGGTATGACGATCAAACCTTTTTTAAAATTAATCAAACTGAGTTTATGAGCGGATCATTTACAATCCGAAAAGCAACAAAACAGGATGCTGCCGATATTGCACGCTTCAATATCGCTATGGCGATGGAAACCGAAAATAAAGAGCTCAAAAAAAGTGAGATTGAACCGGGAGTAAAAGCACTTTTCGAACGGCATGAACTCGGGTTCTACATGGTTGCAGAGGATGAAGGAAAAATTGTCGGTTCGTTAATGATTACAAAAGAGTGGAGCGACTGGAGAAATGGAGTTTTCTGGTGGATCCAAAGCGTATATGTAATACCGGAATTCAGGAGGAGGGGGGTGTATCGGTCGATGTATCAAAAAATAAAAGACCTTGCCGGGCAAAAATCCGATGTGTGCGGGTTTCGGCTGTATGTTGAAAATGAAAACACGATTGCGCAAAAGACGTATTCTGACCTTGGAATGGCGGAGACCCACTATAAGATGTTTGAGGAGATGAAATAGGATTGAAGAGAGAGTGATCCAATTCGAAAGCCAGCAGGAAGCACGCAGAGACGCAGTGTCGCAGAGGGTTTATGGTTTGGCATGGAAATCATGCTTTTAAAAAAATTTGAAACTAACCTGTGAATTGATTTTCCATTCTATAAAACATCTATTTATATATAACCTCTGCGTCGTTGCGCCTCCGCGTGCTTCACCTTTTCACTGTTTACTTTATTCATTATTCGGACAGATCTCTTCGCAGAATACCTCCCGGTAAAATGTTATTCCTTTCTCCAACAGAAATAACCGGCTCACCATTTACAAATACCCAGTCAAAACCTTCGGCATAGGTGTGCGGGTTTTCGAATGTTGCTGTGTCGCGAACTTCATCCGGATCAAAAAGAACCAGGTCGGCGGCAAATCCCTCACTAATCAGGCCGCGCGGAATGTCCACGTAATTGGGATCGGATAGACCGAGAGTTTCAGCCGGCAGGCCTGTCATTTTATGAATGGCTTCTTCGAGTGAAAGCAGGCCTTCTTCATTTACATATTTACGAATAATTTTGGCAAAACTCCCGTATCCACGAGGGTGACGCATTGTGGGGCTGCCGTCGGAGCTGACCATTACGTTGGGATCAATCAGGAACCGCTGCATTACATCTTCATTCATCACAAAATAGGCGGCACTGGCTCCACGGGGGCCAATATCATCAATCAAAACATTTTCAAATGGTTTTCCAAGTTCTTCGGCTACCTCAGCAAGTGTCATTCCCGCCCATGGTTCGGTTCCAAAAAGGGTTGCTTCAGGGCCATTTCTAAGCTCAATTCGATTTCGAAGAAACTCCTCCAATTCATCCCGGCGTTCTGCCACAACCTCATCAAAATCATTTGGGGGCAGAGCCCATTCAGGGAAAACAATCCCGATTCCTGTAAAACTGGCCACGTAGGGATAGACATCAGCAGTTACTTTGAGGCCTTCATCGCGGGCCTCATCAAGCAAAGTTAAAACTTCTTCAGCACGCTGCGGATCGTTACTATAAACAATTTTTATATGTGATACGTGGACGGCCGCACCGGAACCCCTGCCCTGATCGAGCAATTCAGTGATGGCCTCTTCAATTTTATCATCGTCTTCACTTCGGATATGGCTCATTACAAGTCCATTCGCTTCAGCAACGGGTTCAGCCAATGCAATTAGTTCAGGCATATCGGCAAATGTGCCGTGATCGTATTCGAGTCCCGTAGTCATTCCAAATGAACCCGCCTGCATCGCCTCTGTTAAAATTTTCTGCATCTGCTCAATGTACGATTCCTCGAGTCCTTCGCGTCGAGGTGCGTTTACCTGTTCTCGCAGACTGTTCTGGCCCACAAAGTGAATTACATTCGGGCCGGTTCTCTGTCTGTCTACGTCATCCATCCAGGATTGAATATCATCAAGCCCCGGGCTGCGGCCATCCTGACCAATACTAATTGTTGTTACTCCCATTGAAAGAAAATTATCGAACCGTGGTGTTTGGAGAGGATCGCCGTGGGAGTGGGTGTCAATAAATCCTGGAGCTACAACTTTGCCGTCAGCGTCTATAGTTTGATCTGTTGTTACGGATGTCAGATCGATTTCTCCGAATTGAACAATCAATCCATTATCAATTAATATATGCCATTCTGTAGCTTCTGAACCTGTGCCATCGATAATAGTTGCGTTGGTAATTAAAAGGTCATAATGCTCCGGATTTGTGCTCGAATTGCACCCGGAAAGTATAAATATGCTTGCTAAAAGCTTGAGAATAATCCACTTCATAAACAAGGGGTAAGGTTTTGGGTTAATTCAGCGTGCGGGATATGTGGGCAATTCTTTAACATAAATCCAGTCGCCGAAGGCAGAATCGTCATAATTCCCGGCATTTGCTGCGATATTGAATATGACGGTTTTGGAATTGTCATCAGGAGCAAGCCAGTTGAATGACCAGCTAACTTTTCGTTCGCCGGTTGGGCTTGTACCAACATCAGAGTGCTGAAGATATTGAATTTTATCGCTAATGGAGGGAGTCAGCATCAGGCGGTTATCATCCCACAAAAATTCCCCGGCCTGGCTTCCGTCTTCAAATCGTGCAGTCATTTGAAACCCGCCAATTTCAAGATGCTCGCTTTCAACTGTCACAGTCAGCTTATATTTTTTTCCGGCTTTAAATGTTTCATTGATTCCTTCTATTGTGAGACTACCTTCTTCGCGGTTCAGATCGTAATCAAAATGGCAGGAATGGCAGGTTTGCTCTCCGAAACCTCCAGTGAAGGGACCATCAAGATGTCCCGGATTAAATGCGTAAGAGAGTAATTGAGTTGGTTGATTTTTTTCCGGGATCGATAACCCAATTACAAAAGGAAACAGTATGATGGTAACAATTTTGATGGCTATTTTCATAGACGGGAAATAGATAGGAATCCAAAATAAAGAACTTTGGATTCCTTATATCTGTAATCAGTTAATAACCAGCCGTCCGATGTGGCCGGTATCGGTTCCAAACCACAAAGATCGTGTGCGTTCGTCATAATCCATATGACGAATGGAGCCCTCCGCAGTTGGAATTTCGCGGGAGGCTACAAATTCTTCTGTGCGGGTATCGAATGCAATGAGTTTATTTGGGTTCAGTCCGCATGCGCTGAACCAAATACGATCTTTATCGTCAGCCAGTACGGCGTAAGGTCTTGAAGCAGCACCATCAGGCATATCCCATTCGGTAATGGAACCATCAGCAGGATTGTAGCGGCCTATTATTCCGTCAGCGTAATCACCATACCACACATTTCCGTCTGAGGTTACATCGAGACGGCGCGGCCTAATTTCTTCGCGGGGTAGTTCAATTTCTTCAAGCTCCATGGTTTCAGGGTTTACCGTAGCAATTTTATTGGTTCCGAAGAGGGCAATCCATGGGCGCTCTTTATCCGGCGACATACGGATTCCATAAGGACGTGCGCGTTCTGTAGGAACCGGAATGACTCTCGTTTCACCGGTAGAGATATTAAAATGCCCTACGCCATTACCGCCCTGAGCAGTGAACCAGATATTTCCGTCTTTATCAAATGCAAAAGTATGCGGGTCTCTGGCATAATCATCTTCCATCATATATTTGGTGATTTCTCCGGTAGCGGCATTCATCTTGCCAATGTGGCGAGCCCGGTTTCCGGCATACCAAACGGTTCCGTCATCACCAACTACGACGGTGTGCGGTCCGGCGCCATCTTCTAGTTCGTGATATCCAAACTCTTCGGTATCGGGATTAAAAAATCCCACATAGTGTGCACGCTGACCGGCAAAAAATACGGTGCCGTCGGGGGCTACATATGGATCACGCGAGCGTGTATCATCAAAAGGTACGTTCCATTCGTCAAGTGAAACAATTACATCAGAAGTTTGATCTTTAATTTCAGAATCGGCCATGTTATCGGCTGGAATAGTCATTCCAGCAAGCATTACGATGAGTAAAGAGAAAAGGAGAGATTTCATGAGATAGTATCAGTTAAATTAGAGTATAGCGTTTTTACACAGTTAACTCAGTAATGTTATTTAACAGATACTTGCCATATACGCAACTTTTAAACAATTATAGATTGTAAAAATAGTTTTCAGTTACTTAACTGTCCGATGTGTAAGAGAGGAATCCTGAAATTCCGGAAGGTTAATCAGAATATCTTTTGTCATTTCTTCAAGATTGAAAGCAGGTTTCCAGTTCCAGTCGTTTTGGGCGGGTGTGTCGTCTATGCTGTCGGGCCAGGATTCTGCAATGTCCTGTCTCTGATCGGGTGCATAGGAGATTTCAAATGACGGTATCTCTTTTTTGATGGATTCTGCGATTTGTTCAGGTGTAAAGCTTATTGCAGAAACGTTGTAACTGGTTCGAACCGTTATATTTTTGGAAGGGGCATTCATCAGGTCAATCGTGGCCTTGACTGCATCGTTCATGTACATCATCGGCAGAGCAGTATTTTTTGCCAGAAAGCACTCAAACGGTTCGTTATCGATTGCCTTGTGATAGATATCAACGGCATAATCGGTGGTTCCGCCGCCGGGTAGAGATTTATAGCCAATCAAACCTGGATAGCGAAGGCTGCGAACATCCACCCCAAACTTTCTGTGATAATAGGCGCACCACTGCTCGCCAGCCAGCTTACTGATTCCATAAACGGTTGTGGGATTGCAGGGACTGTTTTGAGGAGTCCCGTCTTTATTTGCATCGGGACCAAAAACGGCAATGGAGCTGGGCCAAAATATTTTCTCCAGCGATTTATCCTTAGCAATATTAAGCACATTAAGGAGGCCTTCCATGTTCAGCTTCCATGCCAGGTCTATCTTTTTTTCGGCGTTGGCAGATAGCAGAGCGGCAAGATGGTAGATTTGGGTGACTGAATATTTATCAACGATTTCTTCAATCCGCTCTTTATTCATCACGTCAAGATGCTCGAATGGTCCCTCGCCGATTCCCGGCTTTGGCTCTGTTATGTCTGTAGCAACTACATTTTCTGAACCGTGAATCTGTCTGAGTTCAGACGTTAACTCACTGCCAAGCTGACCGCAGGCCCCGGTGATTAAAATCTTCGTCATTTATTTAATACGTTTTAAATCGTTTTTCAAGATGATAGATAAAAATATGCAAGTGCCGGCTAAATTACCCCAAGTTCTTTACCAACTTCTGTAAATGCATTGATTGCTTTGTCGAGATGTTCTTTTTCGTGTACTGCACTTAACTGAACCCGAATGCGTGCCTGGCCTTTTGGCACAACCGGGTAGTAGAAACCGATCACATAAATTCCTTTTTCAAGGAGTTTTTCGGCAAATGTTTGTGATGTTTTTGCATCGTAGAGCATAATCGGCACAATGGCGTGTTCACCCGGAGTGATATCGAATCCGGAACTGGTCATTTCTTTTCTGAAATAGGTGGTATTATTTTCAAGCTTGTCCCGGAGTTCGGTGGTTTCACTCAGCAGATTGATGGCTTCAATGGAAGCTCCGGTTATTGAGGGTGCCAGTGTATTGGAAAAAAGATATGGCCTGGATTTTTGGCGAAGCATATCCACGATTTCCTGGTGGGCTGCCGTAAATCCGCCTGATGCACCGCCAAGGGCTTTACCAAGCGTACTTGTAATGATATCCACCCGGCCCATTACATCTCTGTACTCATGAACACCACGCCCGGTTTTACCTACAAAGCCGGTAGAATGACACTCATCAGACATTACAAGCGCATCGTATTTGTCTGCCAGGTCGCAAATCTTATCGAGCTGTGCAATGGTGCCATCCATAGAAAAGACACCATCTGTGGCAATAATTCGGGTCCGGGCATCCTGCGCCTCTTTCAGTTTCTCTTCCAGGTCGGCCATGTCGTTGTGTTTGTAAACATATCGGTCGGCTTTGCAAAGCCGAACGCCGTCAATGATGGATGCATGATTTAGCTGGTCGGAAATGATGGCATCACCTTTACCAATCAGCGGTTCAAAAACGCCCCCGTTGGCATCGAATGCGGCGGCATAAAGAATGGCATCGTCTGTGCCTATAAATTCTGCAATTTTTGATTCGAGTTCTTTATGTATGGTCTGTGTACCGCAAATAAAACGGACAGATGACATTCCATATCCGTATTGATCAATCGTTTTTTTGGCAGCTTCAATAACCCGCGGATGCGATGACAAACCAAGGTAGTTGTTTGCACAAAAGTTTATGACTTCTTTGCCTTCTGTGGTTTTAATCACAGCACCCTGAGGGGTGGTAATAATGCGTTCTTCTTTATAAAGACCGTCTTCTTTTAGTTGATCCAGTTCGCGCCGAAGGTCATTTTTCAGAGTTGAGTACATAAAATACAGATTTTATTTAGCAGAAGATGATAGTAAATATCGTGATCGATAAGAGGTGCCTAAAATAAGAAATCTGGAGGACTCTTTTGGGGAGTATTTGAATCTGTAGTGCGGGCCGCAGGCTCGTTAACTGTAAGGGCTTTGCGAGTCATAAAAGGTTTTGTGTTCATCATGGAAAAACCTTTGACGTAAACTCAAATGATAACCATGTTAAATATTTTGAGTTCTCGGGTCGGCGACCCGAGGTACAGTTAACTCAAATTATCCTTTTACCATGGTCATACTTAAATAATCCCAGTGCTCGCGGCTCATTTCTGTATCAGGGAAAATTGTTACTCCGGCAGCGCCGTTTTTCATGGCGTATTCATAAGCCTGAGAGACTTCAATGGGCGTCATTTCCGGCACATATAATCCGCAGTACAGGTCGGTGGTTGCTGGCATTTCTTTTCGGCACTCGGCCACGGCCTCACCTACCCAGCTTACCGGCTTGTGATAAAAGTGATTGTATATCATGGGGAAAACAGCGTCAAGATTCCAGTCTGGCCAGTTTTGGCGGACTAACGTTCTTGCAATGTCAGGTGTAGGGAATACAGCCGCGGTTAATTTATTTCCTCTGTCGTGGACTTTAATCGCAATTTTGTTCACCAGATGGGTAACCTGGTTATACCTGAATTGACTCCATACTTCATGATCTGTGGGATTTTCGAGATCCATTGGATCTTCTCCGTGAAGCTCCTGAAATTTGGAACGGCAGGCATCACAAAAACAGTAGTCATATTCGGGATACTCTTTATCCTGAACAATATCATATGTGGGCTGAAGCTGTATGGGCAGTATCACATCGGGGTAGCGGATATAGTCAAGGTGAACACTGGCAATTTCATCATACTGCAGAATATCATCCACTTTATTCATGATATATTCCTGGGCTTCGGGACGTGTGGGGCAAAGCCATTTGTAGTAGTCCACATACGCCGGTTTGTCCACCGATGATTCTCCTTTTGCATTGACCATAAACCATTCAGGGTGATTTTCAATCAGCCAATCGTCACTGCCGCGCTGCAGTGTGATGAACCATGCGTGCACATCCAGGTCAAACTCTTCGGCAAGCCGCAGCCATTTTTCATAATGTCCGGATGGCAGAATTCCATCTAATCCCGCGTTTTTTATGGATTCCAGCCGGGTGCGAAGTTCATCATCCGTTCCATCGTGATTTGAAATCCAGGTGTAGTCTTTCGAAGCCCATCGCTGTCCCTGGAATTCTTTTGTCATTCCTGATAATGGGTGATAAGCAGCGAGAGTTGCGGCGCCTGCACCAAGTTTTTTGAAAAAATGTTTACGGTTCATCATATGCTATTGTTTGAGTTAGTCTTTTTTGGATAAAGTTTTTAAAATCAACGCTTACAGGTACTGCGTACGCTGTCAGGTTGATTTTACAAAGCCATTAATAATTAATCAGTCCAGATTTTACTGTCGTTTCGGATATAAATTTTTTCCTCAAAATCATCGCCCGATAATCTCATCAGGTAATTTCGGTCCATAACCTGGATTTTTAAATCTGGTAATGAACCGTGCTTAGAAATCAATGATTTGTATAGTTCTTTAAAGCCGAGATCATCTGCTTTATCGGCGTAGTGTCCGTTTTTGTTATAAAATTCCACCTGCCGGTAGTAGAGTTTTCTCATCAACCATTTTAAATCCTCGGTTTTATCCCATTCAAACTCCACATGTTGTTCGCCAGCTGGCTCATCGGAAAACTGAACGTATCCCCAAATTTCAGGATAGTGCATGTTAATAAGCCCCTGGGGTGACCAAGACCAGTTGTCTTCACGCAGTTCATCTCCTGTTTCGGGATCGGTTTTCTTTACATATTCTCCGTCAACAATTTCAGTTTGCCACTGCACACGGGAAAAATTCAGCCGCCACTGAGTTCCGTCGTCAGGCCGGCCGCCGGGAGCGGCTTCTTCGAGTACATCCCAGGGAATGGCAATTTCAACCGTCCAGCCTTCATCTTTGTCAGACGGATCATTTAATGTGCCCTGAATATCAATCCCAACTTTCAGTCCTTTAATATCCCAGGCGTCAATGGCGCGCCCGCCGTTTCGATAGGGATGGGTTAGCATTAAATCCCAAATGGTGCCAAGTGCGTTAACTTCCAGTTCATAGTAGTGGTGGGTGTCACCGTTTGGATCAATGAAAATCTCGAAATTATTGTCCATAAAAATCACGGCATCTCGTTCTGTGATTGTACCCCACACGTGTGGCTCTTCCAGCTTTGCCGCGAAATAGAAATAATCGTCGTCCCAAAGCATTTTAGCTTTTGTATCGAATCGAGGTTTCGGCGCAATATCACCCCGTATATCAACAAAAGAATTCGTCCATTCAGCTTCCTTCCAAATCTCCTTTTCGATATTTCCATCTATTTTAATGGGCTTATCCGTTTTGTGAACCACATAGGTTTCGGGATTAAAATGCACAGCAGGGACCCCCAATTCTTGTGGTACCGCTTCCAAAGTGGCTGGGCCCATTAGCCAAAAAAGAAGACAAGCTGCCATAAACAGTTTGGAAAACTTTATTAGTAATTTAAGGTGCATACAATTGGTTTAGTAAGAAAAACGGCTTTTAAATGCCTATAAGGCTGATTTAGTTGAAATGGCTTAACCGTTTGACTGCCATAAGTTAACTTTAAAATCTGTTGTATAGATAAAGAGACTGGGGCAAAAATGTAGAATTTGTAAGTGTTTTTGGAACCGGTTCCACATTGTTTCTCTTTCTGTGATTTGTATACTTATCATTGAATGGAAAGCCGATCATATAAGTGTGACTTTAAAGAAAGACATTTCTCTTCCTGGATAAACTTGTTGTTAATAACAGGTTTTATTGAGGTTACACAGCTACGGTTAGCGGCTACTTAGTATAAATAGTTATAGTATTTACACGAAAACAATAAATAAACGGTTAAATTTATGGACAATCCGTACGATAGTATGTATAAAAAAGTGTTGAAGGCATCGGGGCTACTAACCCTGTTGCTTTGCATGGCATTTGTCTTGCCGAACTCAGTTTTTGCTCAGGGGTTTGGAATATCAGGACAAGTTGTTGACAGTGAAACAGATGAGCCGATTCCCGGCGCGAATATTGTTGAGGTTGGTACTCAAACGGGGGCAGTTACCAATGCCGATGGGGAATTTTCCCTGACAGTCTCGGGGCCAAATGTACAAATTCGGGTCTCTTTTATTGGTTACCAGCCACAAACGATGGATCTTGATGGAAGAGACGAGTTAACTATAAGATTAAGCCAGGCCGTAGGTGAGCTGGATGGACTTGTAGTTACAGCTTTTGGTGTTGAAAGGCAGCAGCGATCACTCGGTTATTCAGTAACAAGAATTGATGCCGAGCCTATGGCTGCATCCCGATCTACTAACATTGCCGATAATCTTTCAGGACAGGTAGCCGGTTTGCAGGTAACTTCTCCAAATACAGGTCCCGGCGGTTCAAGCAGGCTTGTAATTCGTGGTGTTACATCACTAACAGGAAATAATGAGCCGCTTATTGTGGTTGATGGCGTGCCGATTGATAACAGAAATATTGGCCAGGCCGGTGAATGGGGTGGCTTTGACGGTGGTGAAGGTATTTCGTCACTTAACCCCGATGATATTGAAGATATGACCGTTCTGAAAGGGCCATCCGCAACGGCACTTTACGGTTCAAGAGCCCAAAACGGTGCTATTTTGGTTACAACTAAAAGCGGGCGCGGCATGGATGGTTATACCGTTGATGTCAGAACCAATGTAACTTTTGAAAATATTCTTGTCCCTTATGATGAATTTCAGAGTGATTATGGACAGGGTACACGCGGTAGCATTCCTCAAACACAAGGTGAAGCACTGAGTACCGGATTAAGCAGCTGGGGTGCCAGAATCAACGGTGGTCAAACAGGCGTGCAGTTTGATGGTGAAACGCGCCCTTATGAAGCTTTTTCCAATAACATGGAGAATTTCTATAGTACCGGCGTGAATATGACTAATAATATTGCAGTTTCAGGCGGCTCTGAAGGTTCATCATTCCGTCTTTCTCTTACAAGGCTGAACAGTGAAGGAATTATATCAGCCACAACACTTGATCGGGATAATATCAATTTTATTGGTCAGCGTGCATTTGGCGATCTCACGGTTCAGGCGAAAGCTAATTATGTAATTGAGCAGACAGGTTTCCGACCGCAGCTCTCTGATAACCCGTCAAACCCGGCGCTGTCTCTTACCTATATGCCGGTAACTTTGGATGTCAGGCTATTAGATAACCACAAAGATCCTCAGGGAAATCATATTCCATTTACGAATAGCGCCTTTCGGCCAAATCCATACTGGGGTTTTCGCGAAAATGGAAACGAAGATGATCGTCGCCGATTGATCGGTTTTGTTCGTGCAGATTACAACTTAACAGACTGGTTGTCGGTTCAGGGACGTGCAGGAACAGATTTCTATACTTTGAGAAGAACCACCTGGGATTCTCAGCAGACACCGTGGGTGAACAACGGTCAGATGACCGAGAATGAGTACCGCGTACGTGAAGATAACTTTGACTTGCTTCTGCAAGCTGAAAGGAGTTTAACTCAGGATATCAATATTGATGCTACGTTAGGTGCTGCTCGTGTTTATGAGAGTTTTGAAAACCTTAATCAGTCCGGAGGTCAGTTTGTAATTCCGAATTTGATTACTATTGGTAATACCAGCCAGGATACGAGAAACCTGGGATATGGATTTAACGAGAAGCAGGTAAATTCTGTTTTTGGTTCTGTAAATCTGGATTACAGAGATCTTGTGTTTCTTGAGTTAACGGCCCGTAATGATTGGTCATCTACCCTGCCGGATGATAATAACTCTTACTTTTATCCATCCGTTAATCTTGGTTTCAGTTTTGCAGAAGCTTTTGGATTAACTAACGATATTTTCAGCTATGGACAGCTTAGAGCTTCCTGGGCACAGGTAGGTGGGGATACAGATCCGTATCAGCTGAATCTGAACTATGCGATTGCCGGTTCACACCCAACAAAGGGCGGTGGAAATGTGTCTCACGGACAGATAAACAATACCACGATACCGCTGGCTACACTAAGACCTACTTCAACTGATGCAATTGAGGGTGGATTTGATCTTCGATTTTTTGAAGGACGAATTGGCCTTGATTTTACGGCATACCAGCAAAATACAACCGACCAGATTCTTGGAACCACCGTATCTGAAACATCCGGTTATGGCAGCCGACTTATAAATGCCGGTGAAATTCAAAATAAAGGTATCGAAGTCTTGATTACAGGCCGTCCGGTAGTAACCACTAATTTCCAGTGGAATACTTCACTGAACTATGCCAGAAATCAAAATGAAGTCGTTGCACTTCAGGATGATCTTGAGTCTTTACGTCTTGGGCAGAGTCGTTCATTAATCACTTTTGTTGATGCAAGAGTGGGTGAACCATACGGTCAGATAGTAGGTGCTGCATACCAGAGAAATGATGCAGGTGAAGTTATTTTCAACGCTGATGGATTGCCCCTTACTGCAAACAACCAGGTTCTCGGAAACTTTACACCGGACTGGACCGCAGGTTTTTCAAACAGCTTTGTTTATAAAAACTTTTCTATGAATGCACTGCTGGATATTAGATGGGGTGGAGATATCTACTCATTTACAAATGCACAGGCTTATGCAGCAGGAACACACGCCAATACACTTGAAGGGCGTGAAGGACAGGCATTCGATGATGATGGAAATCTTACGGCCGGCGGAGTAGTGGGCCAGGGAGTAACCGAAGATGGACAGCCAAATACAACCGCTGTTGATCCGCAGGTGTACTATGGTAATATAGCAGCAAACGTATCAGAAGAATTTGTTTATGATGCCAGCTATATCAAACTCCGTTCACTCTCATTTGGTTACAGCCTGCCGCAGGAATTTATACAGCGTGTAGGATTAAGTAGAGCAACGGTATCAATAGTGGGACGTAACTTGTTGTTGCTCCATAAAAATACGCCGAATATTGATCCTGAGTCTGTAATAAATACAGGCAATGCTCAGGGACTTGAGCACGCATCACTTCCCAGCACCCGTACCATCGGATTTGATATCTCTCTACAATTTTAAAACAAACCCTACTTAATATTATGAAATCAATGAATAAACGTATTATAGGATTTGCAGTCTTGATACTTGCTGCAATGTTCACGCTACAAGCGTGTGATGAAGGGTTGACCGAAATGAATGTTAATCCAACTACAGCTACGGAGCTTGATCCCGAATTTCTTTTTACCAGGGCTCAGCTTCAGGCTTCGGAAGGCCGGTTTGAGGCCTGGCGAGGGAACCTGATTCATGCATCAAGCATGATTCAGCACCTTTCTTCAACCACAACAGCGTGGTCGGGCGATCGGTATACGATCAATAATGATTATCTGAGCGCCTTTTGGAACACCATTTATCCCAATGCCGTAAAGCATATTGAGGATGTGGTTGCGGCTACGGCTGACGATCCCGATATGGTGAATATGCACTCACAGGCAAGGATATTCAGGGTGTTTATCTACCATCGATTAACAGATCTTTATGGTGATATTCCATATTCAGAAGCCGGAAAAGGGTTTTTGGAAAATAATACCACACCCGTATATGATCCACAGGAGGAGATCTATAATGACATGATTAATGAGCTTACAGAAGCCGTTAATAGCATGGATCCCGGAGCTCTGTTTAACTACGGTGAAAACGATTTGCTCTTTTCAGGTGATGTTGCTCAGTGGAGAAAATTCGGTAACTCACTGAAAATGAGACTCGGCATGAGACTCACAGAGGTTGATCCCGCTCTTGCACAAAGTACAGTTGAATCAGCAGCTGCTGAAGTGATGGACAATGTGAACGACAGCGCATGGATTTTACACGCTTCCGGGCCTTCAGGAATCAACAGAAACGGAGTCGGTGAGGTTTTCCAGGATTTCGGACTTACCGGACATAACTTCAGGTTGAGTAATACATTGGTCGACATCATGAAAGATGAAGAAAACGGAAATGCCAATGTTGATCCAAGACTCCCTGTTTTCGGCAAAATTTATAACGAAGACGGCGATGTTGTTTCAACAAATCCTATGGATTTTGAAGGACTTCAGAACGGTCTTGATGCTCCGGTACTTGGTAACCTCGAGCTTATTGAATTCCCGATTCCAAACCGGGAAACTGTGGGAAGTTACAGTGCTCCAAATCTCCTGATGACATATGCAGAAACAAGATTCCTGCTTGCAGAAGCCGCTGAAAGAGGCTGGAATGTGCCGGGCTCAGCTCAGGCTCACTATGAAGCTGGAATCAGAGGAGCTATGGAACATCTTGCATGGTACGGCAGTGAGGGTGAAATCTCCCAGGACGCCATTGAATCCTATGTATCGAATGTGCCGCCGGCCGATATGTACCAGATTAATCTGCAGAAATGGATTGCTCTTTATATGAACGGTTATGAAGCGTACGCCAACTGGCGGCGAACAGGAATTCCGGATCTTACACCGGTTAATTTCCCCGGCAATGAAAGTGGCGGAGAAATACCAAGAAGGTATTTATATCCGGTTCCCGAACAGCAAAATAATGCATCAAATTACCAGGATGCCATTAGCAGACAGGGACCTGATGAATTTATGACTCGCATGTGGTGGGATGCTCAGTAATATCGGCACTCATTAACGTGAATGGTTAAGATCGGCCCGGCATTTACTTTTGTAGATGCCGGGCTTTTTTATCTGTTAATCCAAACTGTTATCCATGGATTTAATGTGATATTTTGTTTGTTATACAATTAGAAATCAAATCAAAAAAAATATTTTTTTATGAAACTTGTAGATCCGTCAGGAAAAGAAATCACCAGTAAAGAGAATAAGAAAGCCAACGACCTGGAAAAACAGCTCAATTCACAAATTGAGACGCTTCTAGAGCCTATTTTCAATAAAATAAAGCTCTCTGGTGCGAAAGTACCCCAGGAACAGTTGATGCAGCTATCGTCGGCCGCCCATCAGATGCTTTTCAACCGAATGGTTTACAACCTGCTTTCGAAAGTAGGAGTAAAAGAACTTTCTGAAGTTTTAAGCGAAGATGATGTGGAAGAACTTCAGACATCGCTCAGCAACCAATTACAGATTGTAAATCCAAATGAAGGGCAGGAAGAACAGAACCCGAACCCAAATCAGTAAAAGTTTTTTAATGATTTGAAGCCGGATAAATTCCATTCTTTTGTGAACGCATGGCCGTTCATCACTCATTGATTGCTCCCTGCCAATCGCACGAAACTCACTGCGTGTAAAAAACCGGGATGTGCTGAGTGGCATAATTCAAAGGAAATTCAAAAATTTGAGTTATAATAGTGTGTTGGAAAGACAAAAGGAGCATCAAATTGCCTTTTCAAATTTAAATACGATGCCTGAATTTGAAAATCATCCGATGTTACGTTTTGCTGAAGTTGATTTAGAATCAGGGCATGTAAAAATTGCCGGCCGGCTGTCTTTTCTAACCGCAAAACGGCTTCTGGGTCGATACCGGCCCTGGGTGAACATGATGGAAAAATAATATAGGAGTTTGGACAATGAGCTACGACGAATGGATTGGAAAATCAAAAGATCAAAGTGATTCAATGGCACCTGAACAGCTTCAGCGGTTTGAAGCATTATTGGATCGAGACTCATCGGCTGTAACTACAGGTTCAGTTTTACCACCCTGTTCGCATTGGATTTACTTTACACCGATGTCTAAACAATCAGATATTGCTGAAAATGGCCATGCCGAGAAAGGTGGTTTTTTACCGCCGATTGAGTTGCCAATACGAATGTGGGCCGGTGGAAATATACAGTTTAAAAAACCGCTCAAAACCGGAGTTCAGGCTGATAAGAAATCGACAATTGTTAAGATTGATGAGAAAGAAGGGGCCAGCGGAAAACTTTGCTTTATTACCGTTCGTCATCAAATAAGCTCATCTGGCTCGCTTGCAATTGATGAAGAGCAGGAAATTGTATATCGCGAAGCATCAGAAGAGGGGGCTCATCCAGTAAGAACAAAACCAATGGATATTGATTTTGACTGGAAGAAATCCCGCATAATAAATTCTGTGCAGCTGTTTAGATTTTCAGCTCTCACCTATAATTCCCACAGAATTCATTACGATTTTCCCTATGCAACTAAACAGGAAGGATACCCCAACCTGGTTGTGAACAGTCCATATTTGCTAACACTGTTGATGGATTTGTTTAAGACAAAAACAGATGGAAAAGTTATTGAAGAGATTGATTACAAATCTTTAGGGCCAGTTTATTTAGGAGAAGAGATTACAATCACGAGCAAAGATGTTGATAATTTTAAAGCAGAAATGAGGGTTTTAGGGCCGGATAACAAAATAGCCATGACTGCAGCTGTTAAATGGACATATTCATGGAATTAAGGGCTTAATATTTCTGGATTAAGTTTGGTTTCATTTTTTTGAAGCTCCCTATAATGTTAAGACTGTTAAAATTACAGTAATTAATCAAAAATAAGCTGTTATTAATTCAAAATTTGGAGAGGTATGGGCAGGGTAAAAACAGTAAATTCATCTGTTTTCATCACGTTTGTAATCATTCTGTTATTTTTGGGCATCGTTATATACAATTACGACTTCGAAGCGGTGTTGGATCGGGAAACCGGCATTGATGGCCTGAGTGATTATATACACGAATCAGATGAAATTGTGGTGGAGGCAGGTTCGGATGAGATTACTTCTGTATACGCTTATTTGACAGGCCAAGAAGTGCAAATCAGGTTTGAATATGGACAGTTTTTTATTGGTTCTTTGCGTGAAAGTTGTACAGGGCGAGGAGATTGGTCAGATGGAGTGGTTGTTTCATCAAATGAATTAAGTCTGAATGAGCAGGAGACCGAAGATTTTATTGCAGTTTTTTCAGAAATTAAACCTGAATATTACGTGGATGAAGACTCTATTCCGGATGAACCCGGACTCGATAACCCGGCTGGCTGTGTGATTATCCGTACACAAACAAAAGAATATTTCTTGCAGATAGGAAATGAGCATTCACAAAGCGAATACAGATACCTGAATGTTGATGGTATCAATCGTCTTTATCTTGTTTCAAACAGGATGTATTCTCAGCTAACGGACCTCACGGAGATGTAAATAGTCAGTAAGTTATTGCTCTGTGAGTTGTAAAATCGTATTCAAAATCTGAGAACGGATCTTTAAATCAGTATATTTTAAGTATAAAATAAGAATAACAGAGTAAATAAAATAGGAGACTGCCATGCTGCCACTATTCAAACATGCTATCGTTGGACTGGACCTTTCAGAAGCAAGTGATCTGATTATTGATTGTATACCGTACCTCAAAAAATTTGGCACAAAAAAAGTTACACTGGTAACAGTAGTACCTGTTCCGTATTCGGGAGAAAGAACGGAGTTTAATACAGATAAAGAACGAAGAATACTTAAAGAGTATAAAAAGGAACTCGAAAAACATGATTTGCAAGTTGAAACAGACATCAGGAGTGGTGTTCATTTTTATCCTGCAACAGAAATTTTGACAAGTGCGCGTGAAAAAGATGCAGACTACGTGGTAATTGCTAACCGCGGACACAGTAAAGTGCAGGAAATGCTTTTGGGAAGCACAGCTACCGAAGTGCTTCAGCGTTCGGAATTTCCGGTTTATTTGATAAATATTGAATTAGAGTGGTACGATGATGATAAAGAAAAAAGAAAGCTCGTATTGACACAGACGGCTAAGAATTCGTTCAAGCATGTACTGCATGCCACGGATTTTTCCAATACAGCCAGCCGCGCATTTAATGTAGTTCGCGAGTTCGATAAAACCGGTGTGGTAGGTAAAGTTTCTCTGATTCATGTTCAGGGACATCATGCCATCGCGCTTAGTGATCCGGCAAGCCGGGAGAAACTCACGGATCAAAACAGGATACAGTTAGAAGAGATCCGAAATAAACTCTCTGACAATACCCGTGAAAATGCTGAAACCATTGTTACTTTCGGTTCACCTGCAAAAGAGATTACCACAGCCGCCGATGAAATTGGTGCCACAATGATTGTGCTGGGAAGCCAGGGGAAAGGCTTTATTGAGAAGTTTTTTCTCGGTGGTGTCAGTAACCAGGTAACCCGAATTAGTAAAGTACCTGTACTGCTGATTCCTGCCGAAAGAGAATAGCCGTTTTTTCAGTTTCACGACCGGTTATCAGTCAGAAGAAATCAATATTAATTCTTCCTGTGGATCGGTCAGATATTCGGCGCCATTTTCAGTAATAACCGCCATCTCTTCAACAGAGATGGTTTTGGTGCCGTCTTCAATTTCCCACATGTAAAATCCGTCGAAGGCAAAAACATTGCCCTGCCGAAGTGGTTTATGAGCTTCAGGGCGGGGATCTCGTCCTTCCTGTGCACCTCCAAGGCTTGGTCCAACATCATGTGCCACATAACCCACAGAGTGGCCTGTATGCCACTGTACCTCCATCGATCCGTTTTCACGCATCCACTCTCTTTGAACCCGGTCTATTTCCAGGCCGGTGACTCCCGGTTGCATCGCCTCGAGAACCATTCTGTTACCATCGCGGGCAACTTCCCAGTAGTGTTGAATGTCAGCCGGTGGTTCGGTTTCTCCGGGGTGCAGAACATAAGCGAACCGTTGTATATCAGTGACCCACATATCGTGTACCTTAATACCAAAATCTATTTGAATGACATCTCCCGGGCGAATGATTCTGTCGGTGGGGTGAGCATGTCCGCGATCGGGGCCGGAATTTACAAGTGGATTTTGATCAGGCGCCCAGGCATCTTTAACGCCATATTCTGCCATTTTTTGTTTAAGGAAATCGGCAATTTCACGGTCCGTGCTAACATTGGGTTCAATCTGCTGATAAGCTTCCACTTCCCATTGTGCGGTCAATTCAGCCGCTTTTCGCATGATATCTACTTCAGCCGGAATTTTAACCGACAGCCATTCATACACAAGGTCTTCTGAAGATACGATTCGGTTTTTTACCGTTTGTGTGAGTAAATCAGTAAACCGATTGTACTGCGACCAGCTTATCCCGTCAGCAAGTTCGTTGTTTTCACTGAAATTGAGCGCCAGGTTACCCTGAATGTTCTGGTTGATATAATTGGCTGCTTCAACAATAGCACCGGGTGACCTTCCAACAACTTCGATTCTGTTGTGCAGGCCAATTTCTTGTAGAGCCGTTGCTTCACCCGGCGGAGTGAAAACTGTGGAATGTACTTCTCCATCAATAAGTTGAAAGAGAAAAACGGCCGGAGCAACGGCATTTTCGCACCCAACATGCATGGCAAGGGGATCGTTGTTGTTCGACCTGCAAAGAACTGCCCAGGCTTCAACGTCAGCTCTCTGCATAGCTTCAGGCAGCAGGGTTTGAATTCGTTCTGCTCGGATATCCGGCCAGGGATTTGGGCCGTCAAAGGGGTTGTTGTTGGCAGAGTTTTCGGAAGTGCAAGAGAACAAAAATAGCAGGACAAAGAAAATTATTGAAGATCGTAACATAGAACCGGCGGTGATGGTTAATTTGTAAATGAGCTGCAATTAGATAACCATTTTTCGCTTTTAAAGGAAGTTGAATTTCGAATTGTATTTCGTTTGACTTACCTATACTTCTCAATTCTACTGTCAAATAGGTTGTGGATTCCCGATGGGGCGTAAATTGGGTGATGCGCTTTGTGTGAGGGGCAGATTGGTCGGTACGTCTTAGGGGTGCTTGTTAAGGCAAATACATTCAATAGTCAGAGAGATTCATGCTTGTCTTACTTTTCCCAATCTCCATGCTGCCATGTAGTGAGTTTTCAACAGTTTTTCGATGTAACTGTTAAAGCGCTTGAAAAGTTTTTACCACCAAACATGAGTAAAGGAAACTATTTTGTCTGCACATTACAGTACTCATTATTAAAATAAAATAATTATTTGAACCATTGACTATATAATTTATTTATATGTAATTTTAAAAATGTAATCAAAATAGCAAACTGCAATTTAAATAATAATTATAGTATATAATTATTATGATTGATTACGGGTAATATATTTTATAAATAAAATGAAAAAACTTAATTATTTATCAATCGTAACTTTAATTGGCTTGATGATGTTGATCAACGGTTGCCAGGATTCACAGATATTGAACCCGATGACTTCAGCAGACTCAAATGATATGCAATTAACCGCGTTGTCCGCAACAGGTGTTGATGAAGTGGGCGTGGCCGGAGTATTTATAGATCCAATAAACAACCTTGAATTAAGTCAAGCTCAGTTAACTGCCGGGTATGAGGTGGATGTTAACGGATATGTTGGATTTAAATCAAATACTTCAGGAGGAAATCACCCTAAGTTAACAGAACTTAAACTTGAAGTTGAAAGAAACGGATCAGGAAGCTGGAATCAAATATACTTTTGGGATACCAGCAATCTTCAATCTATTGTATTAACCACCCGTAGCAATAAGCCAGGCAGAGATTTTACTGACGCAGCTTTAAATGTTTCAAAATGGACAATAGGTGAGACCGGCTCATATATAATAAAAGCAACAGCCAAATTTACAAATGAAGGTAGTTTTTCACCTGAAGCTGGAACAGAAGATGTAGTTGTAACTCTTTTACAGACTGTAAATGTAGAATTTCCTGCCGCACCAGCTATTGCTGCCAGAATACTTGAGGCAAATGATATAAATGCCCGATATGGAAGCAGTAGAACCGGTGGCAACTACATCTCAGACGTAGCAAAACTGATGGGCCCGGGTACCAACTTTAACGGTGTACCTAAAGAACTCTGGGAAAACGGTGAGAAAGTAATGAACCAGGCATACTGGGATGCAGTCTGGAATTATCTTGGCACAACAAGAGGATTATATGTACCCAATGCTCCTGCCGGATATATCTGGTAATACAAATAAGAGGTTCATCTTTTATTAAATAACTTTACAAAAGCCGGGAAGCATCAATTCTTCCCGGCTTTTTTTGGTTTAGACGTAAACTGCTTCAATTTCTACTGCTCATTCGTTCAATTTCATATCTGTTGCGATTTAGACTAAAAAATCAATCGTATAAAGATTTCAGGGTTAAGTCTATAAAATTTGGTGTTTCATAGAATTTAATCTGGCATCAGGTGTTTGAAACGAGAAGTGAAGCCAGAAAACATGAATTAAAAATTAAAAAACGTGGTGCGAAACGATTTCTGGAAGACCTCTCCAAAGAAGCATAACTTTTCGTTGTATTTCGTTTGATTTACCCCTAATTTTGGAGTCTACCGTAAATCGGGACGTGGCTCAGTCCGGTAGAGCACTCGGCTGGGGGCTGAGGGGTCGCAGGTTCAAATCCTGTCGTCCCGACGTGAATGAAACCCTTATGTAGCGCTTCTGCGTTTTGTAAGGGTTTTTTTATTTTAAGGCATATTTATACTTTTCTAAGCTTTAGATCGATAAAAGCTATGCGAAAATATGAACGTTGATATTGCGAAGCAGTGCTTCGCGGTTCAAATCCTGTAGTCGGGCATACTTTTCGGGCAGAATATTGTCGAGTTCCTTTTCGATAATCACTTTGATGTCAGCTACTCTTGTCTGGTTTTTGCTGTAGTTAAATTATTAAATTTTTTGGATAGAGTTAGTGAATAATTCTACAATTCGCGTATCGCGAATTGCAAATTGCAAATCCATTGTTATCTTAAATCAAAAATGAAACAACACACCGGCATGAGACCGCATGACCTGATTATACTCTGTGCGGTTGTTCTTCAAAAAAATGATGATTGGTTCATGAAGGATTTGGCTCATCAATTGAACCTTAGCCAATCGGAAATTAGTGAGTCTTTGCATCGCTCTATGCAGGTTGGACTTATCGATCCGGAAAAGAGACGTGTACAAAAACTCAATCTTATGGAGTTTTTACAACACGGTCTAAAATATATATTTCCAGCTATCCCCGGAACACTAGACAGGGGAGTGCCAACAGCGGTTTCGGCTGAACCATTAGCTGATCAGTTAAACTCTTCTTATGAGTATATATGGCCTGTGGCTGGAGGGGAATTGAATGGTGTCTCGATAACACCCTTATATGCAAAGTTGCCAAAAGCGTGCCTTGAATGGAAGGTTCTTTATCGTGTGGCAGCTTTAATTGACACCTTACGACTGAACCAAAATGCTCGTGAAATTGAAATTTCAATTGAGCTTCTGAAACGAGAACTCAACGTATGAATCCTATATCAAAAGCCATACTTATTGAAGCTGCTCAGAAACTAAAGCCTTTGCTTGAGGAGATTGCTTTTGTGGGAGGAGGAATACTGCCAACATACCTACCAAAAGGTTTTGATTCTACTATTCGAGTTACGTATGATCTTGTTGTTGTAATTAAGCTTGCTCATTATGGCAGTTTAGATTCGCTTAATGTAAGGTTAAAAGAACTGGGATTTTATCCTGACAGTAAAAGTTCTGTCATTTGCAGATACACGGATCAAAAAATATTACTGGATGTTATGCCGACGGATAGTGAAGTCTTAGGATTCTCAAACAGATGGTATGAAGACGGTTTAAAGAACAAAGAGTGGATTACAATTGCTGAGGGTATAGATATCCCGCGATTTACTATTGATTACTATCTATCAACGAAATGGGAGGCTGTAAAAGGCCGTGGCAACCAAGACTGGCGCACCAGTAAGGATATGGAAGATATTATTACCCTCATAAATTATGGTGCACTCAATCAAATAAGTACAAAAGATAATGACCTGAATGAGTATCTGAAGGAATCATTTAGCGAATTAATGAATCACAAATACACTCATGAGATCATTCTAAGCCACTTAAGCGGTGTAGACAGACAAAATGTCAAACAGCTTACAGAAAGGATAAATACCTATGTACAAGCATAATTAAAAGGACTTTAAAACCACTTGTATTCTACTTTTCAAATTCTCTTCCACCCTTTCAAAAGCCTCACCTAACTTTTTCCCCTTCTCAGCATTACCATCCATCAACTCCCGATTAATCACAGGCAGCTGCCAGGCTGTGACCTTCACATCCACCTGGTCGGCAAACTCATCACGGATTATAAAACCGGCTGCTTCATTCTGATAGTTCTGTACGGTATCGGGGTAGAGAAGGGCAACTTCATCAATCCTGTAGCGAACTGCATAGGCCAGAACCTGGTAGAGATCTGACTGTGAGATTCCTTTTTTCGGGTCATCGGGATCATCGTAAACCATTTTATACTTGGTATCCGCGATGATCTGTTTGTCATCAGTCTTTAAAATAAGGTCCGGGCGAAGTGAAAACGTCTTGTCCTCATCCAGGTGTTTAGATCCGGCTTGGGACGTTGCCTTTACTCCATCCACTTCCTTTTCTATAAACCCATAGATGAAATCCTCAAACAGATACTCCATCGGCAGCAGGAATGCAAAAAGCTTCAGATCATTTTTGTAGTCGAATGAGACAGCATGATCCAGAAATAGTTGACAGTAATCCCTCACGGTTTCAAACTCGGCAAATGCGGGATTGAACTGGATAGCAGCACACTCTTTTGCAGTGGCGGGAGTGTCGGTAACCTCATCCAGGGTGAAGAGGATTTCTCGGAGGTACTTCTTACTCTCATCGTTTTCTGTCTGATTTATCAGAATTCTGGAGACAAACTTTATGATCTGATTGAACCGGTTATTTAGTACGAATGGGTCAAAAACACAATTTACTTTGTGCCAGCGTGCACGGGAGAGGTTCTTCGTGATATAGCGATCAACATCCAGTCGTCCACGTACATACGACATCTCCCGCCGTGTCTCTTCATACTGCTGATAGATAGAGTGACCAAGTAGCTGGCGCGTGTACTTGGCAAATAAGTAAATTAACACCTCAAAAAAGTCACTCTGTTCTGTGTCGAGTGTCGTTTGATAATTGGGAAACTTAATTTTTCGGCAGTAGCTCAGCCACCATAAAATATGCTGCTGGATGGCATTTACATCATTGGTGGTAAGCTTTTTTCCCTCCTCAAAGAAGATTTTGGGCAACAGGTTAATCTTTCTCCCCTCGTAGTAAATGACCCCGACGTATTTATTCGATTTTATCTCGCCGGTCTTATGGAGAAACTGCAGGAATCGCTGAGATTCCACTCTCTTATCCTCATCATCCTTTCCATAATAGTAACCGGTTTTCTCGCGCTGCCTCCAGATCTCATCCAGAAAGACCTCCATTCCCTCAAACTCGTCTGAGAGCTCTTCCTTGTTTTGATATTCAAAGAGATTGATCATGCTCGACCGGTGATTTCAAGTGGCCAGACATCTTCCTTGACAATTAGTCCTGCATAGGTGAGTATATCCTTAACCTCTTTTTCGTCATTCATAAAGTATTCCAGCAGCAGCGGAATTACCTTTCTATTCATCCGCTGTTTTAGTGAAATGTGGTTCTTCATAAAATAACTGTGACCTATCTGGAAGTCGTGGCCCTTCAGATTTTTTATGCGATCGTTTATCTTCTTTAGAACGTCCTTATCATGTATTTCCTCGCCATCAATTTCATATTTCGGATACATTGCTTCAAAATCAAATCGGCGCCGGAGAGCAATGTCCAAAAGAGCAATCGATTTATCAGCGGTGTTCATTGTGCCTATGATGTATAAGTTTTCCGGCACAGAGAATTCCTCGCCCGATGGAAGTTTAGCAGGTATGTGAAGATCTGCTCCAAATCGTTTGTCTGGCTCAATCAAAGTGATGAGTTCACCAAACACACGGGAGATATTGGCCCTGTTGATTTCATCAATGATGATAACGTAGTTCTTCTTCTCTACAATTTCAGTTTCACCTGGCGACCTTCCCATATCAAGTAGCTTATCCAGCAGGGGAGAGTAGTAAGAAGAAAGCCCCTGGATTTCCAATACCGATTCAGCCTCATACATCCTTCTGAGGGTACTAATACTCAGTGTATGAGCTGTTCCACCACTTGCTTTGCGGAACTCTATAGATCGGTTCGTGACGGCTGTAATGAAGTAGGAGACCCTTTTCATTTCAACTTCAATTTCTTCAACCTCACCTTCCACAAGTGGACTGATAAAAATGTTAAATACGTCCTCAAAATTCTTCTTTTTGGTCTGTGGTTTTCCTGATGCCTTATAGTTTTTGAGCGCTTTATCTGCAAGTTCTTTGAATAAACCGTCCACACGGTCGAATGTTAGCTCTTTGTCGTTTTCCGTATCCGGACGAAGTCCCTGGATAAAATCTTCGTAACTATAGTTCTGATGGAAGGTGATAAACTCAATCGTTTCACCTAGATGTTTGTTGAAGATTGTCTTTGCTTCTTCATAGTCTTCAATTTCACGTCCTTCAACGATTTCTGCAGCCCGCTTGATCGTCGTGTATGTTTTACCGGTTCCAGGAGGGCCATAAAAGATAGTATTCAGTGGATAGTTAACTTTAGGTTGAACGTTTTTCTCAGGCATTTTTTCACCGCGTAATAGTTTTTTTAGTAGAGTATCATTAAGTGCCACTCGCGCAATCCAGGGATTATGTTTGTCAGGATAAATGGACCTGAATTGAGATTTTTCCTGGCTATCAACTCCTTTTTTTGATAGGGCTACAATTCCATCAAAGAAATCAACAATGTTTACATCTTTAGCTTCTAAATAGACCCAGGTCATATCTCCTTTTTCCGGAGGTACTGCTTTATCACTGATGCTAAGATTAGGGTAATTACTTTTCAACTCATCCAAATGAGCATTGTCAACATAAAATCCCTGAACGATTCTATCTTTTTTCCGTTCAATATGAGTCACATATCGGCTGCCAATGGTAAACTGTATATAATTCTTTATTGCAGATGCATAAATAACTTCATCATCAGGATTCAGGTTTAATTCAATTAAGACATGCTCTATTGTTTTAAAAAACTTTTTGATTGCCTCTTCATCATCAATAATTTCTACACGATCTACAAGCTGATTCCACAAATATGCACTGCCGACCATTTCTGCCAGTTGTACAAAAGTATCGAACTCCACTTTTGTTGCCGAAAAGTTGGTTCCTTGGTTTCCAGCCTTTAAATCTGACAATGCATCTACTTCTTTTATCTGATCATATGTAATCGGATTTTCTGCAAGATTGTGGGTGATCTTAAGTTCTACCTGATCAAAAGGCTCATCATTTTGCTCCTCGTTATAATAGGGGATCTCGTCTTCATGTACTCTGTCTTCATATACATCGGATTTAACCTCACAAAGTGCGTAGCAACCTCTATTGTCACCTGTTGTCCACAATATCACTTTGTCACCGGGAGTTATTTTGCCTTTGTGGGTATTTACACGCCAGCCGGTTAGTGCATTATTTTTAAGTGCTTTCTCTGTATCAAATACATCCGGGCTACCCTGGAAAATCCAGTAGTTTGTATCCGATTCAGCATCAATATTTCTTTTATTAACCCAAAGTATATCCTGAAAAATAAGCCATTTTTGTTCTCCGGAATAACAGTCTTCATTTAAATTTTGGGTGGCCAGTTCAAACAGCTCTTCATCGTCTTCAATGGCGGGAATAAGTATTTCTCCTATGTCCAGGTAGTGATAGAATTTTTCACCGGCAGATTTCGATTCTTCACCGGGAATCTGAGAAACCAGGTATTGATAGATTTCGTCTTTGTAAAGTGGGTATTGATCAGGATATTTCATTGTCAGATAGAATGACAATGTTCGTTCATCCTGCTGGTGGTTGAGTTTCTTCCCGTGTTTCTCTGAGACTTTGGGCTCCAGTTCCTCCGATTTACTTACAAATTGTTCAATCCTATTTTCCAAGGATTCAGACTCATCATAAAGCATTTCAAACATATTCCGTACCTCTTCTGGAAAATACTCTACAGTTTTTGTGATAAATCCTTTGGAGTTTTGATAGAGCAGATTGGATGATTTCGAAATAGAATCTTTTAGATTCGATGCAAAATCACTGGCATCCGGATCATAAGTGTCCTGAAATTGTTGAATCGCCTCCCATTTGTACAGCTCATCATAGTATTTGTTTTGTTTCAGGTAGGTTTTGTACTGTGAAACCAACTCCAGCCATTGTTCTCTTTTAGCTTCATTCTTTTCATATTTCTCAGTCCATAACCAGGATTCATGCGATATTCCATAAATTGGAAGGTTAACTTTCTCTTTCACCTGGTTAAGAATCTGCTGATATTCACTGAAGCTTTTAAAGTTTACATCGATGGACAGATGTTTACTTAAATAGGGTTTTGCCGGCCCATTTATAGGCAGATATTTTTCCGGATCTACATAAAATAGGGCAGCAGTTAAACTTGCTTTTCCTGTACTGCGAATAGATAATGCATCTTCAAATTTTTCATCAGTGATTGAATGATCCAATGCATCATAAAAGAGGCTCCACAAACGATCAACTTCATTATTATTCCTCTCATATTTATAAGGAAAAAATCGGACGTTTAACGCATTAAAAGTGGGTAAACCGAGTACATCTTCCGGTTTACTCAAGCCCAGTTTTTCTGCAATGTTTTGAAGTATGGATAAACGTTTTTCATCTCCATATTTATTTATGTATGCGAAAAAAGTAAACGGGTCGATTTCATCAAGATCAATACTGTTATCTGAATCATCTTTATCGTTGAACTGGGTGCTGCCAGCCTCTTTCAAAAGCTCAATCAGCTCTTCCTGGTCGTCCTCCTTATCCTTTAGATATTGAGCTAATTCTTTGTGTGTTTGGACCCAGGTGTGTTTTTGGTCAGTGCTACTCATCATATTATTAATAGGTTTTCTGTTCAATAAAATTCTATTTGATGAATTTCTAAAAGACTATTGTTTTAGCAGCTAAAATGGAATAACATGACGTTCGTTTTTTAAAAAAAACTTCTGATTAAAGCTGATCTTAGTAGAATAGCTCATATTTATACTTTGGCTACACATCGGTCACTTCTCATAGCCGATTTATAATCACGAAAGGTCAGAACTCATTAATTATTTAACCTAATTATAATTATGTGGATGTATTTAGCTCATTTTACATTCAGCTTGTAAAATAGAATAAATGAGGTAAAAGGGAAGGAGGGATTTTGATTCTGCCTATTCAACTGTATAGTAAAAAGCCTGAGTTAGATAATAGACTGTTTATAACATTTCTGATCAGTACTTCCATCTGTTTCTTGGCTCAAAAAAAACCCCACAGATTTTCACCTGCAGGGTCAGTTTATAAAAGGATTAGATGGAGTTAATTAGTTCTAATTACCGGTAATAATCTCAATCACACCGGCGTACCCTTCATGACCATAAAAAGTAGTAGCCCTTGAAGTATTTAAGGCTCTTATAGAGTTTACGGAATTCATACTTACCATTCTGTATACCTGAGAAAAGTCTCGTCCTACGCGGACACCGTCTTTTACAAAAAGTGGGGATGAAGAGAGCTCAAATGAAGAATTACCTCTCATTTCAATACGGGCTGAGACGCCGGTTCCATAGACTCTTACTCCCGAGAGACGTTTAATATAATCGTCAAGATTGAGATCGGGGTTGTGAATGGAAATTTCTTGTGTGCTTTTAGATGAGTTGCTGCTACTCGATGTACTTCCAATATTTGCGCAACCAACCATAAGAACTGAAAAAATAATAACAAGTGTTGTGGCTATGTGTTTCATATAGGTGAGATTTAATTTTTGCTATATGTACTCTACAATTTTTTCGATTTATATCAAAATTTTTGAAATGTTATTTGTAAATGATACAACAAAAAAAAGAACTGTTTTATTGTAGGATTAATAAAATTAGACCGTTTAGATTAAATCTACGCTTTGATTGTGTGAAAATTAAAATCATTTAATTAAATTAAGGTAGGTCATTTAGTGAAATGGCTTATTCCAAGTTTTTTGTAGGGGAGTGACAATTTCTTAGGGCATTTTATAAACCGGTTACTTTATGGATAAAAGTAAATTAGCTAAGCTGAAAAAAAAGCTAACTAATGGCGAATCTATTTCCGAAGCAGAAAAAAGTTTTTTAGCAAATCTTATCGACAATTCTGATAAAAGATATCAGGAGAAAAACGACGATTTATTAGTTGCCATTGCAAAAATTAGCACGATTTTACTTAAAAGTCCGGATCTTGAAGAATCTTTGCATGCAATATTTAAAACAATTGGAGAGGCGATAAAAGTAGATCGCATCTACTATTTTAAAAACAAAGTAACAGAATCCGGATCGTTAATTACAAGCCAAAAGATAGAATGGATTCGAGGTGAGATAAGTCCGCAAATCGATAATCCTGAACTCCAGAATATTCCTACAGAAAATCTTGAAGATTTCATTGAACCTCTGAAAGATGGAGATCCATTTATTGCTGTTATTAATGAACTACCTGATGGAGATTTAAAAACATTACTGGCATCACAAGAAATTAAATCAATTTTGGTTCTTCCGATTTTCGTAAATGATAAATTTTACGGCTTTATCGGTTTTGATGATTGCACAATCGAGCGCAAATGGGAACAGGATAAAGTGTCGATTTTGCAAACAATCTGTTCGCAGATGGCCATAAATATTGAGAAAAAAGAGGTTGAAGAGCTTCTGGAAAAAACTTATCGCCTTGCAGGTATTGGTACATGGGAAATGGATTTAAATACAGAAGAATTCTACTGGTCTCCGATTACAAAAGAAATTCTTGAAGTAGAACAGGATGTAATACCGGATTATGAACAGGCAATGGGCATTTTCAAAGATGAAGAAGCGCGTGAGATGATTCGTCAGGATATTGATAACACTATTAAGACGGGTGTGCCCTACAGCCGTGAGCTTGAAATTAAAACAGCTAAAGGAAACCTCAAGTGGGTCATAGATACTGGACAGGCTGATTTCGAAGATGGTGAATGTGTACGAATTATCGGTACTCTGCAGGATATCGACCAGCGAAAAAGAGCTGAAATTGAATCTGAAAAAAATAAAAAACTTCTTGACTCAATCACTGCTCAAACCGACGTGGCTATATGGGTGCGTAAGTATAATGGAATACATTTATTTGCAAATAACGAGTGGAAACGGGTATTCGGTTTAGAGGGTCAAAACATCGTCGATAAATCCATTTATGATTTGGTGGAAGAAGAAATTGCTGACAAAATCATGGAGTACGACAGAAAAGTTATTGACCAGGGCAAGCAATTCCTTTATGAAGAGAGAGTAAAAACCGTTGAAGGCTATCGGTATTACATGGTAAATAAATTTCCAATTACAGGTATTGTGGGAGAGGAATGTGCCGTTGGAGGAATTGGTACTGACATTACTGATATCAAGAAAACAGAAAAAAAGCTTCAGTTTGCTGAACAGCGATTACGTGAAATTATAGAACACAGCACAAACCTCTTTTTTAAACACGATACAGATCTTAAACTGAATTATTTGAGTCCGCAGGCAGAGGCTTTTTTGGGTATAGAGCCCATGAAAGGCCAATATCAATGGAATGATTTCTTATCAGATCACCCGGTTAACGAAGTGGGCATGAATTTAAAAAAGAAAGCGATCCAAGCCGGCACACCTCAAACTACGTATGAGCTGCAGTTTAAGAAGAAAGATGGAAGCTTGATATGGATTGAGGTAAACGAAGCACCTATCGTAAAAGATGGTAAAACTGTTTCAATAGTAGGTTCCTTAACGAATATCACTGATCGTAAACTGGTTCAGGACGAAATAAAAAGTTCTTTGAAGGAGAAAGAAACCCTCTTGATTGAGATTCACCACAGGGTAAAGAATAATCTTGCAGTAGTGGCCAGCTTAATTCAATTCCAGTCATTTGCCACAGAAAATGAAGAGCTTCAAACCGAGCTATCACAGTGTGTGCTCAGAATCAAATCAATGGCTGCTATTCACGAGCAGCTTTATCAATCCAAAAATTTCTCAAATTTAAACTTTGCTGATAACCTTAAATCTTTAACTGAAAATATAATCAGTACCCTGAATTTTGATGTAAATGTAGAAGCTAATTTTCAGCTTGAAGCAGTTATGTTAAATGTGAGCCAGGCAATCACATGCTCACTTATCATAAATGAGGTTATTACAAATTCTTTAAAACATGCATTTAAAGGCAGAAAAAGCGGAAAAATTGATATCGAATGCAAGCAGGAACAAAATTATATGACCGTCAGGGTTACAGATAATGGTATTGGTTTACCGTCCGGGTTTAGTTTGGAAAAGACACAATCCGTTGGGGTTCAGTTAATTCGAATTATGGCTGTTCAGCTGGATGCCGAATACGAATATGAAAACGCAGAGGTGGGAACAATCTTTTCGATAAGGTTCAAACTCGAAGAGTAATCAGCTAAGTGTAATTAACCTTTAAATATTATTCATTAGTAATGATTTCAATCACCCCATTGCTCCCATCATGCCCATATAAAATAGATGCGCGGGATGAGTGAATAACTCTAAGCCTGTTTACTGAGTTTATAGAAACCATTCCATAAATACGGGAAAAATCTCTGCCAACCTGAACTCCGTCAACGATAAAAAGCGGGCGTGGATCATTCATAATGGTTGATGATGCTGCACCGCGGACATTGACCGTAGCCGATGACCCTGACCCCCGTACACGAACTCCGTTCAGTCTTCCTATATATTCATCGAGACCGACATTCGGGTTGTCCACAACAATTTCTGAACCTGAACGGTTGCTGCTCCTTTCTGTTGATGAACCACTTGGTGCACAGCTATAAAAGAACAACGGAAGCAGAAGAAGTAGATATGGATATAATTTTTTCATAATAACAGGATTTGATTAGCTACTAGTATTCTAATACTTCTTATTCATTTAAGCAAGTGAGAATAATGACAGTATTTTATCGATTTTAAGTTTATTTAAGCAGGCTCTATTTACGTTTATCTTTAATATAAATTGCTTTCGATTGACCCTCACCCACAGGACGTTCTTCCATTTCAAAAAGCCCAATAGCCTGAAGAAGCTCCCCCAGTTTTTTATAGCCATAATTTCTGGGGTCAAACTCGGGAGACTGTTTGGCAATGTAGCTTCCAACAGGTGCAAGATGCGCCCAACCGCTTTCGTCTGAAGACGCTTCAATGGCATTTCTAACAAGATTTACCAGTTTTGTGTCTTGCTTTAGGCTGTTTTTGGAAATTCTTTTACGGGTTTCTTTTTCGTCTTCATCTTCCCGAAGTACCTCGGTATAAATAAATTTATCACAGGCAGCCACAAAAGGTTCGGGGGTTTTCCGTTCACCAAATCCATATACGGCCAGCCCCGACTCCCTGATTCGGGCGGCAAGTTTGGTAAAATCACTGTCACTCGAAATCAGGCAAAATCCGTCAAATCGTCCGGTGTACAGTAAATCCATAGCATCTATAATCAGAGCACTGTCTGTAGAATTTTTACCCTTTGTATAGCCAAACTGCTGCATAGGCTGAATGGAATGCTGTAACAGTATCTCCTTCCATCCGCGAAGCTGAGGCAATGTCCAGTCTCCGTAAATTCTTTTAACACTCGCTGTGCCATATTTTGCAATTTCAGCCAATAGATTCTCTGTAATAGACGGTTGCGCATTGTCGGCATCAATGAGTATGGCAAGTTTTTGTGTAGATTCAGTATCCATTTTGGACTGCTTAATTTCTTGATATTCTAATTTTTTGTAAACTTATGCAGTTTACATGATCAATTTCTTACGAGAAAACTTAAATCTATTGATTCTCGTTAAATAAGTGTTTATATGTTAGTAAGAAAATAATTTTAAACATAAATCTTTTCTTTATGCCAAAGTGTGAAATTTACGAAGACGTGAAAGGAGAATGGAGATGGCGACGAACCAACAAAAAAGGCGATATTCTCGAATTCTCAAAGCAGGGTTTTGAAAAAAGAGAAGATTGCGAAAAAAACGGAAAAGAAGAAGGCACCTGTACCAGCTATAAATTGGTGGTTTAATAAATATTTTCACCGTTTTGGGTCCAGGTATGCTTTAACAATAGACGCAAAATGTGCCGGTCTGTCCAAAAAAGCATAATGGCCGGCATTTTCTATAACTATCAGGGTTGATTGTTGAAACCCTGATTCCATCCTTTTTCCCTGCTCTAAAGGCGTTGCTTTATCATTTTCACCCCAGAGAAGAAGAATTTCCTGTTCTATACGGGTAATATCTCTATCAAGATATTCGGTAACGGTTTTTACGAAAGTTTCTCTCATTACACCGGATAATTGCTGATAATCAGATGATCCAAGCATTTTCCAAACAGATGTTTTTCTGAGCCGGTTCAGCCCTTTTTCTCTCCACGTTCCCGGTAGTAAATAAAAAGGCAGCTTCAGTGTTTTTGCGGTGTACTTTTTTATGTAATAATTCGGTTTTCGCTTGGGTTTAAGTCCCGCTGCACCGGTAAAAATTACCTTATCAAATTTTTCTTTAACAGACTTTCGCCCCAGTAATTTAATGGCAACTCTTGCACCGAATGAGTGGGCAAGTAAATCTATTCCATCCTCAGGAAAGGTTTTTTTGATAAATGCTTCGATAATATCGGCATAATCATCAACACTCCATGAAGCATTTGGCTCCGGTGATTCTCCAAAACCGGGCAGGTCCAGAAGATAGCAGGTTCGGACTTTCTGTAATTTCAGGGCGAGTGGGTGCAGTGCTTTTGAGCTGCTTCCCCAGCCATGGAGCATAAGCAAAGGCTTACCCTGGCCAATAGTATGCCAGGCAAGAGAGTTATCTTCGAAAGAAAAAACATCCCGGTTCATAAAAAAAGTGTAAGGAATTAGAAAATTCGGGTTCTATATATATAGAGCAACCTGAAAATTGATTTATTTTGCTATCGGTTAACCCAGATTAATGTAAGGAGTCACAAATGAAACGGAAACTCTTCTTTTTTCTTGAAAAATTACAAATTAAACGGAGTGAAAGAATTGCTATCGTTATTCTTCTCACATTCTTAGTGGCTACATCCTCTTTCTACGTGTTTTCGCAACCTGAAGCCAATTACGATCCTGCGCATTATGCAGAACTTGAACGCGTGTTTTTGGAACGCAGTGAAATTCTACAGCGTGAAGAACAACAATTTCTTTCGAGGTATGAGCCCGAGGAAAATATAGAGGAGGAGGCTATAGAACTTACAGCCGCAATTCCGGATACATCCGAGTCAGATACAACTTCACACCAATCAGACAGCAGTGATCTGATTAACATCAATGAGGCATCGTTGGAAGAGCTTCAGGAATTACCGGGTGTTGGGCCGGCCTATGCTCAGCGAATTATAGATTGGAGAGAGGAAAACGGGCCATTCACGGAGAAAGAACAGCTTCTTGAAATACGCGGAATCGGCGACCGCAGGCTCGAAGGCATTAAACCATTAATTGAGTTGTAAAATTTCCTTACTGAACCGGTTTCTTATATGCCTCTTCTGAGTCCGCGCTCTGTAAATCGCCATTCTTCTATTGAAGAATTAATTTCGCGTTCACTCCAGGTAATTTCTGTTTTTCGATTTTCCCGAAGATCATACATAGTCATTTTGGATGGAGACCACAGATTATCAGAAATCTGCTCTATACCTTCAGCTTCAAGTCTTTTAATCATCTCATTTTCGTCATTAAAATACCGGATCTCTTCTAAAACGTAATTATCTTTGATGATTTCAAACTCAATATAAGCATACTGCTCGGAGTCAGGTTTAGTGGCCCGAATGGTGTAGTGTGTTTCACCGATTTCAAGCCATTCGAATTCATAATCTTCCGGATCCTGATCGCCAAGGTCTTCATAGGTAAAATCACTTCCCATAAAGCGGTCGCCGCGTTCTGCTGAACCTATGGTCTGAATCCGCCCCACAGATGGGAGGTACAAACGCTGTGTTTGACTGCCGTTTTCATTAATCGATAGAAAACCTGTTCCCCGAACATTTCCCGGATCTGAAAAAATGATAAGATTTTTAGTGGTATCATCATCATTCAGTGTCCATGATTGCATCGTACGGCTTCGTGTGCGATCTCGTGAATCGGTGATGACCATCTCCATTTTAGCCGTTTCGGTATTGATTGAATTTCGCCTGTCATCTACTTCTTCAAAAATAGCACGCGCTTCATTTTCATCCGTGATTCTCTCCTGGGCGTATATCAAAGAGTTCAGTGCAAAGAATAGAATGAATAAGGGGATAAGTGATTTCATAGATATTTTCTGATTAGTTGAAACTGCAAAACGTCTTTAAAATCAGGAAAGTTCAAGACTGGCTGAATAAGAAAAAATTCTTTAACGGAACAAATCTCTAAATCTATTAAATGCTCTGTCGAGCCATTTTGCTGCTTTAACAGTTCGTGTAACTTTTGGATGATTAATGGGCGAGGACATAATCAGGCGTGCTAAAACAGCTGCCTGTTCATCAATTGATCGTCGGATTAATTTTCGGTTTTGATCATCGGGTGCATTGGTAAGTGCAACAGCAAATGCCCAGGCGTGTTCACGGGCTTTTGGAATACTGAATTGTATGAGCCTGTCGTCCATAGTGCCTGCTGCGCGATCAAGCCGACGAAGTATTGGAGCGTATTTGGTTGATACCTCACTTTTCAAACCTTCAGTGGAATCTTCGAGAATTTTATTCACCAAATTATGATCAGCATATTTATCTGCCCGCCCCGAACTGATATTGACCTCGAAAAGAGCAATGGCAAGATCGTGGTTGATGTGCGCGTTGACACCCATTAATAAATGCTGAATGATAAATCCTTCTTTTCGTGCGGCGGTCTCAAATGAAATCTGCCATGATTTAGGCACATGGCTCAGGTTTGATTGTTCAAAATCGATGAGGGCAATTCTATACAGATTACCAAAACGGACAAGATATTTTTCAGTCCACTGATTATTCCGAAATTGATTTTCGCGGAGCTGTTTGTTTATTGAACGCGTAATGTGAAGATAGGCGGTTGCAAAAACTCCTCGCAAATCTCCGCTATCAAGGCACTGTTTCTCAAACCAATCAAGACCGCTGATTACATCATCAACTGAATGAAATTCTCCAGATAGATTTTTACTGATTACAGACATTGAAACAATCTCTAAACCGTGATTGACATGGCCAACTCATCTGTTAGCACTATTTTTTTATAGTTTTCTTCCATTTCACTTTTTTCCAGAGAATCCAGGCACCCAACAGCACAAATGGAATACTCAAGAGCTGTCCCATGTCAAAAAGTGAGCCTGCCATAAAATCAGCCATGGTAATTTTGGTGAACTCAATCAAAAACCGGCCGGTAAAAAGCATCACCAAAAAAGTACCGAATAGCGAGCCTTCAGGTGGTTTATTGTCATACTTTTTGTAAATCCAGAGCAGTGTAATCAGCACTAACACACATAACAGTGACTCGTAGAGCATGGATGGATGACGCGGAAGCATGTCAATCCGTTCAAATACAACGGCCCAGGGCAGCTCTGTTGGTATACCTATAATTTCTGAGTTGAAAAAATTACCAATACGTATAAAAATGCCACCCACGGCAACAGCAGGCACTACACGGTCGGCCACCCACATAAATGTTGCCCCGGTAGTTTTTTTTGCATAAAGATACATGGCAATTATAATGCCTATAGCAGCTCCGTGGCTGGCAAGTCCCCCGGTCCATACCTGTGGAACGAGATGGATATTTCTAAGATAAAATTCGAGCTCATAAAAAATAACGTGGCCCAGTCTTGCTCCTATAATCGTTGCGATAAGTACATAAATTAACAGACGGTCGAGCTCCTCCTGTGGACGGCCGGCGTCTTTAAAAAATTTAAATTCCAGCAGGTAGCCAAAGAAAAAAGCCGAGGCAAACATCAAACCATACCAGCGGGGTTCTATTGGGCCAAGGGAAGAAAATGAGGGGGAATCGATCAGGAAAAAGGGAAGCTGCCCAATTAAGAATGATGCCAGCACCAACCCGTAAACTTTCCAGGATTCCGGTTCAAGCACTTCTCCCTTTCTCCCTTTTGGTTTAATTTGCTGATATCCAAAATAAAATATGATTACTGCAAAGACAAGCCCGAGTATAGAAATAGAAAATGGGAGTGTAATTTCCGGAATGGAAAAAACAATGGGATCAGCGTCCCAGTGAAAATAATTTTCTGACTGCATAAAAATGATTAGATGATCTGCTGTTATCTAAAGTGAGAAAATACAAAAGGGACAGGAAACTTATGAGAAAAGAATTTTCTTGACGGTTTTGTTGGCGCAAGTGTCCCCACTTGTGCCCTTATTTACAAATACATTGAAAATGTTGATCGAATGAAAATGGTTATTGCCAAATTGAAAAAGCACAAGCGCGGACGCTCGCGCTATCTTAAATTAATGTTGGCGCAAACGTCTCTTTTGTGCCCTTATTAACAATTTTTGTACAAGTAATAGTGCTGGCGCAAGTGTCCTCACTTGTGCCCTTAGTTACAACTGCAGCGGTGCATTAGAATATTAAATATCCGGTCTGAATAAGATCTGTTATTCATTACCTCCAAAAAGCCTTCTCAGCGCATTACTGGCTCCATCACGGATATAATCGCGAATAATTCGCTCAATAGTTTCTGTATCAGGGCGAATTTGCGGACTGGCAGATGTACCTGTAATTCGAATAGGTACGGCCATCCTGCCATCTTCAAGCTGCAGGGCATCAGCGGCTCGGTTAGAAATAACAGAGGCAATTCCTCTTTTGAAACGTTCGGGCAATAACAAGGTGGCTTTGTGGTTAATGCGGTCGGTCACAAGATGCTGAGTACCCTGCAGTTCTATTCCTAAATTTCCACTTGTTAAACGCAGGTTTTGAAATGTTAAAACCGTATCGGCAATACTGAATGATGCATTCCATTCATCCATAACGAGATTTTCAAGTTCGGATGCGTTCAAAAAACGCGCAATCTGAACCTGGATGGGATGTCCCTGCATCCGTGCTTGAGTCATTCCAAAAGTACCGCTGGCATTTGCTGTAGTGATGTCCGGGGCGAGTGTTTGGTCAAGTTCGGATTCATACCTTATTTCAGAACTGAAAGTGCCGGAAATATGATTGTGAAATCTTCTGTTTTGGCCTAAAAAACCGGTTTCTCTGAAGAAACTTTCAGCCCGCAAACCATCCAGATCTCCTTCAAAAAGAATGTTTGTCCTTAAAGGGTCGGGTACACTCCAGTTCATTCTGCCGGAGAGATCGCCATCAAACATTTTTGCTGTGGCATTGTCAATGATAATATTGTCGGGGGTAATTCGTCCATTTCCTATTATTTCCGTGATCGACAACCCAAATATGGTCAGGCGATCAATAGTTGCATCAACAGAAGCCGTTAATTTCGGCAGATCAATAGGCAGAGGTTCATCATCTTCTTCATCCCAGTCTATCATTTCATCCATATTTAATAACCGGCTGTGATAACTGCCGGATATAGATGGCAGGGCAGCCGATGACTCTTCTTCGCTTAAAAAATTCATATAGTTTTGAAGTGATCCCTGCAGGTTGATGTCCGATTCACCGTAGTTCATCCCAAACCGTTCCAGGTTCATATTTGTAGGCGTGATATTCATTTTTCCGGAAAGATTTGTTACCGGAAGGTATAATGAGTCTCCGGTTGCGGTCACATTACTGACTTCAAGAGCGCCATTTAGGGCAATTTTCTGGATGTCGTTGGCCGCCCCCCGCACATTTATGTTCATAATAGCGTCACCTGTCAATTCCTGTATCCAGGGGTCGAGTGATACATAATTGGAGATGGAGCTGAATACTCCTTTTCCGTCAAATGTAAGATCTACTTCCGGCACATCACTCAGATAATTAATAACTGAGCCGCTTACAGCCACCTCGTTTTCACCACTTTTAAACTGTGAATTGCTTATCGAAAGTCTGCGTCCGCTTGCCTCTGCATTAAATGTGATATCCTCAAGCGGTCTTGAAAGCGTGCTGTGGGAGAGATAACCGTTGGTCAGTTGAAAGGTGCTTCTCTGCAGCAGGGTTTCAATCTGGTCTGGATCGGGCTGCCCGCGCAGAACAATTTCTGCAATAAGCTGACCGCGCATAGTAAGTGTGTCTTCATCTATAGGATAAAAATCTTTTATGGTAGCAAGATCAAAATTTATGTTTGAGGAAACATCAACGGTGCGTCTGTTTTCATCCAGCGGATTGTTAATGGTTCCTGATAGAGTGAAGCGGTTTGATGCAGCCGTGAATCCAGACTCAGCAATACGTATTTGATCTTGATTTGCATCAATCCGTGCATTTATCTGTTCGATTGCCCTCGGAACATCCATATATTTTAAAAGTCCGTCGGTAAGGTTAAAATTACCGGCAAAAGTAGCTTCTTCGGGTTGATCCAGCCGGCCGGTTGCCGTAGCGTTGGCTTGTAAAAGCCCGGCAAGATCTTCAATTCCAAAATCAGCAATTGGGTAAAAGCTGTTTACTGTTGCCAGATTAATATCTCCGTCAAAGTCGAGCGAAAACACACCGTCATCTTCAAGCGGTCGTTCTACGGAGCCTGATCCGCTAACGGAGTTTTCACCTGCACGGGCAGTAAATGTGTTGATGGTTGCCAGGTCGTTGTTAAACAGAATATCTATCTGTATGTCTTCGATGGCTTCGGGAAGATCCGGGTTTTGCAGGAATCCGTCATTTACTTCAATTCTCAGATCGAATCGTGGAAGTGATTCC
>LKMJ01000204.1_pt1 | contig 39477 bp, 42 predicted proteins | sample 643391 | NCBI WGS metagenome assembly LKMJ01 (sample SAMN04112250, study PRJNA286221) | soda lake metagenome | biome: soda lake; feature: Kulunda Steppe; material: water; isolation source: sample PL-Br10 brine of Picturesque Lake | place: Russia: Kulunda steppe | collected 2010-07 | reverse complement strand
GGGTGCACGCATGTCCTAAGCGGCAAGGGAGAGTGTTCAATGGCGGGAGCAGCAGCAGCAGAGGGAGCAGCAGCAACAGCAGGGGGGTCAGCTGTGGGAGCAGCTGAGGAAGCAGCAGCAGCCTTGGAGGAGGAGACATCAGCAGCGGCAGCAGCAAGCAGGGACAGGGGCAGCGGCGGCGGCGACGGTGGTGGCAGCAGCAGGGACAGGGGTAGCCGCGTTGAAGCGCTGACTACGCTGCCTTTGCACGGCCCCCTCTGCACCACTACACCATCCGCATGTCCCTTTTGGGACCCCAGCCACAGCTGCAACCGGCCACACCGCTGCTGCACAGAGGCACCTGCACCACTGCAGCCGCAGCCTGAGCCGCGCCTGCCGTGCCAGGCAACTGTGCCACGCTGTCCGCAAGGTGCTGCATGCCATCCAGCCCCTCACTTGCCACTCAGTCCACCAGCTCGTCCAGCTGGCGCACCAGTGGCCTTGGGTGCAGCTGCTGCTGCAGTGGCAGGGCGCAGCCGCTGGTGGGGGAAGCATGGGTGGAGGGCACGGGCCGTGCGCGGCAATCTGAGGGGCGGCAGTGGGGGAGGGGAGCAGGAGGAGGCGCTGCGTGCCGACACGCCCGCCGCACACGCGTGGGCGTTGGCCCCCTGGGGCAAGGCAGGTGCTGGGGTGGAGGAGCCCTCTGCCTCTGCAGCCAGCCCAGATACACCACCACCACCACCACCACCACCGACGACACCACCGCTCTCTCCCCCTTCCCACTTCCATCGCTCCCACGTCTCTCCTGGCGCGGCGCAGCTGAACTCAGCCGGGCAGCCGGGCAGCAGAGTGGCTTTCCAGGTTCACTTCCAGGCCCGGGCGCTCCTCCGACCAAACCAACCACCTCCTCAGCTGTGCAGCTCCCCCACCCACGTAAAGGCCTCGCCACCCGCGCTGGGGCGCCACGGCATTGAGTGCAACAGCCCTGCATGCTCGCCTGGCAGCACAGCGGCTCGGGCCCTCAGGAGCACACCTGCACAGCCGCGCTGCCAGGACGCGCATATAGCAGCATGCCAGCATGCCCCGCCCGCCTCTTCCCTTGGGCCTTTGCCACAGCATGCTGCTTGCTGCCAGCACAAAACGTGCAGCAGTACAGGCGCCTTCCCTAGCTGCCCGCGCTCTCACGCACTCGCACCACCCTTCCCTCCAGCCGCGTTTTCTGCTTCAGCCTCTGCGTGGGGGACAGGGGCACCCTTCTGGGCCCATGTGCCCACACACACAGCCTCCCTGTGCAGCCCCTCCTGGACCACATGCCCCCCCATCCGGCCACGCAAGCGTGCAAGCATGCTCTTGGGCTTGGGCTGTGCCACAGCCATGAGCGCAGCCCGCAGCTCCGCAGCAGCAAGCCCAGCAATGGCCAGCAGCCCACCCGTAGTGCCACCCGAGAGCAGCTCACCATGTTGTCCTGTGCCACAGCTTGGTGCTTGGCTTGGCGCCCCTTTCTTCAATTCCCCTGCAGCCCTGCAGGTGTCATTGCCGCCCACCGCTGCTGGCCTTTTGGCAGCCACATGAGCGCAGCAGCTGCAGGAGGGTCCTGTGATGTCTGCCTCGCATCAAGCGCAGGCTGTTCAGCATCCCCAAGTGCAGCAGCTGCCAGGAACTCCGCAGCTACCAGCCCCGCGCTGGAGCACTGTCGTGGCGCCTGTGCTTGCCTTACAGCACAGAGACACGAGCGGCATCACCAAGGAGGCACACGATGTGCCCACCAGCCTTCCCTGGCAGTGTGTGTATGCCAGCCCCGTAGCACTGGTAGTTGTGTAGCACTGGTAGTTGTGGTCAACAGGCGCCCCCTCAGCAGCGCCTGCGCGTGCTGCACAGTGCCCTCACGCCATATATTTGTCGCAGGCGGCTGCGTCTTGCGCTGGCTCCCTGAGAGTTTGCTACCTGCCCTGGTAGCCAGGGTAGAGGTGGGCAATGTTTGTTGTGGCAGCCCACCCCCGCTGTACCTCTTGTGCGTGCCATGAGGGCGTGTGATTGGGTACGCGCATTGCGCTGAGCCTACTGCTAGTGCCTTTAGGGCATGCATGACGAGATGTGCGCACAGTAATGCCTAGAGCTTAGCCTCCTTGTGTTTCATCCACAACTTCAGCAACGGCAGAAGGGCTGCTGCAAAAGGGGCGCTGTGAGGCTGTGTGCCTTGCCCTTCCTTGACCTGCCGTGAGGCCAAGCGCTGGCAGTGTCCTACAGCCAGCTGACTAGGTTGCTGTGGCCAGCACTTTTGTGCCTGTCCTCTGCAAAGGCTGCTGCAAAAGCTTCTGAAGATAGAGGGGGGAATGGAGCTGGGAGCTGTGGCGGTGCATGTGTGGGCTCATGACAGGAATATGGTGTGTTTGCAAGGGGTGCCTTTGTCTATTCTCTTTGAAGTCTCCTCAGTAGACCTTGCGTTTTCTCAAGGCTTGCTCATATCAAATTGCAGCAGCTTGCAGTAGAGAGAGCAGGAAGCACATGTTTTGGCTAAGGGCGTTTTTGCTTCTGTGCAATCTCATTTCGGTATATAAGCCACTGGCATACTGAGCCAAAAATGCCATACAGGTCCATGTATGGCCGCGTGTACCATTTAAGTAAGTACTATCTAAATAGCTCAGTGTCAAAATATTGTGACGCGTTCTTAAAGTGCTGGTGTCTTTTTACCTCCTTGGATGCATTGGTTTTTGCCAGAGTTCAGCTTGGTCTGTAACAAGATATTGATCACGAAGCGTTGTTGGAGTGCAGTAACTAAAAAACACCTACGCAAAGGTTGCTGAATGCAATTTGAGTAACATTTTGACCAAACACCCTTAGAGAATCTCTTGCATGGAGGTTGGCCAGAGAACGTAAGTTTAGTTACAATGGGTAGACCTTCAGCCAGATGGGTTGACTGCTGGGCTTGCTGGACACTGCCAGCCAGACAAAGTTAAGTTACAATGGGTTTAGACCTTCAGCCACCGGCCCGCATCTGGCAGATGGGTTGACTGCTGGGCTTGCTGGACACTGCCAGCCCGACAAAAAATATCAGAGTCTCAGAGAGAAAAAGGAATGATTTGTATGTCTGCTTCAAGAGAAACAATTTCACATCCTCAGCTCCGATGTTGTCAAAGAAAAAAAAGCGCCTCTGTTTCCAGTGTCAGTCCTACCAGTTAAATCAGCGAATTGTTCTGCGAATCTCCTTCTCAAAAGTGCATTTCTAAGCAAGGGCATAAAGAAAGGACATGCTTTTCATCCTGGACATCATGCAAGTCACATTTGTCACAGAGCCTACTGGATTTGCCAACAACCGGTTTCAACTCTCAGGGTATGGGCACGCAAGCAAAAACGAGCAATGTTACAAAGCACATGCCTACTCAGTTCCAGCTCTAGGTACCTAGGCAGCAAATGGGGAGGGCCCCGTAAAGTGCTTGGTTTGAGAGGCAAGGCCATCCATGCATGGTAAGTAGCCAGTGTTTGAGCGTGTGTCCTAGGATCTGCACCACTGGTGCAGGATGGCATCCAACCCCCTTTATACCACATGTTGCTCATCCTGAATATTATCATTCGCCTCACACCGGTGGTAACTTGAGGAAGACTGTGATTCCAAGTGGCTGTCTCATTGCAAAGAGAGTGATTAAGGAGTCTAAATGGAGCCACGCTGCAAATAAAATGTAACACTGTTGCCTGGCGGGTAACTTGGTGTGTTCAACGTATTGCTTAGTAACAAAGAGCACTCTTGTCTTGGAGGCATATAAAGGTAAGGTGCCAAGCTCAAATGTGATAGCTGATACTCATACCTTAGTCGCAATGATGATGCGGTGTTTAGAGTAACAGCATTTGCGACTTATCAGGCCTGCTGGACAACTTAGCCAAAGTCAGTCAGGCCAGCAATCTAACAAAAAAGCACATATACAGAAAGAGACTCTATAGCAAGTTTAGGGTACCAAAAGTTATGGGGAAGAAAGACGCATGATGATATTGATAGGTTTATTCTGAGAAGCTGCCATCGCTTGCTGCACACTGGCAGTATCTTTCAATGATAAGGAAGACTACGCCATACGTTTTTGTTAAAAGGCCAAAAGCAAAGAAGATAGCACAGGAGGAAAGAAGACAGCAAGGAAGCAAAAAAGGAAGGGGGCACAGGCCTAAGCCGCAGTGCATGAGCAGTGCATGCAAAGTGCATGTGTGTGCAGTTCATGCATGCTGGCTTGCAGGGATAACTCTGGGGGCATGCATTGAGAAAGCCTACCCTGAGACCCTGATTCCTTGGAGGAGTGTATCTGGTGCGCATACCTGGCAGCCCCCCGCCACCAGAGCTCCTCAAAGAAGTTGAACTCCATCTGTAACTTGAAGTAAACAAGCTTGCCTGCAATAGATGGACCAAAAAAGAACTTCTTTCTTGGTTTCTCTTGGTTTCTCTTGAAGTCAAACTCTTTCTTGGGTTCTTTTGAAGTCAAACAAAAGTTTTGTAGAGCCTCGTTTCAATCCTCACTCTGGCAGAAAGCCACCAAGCTTGCTTTGAAGCTTCATGCTCACTCAGTCTAGTATGCTTATAAGCTCGTCAATAGGCGTGCTTTTGAGAATAACTTACGTCACCGCTCATCATCAATGTCAGGAATGGGGCACTTCTTGTCACCCTCCTGATCCCCATTGACATGTTTCTTTCCTGTTCCTCTGCTGGAGGGTTCATATGGTGTCTAGATTTCATGGCTAACGTGATTGTTTTTTTCAACTACAGCTCTAGTCCTTTTCCTGTGGAGCAAAAAGATCCGTCTCCAGATAAGCTATATACAACATAGCTGCAATTGCACTTGCTGAAGCTCTTTTGCTTAGTGCTCGTGTCAGCAAAAGGGGCCTAACAGCTCGACAGGATAATTCTCCCTGTCCCTTAAGGTTTGGCGGGAGTCCACACATCCTTAACATGCTAACATCTCTATCTAAGTATCAAGATAGCGTCTAATAAGTGGTACTTGAGAAGGCATCACTCAGTGAGTCGCTGTTCCAGAAGGTCCCATATTGCTTTCCATTAGTTTTTCCAAGCTCGTATCAATACTAGCAGCTGCTCTGCAGATTTGGCTATGAAGTGTATAATGACCTCTAACATAGCTGGTGGTGTGAAATTGATTTTGATTGGATAAATGGTCAAGTTCCTTCCATACACTTCATTCATGAAATATGCTAGCAGAACTTGGTATCTTAATGCGTTTTCTACAGTATACATTGCACAAAAGCAAGCGTACTTCTGTCAGGAATAGCAGTTTCATGAATCTAAGCAAGCAAGTGATCTGTCTGTGCTATCTTCTGCATAACAATGTCTCTTTACAGGATGCCAATTGATATGCAAATGGCAGGAAAGAAGTAAAAGCTTACCCTTTTCTGAGCATTGTAGATATACTTAATGCGTGTACAAGAAAAAAGAGCTACACATGGGGTGTATATATGAAGCAGCGCAGGCTGGTAGTGCACTCTTCTATGTGGATCTAGGTTGTGCTGCACTGGTGTTCAGAGCAAGTTGAGCACTGACATTTGTAAAATGATAATGATTGCTAGTTTATCTTTTGATCACACACACAATTTGCATGCTCAAATTGCTGTTGTATGAACTGAGTCTATCAGCTTCATCAGAAGCTCACCAATAAATTAATCATCATCATTCTCACCATATTCATCATCATGATTGCAAGCACCCTTCCCCTTCCCATCCTCCTCATCTTCTTTTTCATTTCCTTTGGTTGGCATTGGCTTGACGTTTGTGGTGTGGTCAGAAAAAAGGAAGGTGATGAACTTTTCACGCACCAAGATAGGCAAGTGCTGCAGAAACAAGCACATGTACACATACCAAGTTAAAATCGAGGGCTTGAGAGCTGATTTGATTTTGAGTAATTGGATTTAACGATGGGTCAAATTTCGCTCAAATTATGAATGTTCATACGCTTATCAACATAGTAGACCTCTAGGGGTATGTACGTAGTGTCTGCAACTTAGAGCGCACTTCGGGGTAGGTTTTGCAATGAGACCTAGTTATCATTTCTGTAAATTGCCTGATTTTAGGTTGAAGTTTGGCAGTGAACACAAGGAAGTCTGGCATTGTGGATCACTTACACTGTAAGTTACAGCACCTTATTGTATTATCTTCTGTATGGGTACTTTATCAAAATGAAACACTCCAAAAATTGAGATAGAAGTGCAGTGGTTGTGGAGTTGTATGTTTGTGAAAATTGAACCCTCCCAGCCCTGGATTTTTTCTTCCGAAACAACTTACTCCCAAATCAACTTACTCCCAAACCAAGGGTGTATAGGGGCCTATGATAATGAATTTTGTGCACAGCGACATCCTGTTGGGGCCCCTTGAGCCTTGCTTGCATGCAAGAAATAAAGCTGGTAAAAGCTTTTACCAGCTTCCAGCCCTCTTGCCTCTGACCTAGGCCACTTGTTGTCAACCTTTTTCACGTTTGTGCTGAATGAGTATGCATAAAAAGGTTTGAAGAAAGTGCAGCCGTCGGGACTTCGGGAAGTTTGGCAAGAAGCCCCCCCCCCGCGGGCCCCTTGGTGATACCAGGTGCAGGATGTCCTCTTCAGAAATACAGAATACCCAGTACCCAGGATTTGATTTGGCAATAAAGTTACGCAGCTTGTACATTTAACTTATGTTTCTGAGTGAGAAAACCTGGGTGTTGAATTCAGATATGAGTTGTCCCCAAGAAGCAAAGCTTGCTAGTATGATCCTTGGAAAGCACTGGTACTCCATTGCACAACTTTGTGCATTTTTTCTTGATGCACCATTTGCCAACGCAGATGATGCATGATGACAGAGTATGCTCACCGTGTTGACCAAATGCAGGGCATGTTCCTCAAAAGCCATGCAGGTCCATCAAATGCAGGTTTCCATAAGACAAGTCGCTATCTCACACACACAAGTACACACATCAAATTCCATTTAAAGCCTGCTGCTCTATAACCACTGTAAAGCCCACCTTCCATATGCCATCTACTCCATGCAAGATTTCAGAGGACTTTAAGTGGGCCCAGTCAGCCACGCCCTTCTCGTCAGGTGGCTTGTCTGCTTTGTCCTTGGATCCCTTTTCAAGGCAGAAATTTAAATCAAATAGGCGTGTTATGACAAGCAAGCTCATCAACTTTTGGGCAAGGCAGACAGGATTGACATTTGTCTTAAATTGCCATCATAATTTTGCTATGCTGGTTGACCCAAGCATGGACAGCACTTAAGTTGCTTGAAAGGAACACCTTACACGCTAATCAACAGTGATCCTGAGCCCTGAGCCCTCACAAGTCTTGGATCATGTGAGCGCATGCTTACTAGCGTGGAATACACATCCGAAATATGCGCTTGCAGGCAGCCTACCTGTGGCAAATCTGTCTCAGCAGCCGCCTTTTCCATCAGCTGCTTGATTTTGAGCTCCATGGCTGCTTTGTTGCACGAGCAGGTGCATTTAATTGCAGAATGGGTGTCACAGGCAACTTCAGGGTCCACCTGTTTGGTAGTTTCAATGATATGTGCAGTTCATAGCCAGAAGGGTAGGCCTTAGCCTTATCAAGGGTAGGCATGGTGGCACTGCTTTTGTCTTGAGTGCTCAAGCATGGCTGATGATGAACAATCATCAGGACTTGCAAATGCTATCAAGGACCATTCACAGAGTTGGACTTTTACTGGTGAATTTAGCAAGCCTGCTGTAAAGCCCAGTGCCAGAAACAGAGCAGGGATGACAGGAAATGCCTTTGAAAACAAACCCATTTCATTGTGTATCCGTTGTGTACATCCACAATCAGCGCATGCACGTGCACAAGAATATGTCCTCCTGTCCAATTTCCGTCTTCAGAGTTTTGTCAATGCAAGAAAACAGCTGCCCTTTCCCCTCTAATGCCTGCTAACGCAAGCTGCACCTGCCTTGAACAGCGCACGCAGCTCTTCAGTGCTGAAGCTGCCCTTTTGAGGCCCACTGGCATTTCCATCGTCCACCACACTTTTGGACAAGTCCTGCTTCATCAGTTGGCGTTGGTAGACCTGCATGTGCAGATGCACATAAGCCGCAAGACGTGTAAGGCGCAATGTCTGCAGGCTGAGCTGCCTGAACTTTTTACACATACCGGGATAAGCACAACAAATTAAGAGAAGAAGAAGCAGCCTGACTTGGATTTCAGAAAGTCACCAGTCCAAGGTGCACTTAGATGTCTAGAAAGTGCCCTCTTATCACCATATTGCTCTTACCTCACAAATTGGAGCAGTTCTAAATGATATTGAATGAAATTATGCGGGATTACTGTGCATATTCAAGGAAACTAAGATAAATATAAGGAGCAAGCATTTTTGTATACGTCCCGAAGGCTTTTCTGTTTTAGAATGCCTTTAGTGAACAGGGTGAGCCTGGCAAAATCCCACCTTTTCTTCCAGAGAGCCTGTGGTCAGCAGCCTGTAGATAAACACCTTCTTCTTCTGTCCTTCACGCCAAATGCGGGCCATGGCTTGCAAGTCATTGGCTGGGTTCCAGTCTGAAAGTATTTCATTTGGCCATGAAAATCGGTCTAAAGAAAATGGTATTCGTTCTTGGACAATATTGCCACCTATCAAGCAGACATTGGAGTCTGTCATGTTCAATTAGTAAACCCCTCTAATCATTTCCTTTTCCTGAGCATCGCTTAGGTCGCATACAGAAGTGACAAACCATAAGTTCTTGGCATAAGGCACTATCTTGGAGAAAGCTTTGACTCGAGCAAAATCAACGTGTCAAAGACGGGAACATACTGCGTGCTTTTGGAGGTAGCTGAAAAGACATTGTCAGTGTTTTTGGGTGAGTTAAATGTATGCCATCAAGGCAGCAAATGCAGAATAGCCAATAAATCTAAGAATACTTACCGGGATCAAATAGGACAAGCCTGTTGGCACCAATGATGTTCAAACCTACGCCACCAGCCTTTGAAGAGAGCAGCAAGACCTGAATGAATTCGTGGTTGATGTGCTTTTTGTCAGGCAATCAATTGTCCTCTACAGAAGAAGCTTGAGTGTATGAGTACACACACTGAATCGAATTCTGCACTTTTAAAAGGATCAAAAGGAGGGTATAAGTTGAAAAAGAAAGCTGGCAAGCACGCAATCTGAAGTTATGCAGGAGCCATTTAGAACTGCTTTTGTTGCTTTTGGCACGCAAATTCAAATATAAAGGCAGAGCTAATTTCACCTTAGTTTACACCATTTCTTAAGTTCTGTGTTCGAACAATGTGGTGCCTGCCAGTTTATTGAGGTTCAATCTGTTTATTCTAAAGCAAAGTAAAAGCTGGGTCAGAAGAACAAACTCTATAGCTTCAGCACATTATTAGACCTACAAACGAGGGATCTGTGGGGTTGTTGAAGCGATCCACGAGTGGCTGACGCTGCTTTACGCTCAGTGAACCGTCCAAGCGGAGTGTGCACCAATTGTTTTGTTGGCAAAGCTGAAAAGCAGAGGCAATCAAAAGAACAATCTCAGTATTTTCTGCAGCTCGTGGATATAACAGAGTGCATAGCCAGTTGCTTATGTGTACTAGCAAGCAACAGACGGAGTATGCATGGTCTTCTAAGGACAACATTACATTATTTGCACAGTTAGAGAAGATATCTGGTTAGATGTTGGTTTGGCAACAAATGGTATCAGTGCACTTTTTCTGAAGAGGATCCCTCAGGCTCCAGGTAAGAACCATCACAGGCAACTCTTCTTAGCTGCCAAATAGACATGAGGCGTCCATCACAGAGGTATGGCTACGAGCTCCATTGAATCATGAAGAGTATTTTTACATAATAGTCACTCAAAGTTTATCAAGAAGTTCGCGGAAATTTTCACCAGCTACCTTGCCCAGGATATCCAGCGCCTCTGTGTAGTTGGAGACAAGCACAACTTTGTCGCTGGACTCCTGTGTCCGGATTGCTTTGAGCAGCTGCATCAAAACCATGACCTGTAGGTACCATCAAAGGCCATTACATGGTCATGCTACTTGCATGAATTCAAGCCACAATAAATGAATTTGATCTTAAAAATAAGATCTGTGTTTGATACAGGGCAGTACGTGCTGGTACAATAAACCTGCATTGAATGAAAAATAATGGCATCACCTCCAATCCCTGCACCTTTTGGTAGCTGTATCTCAATGCGCTGAACTAAAATCTCATAGCCTATGCGTTGCTTACTGTGGTGAACCCTTTCACTGAACCTCGGACGAATGCTTCAGGAACGGAAAAAAAGCACTGTATCTTTTAAAATGGAGACAGTACACAGATGGCTTAGCTACAACTGCTTACATATTTAAATCTTTAAATCTCTCATCAACAAATTTTGCGGTAGCCAGGGCAATGATTAACTTACTCTTTTTCTTGCATGCATTGAAAGCTTCCAAGTATGATAGGAAATTACTCCTGCTCATGCATGCTGCATGAAATTCACCAGCTCACCTTTCCTGAGTGGTAGGGGCTACTCGTGCCTGGTGCATATGTGGGGGACACAGAGGGCTGAGAGAAGATTGGCAGGCAATTTTCAAATCCGGTTATGACAGCTGCGTTGCCAGCCTCTGCCGAAATGGATGACGCTTTCTCTACAATTCAGAGGGGGAATAAGCTGCATTTTAGTTGCTGCCAGGCAAGAGCTAAGCAAAAAGAACTTTACAAACTTTTATGGATTAAGCATTTGGGGTGAAGGTGCCTATATGCAATCGCATGCCTGGGTGCATCCATTTAATGGCCGTCATCAAAAGTCTGCACGTGCGCGGGGAAAAAAGCACTTCTAGTGATATATGCATTTTGCTGCATTTGAACACAGGGCCTCCATTAGATTTACAAGGGAGTAGCATCAGGGGGGTGTCACTAGGCAATTTTTGGGGAGTTACTTTTCCCAAACTTTTTTGGGGCCCTACGGCTGCAACTGTAAGAATCTTTAATGGCGTAATCACCATTTGCACGCAAAACCACAAATTTAAGGAAAGAATGGACAGAAAGTGCCCTAAATCGGAGGCAGGAGGACTGGAAGCTAGCCAAAGCTGTATTTTTTGCGTGCATGCTAGCCCTAGGAGTCTCAAGTGGCCTTTTTGCATAAAAAATTGCATTATTATAGACCACTTTGCAATTCTGAGTAGCTTTGGATGAAAGCAATCTGAGTCTCAGAGGATTTGACTTTCACCCCCTAGGGCTGATTTTACCTGAAGGAAATAACAAAAATGCACAGCTCCTCAACAATTGCATCTTTCATCCCATTCTCTTTGAAGTGCATTTATATTCATAACAAGCCCCCAAAGAATCAACAATGACATAGTTTGCCAGTTGGTAGTTTGCTGCTATGTGTGATTCACGCTGTCAAAATTCTAAGATTAAATGCTGACCATAAACCCACGTTAAGCAGCTTTTGGGTGTGGGACCTAGGATGCAAGGTATTTGGATTTTGTCCTTTCCAATGGTGTGCCCATCAGCCTGGCACTCACTAATAAACCTGCCCAGAAGTGCTTCTAATGCCTTGCACACTTGTGACAACTCCCTGGAGCAGCAGCCCTGCCATCTGCCCATGCATAACAGCACTTGTCAGAGTTCCACATGCTGCAATGACCATGTAAACATTGGGCATTCGCGCAAGCTTAACTGTCTGCTACATTTAGGTATGCATTGTGAAGGCCATCAAGGCCATGGCAGTGCCAAACCACCTTTGTAAACCCGCACCTGTGAGGCTGGCCTTCCGCCCAAGGATCGATAGGGATGCCTTAGGCGCATACATGTCATAGATCAGGTCAGGGTGGCAGCACAGCTTTTTCACAGCCGTGATGGCAGCCAGCACAGACAGCTCAGGAGGGCGTGGGCCCCTGGGGCCACCGCTCCCACTCTTAGGCCCCCCGCTTGCTCTGCCTGCCCCGCTGGCACGTCCTCCTGAGGCCCTGCCCTTGCTGGCACCCCCGCTCTTTGGCCCTGCTGCAAGGACACAACAGGATAGAGCACCTGGGCATGCAAGGGACTTAGCAGTGACCTCAAGTGCTCAAGTCAAGGGCATGGATTGTTCAGCAGCTTCACGGATTGCAGACAAGAAGCATGCGTGTCTTGTAGAGAAAGTAGCAGGAGTGTGGGTGCTGTATCTGTTGTTGTATGGACTGATTAGGTTTGGAGGTTGAAAATCCAGGCACTTGTTGCACCATTTAAAATGCAAGTGAAAGTGCAAGGTGTGCTGCAATTATGCTGCTTCTTACTCTGGCAATGATGTATAATATACTAGCCTCATAATGGGGACTTTTTTTTGCAGTTGATAGAGCATGTTTGATCTTCACCTTGTGCAGCTGGGCCTGAGCTTGGTTCTGATGCCTGAAACATGAAGTCTGTGAAGCTTGAACCTTGCTGCTGCTCCTGACCTTGGCCTTGAAGCGCTAGCGCTGCATTAAACAAAGAACATAAGCCACAACTAAGTCTTGTGAAGTATTAACTTCTCAAAATGTATTTTCCTAGAAATGCCATCTTTCTCTTTTTTCTACGTGCAGCTGAGAGGTTTCACAGCTAATATTGCTGGATCCTATGCAGGTAATAATGAAAGGCAATCCCAGCTCAATTAAATAACACCACTCAGGGGGGCATCTGGCTGGTTCACTGCAGCTTGCTTGCAAATTTTTGCTGTGATGCAAAGTCTAGAAGTACACATGTTTCCACGATTTATTCGCTTAATGAGCACAATCTAGATTGATAAAAGTAGTGCATGCATATTAATGCCCTATGAGCATATTTGTATGCCTGCATGCCAATGCACGTACGTATATACCTGCACTTGCAGAATTACAAGCAGCGCGTGCAGCAGCACGGCCACCGCTTAGCAGCAGCTTCACATGGGGGGACTCAAGGAAGTGCCTATGGAGCTTGACCTGATTGCAAAACATCATACAGATAGAAGCATGCATGGGTAGTTTGTTTGTATGCATGTCATGTGGGAATGTTGTGTGTGCGTGATCTGCTACCTTTATTGAATCAACCTCTAGCTTTCTCATTAAGAGATTAACAAGTCTAATCTTGGTCACTTCCGGCACATCAAGGAATATAGCCAATGACCTGGAGATATCTAAACAGGACACAAAACATTCCGTACGCAAATTAGTCTTATAACTGTGAAGTCAGACTGGTTTCTCTCTCATTTAATAGGTTGGCAGTCAAAAACTCAGCCATTTCAATGCAGACACCTGTGACCATCCTTCCAAATGCCGGCTACAAGCATGTTGAGACTAAAAGGTGTGGAAGTTGATCCCTTCTTGCTAACAGGCTTACACAATTGAATATTCCCACTTACCTGCAATGGGCTCATTTTGCAAAACACAACTTGCTCCACCTTGGGAGGCAGGTATTCTGCCATCACGCCACAAGTCCTACAAGTGGAGTCAGGCTGGTGTATTTTCATCAGTTGCATGCTCAAATTTTCAAATATGCTTGCAATACCACAAGCAGGAACACGACGCCCTTTGAATGAATGATAAATGGCAGTGCTCATCATGTTCTCGGGCTATCTGATAGATTTATGGCCCTTTTATGCGTACTAGTAAGAAAACAATGCGAGCTTGAGAAATGGAGTAATAAAGAGATGTCATGACTTAAAGAGTACAGACAGCTTTTACCACACAAGTCTCTGGACAATAATGCCCTGTACCTGTATCGCACCAGCTCCTTACTTTTCTGATATGTCAATTTTTCCAGCATCAGTAATCTAGGACCATGTCATGAACTGGACTTATTAAGTCCAGTGGTATTAAGTGCATGATGTTCATGCCAATGAACACCTGTGTGTTCTAGAAGCAAGACTTGCAACAAAATTCTTCTTTCAAGAACACAGATACACGCACGTGTCTCTTGTCTGTCTGCTTGCCTGCATACTTGCCTGTGTCTGTCTGTCTGGCTGGCTGGCCATATTTTTTGCAATATATTCCCATGATATATTCCTGTCTACCTTTATCTATTTATACAGATCTATTTATACAGATTGACTCTCGTTTGTCTGCCTGTTTAGATGGATTTCTGGCTGGTCGATGTCTTATACTCTTGCAAATCCAAATCATCCCCAAGCTAACAAACCTCCTGAGCATGTAGGACCCACAAAGCTGCAATAGCTGTTGCCCCCTTTCAGCCCCAAGCTTCATCTCAAGCTCCGTTGCATCTGAATCCTGGCTTCTGAGTATGGGCCTGTCGATGCAAAAATATGGGCGATTCCGTGGTATATGAGTACATATTTGCAAGCTGGAACATCACAGCAAAAAAGAAGGCAGCAAGCTGTTTTCAGCTTTGCAGTAATTGCCGACACAAGTAGCACTTACCCCTCATAGGTGCGCCTGAATTGTGCGGCAGGCCCTAGAAGGCCAGGCACTGCCACATCAAAGAGTGTGTACAGCTCAGAAAGATTGTTCTGCAGGTGATGGGTGGGAATTGTTGCCTGATTGAAACGTCTTGCCAGACAAGGCTTGGGCTGCTAAGTAAGGCATGCCCCCTTAAGCTTTCCTTTGAAGATACAGATAAACATAGAATAGTGCTGCTTGAGTGAGCTTCAACAAAGCATAACCATATTTGGTACATCATGCACGAATGTCTGGGATAATTTTCTAAATCAGTGTGCAGCTAGATGGAATAGCACCTTGTTTAGTTAGAAAGAGGCTGCTCACCTGCACAGGTGTCCCTGACAGCAACAACCGCCGTACAGCTGGGAGTCCAGCTACTGCAGTTGTTATCTGGCTGTCTCCATTCTTGAGTGTGTGTGCCTCATCACAGACAACAAGGTCAACTCGCTTGTTGTAGACTGCATCCTTGTGCATCCTACATTGCAACAATTCTGCCCGTGTGTCGCATAACACAAAATTGCGAAGCCCAGGCCATGATTTGATAGCCATCAACAGTATTAAGAATGTGAGCAGACTTGCTATGCAGCACATTATACGATAAACATACAGCCTAGCTTGCACACAACCCAGAGGACATACTGGAATTTGAGCAGTTTGAGAGTGCAAGACAACACATTCATTCTTGTTTGAAGTACTCATAGCCATAAGTGAACTTTCAAGAAGTACCCATAACCATAAGTGAACTTTCAAGAAAGGCCTTGTGCACCAGGATATGGACGGATGAATAAAGTCACCATGAATACTAATACAAAGCCAGACCAGGATTTTTATGATAATCCTCAGAATATACCCTGATTGAAAAGTCCTCAGAATAAGGCGGATTAATACCTTGGCAAGACATTCAGATAAACTACAGTACAAATAGACATCCCTATCGATTGGCGAGTGCAGCATCCAAGGCAGAGCTCTTTCCTTAAAAGTTTCACCCATCAAAGTAGACAAAGACGGGGTCCTTATACAAGAAGATGCACTTGCTAGTAATCATTCCATGAACGTAGATGCAATATGACATTTCCTCATTGAATGGGAAGGCTATGCCCGTGAGCAAGAAAAATCCTATGCAGGAGAAAAAAGGAACCTGCATCAATTTATAAAAAACGAGACACATTGGCCCAAAGAGCCATGAGTTTCTTCCACCGGGGGAGTAAGAAGAACTCGTGAAGATTTGGAGATTGAGAAGCTGCCCCCTTCTCCAGACCAACACCTTGACAGCAACTCTTGTTTTCAAGAGCGCTGCCCCTATAGTTGCCCCACATGCCCCAGTTTGCCCAGTTTTTTCCAAGATTTATAAAAAAAAGCCACTTAGTTAAAACGCCTGACTGCTAGGCATTACTATTGAAAATAGTTTGAAAAAAGGTGATTTAATTTGGTTTTGAGAGAATGCCTGGAAACCCCACTCCATTTGAGTGGAATGATTTGAAATACAAGTTGTTGTCAGTTTGCGCGCATAATATCATAATATTGCATAAATATACATTGTAAGCATGGAGCTTTTTTATGAGCTCTTTGCGTATTAAGGCCAAGCTGTCAAAGATGATGCAAAGCGTTAAGGTATGGATACAATCTCCCTTACCAAGAAGAATGGTGTTAAGGATGACTTTCTTAGCCTTCAAGCACTTGCAGAAAATCTCATGTTGTTGTTTTCTAGAGGCCTCCAATTGGTGTCCAGGCTGTGTATTTTTACAGTACTTGACCTCTATGAGATGTACTTCCCTCTTCCTGACATTGAACTCGTAAATTCTGCGCAAATCCTTGTTATGTTTATGAGCATTAGTATTTGGGGCTAAATGGCAATATTGCAAGTTTAAGACCTTAATATGGAACCGTATTGAAGAGCCATTGGTGGTGAGTTTCTACCAAAGTCCAAAACAAGGCAAATTGCAGACAGGCAGACCTTCAAGACTGCATAAGAAAAGTTGCAGACACAGCCATAGCGCATGGGCAGACTTCCTAAAACCCTTCCTGTTATGGTCTAAACAGACCTGGCCAAAAGGGTCCGACCAACTCCGGTGGTGGATGCCACTTTGGCACCTTCCTACTCCTTTGAAGGAGCGGGGGGGCTTGCACCCCAACCCTTTTTGCCCCTTGCGGCTGGCACGGGTTAGCAATTGCAACCTCCTGTTGCAATGATTATACCCTTACACTTCCTATACAAATGCTCCTCAGACTGGACAGAACCACAGAGAAGGACCGCATGGCCGGGATGTCTACACCTAGACAGGGGGAAACATAAAAATACAAAGACTTCCTGTCTGTTATAATATCCAGACCTGTCTTTTAGAATTGTTTAAGACCCTACAGGCCAACGGTGCTCCTCAGCACCACCAGTTGGTTCTTTTACAATTGCACTGAAGCTTATTATTGCGCTGCTTCTGAAAATTCTTGAATCAGTCACCCTTCAGGCCTGCAAGGTGATCTCATAGTCATGGCGCACCTGAATGTTGTGTAGGACATGACAAGCACCTGTGCCTTTCGAGGCCCTCTTGAATTTCCACCACCATAAGTGCTGCCCCAGATCTTGGACAGTCCCTCCTGCACATCAGAGTGATGCAGGACCAATTAGAAAGTACAACTAGAAGAGATTTGGCTCGTTTGCATTCTAATGTCATTTATCTTTCAAAAACATGTGCGATACTAGGTACTTAGCTCTTATATCTTTAAATTAGATACTTTTGTTGGTGTTTTAAGGCACCACCAAGATGCTTTAAGTTTGCTGCAAATCGAGTCCGTATGTGAAGAGTGTGGAACAAACAAAGATACTTAGTCACCAGAAGCATTGTTAGACCAATAATTCTTTTTTTTTTAAGACGCCAGATTTGCAGCATGCATTGTGTAACCATGCAACCATGCATTTTTTTGCTGCAACCACGTGTTACAGGCCTTTTTTGCGTATGCATAGATTTATTGCAATACAGACATGCCTTGTGTTTGCCTAAGTGCATATTTCACTCATACAATTATGCTTACAATGCGTCCTACACCCTTTATTTGTTTTCCCAAGCACTATCCTCTGGTCCCAGGGCCATTGCAAAACATGTCTGAGGGATGAGCACGTGTGTGCACGTTTGATGCACGTCTGTTCGAACGTGCGGGGGCAAATGCATGACGCCTTACTGGCCACACTGTCACTCCAAGGAGCATGCAAAGCATACAGCCTTTGGCCACCGAAGAACCATTCCAAAGCAGTCCTGAATAGAGTCTTAATGGTATAAAAGCCTTTCATTGCTGTTTTGCAGGTGCCTGCATCCTTTTTAAGCCCATGATAATGTCTGTCTTCTGGCCTTGGCCACGCCAGAAATAAAAGTGCACCTGCACAACTGCACCACGTGTGTCATCCATGGCCAAAGGATCCACATGTTCTGGGCCCAGCCAGCGCTTGAGCTCATTGCCCCAGTTCATGACCAGACTGGAGGGGCATAGAATGAGGGGGCGGCTGCAGGTGGGACTTCCATTAACTCCTGTAATCACATCCATACAGGCAAGGATGTGCATTGTCTGGTGCACAAAAATGAAAAGCAATGAATGTGATTAGGGAAGGAGCAATGCCCTTTGATATTCTGTGATTGCCTCCAAACTTTTTAGCAGCAAATTTGGAGGTATGGAACTTTGCCTACCCTTGCTGGTTTACCTGCGAAATACTTCATGATCTTAGAGTTAGATCCACATTCTCAGAACTTCACATCATCTACTGCACACCGTGCTGCATGCTCTAATATGACATAGCTTTGTAACTGAAGCTTGCACAGTATGGCATTGTTTTAAGCAACAAATCTGGTAGATTGTGCATTGGGCAATCAGCAAGCGACCCACGTGCATCATATGGCAAGCAGGCAAGTACCTGCTGTGACCATGGTCCAAAGGGTGCAAATAGCTTGGAATGTCTTCCCTGCATTTGTGATACATTGCAGTTGCTGAAAATATTTTGGTAAGAATTGCGGAAAGCATTATGTTTTGGAGGTATGCTGCATTGTGGCCTGCAGCCAAGAAGCCAAAAGCTGACAATATTGGCACCACCTAGCAGCCTAAGTATTGAGGATGCAACATATGATTTCTGCCACTGAACAAACCTTTTGTAAACAAGATAACGTTGCACATGCTTTTGCCACTCACCCAAGCCCATTCCATCCATGAGGATGGAGCCTGTATAGCCCCCTGGCTTCAAGCCTGACAGGCAGTTGAACATGAATTGCACACCCTCGCGCTGGTGGGGTCTGAGCTTAGCCACCAGGCGCCTCTCCACATAAACAGCCTGCAACCGCAGTTCAGCACAGCAGCCTGGGCTGAATCATAGGTTAATATCCTCGAGAAATGGCTTGGATCTGGATACTCTTTGCAGCGAAAAGCATCTGAGAAAACATGACTTGCTGACAAGCACGTACCAGTGCTGCAAGAGCTTAGCAGGGTTCATAGATAGTCAACATCATTAATGAGCTCAGTCACACTAGATAATGGCATGAGATAATGGTAACTAACATCAAACTCCTCTCTAATATGAGGCATTTGAGGAGTTGAGCAAGAGGTAAATAATGCATGTTGGGGCTGGTCCAGAAGAAATGGCAGCATTCACCATTAAAGTTGTCAAGCATGGCATAGCTTGATCAGGCGGCTTATACCCGCTCAAGGTGCAGGTGTGCTGGTATAATTCTTGCCCTGACCTTCAAATTGGCGCGCCGCTCTGCGTCAGTGTCAGCTGCTGGATCGTAGAGCATCAAAGGGATCACCTGCTCAGGAACCACACAGCACAAGCTACAGCATTTGAGTTGGATCTAATCAAACTGTTTAATTCAAATAGCTGTGAAATTAAAACTCAGAGCTTTGTTGATTGCAAGGAAGGTGCTGCTTTATATTCTTATTTGTGATGTTTTGTTTCATGGTGCCATGGTTTTCATTCAAAAACTATGCAATAAATTGGCATAAGGACAGATTGAAACTGTCACAGGCAAGGGATTGGCTATGAATTGAACCATTATTTATGCATTTAAGCAGAACTTGAAGTTAGTTGTACGTGTGAATATCTTGGGCATCTGTGATCCTTATGGTATCTATGGTTGATATCTACGACCTGGAGCTCATCTCTTAATTGTAGTATTACTATTATTAGTGACTTATCAAAAGCAGCTTTCTCACCTTAATTCTGGGATTGCCAGCATCAAGCCATTTTTTAAAATGTGGAAGAAGTCCCGCAATGCAATACTTCATACTTAATAGTGTCTCCCAGAAAGAGAATGATGACCATAATTTCCTGCTGCACATTAAATCAAGAAGGTAGCCAGACTTGCCTCTGCCTCATCAGCCTCCACAGCAGTAGTCCCATCTACGGGCACAATGTTTGTGATCTTCCCCAGAAGCTTGCCCATCATCATTGAGTAGTCTTTGCGAGGTCCCAGTGTGGCGCGCTTGGACTTCTCGGAGGGTGTGAAGTTCGCCATGGGCACCTTGAGCACGTAGCAGTGAGCAGGAAACATCCTGAAGGGCTGCCCTGTGTTGGTACAAAATGTCTTGTGGCTGGATTGAGGCTCAAGGTTTTGCAAAGATAGACTTGTCGGCCACAGTTCTCAGCTTGCTTGAGCCATGAAACAATACCACAGCGCAGGGGAATGTGTATGCTAGCGTGCTAACCTGCAAGGCACCGGACAAGTACCCAGAAGAGATGCCTGGACAAGGACTATTTCCGGAGCTTTCAAGATAATGAGGACCAGCGCTTGCATTGATTGCTTATGCAGCCTTCCATCAAATGCAGGGGCGTACACAGCATATCTGCCCTTGAGAACTAACAAGATGAAGAAATAAACGCTACACTTTCACAGTTTCAGCCTTTAGATAAGACCTTCAAAATTTGGCCATCCTGGCTCAACCATGGTGTACACATTCGTGTTTTGAAACACTGTTTTCAAAACCAACCATCAAAGTCAGAGCCGGCGCACACACAAAAGGGCGATGAGCAGAAGGCCAAATGCATGCCAGATCAGGCACATGACAGCTACAATGAGTAGCAGTCATGGTAACCAGGAGGCGCACCTTGAAGGGTCTTTTGAGAATATTGGCAGATAGCTGTACCAATGGCCTGCGCACTAAAGGAGGAGGCTTCGGCTTGAGGCCCTCAGAGGAGAGCACGCCACGCTGCAAGGGCTCGTCTTCTTTCCCGCCTGAGTGCTTGCCCAGGACGGGCGTGCATGCGGGTGCGGGCGTTGGCCTCTTGGCAGGGGCTTGTGATTCAATTACATTGGGGGGCTCGCGGGACAGCTGCGCCAGGACCTGTGCACAGCGCGCGCAGCGTGAAGCGGCCAAAAAGTCAAAGATGTGAGTATAGGCTGTTCTAACCTAAGGGCACAGCATGTTAGTTACATTTGGGGAGCTGTGCCAGATCTGTCAGTGGCCTGTACCTGAGCTGCTAGCCGAGAGTTGTCGCGCTCGGCCGCGGATCCGGATTTCGAACTACTCTTTTTCTTTTTCGCGGGCGGTGAGCAGGCGCTACCGCTACCACTATCAGACTCCTGGAGATCCACAGACTCATCATCGTTGTCAGAGCTGCCCATGGCAGGTGGCTAGCCCGCTGGACGTCCTTGCACGGGGTTGCAGATTCGAAACACGCACGACAGCCGCAATGCGTAACAATGCTTACCTTGAAATTTAGAATAAATTAAATTTATTGAGCCTGAATGAGGGGCTCGCCGAGACGGGGTCTGCTTAAGCACTTGTGAACCTCAAGTGCACCTCAAAAGCACGGCCTGCGGGTTTCAGTGTAGGAAATTTCTCAGACTGTCAAAATTTAGAATTTTGTTTGATGGATGTTTGCAATGTGCTGGCACAACTGCTGCTGTATGTAAGCGACTTAGCTCCCCCTCCCTTGTTTCAGCAGCATCAGCCATTGGAACAAAAAATGTTTCTTTGAAATGCGACCCTGTTGCCTATAGCACCAGCCAAGAAATTAAAGCTGTCCTGCGCATTGCTATGTTGACTTTCATGGATCCACGCGTGGAGCGTGCCCTGCTTCTCACTGGCCTGGGGGCAGGTACAGGACTCAGATGCAATCCAAATCGTGCATCCTTCAATCTTGTTTGCGGGTCGCGGGTTGATTTGACTGGTGCACCGTGGTTCCTCCCCATCATACCCCTGAGGAAGCATGCACCGTGGTTTTTAAACGTGTGCACGCAGTTGGTACAGGCGTTGGTGGCCTCTTGGTCGTCATCCAGCCCAAGCTCGACTCAAAGAAGCTCGGTGGGTGTTGTTGATCCATCTAGTGTTTCCCTAGTCTGGATGTTGCTGCACAGCGTGCTACCTGTTATGTAATTTCAGGTAAACATGCGAGCTGTCAACAAGCGCATGAGTATTGTGCCGAATTCCTCCAGAATCCCTCCCTGCCAAAGGTTCATTGCGTTCCCCCTTGGCCCCCATTTTCCCATTTGTGTCCCATTACAGGCCTCATGCAGGGCCTGGCCGCTGGCCTGATGCTCTCCATCAGCTTCTTCGACCTCATGCCAGAGTCTGTGGAGTCTATTGGTAGACCAACGGCAACCATCTGCTTTTTTTTAGGTATGCCTTATGACATACCTACTACATCCATTGAGCATGCTTGACAGCTAGCTCCGCCCTGACTGACGTCCGCAAGCCCACTCCATGTGAGCTACCAGGAGCACAACCTGCGTTATTACATGTATGCAATATGATTCCTTATGTAACAAGTTATGTCTTTGCTCCTAGGAAGTCACTTGCTGCCCCATGTCTTAAGTGTCAATTTCGTTGTGCTACCAGGGGTTGTTTTCTTCGCTGCCATAGTGGCGGTGCTGCCTGAGCCGGATGCTTCACGCCTCATCATAGACGATGGGCTGGGAGAGGCTCAAGCACCTAAGCCTTATGTTCAAGATGAAGGACAACCCATCGGGAGGACAATTGATGCAGCTGTCACGCCAAGGCGCTCGGCTCGCTTAAGGAGTGCTGTTGCAGCTGCCCCTGTACCATCGGCTGATAGTATGTGAGTGCACTGATATTTGTGGCTACGCATGTGTTTGACTTGCTTCTTCAAAGCCACCAAGTGCTGAGGGCAAAGGATGAGCTGCAATGCAGATTACCCGTCCCATAGGTGCTGCTATCCAGACAAGGTCTTCCAAAAGCAGCCTCGTCAGTGCCAGCGCTCCCTTTTCTTGGTGGCGCTTGCTCGTGTGAAGAGTTTCCCATGCACCGTACCGCACCTAGGTGTGGGCTCTGCCAGTTTGTGGTGCCCATGTGTACAGCAGGCCAAGTGTTATCTCTTTGATACCTCACAGGCACGCCCAAGTGTGATGTGCTGCTAACCAGTGTCATTCCAGCCCTGCCAAAGCCATGGGATGAGAAAGTCCAACTATTGGCTGTGCGTGCCACGCCGTGCAGGGTTGCCTCTCAGATCCAAGCTGAGAGGCATCAAGTGCTGCTGGCTCGTAGGAGGGCGCTGCTGAGTGGGCTCATTACAGCTTTTGGCATTGCCTTGCGTAAGTCGCAGAAGCTGGGAATACTAAAGTATCTCCCCGCCCCCGGACAGCTGGGTCTGAGGCAGTGCTGCTTCAATTGACGTGCCTCTCACCACTGCGTGCTTAAGCTCTCGTGAAGCTGGCATACGCTGCTCTCGAGCATAGGCTGAAGGATTGACCTAAGAGTGAGTGTGTGGGATAGAGCTGCGTCCCATCTTGTGCAATTTCCCCATCATGAATCCTTGCAATTTGCAGGGTTCACCCCCAGGGCTACTTGAGGTGGCCAGAATTCCCTTCGCACACATTTTTTAGCAGTACACTCCTTGAGGACCCATGCGTATGAGTGAGGTTGCGTATGCTTGAGGTGAAGCTCTCAGCTTTGCCTTGCACCATGGCTTCCTGCAGACAACTTCCCAGAGGGCGTGGCTGTTTTTTTGGCCTCTGTCAAGAGCAGCAAAATTGGATTGAGGTGCGATTCGTAAGGCCGTGCAGAAGATGGACTGAAAAACAAAATGCTGTCCCTGTGGTACATGGTAGTGCTTTGTGTGCGTGCTCAAGCATTCCACAAGTGTCATATTTTGGTATATGCTGTGCTCTTGGTGTTCGTTCCCTCGGCTCCCGAATGCACTCTTCGCGCGTGCTTCTCTGTGTTTTGTTCCCAGCTTGGCGATTGCCATCGCCCTTCATAACATACCTGAGGGCGTTGCGGTGGCTCTCCCTGTCTACTTCGCTACCGGTGAGTCTTGGTGGATAAACCATGCTTGGACGTGGAAGTCAGGGCATAAGGCAGCCATGCCAGCCTTAGACATTGCTGCCCATCCATTTTGGCCCCTCCCTTCAGGCTTTTTGCTGCTTCAGTCTATGGCTGAATGTTGCATTCCTAAGAGACAGTCTGTTGCTTGATATTTACCACCCGATTTCGAACCATTACAAAGTCCCCGACAAAGAGCGTGTTCATGCGTGAAACACACATGTACAAGCAGGTAGTAGGTGGCGTGGCTTCCAGCTGGCATTCCTCTCTGGTTTGGCAGAGCCGGCAGCCGTGGTCCTATTGGGTATGCTACTGCGTGCGTTCTGGCTGGACCCATTTATTATTGACTGCCTGCTGGCGGCTGTGGGGGGCATCATGGCATGGCTGGTGAGTTCTTGGGAACAAGTTGGAGGAAGATAAGAGCGCAGGGGCATCTTTACCTTAACGAGTGCCTACCTTCCTGCCCTATGGTTTACCTTGCAGTAAAGCAAAGTATGGTCCAGGGTCAGGCAATTTACAGACTATTCTTCAGTTAAAGATAGCATCAGCTTGCCTCCAAAAGAGGTCCAAGAGGCTTATCAGCAGTTTAAACCCAAAATTTTCACAAGACTGCAGCCTGTAATGTTGAAAGGCATCATGTCTTCACTTAATGACATGACAGGCCAATGGCGTGTCATCGCATTAAGAACAGGTTTTCAATAAACCTGTTCTTGCATTGGTCTGCTTGCATGAGGAATGACAAATGATGCCAATAAGAACACATTGCGTTGAGCTGGGACAGGAAAGTGCAGGCACTTCCAGTAACAAAGTTGGATGCTTGGACAGAATGTGACTTCTATCTGTTGTGATCAGGGAAATAGGCACAGTGCAGGTGCCATGATTTGCTGGATCAAATCATAGCATCACACCAACTTGTATATGTGGTGTGGAATGCCATCTGAATGCGGGGTTGCATTTGTGGAGCAGCCTGCCCACACAATTAACCGGGGGTGTCCGACTGCCACTTGCATTGGCTGTGATGGCGCAAGACTAATGACGACCCTCTTTCACGCACATGTGTGATCAAATTGGTCCAACTTCACCTGGTGGTTGCAGGCCCTACACGAGCTTCTGCCTCTGGCAATCGAGCACACTGGAAGAGTTGCCTGTGTGTCAGCTGTTTTCGTTGGAATGTTCATCATGTCTGCCAACCTTCTCATTTTGGAGCAATGGATGAGTGACGTGCATGTCCACTAGGCGCGTCACTTGAGCAAGATTGCTTGCCTGGTTTTGGGAAGAGTGGCTTCCCTTCACAGACCTGTTCTGGTACTTGCACGTATTTAAAACGTAGCAGGCCAGTGCTGGACTGTTGTTTGAATCAGGTGTCTCTTGCACACAGACCTGCTCGGGTGCCGGTACATAATTGCTTGAATGACGCCCATAATCGTTTATTTATAAATTTTTCGCCAAACAGGCTCCTGAATGCTCGTCCGACAGCTAAATGTGCGCGTAGCAGGGTCGCCTGCAGGGCGACTCCCAACCTTTGTGGGAATGTCAAGGAAAAATCTCGTGTCAATCCAGTGTGGTGCACAAGTGGAGCGTGCCTCCAGCGCAGCCCCACTGGCGATTGCAGCCAGCCTAGTTGTTGCATCTCAGGCGCTATTTCCGGCTACCTCCCTGGCAGACATGGCGATGGCATCACCAGCAGAGGCATCTGCGAGCTATGCATACACTGATGATGAGGATGTGAGGCGCCAGGTGGGTTACATTGTAGTGTCCATGGCGTGCAACAGCTGCTCCCCACGCATATCTTTGTCAACATGAGTGTTTTTTGTGAATGTATACAGTGTAAATGTATGGTTAAGTATGTTGCGTTTGCGTTTGGGTTTGCATTGGGTTTGCATGTGTGTGCACGAGTGTGTTTTTGTGCATGCATGCACACAAGTGTTTGCATGCATGAGCATGCTTGCATGCATGCATTGCTAGAGCGAGCGAATTGGGTTTATATTAACCCGCAAATTCAGGAACGCTTACTTGGCAGAGCTCAAAAAAGGATGTCTCCAGATAATTTGCATATCTATCGAGTGAGCATGGATGCCCAGGTAGTGCGGTATGACGCCGTGCCTTAATTTTCTCCCTTCTTGTGTACTTAATCACTCAAATTATCAAGTCCATTACTTTGGTGCCTGCATGCAAATAGGAAGCCCGGTACGATGAGAATCTAATGACCCCAGAGCTCCGGGAGCTGGTTGACCTTCTGCAAACCAAGGGTAATAACGTCAAGGTGGACGAGCTCCAAGGGCTGCGGAAGAAGGTGAGCTTTGCGGATCTTACCCTACACCATATGTCTGGTATGATGACTAGACGTGCATGCTGGATGGTCGAGTGGACGTGCAGGAGCAGACTGCCTACCATACCCTTTGACACCTGCTATGCAGTTTTGTAAGGGTGATGGATTCAGCACCTTTTGGCCTCGGAAAGTTGTAGGAGTAATTGAGTATGCCAGGAAGCCAGATGCGCTTTTTGCTGGCAGCTATACACCTCTTGCGGCTCTGGTCACTGAGCTTGAAGCTTGCCCTGCACTTGTACCCTGCAGGTTGGGTTTAGGCGATCCCCGGAGGGCCGCGTCTCTCTCCGTTCTCAAAATGGGGAGTGGTTCACTGTCAAGAATGATATGCAGGTAAGGCAAGCCCCAGCAGACAGCAACAGTTTGGATTCCAGAGGGAGCCAAAGTAGGCAGCAAGTAAGCACCAGTGGCATATTCACAACTTTGCCCCTTGTTGCCACCTGCTCAATACCGTGCACCATCAGTAAGACCACAGCCGCCTTTTGTAAGCCATGTGTGCTTGGCGGAGCAACCAGGCAGCCTGGAAAGCATGCTTGACTGTTCCAGCCAGGCAGTTGATCGACCAGGCATGGCTGGTAGAGCAGTTAACCGTGTTTTCATGGTCGTAGCAACCATGCACCTCGCCATGTGTGCTAGTCTGTTCCAGCCAGGCAGCTAAATTAGCATGCACAACCAGGCTGCTGGCATGGCAAGTAGCAGTATTGGTTCATGCGTCGATTTGCTGGGACCAATGCACGTGTGATATGAACAATGCATGTATCTCATCAGTTTATCAGCATTTGGAGGTGGTGAAGCCAGGGGAAGCAGGACGAAGCCTGGGACCCCCAACTGCCTTCCCAGCTTCAATAACCACCTTTAAGCATTGGCTTTGATTGTTCCATGTTGCATCTCTAAGAACAAGAGAGTGTGGGAGAGAACATGAATGGACGCATAGCCACATGCACGTGACAGTGCATAGTGCACGCCCATGCGAGGTGTGTGCGCACCTTTGTAGCTGGTACTTCCTGCACCTGGGAGCGCTTCCTAATCTGATCTGATTGTTGGGGAAGCTAAGGAGATGGTGGAGGGCCCTGCAGCCTGTCTTGGAGGAGGGAGATGCACAGCTTGGGAGAGCAGCAGGAGCAGTGAGAGCGGCAGTAGCGATGTCGGCTGATGCTTTGGAACATACACAAAAGCAGCGAGCATTTCAGGGGCTCAAGAGATTAGTGGAAAGGCTTAAGCGGAGGAATTGCGGGGGGTTGGCAAAAGTCTGACAAATTGGGGTTTTCAATGCTCAAAATGTATGCCATCCTTCAGTGGGTGAAATAGATGTGATTAAAGTACGCATGATCCAAACGTGGCAATCGTAATCACTTACTTAGCTATATCAACCAGGCAGTTGGTCGTTGACTTTTGGCTGTTCCAGCCTGGCAGCTGGTTGAGCATGCTGGGCAGTACTGGCTAGGCAGCTGGTCACACATATAGGTCAAAAACTTTTACGCTTGGAAGACAAAACTATCAGAACTTCGTTGCGGCACTGCCAGAGTGTTTGAATTGTAGAAACTCAACCTTAGAGCTTGCATTGCTGAGCGGTCAGTATTATTGCACCACTGATTGGACGGAGGCGCCCTCCTGCTCTCTTGCTTGGTCCTGCCAGCTTCTAGGGAAAATGGCAGGCAAACACGCATGGCAAGAGATGTCTTATGCATGCCTTGCATGCAGACGCCTGGGTTCTTGTTATTGAGGAATGAAGACAATGGCAGCGTGTGGTTCCTGCCACCTGATGAATCTGGACGCCTGCTACAGATAGATCTGAGCGATGACATTGGTAAGGGCAGTTGGTGAGGAACAGAGTTGCTGTGACACATCCCCCTTGCAGCTGATTTGCACAGCAACTGCGTTCAGATGTTTGAAGGCCAGACTGCAAACATGGACGCTGTTGAACTGGGTGTGCACACGCATCTGCAGTTGTTGCGGAGCTCTTCAGCAGCGGAGCATGGTATGACGTGATGGAGCCTTTGTACGATGCGCAGGTAAGTTCAGCTAGTGTTGCAATAAACTTGGTTAAGGTTTGCAGTTTGCAGTGTCGTTGCCTGGTGATCAGAGTTGTGCAAATACAGCGTCAATCAGAAATGGCACTGTAACTTACGGTGCTAAATTGACGTTTAATTACCGTCAATTACGGTGAAATTCATACTGACGTTGGGAAATCGTAAGTAACAGTGCTTCGTCAGGGACTTTGTGGCTCAGAGGCTAGCGAGCTAAAGCTCAAGATCCGTCTTCTCATGAAACTTTTTTTTAAGAAATGTATTCTCCGACAATCAAGTTAAGAGGGCTCGTGTGGCCCTGGGTCAATCGAGCTTGGCCCGGCCTGGCCAGCTGCTGCAAGCACTACCTCCCACAGGCCTGGTAGTGGGTGGATAGAGGAATAGGGGTGGCAGGAAGGTCAAGAGCAGCTGGGTAAAGGCAGAGTTTGAGAGAAAGGAGACGCAGCAGGATGGCAAGACAACTGTGGAGTACAGCCCCTGCACTGCCAGAGGATGCTGGGCTGAATGCAACGTGGCTCAAGAACCACCTGCTCAATCCTGGCGCGTGAAAGTTCCTGTATGATGCCAGCAAGGAGCAGGGAGTTTGCAGCATGGCTTGAGATAGTCAGGGATGCTGCAGATCCAGATGCATATGCAGATGGGGTTGCGCATGCACGCAGCAGTGCACATGGGTGTGGAGCAGATGGAAGTGGATGATCATGAGGAGGGGGAGGGGGATGAGGATGAGGAGGGGGAGGAGTGACAAGTGGGAAAAAGGAAATTTGAATTTCAGAGGAGACCTTCAGAAATGATTGGGTGCTGCCAAGGAGACTGAATGCTGCTGAAATGTACTGCTGAAGTGAATGTCTGAAATTTCTGACGGTTTTACACCGCAAATATCTAAAAATCGACCGTCTGACATCAAAAATTAGAATTACTGTTAATTGCACCTGCGACTCAATTTTTGACGGTCAAAGCCGTAAATGATGCCGTAACGTCAAATGACACTTGATGGCGTCAGTAGTAAAGTGCACAAATCTGCTGGTGATGCTGTGCTCCTTCTTGACTTGCAAGCAATGGCAAGGTAAGGCTAGCTTAGCCATACCTGCCGATCATGTTTGCTATGTGACGCATACTTGAGTGCTAATAAAAGAGGGGTATTTGTTGTTTATTAAAGATGGATAAGAGGAAAGAGGAAGGATTGAGGAGGTTTTTGTGTTTACACCACTTAGCGAGAATCCTTGTCCAAGGAGCAGTAGTAACATTTGGAGACCAGGGATGTGCGGCAAGCGCATGCATGGTGTCGCTCCATTAGTCGCGATTGATTAGCTTATAAATGTTGTTTGTCCCTACCCTAGTGTTTCATTGTTTAGATGATTTGTCACAGTGTCATTAATTATACTAGACTGGGCATGTGATACCGTGCAGTCCGGACAAGAAATGCGAAGGTTTTTACTTACTTATTTCTAGGGTTGCATCAGGAGGCAGCAATTTTTCTTTTTTGGAAGGCATGCTTTATTTTTGGGCTGGGCTCTCGCCCCCCAAACCCCCCTTCCGGTGCCCCCACCCGGACAAAAAGGGTACCTATCTGCTCCTTTTCCATCCATCCACATTTTTAGCACGACCAGATATTGACTTGCTGCAGAGTTATGGGGCAAACGCTGAGATGCGGACACTCTTGCATCTTACCTGCCAGGCACCTACAAGTAGCCTTTAACACCCAAAGATTGCTTTCATTCTTCAGCATTCCATTAGGCATCTTCTACTTGCACTATCCTGCAAGTATGGATTGACTAGATGACACACCCATGTTGGCATGCACAGGGACCCCCCCTTTTATCCAATTTGCACAATAAGGTTGCCAATTGACTGGGCTTGAGCTGAGGATTGGGCTGATGTATTCAAACGAAGTAAGTGGCCCAGAAAAAAGGGGGGTCCCAAAAATCTCGACCTCCCCACCCCCCTCCCAATTGGACCCGTACATTAAACAATCGAAAGCTCTTGACGTCGGGATTCCGGGTATCTAATTATTTTTGGGGAATGGGCATACCATCCAAAAGTTACACAAACTCCTGCCTCCTGGTTGCGTCATTCAAATTATATTGCATTTTTACTCATTGCTAAAAATGTCTACAATTCGCACCTTGGAAATCCCTATGCGTCCAATGCGGAGTCCCCCCCAGGTTTTTAATCCTGCTAAGCCTTGCTCACTGCACACTCTGCAAGTGTCCCCTGCTAGTTTGAGGTGACAAGGTGGTGCATGTAGTTGCTGCTGCACATCTGTTGAGCTGGTGTTATGCTGCATATGCATGCCTGGCTCTGAGCATTGCTGGCCCTTGTCTCATTCAGGACAGGTTACAGGACTTCTTCATCCACTTTGCAGTTTACTTCTCTGCAAGCTGGATGAATGTACAGGAAGTGCTTCCTGATGCAGGAAGCACCAGCTCCTGAGAAATGATTGTAGTACTTGTACTGGCACAACTTGTCTTTCAGTTCAATGATCTCCACCTGATCCCATTCCTTTCCCTTTCTTGGCATGTTGAAAACATGTAAGAATGTATTGGGGTAGTGACAAGTAGCTGGTCCCCTGGCAGTTGGGGGCCCTCAGGCCCCCCTAACCCCCCCAACCTGAACCCTCAAAAAAGACCCCTGGATTTGGACAAATTGACGTTGAATACACACACAAGTGTATCATAGGCGCATTGGTCTGGGCAAATGGATGCATGACCCAAACTTGCTTATTTTGTTTCAACAGGTCAGGGATTATATTTCGAAGCTATTTTGGGGCTCGTCCTACCCAGCCTGCTGCATATTCCTGTGAATTTCAATGTGCTCTTGTAGCCTGTGGGTATGAATAATGTGATAATAGAACCTAGATTTAAGTTAAAATCAAGGCTAAGGGGGCTGCTCTGAGGGGATAGGGGGTCCGTACAGCCCCTGGACAGTAAAACTTTTTTGGATTTGTCACTTCACTTTATGATTTTCTAAAATTATTGCACTCAGATGATAAATTAGAATAGAACTGGTTGCAAAGCACACAATATGTCATGTGTGCTATATTTCTGTTGATCCAGGGATACTATGTAATCCTTTGTTCTCTGTCGTCAGAACATCACCCCTTTTATGTGTCCACCAAATGATATTTATGAGAACAAGCCCCCTATACTTCTGTTCGTGCGCAGTCTGGCGGTGGCTCAAAGCCATTAGCGATGACCAAAGGAGAGTTTTCAGATGTGGTATCGCTGTTAGAGGGTGCAATAGAGCAGTGAGTGGGTTATAGACTAGTTGTGTGTCACGAACCAAGAAGCTGGCCACTCGGATATGTGACTAAATTGTTTTTCCCTTCAAATTACTAACTTCTAGAAGAAGGCAGTGTTCCACTCTCGTCTCAGATACCCTCTGTCCTTGATGGAAGATTGGTCTTCCCTTTGCTTATGAGTTCTTCATCTGTATTGGTGCCTTAAGACACTAGTTAAGTAAACCTCAAGTAAGTTGCTTCATAGGCATTGGCATATTTCTCTTTCTCTAGATTCAGATTCAGAGTGCCCTGATGAGTAGTTGCATAGAGGAACAGAGCAACACACTTGATGAAACTTTTAAGGTCTCAATGACGCGTGGAGATTACAGCTGCTCAAATGCCTCCTAGGGGAATTAAATACTGCTGGGCGAATAAGGCTAGGGCCAAAGCAAAGTCATCAAGATTACACACAAACTCCAGGGTTCCAGATGAAGGTTGAAGGTCAAGGCTGTATCTGCCGAACGAAGGCAGCTTGGGTAGCCTCCATTGAGATTCGAGCCTCAAACCAACAGGTTGCGAGGGAGGGCTGTCGACTTCCCATCGCAGGTGCTCCGCCGCCTGCTCGAGTGTCCGAAGCTTGACTGCTCGGTCAGATACAACTCCAGGGTGAGGTTAGGGTTTAAGCATGAAAGTTTCAAACAGTCAAACGAGGGCAGCTTCAGCTAAAAAGGAAGCTGAAGTCTTTTCCAGCCTGAACCAAAAACTAGAAAGGCACTAATGTTCCATGTACATACGTGTATATGAGGCACACACACATATACATGGTGCTTGGGAACACCTTAGACATCTCGCAATTTTTGAATTCGCCTTGTATCAGAAATTGAATTCAAAGCCTTCAAGGTATTAAGTTAATAAGAACGCACCAGAACAGAAATTCCACGAGCAAGATTGCGTTTTCAATGATCATGACAGAAGTTCATAACAGTCGTTACTAGTCTGGCGTCTGGATGGCCAGCAGTGAGTCTCTCAGCTCATAAGGGAGGTGGCGGGGAAATGGCCATGCAAGAATGGTTCTGTTAGTAAATCCTTAGAAGAACTGTAAGTTTTGTATTGCCAAGCGGTATTTGCTGCCAATATCTACTTGGATAAAGTTTATGCTTGAAGCATTCCCCTACAGAGCCTGCTTTAGTAGCTTAGAGGATGAGGTCGTTTTCTTTCAAATTCCTTATCAGATCATTGGCCTTTTAAGCGTCGGTTCAGTTTTTTAGTCCCCTTTTAGGTGAGTGCCAGATTCATACTGCATCGTATGAGTCAGTTGGTTGAGTCAGTTGGTGGAGTGTTTGATAGCTGCATTCACTTCAGCTGTAACACTTCAGCTTCAGTAGGCTATGGCCTCCTGCAGGTCTGATCTAGTTGCGGCAGTCTCCCAGCGCGAGACCTTGATTTACCATTTTTACTCAATTGCCCAATCCACATACAGTGGACTGTATGTTCTGCGTCCTTCCTATGTGCTTCTCAGCAGGAACAGCTGCTATTGGCAGCCAGCTAGTTCGCAACCCTTCAGGTAAGTTACCTGAATGCTTGTCCATCACGTTTCATGTCTCCAAGACATCTTGGAGCTCCCTCGAGTCCAGCCTGTTTCTTGAGACGTGCTCTGTGCTGTGCACTGTGTGCACAAATAACATCAGTAGCTTCCATACTATTTGTGTTACAAAGTCATGGACGGAGTCCATACAGAGCCTTGGGCCCAATAGGCCACCTGAGGCAGGCTCTATGTCAAGAAGGAATCAGGGTTACAACTTATCATTTGTTCAATGATAAAAGAGAGGAAAAGTTGGAACACACAAGAACAACACCTCTGCCACAGGCCAATACAGTACATAATCCATTACGTAATAGACACTCAGAGCTGTACAAAGTAGTAAGAAGCTCATCCAGGGTTTGGTTGGGACATGAAGACGCAGTTCACATTGCGAGCCATGCTTGCAGCAAATAGCCAGCCAGCTGTCACACACCGGACCTTATCGATGAGGCCGCATCCCATCATGCCAGGAAATTTGCAGGGCGCTGTCCAGGTTGCCAATTAGGTTAACCAATGCTTTTTTTCCTGCATAGGAATCTTAGGGGTGTCCTTGTGTATTGTGCCGTCATCTTCCAATGCGCGCAGACTGGATCAAGCTGACTGCTCATGGTCAGCCACCTGCACTCTCGCACGTCACTTGGGCATCACTCCTTACTGGCGGCCAGCGGTGGCCCTGTGAAGGATTGTGTATGGGAGGAAAAAGCCTGAGTAAAACCCTGAAAAGCAGGTTACCTTCATAAGGTAGGTCTTCTTGCAAACAGCTGACCCGGGTATAAAACCCAGCCTTGGGAACAGAGCAGGTCAACCCCATCATATGGAGTCCCCTCTGCAGTTTGGCAATACTGGCAAGTGGCATAGCCTCATATCATGCAGCACAAAGCACGCCTCTGTCTCCCATTTTCCTTCCACAGTCTGACTGCTCAGGATACCACCATCAACAAGTCATGCATGAATTGGCCAAGCACTGGGGCAGCCAGGATGGCAGGATGGTAAGTGACCCTGTTTTGCATAGGCATAACAGGTTCCTCATAGGTAAGGACAACCTAGTGGTTTCACTGCCTGCGCAGTTTTTCTTTCCTTTTTTCCTCTTTTCTTGGGGACAAACAAGCATTGATGGTTTGGTATACTTGACACTTAAACGTGAATCAACCCTGACACGGAGCTTCGGTGCATTTAACAAAGCAGCTTAAAAACTAGAAACCCTCTCACAGGGTGATCGACGGGATTCAGCATTCAAAGCTCACTGCATGACATTCTGGCCGTGACAGTGAGCAACGCAAGTCTGCTTCGAATTGCACAATAGGACAGCAGGTACACAAATTGCACAAGCATTGAGCGGGAGAGGTGCCCTGCAAACTAGGGATACCTGCATCATTACCTACAAACACCCACAAGGTGCAAACATGCACCTTAGGGTGTGCACCCAAGGTCCACGTAAGAAATTCCGCTGGGCTAAGGGCACACTCACTTGGCTGCCTCTGCCTCGTCTATGGCCCTCTGGTTACCAGCGTGAATGTACCACGCGCCGCGGGTTGTTTCAAACAGCCCATAGCATGCAAACCCCAGAAGCAAAGTGGAGGTCGTCTTGTAGAGCAGGTCATACACACGGGCTCGCCCAGGTGGTAAGGCCTTGATCCAAGGGTGCGTATACTTCCCTGGATAGGTCAGAGCGAAAGCCAGTGCCTGTGTGTCAGAGATTTTTGCATTGGATGGGCGCCAGTGGCCTGCTACGTAAGCCGATACAGGCAGAAATGATGTCTTACCGGTATCCTTAAGGTTGGAAAACAGAGGAGGTGGCTGGCTCATATTGGACGAGAGGGGAGGAATGGGGTTAAATATAAGAATAAAAGCGGATAATTTTCAAATGTCTTGTTACAATATATGTTGAGGTAATTTGCCAATGATGTTTTTTGCTGATGTGGTTGTGCACATGTGCTGGTGTGAGTGTGGGCGTTTGTACACGCACATTCCTTGCATGTGTGCATGCGTGCATGCATGCCGCTCTATGGCTACATACACCTGAGCAGTAGGAAAGATACCAGACCGCTTATGAGAGCCTGGGTATCTCCATGAGCTTTGACCTCCACGATATTGCACCACCACATGTTGGGGCTCATCACTTTAACTCTGCTGTCTCACTAGGAGAACAAGCAACAGGCCGCCTTCAACATGCCAGGGGCACCCCTGGTGTTATCAAGCTGCTATTACCATGTTTCTTTCGCAGTCTGGAATCTGGATCCAGCAAAGGCTATCTAGATCTGCTCAATCGCACGTCTCTTGCTTATCTTGCCCTCAACTGGTGCCTTTGTTCTTGCTTGACCGTCTATTTACCAGCAAAGCTACCAACATACATTATCATGCATGGATGGCCTTGCCTCTCAAACCAAGCAATGTACGGGGCCCTCCCCATTTGCTGCCTAGGTACCTACAGCTGGAACTGAGTAGGCATGTGCTTTGTAACATTGCTCGTTTTCGCTTGCGTGCCCGTACCCTGAGAGTTGAAACCGGCTGTTGGCAAGTCCACAGCTTCGGATAGTCGAGCAGGCGGCGGGGCACCTGTGATGGAAAGTCGATTTATCCACCCTCGCAACCTGTGGGTTCGGGGTTCGAACCTCACTGGAGGCCACAACCGGCTAAGCTGCCCTCGTTCGGCGGATACAGCCTTGAAACCTTACCTTACCTGTTGGCAAGTCCACGATAGGCTTAGTGACAAATGTGACTAACTTGATGTCCAGGATGAAAAGCATGTCCTTATATTATGCCCTTGCTTAGCAATGCACTTTTGAGAAGGAGATACGTAGAACAATTTGCTGATTTTACTGGTAGGATCTACATTGGAGACACAGGCGCTTTCTACTTTGACAATGTTGGAGCTGAGGATGTGAAATTGTTTCTCTTGAAGCAGACATACAAATCATTTCTTTTTCTTCTGAGACTATGGATATTTTTTGTCTGGCTGGCAGTGTCCTGCAAGCCCAGCAATCAACCCATCTGGCTGAAGGTCTAAACCCATTGTAACCTAACCTAACCTACCAGCATACATAAGGCCCCGGCTTAGGGCACTTGCCGGTTTGCTAAAAGGGAATAAAATGCTTAACCAAAAGAGAGAGCAGCGTGCGGCAGCGGCGTGTCTCGTAATGTTCTAATTGCTAGAGGATATGCTGACTTTTGCTCAAGAACTCATTTAGTGGGGTGATTGGGTTATCTGACAGTGTCATGCTTGTCTTGCTGAGTGTAGGCTGCAGACATCGCTTTGCGAATCGGTGGTTGGGGACCTGGCGACACCTGCACATATCCACCAAACATCCACCACCAGATAGGGCTGGCTCTCAGGTGCATGCACCAGCGTGTGGGTACCCTGGCTGCTCCTGAAGCCTCCCCGCGCTGTGCCCGGCATTGGCTGCAGTCTTTCCCTTCCCTCAGATTGACAACACTACTTCACTCTACAGCTTTCCTTCCTTCACAGTGGCACCAACCCCACATTTTCAATAAACCACGCATCTGAATCATGCTGGCACGCAAAACGCACTTCATACAGCAAGTTAAACTACCAATGCAATTGCCTTATGCTAACTTGTGATGCGCTGGGCCTCCCATTGATAATGTTTATGCGTGGATCGCAAGCTCTCTTGAAGCTGGCATGTGTCCTTCACTGGAAACATCAGCCTTTTCGCAGCTCTCTCCAAAGCATGCAAGATGTGTTATGTAAATGTTGTTGTGTTGGTTATTGCCAATAACTTATTGGAAAACCGAGTGTTAGGTGCTGCGTTTGTGGCCACCCATGGGCCAAATACTTGGTGCGGCAGCTAGCTAGCTTAGCCACATGGCAGAAGCTGGCACTTGTGATGCATGCATGTTGACTCCTGAAATTGGCTTTTGTGACCCCGGAGAAGTTTGGCTGCTCTCTTGCAAGTTGCTGGCTTCAATCCAGGGCAATTATGCTGCAGTTCTCCAACGCAATGGTACACACTTGTTGGTGAAGAGGCTCTTGAGCAAACAAATACTGCTCTGTACGGGTGTAGAGGGTGTGAGTGACATGGCTTGGCCTGCGATTAAGTTTGCTCAGAAAAAATATTGAGATGTATCAGCAAAGGTTGGGGCATGGAGGATAGGGCAAGTTGGAAGCCCCGTAGCCTTTTGTAGCATAGCACAGTGCTACGCTACAAGATTCTACAGCTACGCCATGGAGGGTGGCCGTAGCACCGTAGCGCGCAACCCTGCTCCAGGCCTATAGAATTGTATTTATTGCAACAGTTAGACAGGCAACAGTTAGACAGGGAAAAGTGATATTCGGAAAAAAACGACCCATCACAATTGGTTAAGATGCAAGCATTTGCAGCGGAGGAGTGCCAGCAGCTTAAAGTCATGTCCTGCTTCGCCTGGTCCAGCATGCATACACCCCGGCCAGGATCGTCTTGAGCTTGCATCACCTGTCTTACTTCTTGGCATTCCAAGGTCTGATTTCCAATCAAAGGGCAATCATTGCAAAGCACATGCCTGCAAGTACTGCACGAATATGTCATTGCAATGAATTCATGAGTTTACTGATATTCGACAAAGGGTCAGAATTCTGGGGTTGGCGGTTTAAACAACAGCTTTCGCCCAGATATCGCCCCTTCCAATTATAAGAGGCTCGTCCCTTCAGTAGAAAATCCGTCACTATGGGTCGTATGCACTCCAAGGGCAAGGGGCTCAGCTCCTCCGCCCTCCCCTACAAGCGCAGCGCACCCAGCTGGTGCAAGACCACCTCTCAGGAGGTGATTGAGCAGATTTGCAAGCTGGCGCGCAAGGGTATGACGCCCTCCAGCATCGGCGTGCTGCTCAGGGACCAGAGCGGCGTCCCCCAGGTGCGTGCAGTTGGGCGCACCAGAAGTGTGTGCGCCTGCATGGAGGAGCGATGGCCCGCTCTGTCTTGCCCCCCTCCCTCCTTGGCACAGCTCACGTGCACGCTTGCGTCTCATTCACCCACTGTGTGTCCCTTGGGCCCGCCTCTCGCCTCCCGCGCAGGTCAGCTCCATCACCGGCTCCAAAATTCTGCGCATCCTGAAGGCCCACGGCCTGGCCCCCGAGATTCCCGAGGACCTGTACCACATGATTAAGAAGATAAGTTGTGGGCAGTCGCCGTGCTGCATGGGGACTAAGGAAGCCCACAGGAGCGCTAGCCGGCAGGGCAAGCATGTATGCATGCTCTGGCTGGCTGGCTGACCATGCACTCGCATCCCTGGCTCTCATCCTTGTCGATTACCCTTCTCTTCGTCTCTGCCTCTGCACGCAGTGTCCATGCGCAAGCACATGGACCGTAACAGGAAGGACAAGGACAGCAAGTTCAGGTAAGGGAGTCAAAAAGGCGCTGTGTACATGGGGGGCAGGGGTCCATTCACGACAAGCAGGCATCTAAACTGGGCAGTTGTGCTTGCTCAATAGGGCATGCATGCTCCGCAACCAGAATCAGAACTGCAGCTGCACCTCCTCTCCCCCTTGTCCGTGCCCATGGAAATCCAACAAATGTGTCTGAGTTGATACATGGCAGGCCCCCCCGCCTGCTGCTGCCCCTTAGCGTTACCATAGGCTACTTCAGTTCACAGCTGGCCTGCTTCTGTCACGTCCAGGCTGATTCTGGTGGAGTCCCGCATCCACCGCCTGGCTCGCTACTACAAGCGCGTCAAGAAGCTGCCCCCCAACTGGTACGTCTGTGTTCCTGGGAACATCTGTGTTGATAGGGAGTGAGCGCTGGTCGTGTCATGAGGTGTCATTTGCCTGCAGCTGCATGCATGTGTCACCCATAGTCCTACCCACATTTGCCACACGTTATTTTTCTTAGATGACGCACTGCAGCCATATACCATGGAGAGATGACTGAAGCCTGCATCGTGCACATGCTCTGGTGCTTGTGCTCAGCTTGCAGCTTTCGGACTTCATGCCATGCAGGAAGTACGAGTCCTCCACCGCTTCCACCCTGGTGGCTTAAGTGCCCTGTATACCTTAAAGTGAGGCAGAGAGGTCACAAGGATGTTGGATATCAGGCACGAGAGTGCCCGAGTCTGCTTGCTAACGCTGCAGAGCTGCGGCAGTTGAGGAATGGCGGCAGGGATTGTGTGGCCTAGCCACGACTGTGAGGTATATCGGTTACACTGGGCGGAGCTTCGGCTTTCCCCAGTGCACGCCTGGTATCTGCACAACATCCCGGGCACGAGGCTCCGTCGTGGAACCTCGTGCCTCTGCCTCTCACTGACCGCAGCTTCCGGCTGACGATTTGCTCTGGCAGTTTGCTGGTTTGGGGGCTTACATATTCTTGTTCAAACAACATGATGTAAGCAAGTGGCATCATGGAAGGACTCCAGGAGCGTTCATGCCCCAATGAGCCACAGCAGTAGTGATGCTCCTTACTCGAGAAACCCTGCAAATACACAACTCCTCAGTAAGCTTAAACCCCTCTACCATGACCCTTCACTAGAATCTAGGTCGGACCTTAACAAAGACTTATTGTTCAATGCGCCATAAGGGGTTAATATTTGCACACGCTTTGAAAGCATGTACACAAGTAGATAGCTGAAGGAGAGGTAAAGAGTGTGGAGAGGTGCGTAGCTAGCGTTCGGCGCCTTAGCAGCTTGCTCAGGCTTGCTGCGCTCGCTTGCCTGTTTAGGTTAGGTTAGGTTACATAGCTGTATCCGCCGAACGAGGGCAGCTTAGCTGAAGCCTAAAAGGCCTGCAACTCTAAACCAAAACTAAAGCGCTCAAATCAGGTGAAAGGTAGTGTCTGGAAGCC
>LKMJ01000203.1_pt1 | contig 39507 bp, 56 predicted proteins | sample 643391 | NCBI WGS metagenome assembly LKMJ01 (sample SAMN04112250, study PRJNA286221) | soda lake metagenome | biome: soda lake; feature: Kulunda Steppe; material: water; isolation source: sample PL-Br10 brine of Picturesque Lake | place: Russia: Kulunda steppe | collected 2010-07 | reverse complement strand
CCCCCCCTTTACACACACGCATAGGCCAGTACAGATGGGGTATGGAAGAGAGCTGGCTCACTCCGCCCCACACCCAAACCCACCTGGGCCTGGCGGGGAGGCGATGGTGAAGGACACCTCGCCTGCGGCGCTGCTGGATACCTGGCTCCCCGTGGGAAGCACATGGATGTACAGGGCCAAGAAGCCTGACCACGGCCACAGCACCTGCAGCACACAGCCAGGGATTGGACGCTACATTGAGTGCACGCGCGCTCCTGTGGCCCAAGTGCGCACGCTCCTGTGGCCCAAGTGCGCACGCTCCTGTGGCCCAAGTGCGCACGCTCCTGTGGCCCAAGTGCGCACGCGCTGAAGTGCAGAGGCCCAAGCCGCCCAACCACGGCCACATCACATCACGTGCGCGCTTGTGCAGCACACTGGAGGGTGCATCCGAGGCGCTCAATGCTCGAACACATGCGCGCGCCTTGGCCCAGTGGATCCCTCGGCAATGCCGCTTGCGAGCAAGACCCACGGGCAAAACAATTGTTTGACACATCCCCATCCTAGATCTACAATAATTCCCGTGTGCGCGCACACACATGCCTGCATGTGCAGACGAGCGTGCACACGCATGCACTCCCATGTGCGCTCCCATGCACGCACTCCCGCACGTGCACACTCCCACACGCACTTGCACTCACTTTCACGCACACAGGTATGCAAATACACACAAGTATGCTCATGCATTCCCACACAAGCATACAAACGCACACACATCTCGCTGTACTCAAACTCCAGGTGCAGGTGCTTGCTGCATACATACAAAATACATGCAAAGCACACACTTCAACACACACGTACCTCGCTGTACTCAAACTCCAGGTGCAGGTGCTTGCCGGCCTCGTTGGTGGCCCTGAAGGTAGGTGCGCCCTGGAAGCGGCCTGACACCCCCAGGGCATTCAGCACAGTCGCGTTGAACACCAGCGGCATGCCTCCTGCACAGGCGGCAGCGGGGAGCAGCAGCGTGCGGCTTGAGCGTCCAGCTCGAAGAGCCCCTGCAGCAGCACGCCCACTGCACAGCCAGCAGCAGGGGGCAGAAGCGTGCGCCTCGGGCGTCCAGCTGGGTTGCGTTGATTGCCAGCGGCAGCAGAGGGGGGAGGGAATGGCCCAGGTATGCACAGGCTGTCCCCAGGCCTCAGTGCAGAAGGCCCTTGAGCGAAGCGCAACAGGCGCTGTGTGCTCGCACATTACCTTAGCTATGCCTCCAGGAGCTTCCCTTACTCTTGTGCATGTGCATGCAGCAACCCTCACCCTCCAGTGGACGTGCATGCAGCGCCCACAGGCACGCAGCGGTAGCAGGCAGCATGGTTGCCGCTGTCATACGCACTGAACATGCCCATGCTTCCGCATTCAACACCCGCTTGTGCTCAACAGCTGCAGGCAGCACAATTGCCGCTGTCATGTGCACAGCACTGCGCGCGGTACTGCATGCAACTCTCACTCACGCAGAGCAGCCATGCGCACAGCACACACAGCACATGCCTCTGATCCTGCACACAGCACTCACCTGCGCACAGCAGCTGCAGGCAGTGCAGTTGCTGCTGCCATGTGCACTGCACACCCCCCTGACGCTGCACACGGCACTTGACACGCCCATGATCCGCGTCCAACACTCACCCGCGTACAGCGGCTGCAGGCAGTACGGCCAGGAGTAGGGGCACTTTTCGAGGTCTAGCGAGGCGGGCACCACTGACGCGCGTACGGAGTAGCCCTGCAGAACACGTGCATGCACGCGCGTGCACGAGTGAGCAGGACTGCTCTTGCATGCCGTTGCAGTGGGTGTGGGTGTGCTGTATGTGTGGGTTTGTGAATGCGTATGTTTATGAGCACGTGTGTGTGCATGTGCATGTGTGCGTGTATGTGTATGTATGTGTATGTGGTTGCGCGCAGGGCCCCACGCAAGCCGATTGGGAGGTACTACCATCCAAAACCCAGGACGCACCACCTGGGATGCACACCACCTGCGATGCACACCACCTGCGATGCACACCACCTGGGATGCACCACCTGGGACGCACCACTAGTGGAGTGCGCAATGGCGAAAACAGGAGTCCTGCAGCATTTGGACACATGATTCGGCCCAAGCGCAAGTGTCTGCCTGACAGGGGGCGCAGGTTTTTTTCTGGCAGGGGGCTTCCAAGTGTCTGGCTGGCAGGGGGCTACAAGTAGATGTCATCAATCCAATCAAGACAGGGGACAGCCAGCAGCTGCACAGCAGCCACTCATCACAAGCTAAGACAGGGAACAGCCTGCAGCCGCACAGCAGCTACCCATCACCAAGCAGGCGGCGGCTGCGCAGCAGCCCCAGAGTGTGGGCAGTGAGGGGGGTCATGAACCACAGAGCTCTCATCAACACGGAGCTCATGGTCACAGCGCCCATTGTCATCACAGAGCTTGTCGTCACAGAGCTCAGCAAAGCAAGCACACAGGGCAGCCAATGGGCATGCAGGAAGCAGCACAAGACTCACAGCGCTCATTGCCATCACAGAGCTCAGCAAAGCAAGCACACAGGCCAGCCAATGGGCAAGCAGGAAGCAGCACAAGACTCACAGCGCTGCCCCTATGCCACACCTGGCCCCCGGCTCTCCCCTGTGCATGCCAAAGCCTTCACTCAGCAGCCGTGCCAGCTCGCCATTTCAACTGGGCACGACCCGCACCCCAGCCCAACCAAGTGTGGCGTGCGCTGCACTCCAGGCACACGCCACCTGCAGCTTACCTGCAAGATCTTCATCGACTTGAGCAGGTTGATGCGCCCTGCGCCTTGCTCATACATGCTCAGACGCTGGAGGGGATCTGCGCCCTCGATGAGCGCCTGGCACGCAGCAGCACAACAACCCACATGGTGATCAGGGGGGGCACGCACGCCATGCCGCAAATGCTGCAAGAACCTTGCTAGCACCCTTCCAGCTGCAGAAGAAGCTCCACACCCTCAACAAGTGTCCGCTGTGCAGTGTGTGCAGGGCAAGGGTGTGCGCGCCAAGCCACGGCCACTGCACAGGTGTGCCACGGCCACTGCACAGGGCTGCCATGGCCATAGGCACACAACACCGCATCATGTGCTTGTGTCACTGTGTTTGAATGTCACACATTGTGTGTGTGTGTGTGTGCCTTGACCGGATCGGTGGCTGCAGTCGCCTCTGCACCCCTCAGCCTTTGGCCCCCTTTTTCCCCAACTATGGGGGAGGGATGGCACAGACAGACAGCCTCTCCCACCAACATGTTTGCAAATCAAAACACATGTCATTGGAAACCAAACTTGATGTGCAATAGCTTGTCAGCTGCCTTTCATTCTACGAGCCAATGCATGCTCAAGCCCTTGGCTGGCTCAGGCCAGTGGCAGCTCGGGCTAGTGGCAAGAAAACCATACAATGGGGCTGCAACCCTTTTGCTCCTTGCTCCATCACACTGCTGCCGCAGCAGCTCAGGCTTTTGCTCCTTGCTCCATCACACTGCTGCCGCAGCAGCTCAGGCTTTTGCTCGTCGCTCCATCACATTGCTGCCGCAGCAGCTCAGGCTTCTGCTCCTTGCTCCATCACACTGCTGCCGCAGCAGCCCAGGCTTTTGCTCCTTGCTCCATCACACTGCTGCCGCAGCAGCTCAGGCTTTTGCTCCTTGCTCCATCACACTGCTGCCGCAGCAGCTCAGGCTTTTGCTCCTTGCTCCATCACACTGCTGCCGCAGCAGCTCAGGCTGCGGGCACACTGGTGAACCTCAAGGGGCAGTGGGAACTGCAGCCCCATTGCTCACTTCCTTGCTTTGTTCAGCCACTGCAGGCTCCAGCCCACTCTGTGATACCCCCGACACTTCATGCAGGGGGCAGGCCTTGAGGCAGGCCTTGAGGCAGCCCCTGACACTAGAGGGGCAGGAGGCAGGCCCTGCTGCCCACCTGCTTCATTGAGGCAGGCCCTGCTGCCCACCTGCTTCATTGAGGCAGGCCCTGCTGCCCACCTGCTTCATTGAGGCAGGCCCTGCTGCCCACCTGCTTCATTGAGGCAGACCCTGCTGCCCACCTGCTTCATTGAGGCAGACCCTGCTGCTCACCTGCTTCATTGAGGCGGGGTTCAGGACAGACCACCGACGCTGCTCAGGCACCGTGCTAGCCAGCAGGCACACCGCCCCAGCCGCCACAGGCGACGCTACGCTGGTGCCTGCAAGGGGTGCCGGTGCGGCCACAGCCAGTGAGTGCAACCACTGCCATAGCAGGGTGCCGCACAGCTGGTGCCCGCAAGGGGCGTCAGTGCGGCCACAGCCAGTGAGTGCAGCCACAGCCAAAGCGGGATGCCGCATTGCTGGTGCCTGCAGGGGGTGCCGGTGCAGTGCACCAGTGAATGAGATCCAGAGCAGCCTGGGCTCTTGCCTGCAGTGCAGCCACGGCCAGCGAGGGACGCTACCGTGCTGTTGCCTGCAAGGGGTTTGTGCCAGAGGATCTCAGCAGGGAAAAAGGTCGGGAGAAGCAGCCTTTGTGCCTGTGAGGGAGCGGAGCAGCAGCGTTTGCCTGCACGGGGCCAGTGAGAGGGGAGGAAAGCAGGAATCAAAACCCAGTCCAGAGCCTGCAAAGGGCCAGAGGGACACAGTTTCTGCCACAAAGGGGCGGCGGGAGAGGGCATCCAGGCTTGCGTGGGAGCCTACGAGGGATCAGCACCAGGGGATTGAAACAGGAATCAAGGTCTAGCTAGACCTGCAAGGTGGAAAATTTCGCTTGCGAGGGGGCATTCTGTGGGAGGCAGGCACCTGTAGTGCTGTGGGAGGCAGGCACCTGCAGTGCTGTCCTCGGCAACACACAAGGCTGCACTGGCGCAGCGCTTAACAACACCCAGCAGCTCGCACGCGTGTGTCCCCCATGCTGACGAGTGATACGTCCCCATGCTGACGGGTGATGTGTCCCCCACGCTGACGAGTGATGGGTCCCCACACTGACGGGTGATGCGTCCCCACGCTGACGAGTGATGGGTCCCCACGCTGACGGGTGATGCGTCCCCACGCTGACGAGTGATGCGTCTCCATGCTGACAAGTGATGCGTCCCCACGCTGACGGGTGATGTGTCCCCCACGCTGACGAGTGATGTGTCCCCATGCTGACGGGTGATGCGTCCCCACGCTGACGAGTGATGGGTCCCCACGCTGACAAGTGATGCGTCCCCACGCTGACGGGTGATGCGTCCTCACGCTGACGAGTGATGCATCCCCACGCTGACGGGTGATGCGTCCCCACGCTGACGAGTGATGCGTCCCCCACGCTGATGAGTGATGCAGCAGCACACATCGCAGGCGCGTCCGGTCCAAGACAAGGTGCAGCACATGGGTGTGAGCACAGCTGAGCACAGCCAGTGGCGCATTGGACCGGCGGCGGGGATGTACAGCAGCTGAAGCGTCCGTACCATGATTCGTGCTTGATGAAGCTGGCATGGCCAAAAGCACACCGAGCGCACCTGACAGCGACCTGCACCCTGTCTGCATCTTGGAGCCCACCACGTCCTTTGCGTATGCCATGACGTCAGGCTTGACGCGGCCAACGCCAATGGGCAGCTCCCAGGTGGTCATGCCCCTGCAGTGTCAAGATCATTGAGCCCCCAATCATCAGGCTTGACGCGGCCAACGCCAATGGGCAGCTCCCAGGTGGTCATGCCCTTGCAGTTCAAGGTCCAAACTTGTCATGCGTGTGTGTGCGTGTGTGCTTGCGCGCGCACCACAGATTTTTGGCCTGACTCTTGGATGTGCCTAAGGGTGTGGAGCTGCAGCAGCGCAGCAAGCACACATGCACCCCCTGCCCCACCATGAAGCACGCAGCTCCTGCCCCACCATGAAGCACGCAGCCCCTGCCCCACCATGAAGCATGCAGTCCCTGCCCCACCATGATGCTCGCAGATATTGTGCACTGCACCGCAGGCACGAGCTGTGACCCACAATCGGCCGGCAGACCTCATGCCAGCCCCCAGACCTGCCGGCGTGTGCATGTGAGCGCAGGCCCCCGCACAGGTGTGTGGTGCCCCTGGTTCCCTTAATGAGCAGGTATGACCCGCGCTGCGGTGTATCAAGCGCTGGATCTGCACGTGCGCCCCGGGGTCAGGCTGCCTGCTGCACAAGAAGCACACACACACACACACCCCTGTACCCTCTGACCTTGCCATTGAGCTGCCGAAGGCCACACACCTGGATGAAAAGCTGGCAATGTTGCCGTAGTCGTCGATGCCGCCCACCCCGATCACGTCGCTCTGGTCGGCAGGGTTGTTCAGCGTGCCAAACAGCGGGCCGTCGTTGCCGATGGCAGACACCATGAGGATGCCACTGGACGTCACCTCCTGCACCTGCGCGTTGCGGACCACGCAAGCAGGCAAAGCGTGCGGCGTTGTTGCTGATGATTCACACCATTAATGATTCACACCATGAGGATGCTACTGGACGTCACCTCCTGCACCTGCGCAGCGCGGACCACGCAAGCAGGCAGAGCGTGCGGCGTTGTTGCTGATGATTCACACCATTGATGATTCACACCATGAGGATGCTACTGGACGTCACCTCTTTCTTGCACCTGCGCAGCGCGGACCACGCAAGCAGGCAGAGCGTGCGGCGTTGTTGCTGATGATTCACTCCATTGATGATTCACACCATGAGAATGCCACTGGACGTCACCTCCTGCACCTGCGCGTTGCGGACCACGCAAGCTGGCAAAGCATGCCGCGTTGTTGCTGATGATTCACACAATTGATGATTCTCACAATATGAGGGCACCGTTAGACGCCACCTCCTGCACCTGCGCAGCGCAAGGCGTGCTGGTAGGCAGGGCGCGGCGCAGGGCATGCTGGTAGGCAGGGCGCTTGGCGGGGCATGCTGGTAACAGGGCGCATGGCAGGGCATGCTGGTAGGCAGGGCGCATGGCAGGGCATGCTGGTAGGCAGGGCGAGTGGCAGGGCATGCTGGAAGGCAGGGCGCATGGCAGGGCATGCTGGTAGGCAGGGCGCATGGCAGGGCATGCTGGTAGGCAGGGCGCAAAAGGCAGGACATGGTGGTAGGCAGGGCGCAAAAGGCAGGACGTGGTGGTAGGCAGGGCGCATGGCAGGGCATGCTGGCTAAGTATAGCGCAAAAGGCAGGACGTGGTGGACACGCGGGTGGCATGCCAGGCAGCGGCGCCGGACGCTGCATTGGGCACACCTGCGGCATTGAGCGGCGCACGTCTGCAGGTGAGTGTGCGGTTCGGGGGATGCTATGGTCACACGCGTGGCTTGAAGGGCCTTGGAAAACACACACCGGCCGCGTGTGAGAGCTGCATGCGCACATGCGTCAACGTAGCACATGAACAAGAAAGAGCCCTGGGTGCACAGGCAGGGAGAGCAAGGTGTGACTCCTGGTGGGTCCAAACACCACATCCAACGCTGGGCCGCCTGAGGCGATGGCGTCCTTACCATGCCTGCTGATCCATACAATCCCCCTCTGTGGACAGCACCAGGTATGCCAGCAGCGGGTAGCTCTATCCCAATCCCTTAACCTCCCTCAGCCGGTGAGAGGGGTTGGCTACCTTGCCCACAAACGGGTGGTCAAGGAAACGCGCGCACGTGCTTATGTGTGTGTGCTCTCGTGTGAGAAAGGTGGGCTACCTTGTCCACGAACGGGTGGTCCAGGAAGTCGGGGCCCCCGATGCTGAGGTTGATGACGTGAACCTTGGAGTAGATGGCGTAGTTGAAGGCATCCAGGAACCAGCTGGTGTAAGACACCTGCAGCAGGCAGCACCCAGGGGCCACAGGTCTTGTGCAGGACACGGGGCTGCAGGGTCAGCAGGTCTTGCGCAGGACTGCAGGTCTCATGCAAAAATGCAGGTCTCGTGCAGGACTGCAGGTCTTGTGCAGGGCACATGGGCTCTTGGGCCAGCAGGTCTTGTGCAGCACTGCAGGTCTCGTGCAGGACTGCAGGTCTCGTGCAGATATGCAGGTCTTGTGCAGGTCACAGGGGATATCGGGCCAGCAGGTCTCGTGCAGCACAGCAGGTCTTGAGCACGACACAAGGGCTGCCTGGCCCGCAGGTGTTGTGCAGGACACACAGGGGGCTGCTGGACACAGGTGTTGTGCATGACACACAGGTGTTGTGCAGGACACACAGGTGTTGTGCAGGACACACAGGTGTTGTGCAGGACACACAGGTGTTGTGCAGGACACACAGGGGGCTGCTGGAGGGCGTTTGGGTTCCAGATGGCGCAAGATAGGGAACCCAGAGTTACATGTTTAATCGGCGTTGTTGCGTGTAATCGACGTTTTGGGCGCAATTAGCATTTAGAGTTCCTGTTGGCGCTGTGCAGGGACACCCGGCCGGTATAGGGCAGAGGTTGTTCTCCGCAGGTGTTGAGGGAGAGGGAGGGCCGTTGGGCAAGGACACCCAGCCGGTGCAGGTGCCGTGGTATTTTAGGCTGGTATTGGGCAACAGGATGCAGCTGATGCTGGGGGCAGAGAAATCCGGCCAGCGAAGAGCAAGGGAGACAGAACGGTGCTGGGGGTTAGGCAGATAGATGCAGGCCCCCAGGTGCTCGGAAGAAGACCCAGACGGCCAAAGGTTACACCCTGTCAGCCAGGAATCAGTGCAGAGAAACAGCACTGGGGCCGCTGCAGCCCAGGGTGGGCGGAGAAGGCAGCGTTAGGGGCAAGAACGAAGTTGAGACAGTTTTGAAGGGATGGGCAATGTCAGGTGAAGCAGTGGGCCACTGCAGCCCCAGGTGGACGTGACAGGCAGCGCAAGCAGGGTAGGCAGGTCAAAACAAGCAGCGAATGGCAATTTATTAGGAGAGGAGCCCTGCCCAAAAAGATTTGTGCGTGTGTGAGAATGATTGGTGCGCATCCTCTAAGAATGATGATGCTTGACGCACTATAGGCTGGTGCTGGAAGGGAGGCTGGGGCAGAATCCTCTCAGCGCCCTCTCTGCGTGTGGTCAACATCCCAGCCGGCCCCTCAGACACCGCTGTCCTTGTGCCTCGACAGACATATGGGTGGGCACTGTATGCCAGCACCTCCCTTTAAAGGCAGAGGCCTGAGAACCAGGAGCTCACCTGGGAGGGTGTTCGTGCCCCCTGATGATGCCCCAGCCATGATGTCCTCCCTACCCCCAGCCATCACAATGCCTTAGCCATTTAATATGGCCCACATTGATACCCAAGCCATGATGATGATGATGATGATGATGATGATGATGATGATGATGATGATGAGAGCACCACCCCCTGCCATGATGACGCCCAGGCCATGAAGCTACACATGCCATAATCATACTCCTTCTGTCATAACGTTCTGCCATGATGATGCCCCTGCCTCGATGATGCCCCAGCCATAATGATGATGGGAGAGGGGCACTGCTCTGTGACAGCAGGGGGGCTCCATCCAATGATACACCCAGGCACAGGTGTTGAACAGGTCTCGGCAACAGGCCTCGTGTGAAGTGTGCCAGCACATTCACATGCACATGTGTATGCATGCGTGTGGGGGGAATTGAGGGTTTGCTAAATTGTGCAAGTGTGTGAATGAGCGCATGCGCGCATGCATGTGATCATATCACGCATGCACACTTGGCCCCAACCCCCTATACACCCCACCCCAACACACGCGCACATATGCACACACGCACACACGCACTTGTACGCACCTGCATGCGCCCCCGCTTGCACCCGCCCGCCCGCATGCGCGCTCGCACCTGGTCGTCCGTGAAGACCTTGAACGTGTGCAGCTCCACGTCTGGCGCGAAGCCTGGGCATTCCTTGGCGGCACTGCTGATCACGCCCGCCACAAATGAGCCGTGGCCCAGGCCATCGCTGAATGCCTGCTGGTGCGTCCAGTCTGAGCGCGCCCTGATGTTGCGCACATGGGGGTGGCCTGCGCGGATGCCTGTGTCAAACACGCCCACCTGCGGGAGAGGCGCATGCGTGGTGGTGGTACATGCAGGCGCCGCACGCTGCGCGCAGGAGGGCTGGCCCTCCGCGCGTGTTGAAAGTGTACAGCGTGAAGGGGAGGCCTGCACTCCAATGCGTGCTAAGCTTGGTTGCCAATGCGGCTTTGTGAGGTGCGCCCAGGTGCGCTCATGGCAGGCTGCATGCACGATGATCCTTGCTTGCTTATGAGCACTGCACGCAGGGAAGGCGGTGTGCGCTGTCCGCGCTGCATGCACGGCAGGCTGCATGCATAATCAGCACTGCATTGCGCATGGTGGGTGTGTCAAATTGACACACAGGTAAAGTGATAACTGCTGAAAGGGGGTACTGCGAGGCGCCATTGTCATGGCCTCATCAGGTGACCTATGGAGGCGCGACCATGCCCATCCAATTGGTTAATTTATGACCCCGGATCCCATTCACACTCCTGCACCTGCAACCCCACCCCTGCCCCCACGCACCAACCAACCCACCCCTGCCCCTGCCTGCACTCAAACGCACAACCCTGCCCTCATGCACCAAGCAACGCACCTTGCCCTGCGCATATCCAAACGCACACCCCCGCCCCCACGCACCAAGCAACACACCCTTGCCCCTGCATACATTCAAACAAACACCCCTGCCCCCATGAACCAAGCAAAACACCCCTGCCCCCGCGCGCACTCGCACACCTACCCCCGTCCCCACACACCTAGCATACACACACACACCCCAGCGCACCTTGATGCCACGGCCAGAGTAGCCCAGCTCCCAGATCCGGTCGGCCTGCAACAAGGTGGTAACACTGGTGCGACCCAGCAGTCTGCGGCGCCCTCCTTTCAACCCCCCCTCTTCCTCCTCCTCTGCCTCCGCCTGCGCCTCCTCGCCGTCACCAACTCCCTCCTCTGCGCCCCTGCTGCTGCTGCTGCCGCCACGGCCGTCCCTCCCCCTGTGCAGCGCAGCCCCTGCTGCCACCCCCTCGCCTGCGCCCCCTGCCTCAGGCTCCATCAGGAAGGGCGTAGAGAAGCGGCCGGGCCTCTTGAACACCGTCACATCAAAATCCTCCGCGGCCTCTGGCTCCCCGTCCTCGTCAGCATCCTCCATCCCCCGCTTCTGCACAGGCCCCCCCTCTGCAGCGCCTGCACCCCCTAAGCCCACATCCTCAGTGCCCCCCCGTGCTGGAGCCCATGCTGGGGTGGAAGTGGGGGCGGCACCAGCGCCCCGCTGCCCCGTGCCACTCCCCGCGCCGCCCATGACCATGGCATCTGCCAGAGGCCCTTCTGGCACCCATTTCAAGCTGCCCTCTAAGCGGCGGTCCAGGTGCAGGTCCCTGACCAGGGGTAGCTGCAGCAGCGAGGCCGCCACCGCAGGCTGCAGGGCACTGCTGATGGCCAGCAAGCCAAAGTCGGATGGGATCGCGGACGCTAGGTTGCGTCGTGGCACCCAGCTCCACGCGCCCTCTTCCAGCCCTGCCTGTGCAAGTCCCTGGTGCAGGTATGCATGCAGCTGCTCCTGACTGTCATACGCCTTGAACCGCACGATCCAATGCGCATGCTGCTGCTTTTGCTGCTGAGGCTGCTGGGGCTGGGGTTGCGGCCCATCAGACACCAGGCACTGCTGCTGCGCCTTTGTATGAGCGGATACGTTGCAGGACGTGCATGCGAGCGGGTGGAACAGCGATACAAGAGCTACACAAGCTGTCACAGTGAGGTGCACGCGCTGAATCATGGTTGGTGCCGTTAGGTATGAACCAGGAGCCCCCTTGATTCATCTTTCATTCATTCCATGATCAAATGTACTTGAAGATTCCAACTTGAATAAACGTGATCTAAAACAAGAACACTGCATTCCTCTTGGACAGAATGAGCAACTCAAATTCTTCACCGACAAACATCATAATTATGAACATGATGGAGAAGCAACAAAAAATGATAAGTGCTTGACTTCGTTGATCCTCTGCGATGTCATGGTGGTTTCAAGATTTGCTTGCATCTGAACTTTCAACACCGACATTCTGCACAAAATGCGACGCGCCGCTTACAGGCCGTGCGGTGTGTGCAATCGATTTCAAACGATTGAACAAGAAAAAAAGTTATCATTGGAAGAAGAGGCTGAGGGAGAAAGATGGAGGGCTGGACATCCAGGAACAGGCTCATTCTCATCACTTCCGGGGGCCAATTGTAAAATGATGTACATACATGAATGCGCGTGGCGTGGGGGGTCCTGGAGGTTCCTCTCCCAACCTTTAGGAGAGGAGCCTCTTAAGACTTAAAGGTGCGTTTTAAGTTGCTGAGCATGGCTCTGCTGGCGTTTACCTCTATTGAACTCTTCTGTGCTCACTCCTCCTCTTGGTCTGGTGGAGAGGGAGATGGGCCTGGGCTGTGTGATTGGGACCTGCTTGTGGGTGGTATGGTTTTTTGCCCCTGCTCTTGTGGGTGGGGTATCCAGGCGTACTTCTAATTTCCCTGTCTCTGGTAGGGGTTTGGCATAGGGTACTAGAATTTGCCCGACCCTCACCAATGCGCAAATCCCCATTGTTTGATGGTGGGAGTTCGGTTGGTGCTTGCAACAGATGTAATCCTCTCCCTAAATGCTCGCAAAAAGTGTCATCCCTGTGATATCATCTCTCTCTTTCGAGATAGCAGACTTGCAAAAAGCTTGAATACATTGAGGATTACAGATGAATAATATTAACATTGATTTTAACGCAAATAGGCTTGTATGCCTTAAGCCTATGTTAGGAGAGTCTCAGCCAGACAGCTAGCCAAGTCCCTAGGACGAGTGTTCTCTACAGCAGGCCAGCTAGGAAGCCATAGGACAGACAAGGATGTGCAAGGAAGAATGCTAACAAAGCTGCAAAATAGTTGTGCAAACAGCATGCAAGCAGGCGCCCTCAGACCCTCAGGACAACATGAGTGCCTTGACCTGAACCCTGAGAGCAGCTAGCTGCAGGCCACCCCTGCCCATGATTAAAGTGTACTGTACATTCAGAAGCCTGAGGCATCAGATACTGGAGCAGAGGCAGGCCTTGAGCGAATTATCCTCCTGCTGCTCCTGGCTTGCTCTTCCATGGGCATGGCCGGCCTCACGCGTGGCCTGATGCGCAGGCGAGCCCGGACAGCCTCCTCCTCTTCTGGCGAAACCTGTTTAGTCAGGCATGGTGCCAAAGTGGTTGATGGCATGAGATTGCGTGTGGGTGGGAGGACCACGAGGAAGTGAGGTTAGCACGCACAGAGGCCATGCCCAGGCTCCTCATCACGCTGTGCTCTGAGCATGCCCATGGTGGCAGCAAGCCCAGAGATCGTGAGCGGGCAGGCAACGGAGGCAGTGCCAGCATGCAACACACTGCTGATGGGCGCCGCATGTGCTCACCTGGGCCGCCAGGGATGGGCAACGCTTATGCTCACCTGGGCAGTGCCAGCCTGCAACACACTGCTGATGGGCACCGCGTGCGCTCACCTGGGCCTTGACTGCCCATGGGTGGTTGTCCGGGAGCTCCACATCTTCCAGCGACAGCCTGTGGTTGGCCCTGCACAGACATGATGCAGCCTGCCACGGTCAGAATAGGCCAGCACATAGACATAGAACACCCCGTGCTATGATGCAATGAAGCAGTGAGGAATCAGGAAGGCACAGCTGTCAAGGCATCCAAGCTGGCAGCATGGAATAAAGCCGGGCAGGCACTGCCCAGTGAAGGGAATTAAGAGGCTGCAGGCCCGCCACTTGCAATTGAACAGGCCAGGGCCTCTGCCGGACCTCAACAACATGCAGCAAGTGGTTTGGCATAAAACAAGCACTGGCTTGTCTTGTGAGCAACAGCAGGGTGCAGGCTACGCAGCGAGGGCGTAGCCCACAGGCATAGGACCACGAAGCATGCGCACAGACCCCTGCACACCAACCTCTCTTTTTGCCGCCGAGCCCGAGCTGCGGCAATCATTTCTTCAGACAGTTCAGGCAAAGTTGTTGTGTTCATGTTTTTCTTTATCACTGCGAAACACAAGCAAGGAAATGGTGAGCACAGTCGGCACGCCCATCTGCTAGGGTGAGCCCTAGCACGTTAGCACACTCCTCCAAAAGGATAGGCTACTCTCTTTGTGCAACCAGGGCTCTCACATGTGCCAAACATGTCTTTAGTGCCTCTGCTTGAGTCTCCATAGCTGTAGCTCTCAATTCCGTACATGGACCTGCACAGCAAGAGTTAGAAATTTGGTATCATGTTCAGGGCCCCACGGTAACATGGACATGTTCTCTGCAAACCACCTTTGCGAGTGTTAGAAGAGGCAGCTGCTAGTTTGCCACTTCACAGACCAAGGTGCAAGTCGTGGCACATCAGCGTGAACCTGAGGCAGTGAAGCTGCTTACTCACTCTGCGTACTGTCCCCTGAACCTCTTTACCAGGAACGCTGCTGCTGCAACCAGCCCTAACCCTCCAGCTGCTATAATAGGGACGGGTGGGCTGGTGGAGGGAGGGGTTGCCTCAACAGTCCTGATGGGTTGCTGCCCAGCAGAAGGGGGACTGAGCTTGAATCCATTTAAAGGTGCACTCTGAGAGCCTGTGTGTGCATGCGTGTGCGCGTGCATGTGCGAGTGTGCGGGTGCGAGTGCGTCCATGTGTGTGTACCTGTGTGTGTTCATGTGTGTGTGTGTGTGTGTGTGTGTTTGTGTGCGCGCACGCGCACATGCGCTCGCACTCGCGCGCGCACAATCACACACATTCACTGCGCACTGTGGAAAGTGACTCGTGCAAGAATGCTGCGTGTATGCATTTACGTGCAGTCGGCCTCAAGATGCTGAAATTGCATGTACGTCGAGAAGGGGAAGCACAATTGACATGCTCTTGCAATGAAAAGCACCTTTGACCGGAGCAACCGCAGACATACATGCACTCCGTCCGTTGCCAAGCTACAATGTATAACTTCATAACAGCGTGAAAGGTGCTTGAGATAGCAGGTGGCCCCTGTCTGGGCTGGGGGCAGCACAGGTTTGACCAAACCTACCTCCTCTCCCGAAAGCATGGCAAACGTGAGGCGACGCTCGCGACTGTCTCATTTCTACACGCTGAAGCAGTCCTGTGCTGTGTGCTCGCATGCCGCTAGCCAGGTCCATGGTTAATGCTGTTGGATACTAGATGGAGTGGGCTATCTGTCACACCAGATGATACAGAAACACAAATTATATATCCGACTAAATAAAAGTGTGGAACAAGGACACTGGAGTTTGTTTCTGAAGTAGGGCAAGCGATTCAGTTCTTATCCCCTCTGATTATGTAGGAATGTAATTCTCACAATTTCAAGAACACTTTCCTAAACTGTAACGAACAGGCACTTCCCTTCTTCTCTCAAAGAGAGTATTTCTTGATATCAAGAAGTCCTACTAACTTGAACAATGTTAAATATGAACTTGGACAAATGGACGGATGCATGTTGAGGATCATGTGCATGTGCGATCCAGGCTAACACTAAGCTTGCCATAATCAATTTGACCATGTGTGCTCTATCCCTATCCACACATGTAAAACTACAAACATCTGCATAAATTCATAAACAACAAAAATGTACATAAATGTGCTACAGGCCCACAGTTTAGATCTGGCATTTAGATCTAGATGCAGCGCTGCATCTGCAACCTGGCCTGGAAGGCTTCAGCCATGCTGCCCTTGTTTGGCATGTAAGCTATGTCACCTCCTTTGTCTTGCCAATAGAGCCTCCTCTGATGCAGCCAAGAAAGTCCCTTTGAAATTCTGAATTGATCACAGATCAGGCCAACAATCTCAATCTCGCAGCCTATCACGGTTCAGGTTTGAGCCAGTGCTGGAAGTGATAATGAAACCCAGCAACAATCCATTAAGCTGACAGACTCACCCATTCATCAGTAGTTCAAACGGTGTGAACTCGATCTGAGGACGTGCACAGGTTCTGTTTGCATGCACACGTGTATGCGTTGTGGAATCAGTTGAATTTGATCCTATGTTCGGAGAGGTGGAATTGGACATTATAACCAATGCTTTAGTGCTCCTGTGCAGAATGAGGTACATGTCTATCTCATTGCCAAGGCTTGTTGTGCGCACCCTGAAGGCTCTACCCTCAACTCGCCTCAGCGCTTTCTCCGTGGAGACCACTCACCTTTTGCATGCCTAGCCTAATCAAACTGTCTTTCATTACCTTTCCAACTGGGCACGACTGAATTTGGCTTATCATTTCAGACAACACCTATGGAGTTTTTGGCTGGAGATGACCAGCCACGACCCAACCAGCCTTAGAACCATAGGCTGGTGCTTACTCCCTTCCTTGTAACTCATAATTCATGTTGGGTATCTGATCTGATAGGGAGCAAGCACTGTCTGTGGCTTTATGAGTGCCCTTAAGTGCAGAAGTATGCCAGTCGGCTTTCCTCTGTTCACGGTATTGCCTATCAAATCCACAAGAGTCAGCATGGATGGCTGCTACGTCAAGGTATGAAGACTCATGGTCCTTCTACGAGGTTGACAACTGCCATCAGTATCAGCCCACACTTGCCAGTCTGGAATATTCAGTCTTAGAATTGCTTGTGAGCGCAGTGAGGCTTGGAGCTGATGTGATAGACCCAGGAATAGGATGGCATAAGTGTGAGTTGCATGCCTGTCTGGGTTCCTCTCAAACAGTACGTCTTGTGCCTCTCTATTCCATGAATCAATCATTGGCAAGTTAGAGTTCACATGCTCCTATCCAGGACTATGGGCATGATCAAGCATTTCCACCACCAGTGCCTGATGGTTTTCTTCCTCCCAGGTATACTGGCTCGCGGAAGAGAAAATGAGACTGCTCACCTTACCACTAGAACCAGCCTAGCTCCACTAAAAAGCATGAAGGATAAACTAAAGCCTCACATTATCAAGCATCACGGACGTCAAGAGACTATTGCTGATTCAGGTTACTATAATGAATGGACAAGAGTGCTGACGTCAGATAAATTTACAGCTAGCAATTATATTTAGACCATTACAAGAAGCACTTAAAGAATGACCGCAACACGAAAGAGGAGTGTCATAGGTCAAAACAGGCACTGTGTACTCATAAATTGGCCCATCTCTATGGCAGAGCCAAGACTCTTGGCAAGAGTTCATCAAACCTGTTGTATCATCATCTGGAAAGCCAACTTGGTTTGGAATTGAAATCGATTTACTTTTTGGCTGTCTAAATGCTTTCAATTAAAAATACAGTGACCTAAGTTAAAGACATAATATGGCTTCCAGGCTTGCCATGAAAACCTTAAGCAAGGATAACAAAGAGGAATCATCGCTTTCATGGATATTGGAAGTGGAGCTCAAATGGCTCAACAAAGCTTAGTTTCGCATGCATGTGTAGCCAACAGGATTTTTCAAAAATGGCTTTTACTGTCACGCAGAGACTGCCGCACACCAAGTAGACTCGCACCATGACTAGACTGAACTGGACTGAATGGGCTAGCTGGACCGAAGGCGCTACCACGTAAGGGCTTAGAGTGTTTTCTTCATGAGGCGCATCTTATGTGTCGCTGAAAGCAAACAATGTATTTCTGTGAGTTATTAACACTGCTCAAATATAGCTAGAGCTGTAACGCCACCAAGGTTGACTCATCCAACTGACGCAATCAACCTCCTGATCTCAACGCAGCACAAATAAATCTGGTTCTGCACTAATCTGGTGTGACGTTGCCAAGCCGTTCAGAAAATGGACTTTGATCTTGTTCAAGACTATATACCATATTTATGATGCACGGCAAAATGGCTATTGAAGTAACGTCCGAATTTGCAACCACCAATGAAGTCAAATGTTGTGATGACACACAACCAGAGCATCAACTAGCAAGAGCAAACGTAGCATTGTAGATGAGAGGGATGAATTGCACTGCACTGTGGCATCACTGTGGCACAGTGATGCCATAAAGTGAGCATCTCATGTCACAAAAAATTTTACTCAACAATGAATCAAATCAGCAATCAATCGTAGTCAGAGTGCCTGTATTAGTTGGTGGTGGTTGTGCAGCACAACTTGTGCTCAGATTTTTCCTAGTGTTTTCCCAAAATTTTCCTGGTGTTTTCCTCCTTTCATCCCTGGATCTAGTCTTTCCTTTAGCTAGGCAAGAGCATCATTTTCTTTCTCCATGCAACACAAACCTGTTCTGGGTCGGCAAATGGCCGCCTTGTGCGGCGTGCAGCGAATGAGGCGCAAGGACAGGTGGCAGCAGCAGCATATAGTGCCTGAGCGCCTGGGCAAGCTCACAACTGTGGTAGTACCACAGTTTGATTCTCCTCTCATTACCAAAACCTTCTTCCACATGTTCTAATGCTTTTTGGAGCATGTCCAAACTCTCTCTCCTTATGGAACGCAATATCTTCCACTAACGCACAGGCACCCTTCTCAATCAGAAACACGCTGTCCGCTTAAAAAATCCACCAGCCTTCAGTGTTCACTCTGTCAGCAAGCAGATAGTGCTCTCCATATAATCTCAGGGTGTCAACATACAACTTGTATTGAATCATGTTGGGTTTGATCACTGAACGCCATGATGTTGCCTGCAGGCTCATCATGAAAGCCATAAGCAAAGGCTCTCTGGCAGGTTGTTTGGTCCATGTGGATGCAGGCAGCACTAAACGCATGACCCAACAAAATCTTCAAATTCCTGAGCATGCTAATAATAGGACTACCCAGTTGGTTTGTTGATGCTCGTCGATCACTACCTTACCTAAAAATTCAAATTGCCAACCACTCCTCATTTACACCACTGGCAGGTGTCAAACCCAAGACAACCCAGTGGAGATGCATGCAGAGCTCACGAGCTCAATGTCAGCAAGAGGGAGATACACATCGTTGAGGTTAAATGCTGTGACTACACAGCCTGGGCACCAATTGGAGCACTCTAGAAACCAGCATGAGATTCTTTGCAAGCGCTTGAAGGCCAAGAAAGTTATCCTTCACACTATCCTTCTTGGTGTACCAGTGGGAGGCCGCCTATAGAGCGGCCTTATCTATACATCTCATACTTTAAATCACCTTGAAGAGCTCAACTGCCGACCGCCAAGGCGGCCTTGATACACATAAAGCCCATAAGACTGCCAGTCTAGTAGACCCTGAGTAGATCTTCCTTCTCCCTGGTGGAGGAGAGTCACGGCTCTTTGGGCCAATGTCTCCTTTTCCTTAACTGATGTAGGGAGTGTTTTCACTGCCTACGTAGTTTCCTTTTTCTTCTCTTTTCAGCGTGATCTGTACCATGCCAAAAGCTTCCCTAGCTAAGCTGCCCTCGTTTGGCAGGTACAGCTTTGTAACCTAACCATGCCAAAAGCTTCAGCACTACAAGCCCTTTTTCCCCTTGTTTCAAGGGGTTTTTTCAAGGTAAACTTTTGTAGTGCTACTGTTAAAGACTCGATTTCATTTTCACTGTTTCTAAAAGCAGGCCAACAGTCGAACTACTTGACTGAGGCCTTATTCTTGTAACCTAACCTAACCATGCCAAAAGTTTCAGCACTGTCCCAAGGCCTCATTGCAGTGTCCAGAACCTTCCTGACCTTCATTGATGTTCTTTTTCCCAGTTTGATGGTGGGGGTTTGCCTGGTGCTTGCACCCGCTGCCTACAGGAATACCTCTGCTGGTGTAGTTGTCATATTTTCTTACCGAGCTTGTGGAGGATCGCACGAATGCAAACACAATGCAACTCCCAAAAAAAATGAGGTACAAAGAGCCGTTCGATGGCGCTTATTTGTTGAATTTTGCCCCAGGAGTTGTGCCATAAAATGGCCACTGTGGCTGAAAGTTGTGTCTGAAGTCAGGGAAACTGATAAAAAGCAAGAAAAACAAGCATACACGAGCAACCTGCATACGCGGAATGAACCAAATCAGGATGGGTCATAAAACCCCAAATCAAAAGTAGCATACACTTAGGGCAGTCAATTCAACATAAATACAAATGGAGGGTGGTGCTGATGTGTGGTGGGGATCAAAGGTGTTGACAATGTCGGTGACTAAGAAGTAATAAGTCCGCATCTTCATTGCATGCCTGGACATCATTGTGCAGCAGGTAGGACTTCCTCCTGGCTGTTTGGTGGTTCGATGGTTGGCTGTCTATTCCTCTTCAAACGACGGAACCAAGCGCTTCCGACCACCCCTAATACGACACCAATAGCCATGCCTGGGAGTAACGTTCGGCCTGGGCTTTTCAGGCGCTTTACCTGCCTCCTCAAGGCTTCATTAGTGTTTCGAGCAGACTTGAGTTCCACCTGACCAAGTGCAAGTCAAATGTGGAACCATTGCGCCGTTAAACCCTTTCTACTGCTGGCAGGTGCTCATGCCCTTGAAAGACTGGTCTGCGCGCCTGCTGCAACAGCAAGCCAATTCCTGCAGGGCTGCTCGCAGACACAACAAGTCATCTAGCAATTCACAAGGCCTTGCCTTTTTGATTGATGGGATCCCTTGACAGGGCCAAACCTGCATCAGTGGAAATCCACAAAGCTGCGGCCTGTATGCAATATTTTTTTGGCCACGTGCACCTATGAGCACTCATTACAAACCTTCATGCCTTCAACTTTCTTGCGAAACGCTTTTTGGTAGTTCTGGATCGTCCTGCTGAACTGCGAGGTGGCAAACGACGTGCTCCATGTCAAACACAGTCGCGAAGTCAACCATTTCTGAACAGATGCTTGAAATCCACAACTGCAAAGGGCGGAAAATTTCCTCAGTATGTCAGCATGGTCTCATCCATCAAGTATGCACCCTAATGTGAGTGTGAGGGATGTCAAGTGCCCTGCAAACTCTACGGCAAGCTTGCTGCTTGACCCAGTAATAGCCCAGGTATTAGAGGACCTATACTGCTTGCATAACTGACTTTTGTCAAGCATTTACCCTGACGTACACACCTGTGTTTTGGTGAGCTCACACCTGAAAAAGATCAAAGCAGGCATTGCATGACAGGATTAGCCGTCAGCAAGGCTGGGGATGGAGCACTGTTTGTTCAGTGGAATGCATAGGTTTCACCATCAAATGAGTAACTTTATGCAGACCTTGGGCAGGCTGGAGGCATCGCGCTTTTGCCACCCTTCTCTGCCTGGAGAGGAGGCCCCTGAGAGGCGCCATCTTTCTGTCCAAAATTCATGCTTATTTCTTATATCACAACTTATGTCACTTAGTCGGCATGATCAAACTGAAAAACGGGGGTATCATCCTCTCCTCTTCCCGCTTTAAGTCTTAGACGAAGTAGTTTTTTGTATGTTTTCATCTGGATTTTGGTCTAGGATTAAGCCGATGGAAAGGGGGCACTTTGTTCAAGCAGGAACAGCTACCCTGTGATGGCCCTCTGGTTCAGCTGCTACTCTCAAAGGAGGTGACCAAAGGATGGAAAAAATTGAAGACTCAGAGGAGCAGACCAGTGAGCAGGTGGGTTTTGATGCTGCTCGTGAGCTTCCAGCCTGATGGAAAAGCGCAGGGCAAGCCTTGCAAATGAGCAACACTTCAAAACGGACAGCTGCCTTATCCTGCGTATTTTTGCATTCTGAGGAGGTATCCATCAGCCCAGTTCAGCGCCAGGGTACGGCTGCAAGCGCACTGGTACGATTGCAAGCAGCACTGCTTGCAATACTTCCAAGCAGACCAGACCCAGTGCCTTTGACACTTACCAACCTCATTTTTATCTATACAGAGAGACCCTGAAACACCTGACTTTCAGACACCATTTAATGAGTCCAGGCAAGTGTGCTGAAAAGAGAGCAATCAAGCTACTTGATTGAGATGATGAGAGCACAAACACATGCACACACACACACACATACACACATGTGTGCGTGCACGTATTCAAACAGATGAGCATGCGTATCTTGTAGTGCATATGTATCCATGCCTGGGTAGAAGGCACCTGGACATGCTCATGTCTCCAAATGTTAACTCATGGGCATCTTAACCATGGATGCATTGCAGGCCTGCAAGCACGCCGCTGACCTATATGACTGCCCATGAAGCCAACACAGGAGGAGGCAGAACCCATGCTTTCGACTTCCATGAAGATACTGAAGGGAGTGACAACCCCATGTCCATCCCCAACCCTCTTTTTGGGGACAGGCACGAGAGCCATGGCTTGGAGGAGGTGCAGGTGCGTATATGTGTGTGACTGGGGCGCTGGGGTGCCTTGCAGCTGTATCAATTGAATTGACCCATGGAGGACGTGCATGTGTGTGTGAGTGGGATGCCTTGCTTGCTCAGGAGCTGCATCAATGGAAATACTCCAAAGAGGAAGAGCAGGTGCTACAGGGCATAATCCCCTGCTTACTCTGCAGCTGCAATAATGGTGTTGATATAATGTCTGCATCCTGATGGCGCCCATGCTGTTGAAAATGGGACATTTTTTAAAGTGATACCTTGTTGGGACACAGATTCTGGGATGTCCAGGAAAAGTGCCTTGATGGGATGTCTTGATGGGGTAGCGGGGACACTGGCACGTGCATGCCAGGTGGCTTCGCCAGGCGCATCACCCTAAGGCTGTACATACTTGGAAGGAGAGGAAGGAAAGGATGCGCGCAGCTGCGAAGGGTTGCTCATGTGCTTGGAGGCACACAAGTGCATGGTGGGGCACACATGAGACAATCAGGTGTGCAGCATCAAAGCCCTTTTGAAGGGTGATGTACGCCGGCCCGGCTCCTTGTGCGCTGCTGCCACCTTGGCCACTGCTTCTGCCGCCTCTGCAGGCTCCTTGGCAAGACATCGCATCTGTCAGCGGCGGAGCTGCGAGACTGCAGCTGCCCCATGCCACAGACTCGCCAGTCACGCCTGAAGGGTACGTGAGACTGCAGCTGCCCCATGCCACAGACTCGCCAATCACGCCTGAAGGGTGCGTGAGACTGCAGCTGCCCCATGCCACAGACTCGCCAGTCACGCCTGAAGGGTGCGTGAGACTGTAGCTGCCCCATGCCACAGACTCGCCAGTCACAAGTGTAAAACGCCAGGAGGGTGCGCGCGCCCCGTCCACTTTGAGTGCGTGAGCAGAAGAAGGTTGGCATCGTGTGTGAGCAGGAAACAGTGGAAAAGTCCGCGCCCGCCACAAGCAGAGCCTGTAGGCGTCCAGCTGATGCTGTGCCGCACAGCGCTGCTGCTGCATGGGTTCGCGACCTTTTGTGAACTGCGCAGGCTCTGTGCTTTGCACGCTGCGCTCAGGCTCCCCCCTTCCTTTCCATCTGCATTATCCACTGCCCTCTCCTGTGTTCAGCATCATTTCTCTCCAGCTCGTAGATGCGTGCGTGGGACACAGCCGCACGCGGCGGGGGCGGTGCCTGTCAGCCAGACCAGGCCTCCCATGGCCCTCTTCTGCACCATACCAACAGAGCTACCCTCAAGAGCTGCATGTCAATCAACTCAAGCGCACTTTTGTGTCCCTGTGCACCCTCCGTGCGCCCAACTGTGTCCCTGTGCACCCTCCGCGCCATCGCACCGCACGACAGTTTGTCCTCCAAGGGGCACTTTTGCGCGCACTCGCAGCGGGGCCTCCACTGTAGGTCTGTGTCAGTCTCTCGTCCTGTGCCGCCTGCTGCGCCGTGGCTGCAGGAGAACGGGCAGGCTCAGCTTGGGCGCATACTATCAGGAGGGCCCCGGCAGCCACTCGGTGCGCAAGAACGAGCTCTTTGACGTCCAAGAAGGCCCCAGGGTGCGTGCGGTGCAGGCGCTGGGCTGTGCCCGCTGCAAGAGGGCGCTGTGCCGTGGATGCAGAGGTCACGAGCGAGGTTGAGTTGTGCATGGACTCGTGCATGCGTGCATGCGTACGTGCGCCGGCAGACGCCGACTTGTGGGTCCTGGTTGGCATCCAAGGCTCTGTCAGCCTTGCATGGGCTCCCCAGGCCATGCATATCCGCTGCGTGAGGCATGCCGTATCGTGCCTACAATTTCTTGTTTGTTTTTGGGTCTCGCTTCCGGGCCCCAACCCAGCCTCAAGTGCGCAATTCAAGGGCCAGCTTGTTGCCCTGTCGTGGCAACACATGGTGGCCGGACGTCAGGCGTCCCTGAGGCGCGCCCTCCTGCCAGTCCCATCGGAGGATGCCCAAAGACTTGGTTGCCTGCCAGCTTGACGCCCTAGAAGCTAGCATGCGATCATGCATGCGCAACAGCGCACAGAAAGCTAGCACACGACGCACACGACTGTGCATGCACCACAGCGCTCAGGACATGGCAATCCCGGGACGCATTGATTCTTCGGGGGTCACATCTCCAAAGTAGAACAGTGCAGTCACCCCAACATCCACCTGAGGCGGCAGTGTCCAAACATGCATCGTTTTCGCAAGCTCAGCATGCGCACGGAATTTGGACACGGCAGGTGTAGAGCTCCTAACGCCCACGCCATGCTGCTTGCGCTGTGACACCTTGACTGCACGCAGCGGCTGCTGAGTGGGGACCTGGGCGAGGAAGACGAGGATGAGGACACGGATGTCGTGAGCAGCAGGGTCACGCCGACCCTCACCGAGCAGTTCAAGCTGAGCTCGAGGTGCGCTCGGCTTGCGTGCACGCCCGTTAGGGGCAAAGAGCAAAGAAGGAAAACTCGCACGTGCGTTTGGCAGGCAGGCATGCATGGCGAGCAAAGAGGGGGAAGCATGATAAGGGATAGACGCGTTCCCATGGGCGCCCCTGCTCCCACACGCGCGCGCCTGTGCGCAGCTTGCCTCAATCCCACTCTGTGCACCCCTGATCCTGCGCATACATTTGTGCGCACCCTCGATTTTGCTGTGTGTGCTCATGGTCCTGTGCGCATGCACCTATGTGCACCCTTGATCTCGCTACGCGTGGTCAACCTTGCCATGCAGCTTGCGGAGGGTGAACCGCGACGCTGGGGAGGCGCTCCGCCAGCAGCAGCGTGAGGAGGAGCAGGCGCAGCGGCTGCAGGCCAGCGAGGACGAGTGCCGTGCGGCACAGCAGCAGCTGGCCAGGGTGCAGGTGGGGGGGGAGGCAAGGAGCGGGCTGCGCATGAAAAAAATAAGCAGCAAAATGGGTTGGGGAGGATCTGATTTGCAGGAACAGGCCACTTGTATGGCCCTATCAATGTAGGAGTGGTTGTTCTTCACTTGTTGCAATGCAAGCAGGCTGAGTCAGTGTGGGGATGCAGGTCACAATGGGACGTGGATTGCTGATGGCCTGGCCAGTGCAAGCGCAGCTGCATGTGCAGGATATTTGTGAGACCAGGTTAACATGGGCTGTGCAAACGCGGCATCGCTGGTGCTGCGTGGCTGCAAGTCAGCGCGAGCCAAAAAGCACAGCAGTGCGGATGTGCTATGAAAGTGTGTGCTGTGTTGCGGGCGCTGTGCAACAGCGCAGCATCTCGGGTGCTGTGCAAGGCTGCACAGGCAGCATTGCGCGTGCCCATTGAGTCCACAGGCAGCGTTGTGCGTGCCCAGTGCGCGTCCATGAACTGCAGTCGCAAAGCACAAGCAGAGCCATGCAAGCACAGACAGCCATGCAAGCACAGACTGCCATGCAAGCATAGACAGAGCCATTCAAGCACAGACAGAGCGCAGGTGCATGTGTGCCGCACGCAGCACAGCCGCCCCGGTCTTGCTGGTTGCTGGCTTGGGCGCCTAGGGATTTGCAACGTTGAGCTCTGGCGGGTGTGCCGCTCTCTGTGCACGCAGGCAGAGCTGGAGGCTGCCCAGGCAGAGTGTCAGGCGACGCGCGCGCAGCTTGAGCCGCTCAAGGTATGCGTGTGTGTGTATGCGAGTGTGTGTAGGTGTAGGTGTACGTGTGTAGGTGCACGTGCTGGGTTAGTGCTGGACAACACATGCGCAGCTTGAGCAGCTCAAGGGGAGAGCGTGTGGAAGCACCAAAGCATGCATACAACACTCCAACATCTGCGTACCCTCTCACGCACACCCACACGTGCACAGGAGGCAGCGGGGAGGGCTCAAGAGGCTGAGCAGGCTCTGGTGGCCCTCAAGGACGAGTGCAGCCAAGCACACATGCAGCTGGCGGCCATGCAGGTGTGCCACGCTGTCACCTGCGCAGCAGCGCAAGGCTCGCGGCGCAATGCAACATCGTTAACCAAGCTGAGGGATGGCTGAGTCTTGCGCGTCGGGATGCCTGGTGGTGGCCATGTGCGCGCCCCCTTGGTGGAGAAGTGCTCTGAAAGGTGGCAAGCTTGATCAGAGGCAAGCACAAAGCAGCAGGGGACGGCCTCGGCCAGGGTTAGGCTGGGCTGGAGCCCTAGCCCACCCAACTCTGAAGCTTAGCAGCATGTGCGGCAAACACGAATGCCTCCAGCAGAGCGTTGGTGGATGAAGGAGCGTGCATGCGCTTGCATGATCCAGTTCCTGCATGCACATTCCGTGCGTGTTCGTGTTTGTGCCTGGCGGTGCGCAGGAGGAGCTAGAGCGCCTGCAGCATGGCGAGCAGGAGGCCCAGGCTGCAAATGAGGCCCTGCATGCAGAACTGCAGCAGGTGAGCAGCCGGCGTCACCATCATCAGGCACCACCACCACCACCACCACCACCATCCTCATCACCGCTGCCACCACCATCCTCATCACTGCCACAATCATCATCATCATCATGACCCTCACCAGCATCATGACCCTCACCAGCATCATGACCCTCACCAGCATCATGACCCTCACCAGCATCATGACCTTCACCAGCATCATGACCCTCACCAGCATCATGACCTTCACCAGCATCATGGCCCTCACCAGCATCATGACCCTCACCAGCATCATGACCTTCACCAGCATCATGACCCTCACCAGCATCATGACCTTCACCAGCATCATGACCCTCACCAGCATCACCATCACTGTCACCTCTATTATCCTGGCCACCATCATCGTCACAGGCCAAGCTCCAGGCCAAGAGAGATGAGCAGGCGCACAAGAAGCTAGAGTCATCCCTGGAGGCCACGCACCGAGCCTTAGACCAGCTGCAGGTGAGGGGCGCAGGGATTGGGTGGCCTGCACGCAGCTGCATGCTTCAAGCGCTGCTCTGCGGCAGCATGGCAGCAGGCTACAAAAGCGCAGGTGGGGCTGTGGGCTCCGGGCCAATGCGCCATCACCGCCAGGTCCCATATTTTGTCGCTAGGGATGACAGTTGTGCAGCGCTCAATGCACGCGTGCGCTGTTGCCCCACCAGCTGTTGCAGCTGTTGCAGCCGTTGCCCCACCAACTGGTGCGGCTGTGCGACTGTTGCAGCTGTTGCACATGGGCTGAGCGTGCAGTCGCACCACGACTCGGTGCAGCCGTGGGCCCTGCGTCGCTCTCACCCGCGCCTGCTGCGCCGTTGCACCACCACCATGAGGTGGGACCGTGGGCGTCGTGTTTCCGTAGGTCAAGCGCCGCTCACGCCCCACAGAGGGCTTGGCAGCCACACTGTCGCTGCCCCTTGCTCCTCTTGTGGGCTGGATTCAACCACACATGCACCTTAGCCCATCCCTCTACCTTTAGGTAGATGCCTGCCTGCCTGCCTGCCTGCACCATCTGGATGCCTGCATCATCTGCCTGCCTGCCTCCATGCCTCCCTGCCTGTCTGCACCAACTGGATGCCTGCCTCCCTGCCTGCCTGCACCATCTGGATGCCTGCATCACCTGCCTGCCTGCCTCCCTGCCTCCCTGCATACCTGCACCACCTGGAAGCCTGCATCACCTGCCTGCCTGCCTCCCTGCATACCTGCATACCTGCACCAACTGGATGCCTGCATCACCTGCCTGCCTGCACCACCTGGATGCCTGCCCGCACCATCTGCACAGACGCTGGGCACCGAATCCATGGCCGAGGTCCAGGCCTCGGATCAGCTGCTGCTCAAGGGCAAGCAGGAGGAGCGGCAGGTGCGCCCGCCTTGCACAATTTCCACACGCGCTTGCGCACGCGCGCACACACAAACACATTCACACATGTGAGCATACACACAAGCATATACACAAGACCACACAAACACACACGTGAGCATACAAACGAGCATACACACAAGACCACACTAAGTCACAAGTGAGCATACACGCGAGCATATACACAAGACCACACATAGACACGTGCATGCACGGGCATGGATGCTGCTGGTGCTGGTGCTGCTGCTGGTGCTGGTGGTAGTGGTGCTGCTGGTGCTGGTGCTGGAGCTGGTGCTGGCGGAGACTTGAGCCTGCTCTGCCGCAGTGCTGTGAGCACTTGGCCGGCAAGCCCGCATGCAAGCCTGCCCAAACAATTTCCTGCAACACCCTGCCTCACCACTCGGCTGCACTGCTGTGGCGCCTTGTATGCGTGCACACAGCACCTCCTTCTCATGCGGGGACACGGGCTTTTTGCACTGGCCTGGCCTCCAGCTCCCTGCCAGCTGCCCTCTGTCCTCAGAGCAGCTGCTGCAGTGACCTGTTCGCCGGACCCCTACCTGCGCGCAGCTGCAGGAGGCCATGCTGCGGGTGGCGGTGCGGGAGAGGGAGGAGATGCAGCTCCTGCTCACAGAGGTGTGTGATGCGCAGCAGGCTGGGAGGTTGGGGCGGCGTGATGTATGGCTGCTGCTCACACGGAGGTTTATGATGTCTGGCGTGGCCTCCCTTAGCCCTTAACCTGGTTCAACCATATGGAAAGCACAATGGGCGGGCAGACAGCACAATTAAAGCAGGCCAGAGGAAACTGATGGGGGAAGGGAAACAGGCAGGCGATTGGGTGTACATACCCCTCTGTCTAAGCACTGAGCAGCCCTTGAAGTGCGCATGCTTGCGCACACGTGCAGGTGCTTCCACACACAGGGGCTTGAATGTTGCGTGTATGCTTGTGCACCCTTCCATACCACAGCCTGCCAGCCTGCGGCCGGCATGTGTGCTGCGTGTGTGTGCGTATGACCAGGCTCTTTTTCCCAGATTGCATTTCTCTCATGACGGTCCCATCGACTCGTTAGAAAATAACATGCCCACAATTGGTTACGGTGTGCGTGCGTGCGCGTGCTGTGTGCACACATGCGCGCAGGTGAATTCAGCACTGGGGGGTGCGCTGGAGGCCAAGGAGGCTGCAGAGCTGCAGGCCGCGGAGCACCGCATTGCCCTGGAGGAGGCGCGCAGCAACAGGCGCGTGCAGGCATGACTGCGTGTGCACATGTGTGTTAATGTGCATGTCTTTATATTGTGTGCATGTTGGTGGTGGTGGTGAGGGGTAGAGGGGGGGGGGCTAGGACGCGTGCATGTGTGCGGGAGCACATGCCCACACAATACCAGTGCACATCCACACAAGTGCGCAAGCACGCGCGCAACTGCTGCGCTGGCCTTGTGCAGGGGGGCAGAGGCTGAGCGGCTAGAGGTCGCGCTGGAGGAGGCGCTGGAGGACCTGGCCAACGAGAAGGGCGCCAGTGCGCAGCTCAGGCAGCGCCTGTCCGACGTGAGAGTGCGCCCACGGCTATGTGTGTGCAATTACGCAACAGGGGCCTGGTTGGGGGCCAAGGAGCAGGGCGCCGGCGCCCAGCACTGGCAGCGCTTGCGCACCCTGGGCGCGCTTGCACCTGTCCTGGCAGGCATGTGTGTGCGCGCATGTGCATGTGCGTGATCTTGTGGTGCACGTGCGTGATCTTGCGGTGCACATGCGTGATCTTGCGGTGCACGTGTGGGAGCATGTTGGGTGGGTGCCTACTTGTCAGCCTCAGCCGCTGCTTGCACATTTGCATGTGTGCATGTGGCTGGCGGGGCAGAGGCAGACATGCGGCAGGTGGCAGCCGGTCATGTGGGCACAGCCCCTGTGTGCTTGGCACATGCGTGCACATGCTGGTGCATGTATGGCGCTGTGCAGGTGGATGTTGAGCTGGGGAATGCGCTTGAAGGCCGGGCGCGCGTGCAGCGGGAGCTGGAGGAGGAGCGCGCGGCACATGCAGAGGCGCTGCGCACGGCTGCGGTGGACGAAGAGGCGTGGGAGGCAGCGCAGAGAGAGGTCGAGGCGCAGCAGGCGGCGTGCGCGCAGGTGGGTGGCGCAGGCCACTGCCTCAGTATCTGTGCGCTGTGTGCTGAGGGTGTGGGTGAGGGTGAGGAAATGTGTGTATGCGTGTGATCTATGTGTATGCGCTCCTAGGTGCCCTTGCTGCATGGGGCTTCAACTTGATTCTTGTGTCTATGTGCGCAAATGTGTAGTGGTAGTGCGTGTGTGTGCGTGTGTGTGCACGCGCGCAAATGTGTGGTGCCCCCGGGTGGGGGGGGGGAGACGTTTGGAGTGCTCTCATAAAGTGTATGTGGGCAAATCTTGTGGCCGAGTTGACTGTCTAACCTTGTGTGCATGAGCACAAATAGTGCAGGCTTAGCGCGTGCCTAGTCTGCATGCAAACCCTTGAGGCAGTGGAAGCGTGTGGGGCTGGGTGGGTGGGTGTGGGGTTGCACGTGCAAAATGTGTGGTGGTCGGGGGGTTGGGGGGCGTTTGGGTGTTTGGTTTATAAGTGGCTCTGTGACCTGGAGGCAGTGGGGGGGTGCTCAATGGCTGTTCCATCCTCAGGCTGCCTGCCACCCATCCATGCCCTTGTCCTCAAGTGTCGCACCCATGTGCATGCTGCGCGCCTCAGTGTGCTGTCCTTGCTGTTTGACCTTGCCATGCGCGTGCACGTGCTGCAGGAGTGCTGCACGGGCTGCTGTGTGTGTGCATGCCCTTCAGTGTGATACCCCCATGCAAGGCTGCTGGTGCATGCTCATGTGCCCAGGTGCAGACGCTCCCTGCAAAGGCACCATGCGCATGCGCGTGCCGCAAGAGCGCTGCACTGGCTGCTGTGTGTGCATGCCCTTAACTGTGTGATGCCTCCATGCAAGGCTGCTGGTGCATGCTCATGTGCCCATGTGCAGACGCTCCCGGGGTGCTGGTGCGTGCTCGTGTGCTCATTTGCAGGCGCTGGAGGATGCGCGTACAGCGCAGGAGGACAAGCAGGCCGCGCTTGAGGCTGCCGAAGCTCTGCGGCGGGAGCAGGAGGCGCGGCTGCAGGTGTGCTCGTGCTGCTGCGTCCCTGTGATGCAAAGGGCTTGAGGGTCAGGGGATGGTGGACACAACAGGGATGGGATGGGATGCGGCTTATTGTTCCCTGCGATGCGAAGGGCTTATTGTATGCTATTGTATTGCTGTGATGCAAAGGCTTATTGCTCCCTGTGATGCAAAGAGCTTGAGGATCAGGGGATGGGGGACGCAGCAGGGACGGGATGCGGCTTATTGTTTCAGAGGAGGGGAATGAGGCAGTGCAAAGCCAGTGAAGCAAGGGACTGGCATGAGAACTGCGGCTGTGGGTGTGAAGCACAGGCAGCGGGGTTGAGGGAGCAGTACGCAGGACGCATGACGCAGGAGGTTGCAACACAGCTACAGACAAACAGGTGGATGATGTTGGTCCTGGAGGTGAGCATACAGGAAAAAAAGGTGCCAGATTCCATCCATCCACCCATCCATCCACCCATCCATCCATCCACCTGTGCCTGCCGCTCACTCCCCATTCCCTGCCCTCGAGCTTGCCTGTCAGCCTCTAAATGAGAATATTAAGAGTCAGCCATGGAGGGGCGACCTTGTCACTCCTGAGGGCGCAGGCAGCCTCACTGGCAGAGCGCTGCTGCCCCTGTGATAAATGTGAGCGCAGGCTGCCGAGGAAGAGGGCGAGGCCAAGGCGGCTGCGTTGCAAGCGCAGCTCACTGAGAGTGAGTCGCTGCGCAACAAGGCAGACGTGCAGCACGCCGCGCAGCTGCAGGCGCTGGAGCGGTCAGCGGTCGCGCGTGAGGCGGAGCTGGCAGCGGCGCGGCAACAGCGCGGCGCGGCAGTGGCAGCAGAGGAGGAGCGGGTGGCGACAGCGGTGGCCGCGCATGAGGCAGCGCGGCGGGAGGCGGAGAGGGCTGCTGAGGCCGCGGAGCTGCAGGTGCGGGTTGCAGGCATGGGTTTGAATGCGTGCACTTCTCTTGCACCACTACCACCCAGCGTGCATGAATGAGGAATTGAGTAAGAAAGAGGGCGGGTGAAAAGTCTAAACTGAGGCAGCACAGGGACGAGGACGGGGCACACCTGCAGTATGGACTTCTGAGCCTTCTGTGCACATCACACTCCCCCTCCCCCAATGGGGTCCCCTGGGCAAAAGCCGCATGGGTAGCGTGCAGCAAGGAACGGACTTAAGTCCCCAGCGCAGGTGGGCCCCCGCACTACCCTTGAGAGCACCCCGTAACGGTATGCGGCGGCCCTCCTTTGTGAACGCCCTCTTGCAGGTTCAGGCGCTGCAGACAATGGCTGACGAGCACCGCGTAGATGTGCAGCGCGCATGGGACGCCGCCACGGCCGCGGAGCAGCGGGCGCAGGGGCTGCAGGCAGAGCTGGAGGAGATGCGAGGCGCGGCCGACGCGGCCGCGGAGCAGCGGGCGCAGGAGTTGCGGGAGGTGGGCGGGCGGCATGTGCACTTGCGGCTGGCATTGCGCGCCTTGAGCTGCTGCTTGTAAATGCATGTGCCCAGCAACCCGACAAGCCATGGCCCGCAGTTTTTTTCAGGGTTTAAAAACGCACCTTGTGCTTGCCCGTTTTTCCTGGTGTGTGCAAGGCTGTTGCATGCGCTGCAGCAGAAGCGCACGCGCAGGATGCACTAAGTCAGCACTTCCGTGTGCAGGGGCATGCCTGTGTGCGTGCAGGACATGCAAGCCAGAATGGTTGGCTCACGTGCTCAGAGCACTCAAGCCCACTCTCCTTTGCATGCACACATGCAAGCCTGACTGGTTGGCTCACGTGCTCAGAGCATTCAAGCCCACTCTCCTATGCATGCACACATGCACGCACACGCATCCACACAAACACACTTTGCCGTTCACACCCACACGAAATGCACTCACACCCGCACCACGCAGGAGGCGGCTCATGCATCGCAGCTTAAGCTGGCGGAGGTGCGTGCTCAGCACGCAGCCGCCGCTGCAGCATGGTGCGGCGGCATGCAGGAGGCGGGGCAGGCGCTGGCCGAGCTGCAGGTGAGCAAATGGGGTGTGACGCTGTGCTTGCGCGCTGTGCGCTATCCAGGCAGTGCGCGCACAGCGGGGTTGCAAGCTGGGCGGCTGGGTTGCAGGCTGGTTTGCAGGCTGGGCGGCTGAGTTGCAGGCTGGGCGGCTGAGTTGCAAGCAGGGCGGCTGGATTGCAAGCTGGGCGGCTGGGTTGCAGGCTGGGTCACGGGCTGGGCGGCTGGGTTGCAAGCAGGGCGGCTGAGTTGCAGGCCGGTCGGCTAGGCTGCAAGAGAGCCAGCACAGTGGGGCCTTGCTGTGGGCCCCTGTGCCGCGCATTGGCGGTGCGTGTGCACTCTTTTGGGCTGCAAAGGGTCGCAGGCGCGGTTCTGGCAACGGCTCTGCTGCTGTGCAGTGTGTCGGAGAGTGGCTGACCCCAGCACGGCACAGGCTGGAGACGGCCAGGAGGGGCGCAAAAGAGGCGCATGCGTGCGCGGACACACACAAACACGCGCGCGCACGTGTGGTGCCCCTCAAGACATGGGCATGTGCATGCCATGATAGTGCATGCATGCCATGATAGTGCATGCATGCCATGAAAGTGCATGCATGCCATGAAAGTGTGTGCATGCCATGATAGTGTGTGCATGCCATGATAGTGTGTGCATGCCATGATAGCGTGCGCATGCCATGATAGTGCACGGCAGCCATGGCTGGGTCTCCACATTAACCGTCCCCACGCTGTGCGGGGGCACGTGCGCTCGGCGGTTGCTGCTGCTCTCTCCCTCTATTGGGTTGCTGCAAGCGCACCTTGGGCCAAGCAGCCCAGGCTGCTCTTTGGATGCTGTGGTGTGAAGAGAAAACGCATGCGCCATGCTGTGTGTGTCCGTGCGTGTGTATGTGTGTGTGTGTGTCCGTGCGTGTGTGTGTGTGTGTGTGTGCTGTCCAAGCACACAGCCACCACTGTGACTCAAAGGTGCCCCCTGATCACTCTGACAACCAATACTATCATCATAAAACTCATCACAAACATCGCCGCAATCAATGCACGCTCCATGATATTGATGACCAAGATGCGATGAGGATGTTGGTGGTGAGGATGGTGCCAGCGCACCTGCTGCAACTGCACTGCATGCTCATTGCATGCGTGTTGCGACTGTCTGCTCCAACGCGCATGCACCTGCCTCCTGCCCAGAGGGCGTTTGTCACGCTCTTCTTGGAATCAACCCCCCTAAGAGCTCAGTGCGTCTTATACCTGCAGGGTCTGGACCAGGAACAGAGTATCCGGGCTGAGGAGCAGTACGTATTGGTTGCTCAGCTAATTCGCATGCAGCAGCTGCAGCAGCAGCAGTTGGGGCAGCAGGTGGAGCAGCAGCAGCAGCAGCTCGCTGCTCATTGCAAGGATCTGGAGCAGCGGCTGGCAGGTGCGCAGCAGGCGCAGGGGCAGCTGGAGCGGCAGCAGCAGGAGGCAGCCCAGCGCGAGGGCCTGCAGCTGCGGCTGGCGGAGGAGCAGGGCGTGCTGCTTGCCGCGCACGAGGTGCAGGCAGCCGCAGACCGGCAGCAGGCAGCGGAGCTGCGGGACTTACAGGCAGGCCTGGAGCGAGCCGCGGCGCAGCTGCGGCAGCAGCAGCTACAGCAGGCTGAAGCGTGGCAGGCGCAGGTGGAGGAGCTGCAGCAGCAGCTGGGCGAAGCGCAGACGCAGCGGGAGGCGCTTGCGGGGCAGGTGGGGGAGCTGCAGCAGCGGCTGGAAGCGGCTGAGCAGCACCAGGAGGAGCTGAGGTCCCAGGTGCAGGAGCTGGAGCAGCAGCTGGAGCATGCAGGCCCACAACAACAGCAGCAGCAGCAGCAGCAGCTGCAGCAGCAGCAAGAGGGGGCAGGGCGCGGGTCACGCGCGCAGGGGCTGCAGCAGCAGCTGGGCGAGGTAGAGGCGCAGCGGGAGGCGCATGCGGCGCAGGCGGAGGACCTGCGGGCGCAGCTGAAGGCTGCAAGGCGGGAGGAGGCGGTGCGCGCGGCGCAGGTGGAGGACCTGCGCGCACAGGTGCAGCAGCTGCAGCAGGAGCAGCAGGGCAAGCAGGAGCGGACTGCGGAGGGCCATGCGGCGAAGGAGCAGTGCTCGGTGCTGCAGCTGCAGGTGGCAGACCTGCAGCAGCAGCTGGAGAGCTTGCGGCGCCAGAGCCGCAACATCATCAGCCGTGAGGACCTGGAGCAGGCACAGGTGTGTGTGTGTGTGTGCGCGCGCGCGCCCTCATGTGTGCCCGCAAGCGCGTGTGTGTATGCATGCGCGATCTGAACAGCAGCAGGGACACACTGCAGGCACTGTTGCAAGTGTGTGTGTGTGTGTGCCTGTACTGACATATGCCTGCGCGCAATCCACAATATAGCCTGCCTGCTGGGTGCTTCAGCCTAAAGAGTCCTAAAATCGCTCAGGCGCCCCTTCCTGCCCCGTACAGGGTGGCCATCTGCCTCATTCTATGGGGTGGGCCAATCCCAGGGTAGCGCAACCTCCCACCAGCTTCTGCACCTGGCCTCCTGCCATCCTTTCAGGCCAGGCCATCCCAGTGCTCATCCCAGTGCAGCACACAGCCTCCCACCGGTTCCTGCACCTGGTCTCCTGCCATCTTCTTTGATCAGGCCATCCCAGTGCTCATCCCAGTGCAGCACAACCTCCCACCGGTTTCTGCACCTGGCCTGCTGCACCTCTCCAGCGGGTGGGCCTAATGTCCCTATCTGCCGCCGCCTGGTGCTTGTTTGGACCTAGCGCTGGCCGCTGTGCCACAGGCCTGTGCATGACGCGTGTGCATGAGGCTTGTCTGCCCTTTGTGTGCCGAGCCCGGTGCGCAGGCTTAGTGCCCTCATTTGGCCATGCACGCGGGCACAGCCCCCTGGTGTGCATGTTGGCTGCGCGCGCGGCGCTGCGCAGCAGCTGCAGCGCCACCGCCTGTGCTGGGGGAAAGGCGCTGTGCTGCTACCCCCTCACTCCACACAGCCCTCCTGGCCCCTGACAACCCAACGACACAGCCGCTTGGTCCCTCTTCTCTCCACACAGCCCTCCTGGTCCCTGACAACCCAACGACACAGCCGCTTGGTCCCTCTTCTCTCCACACAGCCCTCCTGGCCCCTGACAACCCAACAACACAGCCGCTTGGTCCCTCTTCTCTCCACATAGCCCTCCTGGCCCCTGACAACCCAACAACACAGCCGCTTGGTCCCTCTTCTCTCCACATAGCCCTCCCCCACTGCTCGGTGCTCGTATGTGCCCACAGGCGGATGTGCAGTGGCTGCAGCGCCACAACCTGCGCCTGGAGGAGGCGCTATCTTGCAGCCAGGCTCAGGCCGGCACTCTTGAGGCAGAGGTGCGGGAGCTGGAGGAGGAGCTTGCCCTGGAGCGGCTCGCGCGGCAGGAGGCGGAGGAGGTCGCGCGCCAGGCGGAGGCGGCGCTCGCACAGCGGGAGGAGGAGGGGGGGGCGCAAGGGGGGAGCGACGCGCCGCAGCAGCAGGATGCAGCGCTGCGGGATGCGGCTGCGGGCTGGGGGGAAGAGACGGAGCGGACGCGTGATGCGCAGGTGTGTATGTATGTGTTTGTGTGCGTGTGTGCTTGCGTACGCGTGCGTGCGCATTTGCGGGCTTGTGCAGCAGTGTGTACATGCATGTGTGCCGCTGCGTGACTTGTGCTCAAGCAGACCTTGTGTGAAAGCTTGTGTGCGCATGCAATTTGTGTGTGTGCGCACTCATGTGCACGTGGAAATGTGTGTGCAGCAGTCAGGAAGCGCTGTCCTGCGTCATGTGGAGTGGGGAGGAAACGGGTGGCCATGAGGGCCGTTTGTGGTTGGAATCAGCCAGGATCTGGCGAGCCCGTTAAAGTGCAGCTGGCAGACCCCTGCTGTGCCGCTGGCAAGTCCCTGAAATGCTGCTGCTTGTGGAACCTGAATGGTAACCTACCTGTGGTCAGGTTAGCTTGAACTTTGCTTGGCACAGAAATGCCACAAAGTGAGCTTACATACTTTCCTGACAGGAGTGGTGAAGACCATCTTTAAATGTCATACACCATGTAGTGTGGGGCACCAGTGGTGTCCAGTGGTGTGCAGTGGTGTCTGTTGGTGTCCAGTGGTGTCCGTTGGTATCCAGTGGTGTCCGCTGGTATCCAGTGGTGTCGTCGGTATCCGTTGGTGTCCAGTAGTGTCTGTTGGTATCCAGTGGTGTCCGTTGGTGTCCAGTGGCATTCAGTGGTGTCTGTTGGTATCCAGTGGTGTCCGTTGGTGTCCAGTGGCATTCAGTGGTGTCCGTTGGTGTCCAGTGGTGTCTGGTGCCGGAGGTATGGAGTGGCTGCCATGGCAGGTGTGTTGTGGGTGTGCAGGACAGTGCTACCTGCACACGCGCATGCATGCATGCATGTGTGAGTAAGTGCATGAACACACGTGTGCATTAACACGCCACTTGCACAAAAGCGCATGCAGGTGGCAGAGCTGGAAGCACATGCTGCTGAGTTGCAGTCCCGGTGCGAGGAGCTGCATGCCGCGCTCTCCCAGCAGGAGCAGGTGTGTGCGTTTGGGTGAGCGTGCGCGCGCACAAGTGTGCGTGCGCGTGCTCGCGCGAGTGTGAGCGCATGTGTGTGTGCTGATGGATATTGGTGGCCATTAGAGGCAGGCAATTTATGCTCAGAGCTTAGGGAGAGGTTGAGGGAGCGGCTGCTCATGCAACCTGTCGAGCTTCACTAAGCCAAAACCACACCTGCAGCATAATTGCTTGTACATAAACGCACGACCAAGATCCCTGCCACCGCTTCAGAGCCAGTGGCGGGTCCCTGAGGCTGCACAAGCCGGCCTGGCATTTGGCCTGCATGCCTTCCATGCACCGCCATGCGTGCCTTGTTTGTGTTTGGCCTCGCGCTTGGCCTGCGTGCCTTGTTTGCAGCGCCTTGTGCGCGCAAGCGTGCGCTCGTGGTGCAGCAGGGCAGGGTGGGGCATGCGTGGCCCGGGCTGCATGCAAAACATCAGTGCTGTCAGCGCAGCTGCTGGTAGGCACAAGGCATGCATCGCCTTTGGAGGGTGAGCCCTGGTGCGCGCATGCACAGCAGATGCGCATCACACACACACACACACACACACACACACACACACACCTGCGCACGCATGCACACACACATGGATGCACACACACACACAAGCATGCACACACACATGCAAACACACACACACGCACACAACCGAGGGCTCTTGGGCTGCTAGGTATGCGCAGCTGAGTGGCCGTGTGTTGCCCTTTTCGACAGCCGGCCAGGGCACGGCCAGGGGTGCGTGTAAGGAGGTGCACGCACCCTTTTTGCCTGCTCATGAGAGCACTCTGGTGTGCTGATGCGTGCTGGATTCTTTTTGGCCTGCTTGTGAGAGCACTCTGGTGCGCTGATGAGAGCTGGTTTTTTTCTTAACTAGTTAGAGCCACTTAGGTGTGCTGATGCGCACTCGCCACGCAGGCGGCGCAGCAGCTGGCGGCACAGAGGGACTCCCTCCAAGAAGACCTGGGGCTGGCTGAGGAGGGGCTAGAGGTGGGGAAGGGGGGGGGGAAGGCAGCCTTTTTGCTGGGTGGCATGCACTGCTGGGTGGCATGCACTGCTGGGTGGCATGCACTGCTGGGTGGGGCATGCACTGCTGGGTGGGGCATGCACTGCTGGGTGGCACGCAATGCAGTGTCATGCATATACATGTTGCACACTAATGAAGGGCGGTCAAGGACCTGGGGCTTGCCTGGGAGTGGCTGAAGGATGTGAGGAATGTTGCAGCCTTTCCTGATGTCGACTGCGCTGACACCACAATGTGACCACACATACGCACATCCTCACGCGCATTCACACTGCGCATGCTCGCACTTGTACACGCCCCAAGTTCACACGCACCCTCCGCACACACGCACACCCACTCACGTATGCCCGCGTGCCAACCTCTGTCGACCCGCGCAGGCGCACGTCGCACGGTGTGAGGAGCTGCAGCAGGAGCTGGCAACGAAGGATGTGGAGCACGCGGCGCAGCGCGCAGAGGCACAGCGGCTGAGGGGTGCGGCGGCGGCGCTGGGCGCCCGTTTGGACCGGCGCAGCGCAGAGTTGGCGGGGGCGCGCAAGGAGGTGGGCTTGGGCTGTGGGGGCGCATGCTCGGCCAGCGTGTGTGATGTGATGCGCCTCTCTAACGGCATGTGGGTTGCGGCCCCTAGTGCACTTAGTGCACCAAAGGAGAGATGGAGGGCAGGGGTTGGCTCTTGGGGTGGGGGTGAGGGTGGGGGATGTGGATGCGGGTGTGGAAAGCACTGTTTGTGTTTCACGGACTGGTGTGGAAGGAGGGGCGGGGAAGGTGGTATGCATGCATGCCTGCTCTGCCGAGGACCTTGCAAGCGGCGAGACTCTGTGCAAGGCAGGCTTCTCGCCGGGGCCTGTGCGCTGCGTGCAGCGCAGCCCTGTGGCTGCACAGCTGGCGCCTTGCACCTTGCACCTGGCACAGTGTACCTTGCACCTGGCACCTGGCACAGTGCACCTGGCACAGTGCACCTGGCACCTTGCACCTGGCCTAGTGTACCTTGCACCTTGCACCTGGCACCTGGCACCTGGCACAGTGCACCTTGCACCTTGCACCTGGCACAGTGTACCTGGCACAGTGTACCTTGCACCTGGCACAGTACAGTACACCTTGCACCTGGCACAGTGTACCTGGCACCTGGCACCTGGCACAGTGCACCTTGCACCTGGCACAGT